>Ga0100400_1003709_pt1 | contig 10272 bp, 7 predicted proteins | sample CryGeymeta201524_FD_80420 | JGI IMG/M metagenome (GOLD analysis project Ga0100400, IMG submission 80420) | Groundwater microbial communities from Crystal Geyser aquifers in Utah, USA - Crystal Geyser metaG 2015-24 | ecosystem: Environmental > Aquatic > Deep subsurface > Groundwater | place: USA... | reverse complement strand
GGAACATCTGCCGGAATCAGCGCCGCAATCCAGGCTTCGCGGATGGGAAAAACAGTGGTAGTTATTGAGTCCACCAATCGAATTGGCGGATTAACCACAGGCGGATTGGGCCAAACCGACATCGGCAATAAACAGGCCATAGGCGGGATTGCCCGCGAATTCTACCAGAATGTAAAAAAATACTACCAGCAACCCGAAAACTGGAAATGGCAAAAATCAAGCGAATACAAGGATGGCGGCCAAACCCGCACCGATTCAGGCGAAGATGCCATGTGGACTTTTGAACCTTCGGCAGCGCTGAAGATTTTACACCAGATGTTGAATCAGGAAAAAAACATTACGCTTGTGCATAATCAACGGCTCGACAGAAAAAACGGAGTAACGAAAAAGAAAGGTGTAATTACTTCAGTTGCTATGGAAAGCGGTGAAATTTATTCAGGAAAGGCTTTTATCGATGCAACTTATGAAGGAGATTTAATGGCAACTGCGGGGGTATCTTACACCGTTGGAAGGGAGTCGAACAAAAAATACGGCGAAACGCTAAACGGCGTTCACACCGCCGACACTGCCCGCACCATGACCAACCGGCTGGGCCGAAATTCAATCAACCATAACTTTGTGCAAGGGGTTGACCCGTACATTGAAAAAGGCAATCCAGCCAGCGGTTTGCTGCCGTTTATCAATCCAAAAGGCCCCGGAAAAGAGGGTTCTGCAAACAAAGGTATTCAGGCTTACTGCTTTAGAATGTGCCTGACTAACCACCCCGAAAACCGCATCCCGTTTGAGAAACCGGCGAATTACAATGAACTGGAATATGAACTTTTACTTCGGAATTATGAAGCCGGTGAAAAAGGTTTTCCCTGGATAAACTCCGACATGCCCAACCGCAAAACCGATACCAACAACCGACTGGGATTTTCAACCGATTTTATTGGGCAGAACTACAATTATCCTGAAGCAAGTTATGCTGAACGTGAAGCAATTGCCGAACGTCACCGCAATTATCAGAAAGGATTAATGTGGACTCTGGCTTATCATCCGCGAATGGCTGAACACATCCGTAATGAAGTTTCGCGCTGGGGTATGTGTAAAGATGAATTTACAGAAGGAAACGGTTGGCAGGAACAACTTTATGTTCGCGAAGCCCGGAGAATGGTGAGCGATTATGTGATGACCCAGTACAATTGCGAAGGTCTATCTGTTGCAACTGACCCGGTGAGTTTAGCTGCTTACGGAATGGATTCGCACCACGTTCAGCGTTACGTGACCAAAGAGGGCTTTGTAAAAAACGAAGGCAATGTGGAAGCACCCGTTAAGGGGCCATACCCAATCAGTTACCGGTCAATTGTCCCGAAGGAAAAGGAATGTAAAAACCTGCTGGTGCCGGTATGCTTAAGCGCCACACACATTGCTTTTGGTTCCATCCGGATGGAGCCGGTTTTTATGGTTCTCGGACAATCGGCAGCAGTCGCGGCTTCCATGGCCATCGATAAAAACATTCCCGTTCAGCAAGTTAAATATTCAGAATTGCAAAAAGTTCTTTTGGAGAACAAGCAACTGTTGAAATAATAAAAAGGGAAAAACCAAAAGCTCATGAAAAATCACTTAATTCTGATTCTGATTTTTTTATCCATTTTATCCAATGCCCAGCCCGCCCCCTGGGTTTCCTACCCGTCGGCCAACCAAACGGCTTACGGGGTTTATCATTTCCGAAAAACCTTCGATTTGGAAAAAGTGCCCGAAAAATTAGTTATTCATGTTTCGGCTGATAACCGTTACAACCTGTTTGTCAACGGGCAGCGGGTTTGTTACGGCCCGGCCAAAGGCGATTTGCAAACGTACAAATACGATGTCATCGACATTGCTCCGTTTCTGAAACCCGGCAAAAACCTGCTGGCCGCGTTGGTTTACAATGGCGGCGAAGACCGGCCACTGGCGCTGATTACCGTGCAAACCGCTTTTATGTTGAGTGCTGAAAACGAAGAATTTTCGGAAATCAACACCGATACTGAATGGAAAGTCTTTAAAAACCCGGCTTATGAAGTGATTTCGTATTACGAAATGCTTTTCCGGGAACGATGGTTTTACGGGTTTTATGCCTGTGGCGGCGGCGACGAAGTTTTTGCTGACAAATATCCCTGGGGTTGGGAAACTCCGGCGTTTGACGACAGCAAATGGTTGCCTGCCGAACCGCTGGTTTTTGACAAGCAACCTCCCTGGAACCTCATTCCTCGCAACATTGCCTTCATGGACAATCACCTTGTTTTTCCTGAAAAAATCAGGAAAGTAACCGGCGCAAAAATTGCGGAAGGAAACTGGAACGGCAAAACCAAACTTTCCATTCCTGCCAATTCTAAAACTTCAATTTTAGTCGATTTTGAAATTTTTACAATGGGCTACCCAGAGCTGACGGTTTCAGGAGGAAAAAGCAGCAAAATACAGGTAAAATATGCCGAAGCGTTGTACGAGGCAGTTCATTTAAAAGCCCACCGCGACTCGGTAAACGGGCTTTCAATGTTTGGCGTCTGGGACATTTTTCATCCCGACGGCCAGCCGCGAACTTTCCGGCCGCTTTGGAAACGAACGTTCCGCTATGTTCAGTTCAACATCGAAACCAAAAACGAACCGCTCGAAATACTTTCGTACCAACTGGAATATTCGGGGTATCCGTATCCTGAAATGGCTACCTTCGAAAGTGACAATCTCCGCCTGAACGAAATTTTTGAGATGAGCAAACATACCTTGCGGATGTGCTCCGGCGAAACTTATTACGACACACCATTTTACGAACAATTGAGCTACGGGGGAGACAACCGTCCGATTGCAGCCATTTCAACTTATAATTCTGCAGATGACCGTTTGCTGCGCGAAGTTTTGCGCCTTTATCCTCAATCGGAAAACAAGGAAACCGGACTGTTTAAATCGGCTTACCCGTCACGGTTCGATTTTGACCAGGGAAGCTGGTCGATGGCCTGGGTGCAAACCCTGCACGATTATTACTTTATGCGTGGCGATTCGGCTTTTGTAAAACAGTTTGCGGGCAAAATTGACGGAGTCCTTCGTTTTTACGAGCGCCACCTCGATGAGCGTACCGGGATGATTGGCACCGTAAAAAATCAGAATTTTATCGATTGGAGCATCACCAAAGGCAGTCTGCCCCGGCATAACAAAATGCGGGAGATGAAACAGTCTGCCTTGCTCACACTCTATTTCGCTCACACGCTCGATTGCACCGTAAAACTGTACAACGAACTCGGGTTGAAAGAGAGAGCCGTTTACTGGGAACAACTTTCAAAAGGAATCAAATCAGCGGTTTACACTAATTGCTGGGATGCAGAGAAACAGCTTTTTCGCGATTATACCGACTACCCCATCTATTCGCAACACACCAACCTGTTTGCCATTTTGTGTGATTTGATGCCGCTGCCGGAACAGCAAAAACTGATGGACCGGATTCTGACTTACGATAAATTCGACGAAATGGCCAGCTCTTACTTTTCGTTTTTCCTGTTTAAGGCGATGGAAAAAACAGGGCAGGAAGATTTGTACCTCGACAATCTCTCGTTTTGGTACAACTTCATCGACCGCGGCCACACCACTTGCGGCGAAACCGGATTTGCCTCACACGACCGCTCCGACTGCCACGCCTGGAGCGCCCACCCTGCCTATTTCATGCTAAGTTCGGTTTGCGGAATTAAACCATCTGATGTCGGGTTTAATACGGTAAAGATTACGCCACATTTGGGAAATCTTAATCGGCTTAAAGCTGACATGCCGCATCCGAAAGGGCGTATTTCCGTGGAATATCAAAAAACAAAAGAGGGGTTGATAGCACGAATAAATTTGCCTGCCGGTTTACAGGGAGTTTTTGAATTGAACAATACAAAAAAAGTTTTAAAAGAGGGAGTTAACAGCTTTGAATTATAAATCAATGTAGTTTAGTTAAGAAATGAACGATAAAATAATTGCAAACGGATTGCTTCGCTGCGCTCGCAATGACGACGTGGACCGGGGTAAAGGGTCAGGTTTTTTGCGGCTTCGCCGCAAAAAACCTGACCACCTCCCTCAAAATGACCGTCATTGCGAAGGAGGAACGACTGAAGCAATCTGTATAGAAAAATGAAGGTCGTTAACTAAACAACTTCGAATTAGATGTGTAACTGAAAATTCGTAAAAAATAATTGCCTATGAAAGCATTAAAAATCATCATGTTAGCTTGTCTGGTTTTTTTATTCTCTGCTACCCCGGCTACCGAATATTTTGTTTCCACCACAGGAAGCGACAACAACAACGGAACAAAAAATTTCCCGTTCAAAAGTATATTTAAGGTATCGGAAACAGCAATGCCGGGTGATACAGTTACCATTTTGGGAGGTGAATATGAACTTCAAAATCAGTTCAGACCTGTTCGGTCAGGAACTGCTGACAAATGGATTTTATACAGGGCAGCGCTGCACAAATCGGTTATTTTTGATGGAAGCCGGATAAAGAAAGTAGTGAAAAAAGGCGATTCTGTACAATTCAGCCGTTTGACGGAAGGTCTTTTTCAAATCGAAAAAGTAAATTATTTGCGCTTTGAAAATATCGAAGTCCGTAATTCAGATGCTGCAGGTTTTATCGTTCGCGGACCGGAATGTAAAAAGATTGAACTGATTGGATGTAAATCGCATCAAACCCATAATTCAGGAATTGGACTGTGGTATTGCGACTCGGTTTTGGTATCGCATTGCGAAATCACAGCAGCCAATGACAACAGCGACCAATATTTCGAACCTGGCCAGCGAAAGGGGGGCGAAGCTCCTCATGAAGCGCTTTCAATTTGTGGCGCACGATATTTTGAAGTGGCAAACAATCATATTCACCACTGTTTTAAAGAGGGTATCGATTGCAAGGAAGTTAGTCAGCATGGCGTGATTCACAACAACCTGGTTCACGATGTTCCACGTCAGGCATATTATGCCGATGCCTGGTTCGGATTGTTGCAGGATGTTGAATTCCATTCGAACACAGCGTACAATTGTATGTGGGGATTTGCCATCAGTGTCGAAGGGAAAGGTTCGGAACTGAAAAATGTCCGTTTTCACCACAACCTGATTTATAAAATGAAAGGCGCCGGGGTGCTGTTTGGCATGTGGGGAGATAATCTTTTGCGCTCGGATATTCACATTTATAACAACACATTTTATCATTGTGGTTCTCCTCAGGTTTTTAGCGGTGGTGTTGGAAGTATTAACATCCTGTCAAAAAATTTCCGCGATGTTTATATCTACCGTAATATCTGCGACAAAGGCTGGGATTATGAAATGGGCTTTACATTCACGCCTGAAGAAGTTAAAGATGCGTTAAAAGAACGAAATTTTGTCGCTGCCGAAAATTTGTTCGAAAGCGCCAAAAACCGTCCAAGCCGGATAGGACAGTTTGATGTTTTTGTTTATGAATACCTGCCACCCCAAAATCAGATGGGTGCGCCGCTTTACAGAAACGAACTGGCTTTCGACTTTGTACCAGAAAAAATTCCGGAGGTAAAATCCGCCGGCTTAAAATGGAAATATGAACCATCGCCCTGGTTTGGGGCTTTTAAACCCGTTGAAAAATGAAGTATTCAATTTTACTTATTCTTTTCCTCTTCTCAGTTGCAATTTCGTTCGGGCAACCGCCCCGGCTGCTGATTACCACCGACATTGGCGGTGACCCCGATGACCAGCAGTCGCTGGTGCGGCTGATGGTTTATTCAAACGAATTTGAAATAGAGGGAATTGTTGCTTCAGCTTCAGGGACACCGGGCGAATTGAAGGAAGCGGTTGTCAGGCCCGATTTGGCAGAGGAAATCATCCGGGGTTACCAGGCGGTTTATCCCAATTTGCTAAAACACGATTCGAAATTTCCAAATCCGGAATACTTATTCACTGTTGTGAAAAAGGGAAATCCGAAACGAGGATGGGAAAATGTTGGCGAAGGCCACGATACCGAAGGTTCGGAATGGATTATTAAACAGGTTGACAAAAAAGACAACCGTCCGCTGTACATCTGCATTTTCGGTGGCCAAACCGACTTGGCACAAGCACTCTGGAAAGTGAAAAGCACGCGTTCAGCCAAGGAATACAACCGGTTTTTGGCCAAAATCAGGGTGTACGACATCAACGACCAGGATAAAATTTTCGGGCAAATGTTTGCCGAATACAAATTGCCTTTTTACATTCTGGCCAAAGCGCCCGAAGGAGTTGACAAACGCGAGGGAGCTTACCGCGGTGTTTATCTGGGTGGCGACGAAAGTCTGACATCAATGGAATGGTTAAAAGAAAATGTATTGGAAAACCACGGCACGCTCGGGAAACTGTACCCAACAAAAACCTGGACTGCGCCCAATCCGCATGGCGTAATGAAAGAAGGCGACACACCTTCGTGGTTTTTCTTTCTGGAAAACGGGCTGAACGTTGCCGCACATCCTGATTTGGGCGGTTGGGGCGGACGGTTTCTGAAAAACGATGAGGGCATTTACCGTGATGCCACCGACACTTTTAACGGTAAAACCGAAGCCCGCGCAACCGTTTATCGCTGGCGCGAAGATTTCCAACACGACTGGGCTGCCCGGATGGACTGGTGTGTTGGTGATTACAAGGATTGCAACCATGCACCGGTGGCAATGGTGAACGGCTCAAAAGATAGAAATCCCCTCTCCATAAAAGTAAAAAATGGGAAAACCATTATTCTCGATGCTTCGGATTCGTTCGACCCCGACAATGATGAACTCAGTTTCGAATGGCTTTTTTATCCTGAAATATCAGAAACAGATAAAACAGCAATCCTCAAAACCGAAGGGAAAAAAGCATTTATTCAGCTTAAAACTTCTAATACGAATGAAAGTTTGTCGATGCTTTTACGGGTAACCGACAACGGAAATCCACGGCTTGTGAGTTACAAAAGAATATTAATCAACAATTAAAAATAAATTAATCATGAAACTTAAAAAGTTAATCTTTAGCCTGATAACTGCGGTAATTCTGTTTTTGGCCGCAGGCTGTTCGCAACAGCAAAAAAGTAAAACCACCGAACGCCCCAACATCGTTTGGATTGTTACGGAAGACATGAACCCGATTTTGGGTTGTTACGGCGATAAAGTGGCCAAAACACCCAACATCGACAAACTGGCTGAAACCGGCGTAGTTTTTCAGCATGCTTACGCCAGTGCGCCTATTTGTGCGCCTGCCCGTTCGTGCCTCATTACCGGCGTTTATCCCACTTCGATGGGAACGCCGCATTTACGACAGGAACAGACCATTCCTGAATGGCTGAAGCCGTTTCCAAAAATCCTCTCCGAGAACGGATATTTCACTTCGAACCAAAATAAAACCGATTTCAATTTCAGTTCTGAAGGTGTTTTCGACTACCACAAGGCAGATTTGTACCCGTGGCGGCAACGTACCGAAGGTCAGCCTTTTTTCAGCTTTTTCAATATCGGCGATACACACGAAGGGCAATCCAATTCAACTGAGAACTACCAGCGGGTAACTGCCAATCTTTCGCCTGAACAATTCACTTCGCCCGATTCGGTGATTTTGCCGCCGTATTATCCCAATACACCCGAAATGCGGAAAATCTGGGCGCGGTATTACGACCTTGCCGCAGCAATGGATGTAAAAGTGGGCCAAATTCTGAAAAACCTTGAAGAAGACGGGTTGTTGGAAAATACCATCGTTTTTTTCTTTTCCGACCACGGCCACGGGATGCCCCGCTACAAACGCTGGCTCAACATCACCGGGTTGCGGGTTCCTTTTGTGGTGCATGTTCCTGAAAAATATCAGTACCTCGTTAAAAACAAGCCCGGAACTGAAAATACCGATTTGGTAAGTTTTGTTGATTTTGCGCCAACTGTTTTAAACCTGGCCAGTGTTGAAATTCCGCAATACATGAACGGCGCTCCGTTTTTGGGCGAAAATATTCCTGCCCCGCATGATTTCCTGTTTGCCGCCCGCGACCGTGCTGACGATATGTATGAAGTTTCCCGCTCCATTCACGATAAAAACTTTATTTATATGCGCCACTTTTTGCCGCACCTACCCTACATTCAAACCGGAATCATCAACAGCGACGGCAAAGACAGCTACCGCGAATTGCGCCGTGCGCACAACGCGGGCGAACTGCCGCCTGCCGGTGAACTGATGTGGCACCCAAAACCAATTGAAGAACTCTACGATTTGAAGGCCGACCCGCAGGAACTAAATAACCTGGCCTCTGCACCGGAATATGCCGAAATATTGGTTAGAATGAGGGGAATGCTGAAAGAGCAAATCCTGAAAACGCGCGATGCCTGTTTTCTTTTCGAGCCTGAAATGATGATGCGCTCGGCTGGAACAACTACTTACGAAATGGCAAACGACACGGCAAAATACGATTTGGAAAGGATTTACACTGTTGCCGAAATGGTGGGTGTTGCACAACCGGAGGAAATTGCGGCCAACCTGACGGATTCCGACAGTGGCGTGCGTTTTTGGGCGGTGATGGGTTTGATGAACTCGGGAGAAGAGGCGAAAAGTTACATTCCCAAAATCGAAAAACTGCTGGCTGACGAATCGCCAACCGTGCAAATTGCAGCGGCTGGATTGTTGTGCAAATTCGACATTCCAAAAAATGCGCTGCCGGTTTTGGGAAAATGGATGAACGACGAACGGATGTGGCTGGCTTTATACGCGGCCCGCACCATTCTGGAGGCAGGTAAAGCAGCACTCCCGCTGGTTCCGGAAATTAAAAAAGTATTGGATAAACTATCGGTCGATCCCGGCGATAAAAAGCCTCACCCCGGGTCAACCCGCATTTACCGCGACGGAAATTTTGCTTCGTTTACCGGTTGGACGCTCGAAGGCGCTTTGCAGGAAATGGGGGTGGAGCCTAAATTGAAATTTTAATGTAATATTAAATGCTAAAGCCTCATTCCTGCTGGTTTTCCTTTTACACACGGCTTAAGCCGTGTGTAAAAAATTTGGCGCAGGATACAGGCTTTTGCCTTTAATCATCTTTATTCATAAATACTTTCGCAATTTTTGCACGGCCTCCTGAATTCATTTTGAAATATTTCGTGTAAAACTCATCCTCTGAATATGATTTTCACATGCTTTGTATAATTCTTAAAAGTTATAATTTAGCTTTGGATTATGAATTTATCTGAAGCTAAAATATTACGGAAGCTAAAAGCAGGAGACGAAGATACTTATGTAATGCTCTTTAGGGAATATTATGTTCCATTATGCCGTTATTCGCAACGTTACCTAAGTCGGAAAGATTTGGCTGAAGATATAGTTTCGGAAACGTTTTTTAATATCTGGACCAAACGCGAAAAAATTGACATCAGAACTTCGTTAAAGGCTTATCTTTTTCAGGCGGTTTGCAAAAATTCACTTTACTATCTGCGCAAGGCAAAAAAGGAGGAAATGTTTGAGGATTATCTGATGAAAAATTCAACAGATAATCAGGGGCTGGAAAAGTTTACCACAGAAACACCATCTGATTTTCTGCTGATGAAAGATTTGTCAGAAAAAATTCAGGCAGGGATTGACCGGTTGCCGCCTCAACAACAAACCACATTCAAACTGAAAAGATACGAAGGCAAAAAAAACAGGGAGATTGCAGAAATTATGGGACTTTCGGTAAAAACCGTGGAGATGCACCTGGCTAAAGCAATGCTATCGCTACGCACTTATCTGAAAGATTACATTCCTGAATTTCTAATTTTTTTGATTTTAAAAGATATTATTTGATTCTTTTTTTGAAATGTCGTTTTTGAAATTAATAAGAGAAATAGTATTTCGAACACCCTTCGACTACGCTCAGGGTGACTGTCAGACTGAGCGTAGTCGAAGTCTTGATTCCCAAAAAAAACGACATTGAATTTTTTTTCAAAATCCTTCATTTTTTAATACAGGGTTTTTCCTGTTTCATGCATCTGCACTTTATCAGATCAAATATTTATTAACTAAAAACTATTTATTATGAAAAAGTTTACTTTAGTTTCAATCCTTTTCTTTTTTTCTTTATTTACCCAAGCACAAAATCACCTCATTTATGGAGTTAGCTGGGTTAACTGGGCAACAGAGCCTGAGTATTCCACAACTCCTTACAATACGCCGAAAGTAACTGTTTTGAAAGCTCCGGCTGCATGGACACCGGTAAACAGTGTTGCTTCGTTTGATGCTACCTGGGATGTTCTGGGCGATGCAAACATGGTTGCCAACCCAACCAATACCGCCGGCGGCGAATTGTTCGACCTGAATGGCGATG
>Ga0100400_1003679_pt1 | contig 10317 bp, 10 predicted proteins | sample CryGeymeta201524_FD_80420 | JGI IMG/M metagenome (GOLD analysis project Ga0100400, IMG submission 80420) | Groundwater microbial communities from Crystal Geyser aquifers in Utah, USA - Crystal Geyser metaG 2015-24 | ecosystem: Environmental > Aquatic > Deep subsurface > Groundwater | place: USA... | reverse complement strand
GGATTCTCTTTCCGCCGCGGGACATAATCCCGCGTTGCGCCAAAAAGTCCGAGACATCTTCCAACCGAGCGTTGCCGGTGGCGTAATACTCAAAAGCGGCTTTGATAACTTTTGCTTTCTTGCGGTCAACAACAATGCTTTTGTTTCGCACATCGTTTATGTAGCCAATCGGCGCAACGCTCGGATATTCGCCACGCCTCACTTTTTGACGCAAACCTCTTTTCGTGTTTTCGGAAAGAGAATCCACATAGTATTTGCTTTGCCCAAAAGCGATATTCAACATAAATTTTCCCTGCGGCGTTGGTTCAAACCAGAATTGAGGAAATTTCAACGCCGCAATACGCCCGCAATCAACGAGGTATATGATTTGTCCGCCGTCCACAGAATTGCGCGCCAATCTGTCGGGGTGCCAAGCCAAAATTCCGTCCGCCTCGCCCTTTTCTATACGCTTTATCATTTCGCCAAATATCGGACGGCCCGGAATTTTGGCTGATTGTTTTTCAATAAAAGTATCAACAATGTTTAGATTATTTTGTTTAGCAAAGGCGCGCAATTCTGTGATCTGGGCTTCAATACTCAAAACTTGTTTATCTTCTACATCAGTTGACTTGCGGGCGTATAAAAAGAATTTTTGCGAATTGTTTGTCATAATTTTTTCTTAAAACTTAAATGGCCACCCCGGGCTCGCAACCCAAAAAGACTTTCAGGTTGTTCCGAGATGGCCATTAAAAAAAGCCTTTCTATGGTTGCGAGCAATTTCAGTATATCACAACTTTTAGAAAAGCAAAAATTATTTTTTGGGCAAAGCAAATTCTTAAAATCGCAAGGGATTTCGAACCTCCGCTTGGTTGCGCGCGAAGCGCGTGGAAACCCCCAAAATCAATGGGCGGCGCTGTGCGCCGCCTACGAAAAAGTTGGTCAAATTTCCGAAAGTCAAATTCTGGTGCAATTATTCAACTCTGCTCGAACTTATTTTATCAAAGATTTTTGAAAAAATCCAATTTGCTCGGGCGCGGCGGAAGGAGAGGGTTGGGGGGAGGAATTTCGCCGCGCCCTCGCTTCGTTTCTTGCTGGCGGACATCAATTTGAAAATAAAAAAGAAAAGTCGTAACGATTTCGTTACGACTTAGTTTATGGAACGGTTGCCCGTTACCCCTTGGGTTGAAAAGCGGCCCACTCGACCAGTTTGTCCATCGCTTCCGCGACATTGTGTTTTGGCCGAAGCTCGCTGTAATACTTCTCATCGAGTTTGGTAAGGAAAATGTTCATTTCCTCAACCTCGATTTCGAAAGCCTGTTCGATTGGGATTCCGTCCTCTTTTTGACGTTTCAAGGCCTGTTCGTACAGGCCTTGCGCGAACTTCGTCAATCCTTCCAACATTTTTGGATTGAAACCGCAGAATGGCATAGCTTGCCTCCTTTCCTTTTTGTTTGAGTTAAAGTGCAAATGTATCCGATATAATTAAACAGAATATATTTTGAAGTATCAAAAAAACTAGCATTTCTGATGCGTTATTAAACAACTTGTTTACTATTTATATGATTTATGCTAGTATGGCTATGTGGAAAAACAGCCAAAACAACCAATTGAACAGTTAATACTCAAAACCCTTCAAAAAGGGACTATTTCAACCATTAAACTGATAGAAAGTATTTCTGCCATTCGTCTCAAAACAACAAAACAGGGGGTTTACCGGGTTTTGAGAAAATTGAAAGATGAGGAAAAAATTGTCATTCATGGAAAATCTGTTTCGCTTAATTTGCATTGGATTAAAAACATGAATGAGTTTTTTTCTCTTGCTCAATTTTATTATTTGCCGAAAGTCGCAAACCCCGATGGTTTTTTGAATGTTCGAGAAAAAGATAAAATTGTTTATTTTTTCAAAAATTTAAACTTGCTTGATTCTTTTTGGAGCCATGCTTTTCATATGTTTAATGAGATTTCAAATCCAAAAGAGCCGATTTTTGTATATAATCCGCATGAGTGGTTTGCATACGCGCGCCAAGAAACGGAACAGACATTAATTAAAACAATGAAAGAAAAAAACAGGCAAGTTTTGATTACAGTAGCCCATAACGAACCTCTTGATAAAGAGTTAAAAAAGAAATTTGGAAACGACCTTTTGCAGTATAATATTGCTGACAAGAAAATTTTTGAAAAACAAAATTATTACTTTAATATCTTCGATGATTGCCTTATTGAAGTATTTATTGATCAAAAAATTGCAAAACAAGTTGACGAATTTTTCAAAAAGACAAATATTTTTGATGATAAAGCGAGAAAGGAACTTCTAGAGATTGTTTCAAAAAATGGAAAAAACAAATTGATAATCTCGAGAAACAAAAAGAAAGCAGAAAAATACAAAAAAACCTTATCAAAAAATTTCTACATCAAGAGATAGTTTAGTTTGTTTTTATCCAATTGATATTTTTTTGTCCGCCAGCAAGAAACGAAGCGAGGGCGCGGCGGAATTCCTCCCCCCAACCCCCTCCTTCCGCCGCGCCCGAGCAAATTGGATTTTTTCAAAAATCTTTGATAAAATAAGTTCGAGCAGAGTTGAATAATTGCACTAATAAAATGTCGCCATTTAGCGACATTTTTTTCGTTTAAATTTACTTAGTCAAAACCGCATAATAATTATATTTGTCTTGATATAATCTTTCTATCTTTAAGCCGGCTTGTTTGCTTATTTTCTTTAATTCCCTTTTAGTAAAAGCGTGATAATAGCGCTGGCTAACTGCTTGACCAGCGCTATTTTTCCAATCAAATAAAAGATCTCCTAAGTCCATTTTATTTTTTTTAATTAATTTTAAAAGTAAAAATTTAAAAATTAATTTTCTAAATTTTATCTGACTCCATAAGTTCCAAACGGTAATAATAATTTTGCCGTCTGATATAATTTTATTTTTCAATTGCTTTAAAGCCGCTACGCGCAAATCTGTTCCGGGTAAATGATGTAAAACTGCCACGCAAAAAACAAAATTAAAATTTATTTCTGGAATTTTGCCTAATTCTAAAATGTCTCCTACTGTAAATTGAAATTTTGGGAATCTACTTCGCGCTAGTTCAATTAATTTCTCGCTACTATCAACACCTAAATATTTTACCTCTTTATCTTTAAACGCTTCTAACAAACGTCCGTTGCCACAACCTACATCTAAAACTTTACTGCCATCTTTTATTTGCCTGGCTAGATTAACTAATTCCGACCATAAAGGCTCTAGGTGCTTTTTTCTGGTTTCATTGAATTTGTCAGCTATTTCTTCATAATTTTTCTTAACCAATTCCAACAATTTTTTTTGTGTCTCTATGTCCATGTTTAAATTAATTAAACATCATTTTAATAAAAGTTATGAGTTGCGAGTTATGAGTTATGAGTCTTTGTCTCCGCTAAAACCAATTTTATCTCCTCCCAACTAAACTCATCGCCTAATAATTCTTTAATCGGCGTTAATTTTTTCTTGCCCGCCTGCTCTATCGCCTGTTTGATTTTTTTCTGTTTGGTTTGGCTGACTAATTTATCAATTTTAACCGGCAAACCTTTCTCAATCAAAAAACATAAATGATTAATAATCGTTTCTGGCTTTAAATGGCGCGCTTCAGCGATTTTTTCAATTTTCAGGCCTTTGCTGTAAAGCTCATATGTTTCTAGTTGCGTCAGCTTAGTGGCTAATTTTATTTTTGGCTTAGCTGGCTCTGCTATTTTGTTTCTGTAATAGCTTTTTCCCTTAACCGGTTGCTGGTGTTTTCTCTTGTAGCCATTGCTGGTTAAACAATTATCACATTTCGCGCATTTTTTGGCTTCCAAATCGCCGAAATAATCTAAAATGTATTTTTGCCTACAGGCAAAATGATAAACATATTCTTCCATTTGATCTAATTTTTTATAGGCCTGCTTTAATTTCTTTCGCAAAGCAGTGAAATCCAATTTAATATCCTGGCTGTCCACTCGCTTAAGCAATCTGATTTCCGTGCCGCGAAACGGAGGTATATATTCCGCCAAACCAAGATCAACTAATTTTCTAATCAATCGCATCAATGATTCTTTTTTTATTTTTAAAATTTCCGCTATTTCTTCCAAATTAGCGTACATGCCGACCTCTAGCTCACGACCGTATTTATCAAACAATCGCTCCAATATCTCGCGTTGCTGTTTACTTTTAGCAACAAATGAGTTGCGAGTTGCGAGTTGCGAGTTGCGAGTTTTTAAATATGCCTGGCCGTTTCTTTCGCGCGAACGCGCCAAGTAGCCTTCGCGCTCCAAAATTTTTAAACTAGTGCCTACTGCCATTTCCGGCACTTTATCAGACAGCATTTCCGCGATTTTGGCGTAAGTAATTAATAATATATCAGAATCCCTGCCCTGAGCATTGTCAAAGGGATAGCTTTTTAAAATTTCATAAATTTCCAAAATAATTTCTGGCGGCGGATTATCGCCCTTGATAAAAAATTCTTGTAAATAGCGGTCGCGCGAACTGTAAAGTAAGAGGCAAAAGCTGGGTTTGCCGTCACGACCGGCGCGGCCGGCTTCTTGGTAATAAGCTTCAATCGTTCCCGGCATATCATAATGAATAACAAATCTTATGTCAGGTTTGTCAATGCCCAAACCAAAGGCATTGGTGGCCACGATAACCTTAGCTTTGCCGGCCATAAAATTTTCCTGCACCCATTTTCTTTCTCCCGCTTCCATGCCAGCATGATAGCTTACCGCTTCAATGCTCTGCTCCAGCAAGGCTTGCAATAATTCGTCGGCCCGGGCGCGCGTGCCAACATAAATAATACCGCTGCCATCCGGCATGCTGGAAAGGGCATCTAAAACAAACTGCGGCTTGCGCGAATCAGCGGCCTGAATTACACCGAATTGCAAATTCGGCCGAGCAAAACCGGTAATAACTAATTCAGGGCTATCAAGGCCAAGCTGCTTAATAATATCCTCTCTAACTTCTGGTGTCGCGGTCGCAGTCAAAGCTACAACTGTCGGCTGTTTTAATCTGTCTATTGCCGCGCCTAATTTAAGATAGCTGGGGCGAAAATCATGACCCCATTGGCTAATGCAATGCGCTTCGTCAACCGCGAACAAACTAACCTTAATATCATCTAAGGCATTAATAAAATCAGCGTTATAAAATCTTTCCGGCGCAATATAAAGCAGTTTATATTTGCCTTGCTTAACTGCTGCCAAGCGATTAAAAGTTTCGGCCGGTGTTATTGAACTATTAATAAATGTGGCGGCAATACCCAACTGATGCAAACTGTCAACCTGATTTTTCATCAAAGCAATTAACGGTGAAATAACAATAGTTACGCCGTCTAATACCAAAGCCGGCAGTTGATAGCAAAGCGACTTGCCGCCGCCGGTTGGCATAATTACTACTGTATCAATGCCGGCTAAAATATTATCAATTACTTTTTCCTGTCCCGGCCGGAAGGTTTTAAAGCCGTAATGAATCTTTAAAAGCTCTAAGAGTTGTTGTTTTTTGTTCATAATTAAGGAGTAGAGGTTGGACCTCCAATTTGGAGGTTCAACCTCAACCTCTACGTACTTTACTCCAATAAATATTTACTTATTAATTTATTTGTTTTTATTTCGGGTATAATCTCTTTGCAAAATGATTTAAAATTTACCGGCTCGCCAAATTCTTCCCTGATAATTTCCAAATTACATAGATTACCATTTCTCATGCCAACGCTATCCAAATAGCTCGCCCACGGCCAATTTTTGGATTTACCCAAATTATGAATTTCATAATTGCAATTCACGTAAACCAATAGCTTCAATAAATAGCCATAATCATTAACATGGATCGCTTTATAGGTCCCCTTAAATAAAACACCTGAATGAAAATATTTTTGATTAAAATATTTTGTATAACCCATATTTAATTTGTGCATATATTTTTCTATGCCCCTGTCTGATAACTGTTTTAATATAAAGTGATAATGATTTGAGATGAGACTATAACTAACTATTTCAATTAGTCTACCCTTAGGACTCTTAGTGTCCAATTGGACACTAAGAGTCTCTTTTTCTTCCTTTCTTTTTATATAATCTAACTCATATAAACTTCCAATTATTTCAATATTATTAAATTCTCTCATACTCCTTAAAAATCTTAAATAATCAAAGTTATCAATAAAAATATTTCTCGCTTCCACTCCGCGATTATAAACATGATAATATTCACCTGCTTGAAACCGAAACTTGCGCATTTTGACAAAAAAACTTAAATGATATAACTTAAGATTAACACAACTGAAAAATTAAAACAAAAAATAAACGATCTTTTTATATTATAAGGAGGGAAAATGGCACTAACATTAAGAGGTATAAACTTCGGCAAAGTTTTTAATGTCGCCGGCGGGCGCAACTCTTTCGGTAGCGGCAGCATTGGCGGCGGGTGGCGGCAACATAAACCGCTTAAACTGATTCCCGGCTACAGCTGGAAAGATTCAACCTTTATTTCCAAAACGACTACTCTGCACCCACTAGCGGGTAATATGGCGTTACGCTCTGATTTGCAGTCAGAAAAATACTTGCCCGATTGCGTTTACGTTGACTGGCTGAAAGCGATTGTTTTAAATGACATCGCTCTTAGCAACCCTGGTGCGGAAAAATTATTATCATTCGACATCTGGCAAAAAAAGACCGAACCGTTTCTAATTTCTTTTACGCCAGTAGCGGAAACAACGCCGGGCAGAATAGAAGAAACCGTAGAATTTTGTTCTCTGATAAAAAAGGAACTTCGTTTTTTCAGAACCAAATTCGGTCTGGAATTCAATCTCTTCTGCCCTAACTTCAAGGAACTGATTACCATTACCGAAGCCGCCAAGATACTTAAAGTGGCCAAACTAATTGTATCGGATGTGCCTCTGCTTTTAAAAATCAACGCTCTAACCAGCCCGCAAGAAGGCAAGCAAATCGCTGACACGGGTTATTGCGATGCCATCTCGGTTTCCAATTCAATCCCTTGGCTGCAAAACGCGGCCTGGACCAATAAGTCGGCAACGCAGATTGATTGGCTTGGTTTATTTGGTACTGATATCTCCCCGCTCAAACAGCGTGGCTATGGCAACGGCGGACTTTCTGGCTGGCCGATTTTCAATCTGGTAGTTGAATGGGTGGCAACGGCCAGAGATATTGGCATAACCATACCTATAAAAGCTGAAGGCGGCATCCAAAAAGAGGAGGACATTCGCTGGCTGGCAACCGTAGGCGCGAATGCCATCGGCCTGGGTTGTGTCAGCTTCCTTCGACCATGGAGGTTGCAAGGACTGATTGACTACGGCAACCTTATTAAATGACATATTCCATAACAAACACGAAGCCCGCAGACGTTTAAAATGTCAGCGGGCCTTTTTTATTGAAACCTTTTTATTATTTATTGCGTCTTCTTTTATAAATTTCCAGCGTATTCTTAAACGCCATGGCTATAGTTAATGGACCGACTCCGCCCGGCACTGGCGTAATAAAGCTCGCTTTGTCTTTCGCGTCTACAAAATCAACATCACCAATAACTTTGCTGTCCTGCCGGCTAATACCAACATCAATTATTATGGCGTCTTGTTTGATCATTTCTTTTTTTATAAACCTCGGCTGGCCGACAGCGGTAATTAAAATATCAGCTGATACGGTCTTGCTAATTAAATCACTATCATTAACAGTAGCGATATCAACTTGAGCTCCTCGGCACTGTAAAACATTGGCCAAGTTGTTGCCAAAAATATCAGAATTTACCATTAGACAAATTTTTTTATCTTTAAGCAAACAATTAATGCTATCAAGCATTTCCAAAACAACGGCAAAGACTGGCGGCATAACTGCGTCAGCGCTGCATCCCTTAGCCAATTTGGCTAAATTTACCGGATGAAAACCGTCAACATCTTTGGTAGGATTAATGGCTTTTATGATGGCGTCAGTAGCCGTAGCCAAATTTTTTGGCAAGGGTAGCTGAACTAAAATCGCGTCAATTGTTTCATCGTCATTTAAACATTTTATAATTTTCAAGAGTTCCTGCTCGGTTATACTTTGGGGACATTTATACAAATGAGTATCAATGCCGACTTTTTTGGCTTCTTTTTCTTTTAGGTCAACATAAAGCTGGGAATCTGCCCGCTCGCCAATTAAAATAATAGCCAAGTTCGGTCTTGGCCCTTTCAACGCGTATATTTCTTGCGTAATTTTATCCTTAATTTTTTCAGCTAAAATGCTACCATCAATAATTTTTACCATAATTTTATTTTACTTATACGCCTTGCCCCGCCAATCAATCTTTTCAATATATGCTTGATTACTTTTAAATTGAAATCCAACAATGATTCTCGTCCGGCCGGAACGAATTCTGTAAAATCCTTCCCATGCTCCGCTAAGTTTTTTGATATTGATATTAATATTTTCTCCTTTAAATTTCTGAATGGCCAATTTGACTTTATCAATAATAAAACTTTCCTCAAAATTATTTTACTCAAGGAACTTTAGAGAAGCTGCCGAGAAATCAATGCGCCAATTCATATTTTAATCTCTATTGATTTCGCTATTTTTCGAGAAGGTTTGTCGTAACGTTTTTCAATATCTCTCTGCTCTTTCCGAGATGCTAAGGGAATAAACAAAGCTCGGAATTTCATTGATTCCTGTTCAAGAATCTCCCGAATACTCTCTTTCACTATTGTTTTTAACTCTTTTTTGGGAATAGTTATGATAGCCATATAATTTATCCTATCACAAATAAAAATTAAAAGTCAAACTTAAACGCTCGGGATAGGAAACCTCAAGCACATCTCCTTGATATTATTTTTTAACTTGGCTAATTTATTTTGGTCGTCTTTATTATTTAAAGCCTCATCTACCCAACTAACTATTAATTTTATTTCCAGTTCTTTCAACCCGCGCGTAGTGATAGCTGGCGTGCCAAAACGGACGCCTGACGGATTCAAGGGCGGATTTTGGTCATTGGGAATAGTGGAGCGGGAAACCGAAACGCCAATTTGATCTAAAATCTGCTCACAATCTCGTCCACGCAAATTTTTACTCGTCATATCAACCACCATTAAATGACTATCAGTACCGTTGGAAATGATTTTGTATCCTAGCTTCATAAATTCTTCAGCCATGGTTTTGGCATTAGCAATAACTTGCTTGGCATATTGTTTAAATTCCGGCTTTAACGCCTCGCCAAAAGCTACTGCTTTGGCGGCGGTAATATGGTCATGTGGTCCGCCTTGCATGCCAGGAAAAACCGCCCGATCAACTTGCTTAGCGAATCGTTCTTGGCACATAATCATAGCGCCGCGCGGGCCGCGCAAAGTTTTATGAGTAGTGGTGGAAACAACATCAAACAACGGCACTGGATTATTCATTTCTCCAGCCGCGATCAAACCAGCCGTATGGGCAATGTCAGCAAAAGTGAATGCGTCCACTTCATCCGCTATATCTTTAAATTTCTGCCATTCCACTTCGCGGGCATAAGCACTATAACCGGCCACGATCATTTTTGGCTTTTCCCGCAAAGCTACTTCATACACTTTATCCATATTAATGCGGCCGGTTGCTTCATCAACTTCATACTGGGTAAAATTATACAATATACCGGAAAAATTAACCGGATGGCCATGCGATAAATGTCCGCCATGATCTAATTTTAATCCCAAAACTTTGTCACCCGGCTTTAAAAATGCCATATAGACCGCCGCGTTGGCTGGCGAACCAGACAAAGGCTGGACATTAACGTGTTCAGCCTTAAATAATTTCTTGGCGCGTTCAATTGCTAAATTTTCCACTTCATCAATAATCTGATTGCCGCCATAATAGCGATGCCCGGGATAGCCCTCGCTGTATTTATTAGTTAAAACCGTAGCCATGGCTTCCAGCACAGCTTGAGAAGCATAATTTTCCGAAGCAATTAGCTCCATTTCTTCGCTCTGCCTTTTGATTTCGCGTTTAATCGCTGCCCAAATTTCATGATCATTATTTTTTAAATTTTTATATTCAAACATAAAATTATTATTGTCATTGCGAGGACCCCGCATCTGCGGGGGACGAAGCAATCTCACGTACAATGCATCTTCACTAAAATATTACCACCTACTTATTTATGTGTCATTCGTGAGATTGCTTCGCTTCACTTCGTTACGCTCGCAATGACATGTAAGTGTTAATTTAATACTACTTCCTGCCACCCCTTTTGTCAAAAAAACAAAAGCCCCCTTTAACAAAGGGGGTTAGGGGGATTTTATTTTTAGACTGTCTGAAAACTAATAAACAATTACCTTTTGTCATTTCGACCCCGCATTTTGCGGGGGAGAAATCTTTAATACTTTGTG
>Ga0100400_1003664_pt1 | contig 10336 bp, 10 predicted proteins | sample CryGeymeta201524_FD_80420 | JGI IMG/M metagenome (GOLD analysis project Ga0100400, IMG submission 80420) | Groundwater microbial communities from Crystal Geyser aquifers in Utah, USA - Crystal Geyser metaG 2015-24 | ecosystem: Environmental > Aquatic > Deep subsurface > Groundwater | place: USA... | reverse complement strand
TAAGAAAAAACACCCCCCGTAAGGAGGTGTCAGTAATCGCGAAAGCCGTGAAGTCCCTCATCATCCTTGGTCTGATCAGCAGATAGCAATGTGCCAGTTGGGAGATCAAGTATTCGTCCCCAACCGTCACAATCGCGACCGTGTTCATCGGAGTGCTGTCCGATGACCAACTTACCACCACTGATAGTTGCTTTCACATCCGCGGAGCAAACCGGGCATTGGACTTTCAGCATCAGCAACCCTGCCTTTGGACCTCGACAAACTCTTTCCCATTCCAGTGGTATTCGATCCAAACATGGAAGTACTGGCTGACCCGGAGGCGTCCGTCTTCTGGCAGTCCTGTCAGTTGATTCCACAGATCGGTGACCGCGTCCTCGACCTTTGGACCTGAGCCCAAACAGGGGGATACAATCTGCTCATACGGATTGTTCCGGATGTTCATGTTTTCACCGATGCATTTGCCACCGGCTTGCCAGCACTCCCGATCCGGGTTCCAGCGAATCGAGACGGTGAATAACCTTCCCAGAATATCTAGCATCTGTTCCAAGTCCATGCGTATCACTTCGATCGTCTGTTGATAAATTGAATGATATCATAAAAAATTTGTCAATATAAAAAATGCCGAGCGGGAATAGCTGGCATTTTTATATAAAAATTTAGGTATATCTTTTGTCTTCGTGATTGCCTTTTACTCCATGGGGATCGAATTCTCTAGGTTTTGGTTCGCCGAGTTTAGCATCCGCTGGGAGTTTCACCTTTCTAGGTTTAGGTTTTGGCGCTGCAAACTCGTCGAATTCAAGTTGTCCATGGTTCATCTCCGGGTTTCTTCCGTTCATAACTCCTCCCAATTTTTTTAGAATTAAGCTATATTAAATATAACAAAAAAATTAATAAGAAGTGTACGACCACAGATTTATACCACAGATATTCACAAATAAAAAACATTGCTTATTTATGGAGAAAAATGGCCAAAATCCTATCCGAGAAAGAAAAAGATACCTTGCTTTTGCTTGATCAGAGTGAAAATATTGGCGCTAAAACGTTGAAAAAAATTATTCACCATTATAAAAATGATGTTTCCCGAGTTCTTTCAGATGCGCCGAAAAATTTGACCAAATTTTTCGGCGCCAGTGGCGCGGAGATTATTTTAGCCGCCAGATCACAAGAACTCGACAAGAAAATTTTTCGCGATTTTAACATTAAAACCGTTTTTTGGGCTGATAAAGAATATCCAAAACTACTCTCCGAAATTTACGATCCGCCGATGATATTGTATTGTCGCGGTAATGTTAAGCTGCTCAACACGATTTCACTAGCAATTGTTGGTAGCCGTAAGCATACTTATTATTCTCGAGGAGTGTTGGAAAAAATTATTCCATCATTAGTACAGGCCAAAGTAACAATAGTTTCTGGTTTGGCTTTAGGCGTTGATGGTTTGGCGCATTATTTAACATTAGAAAATGCAGGTTGTACTATCGGAGTTCTGGGTTGTGGGGTCGAAGCGGTTTATCCGACATCGAATAGATCGCTGGGAGAAAGGATTTTAAAAAATGACGGGCTAGTAATTTCTGAATTTCCGCCTGGGACTCCTCCATTCAAACAAAATTTTCCACTCAGAAACAGGATAATTGCTGGGCTTTCTGTCGGGACGCTGGTAGTCGAAGCCCGCCATGACAGCGGCTCATTAATCACAGCTGGACTCGCCAATGAATATGGTAGGGAAGTTTTTGCTGTGCCTGGGAATATTGATAGTTTTGCCTCCGAGGGCACAAATGCGCTAATCAAGCAGGGCGCCGCAATGGTCACTGATAGGGTTGATATTTTAGAGGCATTGAATGTCAAATCTGCGAGAGTGGAAGATTTAATCATCGAGCCGGAAAATCAGGAAGAGAAATTAATTTTTTCCCTGCTGGAAAAGGGCCCGGCCGCAATTGACAAAATCGCCAAATCAACTAACTTAGATATTGTGACTATAAATTCCCTGATGTCGATGTTGGAGATTTCTGGTAAAGTAGAGAAAAGTGATAAAGGTTTTAAATTGAGGGGTAAAATTAAAAATAAAGGAGAAAAATGAATCTGGTTGTTGTTGAGTCACCAGCCAAAGCCAAAACAATTGAGCGATATTTGGGAGGGGGTTTTAAAGTACTGGCTTCTTTTGGCCATGTTCGCGATTTGCCGAAGAAAGAACTCGGAGTTGATGTTGCCCGTAACTATGAGCCGACTTATGTTGTTCCATCGGACTCGAAAAAAACCATAGCGCTCTTAAAAAAGGAGCAGGAAAAAGCCAAGGAGCTTTACCTAGCGACAGACTTGGATCGTGAAGGAGAAGCAATCGCCTGGCATATTGTGCAAGCCCTTGGCTTGCAAACTGAAAACGAAAAACTACCCGTCTCGCCTGGCGCGAGCCGAGGCGGAAAAACTAAAAACTACAAGAGAATTACATTTAATGAAATTACTCGATCGGCGATTACGAAAGCGATTAAGAATCCAAGAGATATTGATATAAATTTGGTGGATGCCCAGCAAGCGCGCCGAATTCTTGATCGTTTGGTTGGCTATAAACTCTCACCACTGCTTTGGAAAAAAGTAAAATCTGGTCTTTCTGCCGGTCGTGTTCAAACTGTAGCAGTCCGCCTGATTGTTGAACGTGAACGGAAGATTGAAAAATTTAAACCGGAAGAATATTGGATTCTGGCCGTTCTTCTGTCAAAAAAAGAAGACGCCCTGCCTGCCGGCAGGCAGGAATTAAAATTTAAAGCCTTTTTAGTTGAAGAAGGCGGCAAGCCGATAGATAAATTAGGAATAAAGACTGGGAAAGATGCCAAACGTATTGAATCGCGTTTAAAAGAAGCGAAATACAAAGTTCTGTCGGTCGATAAAAATGATATGACAAGGCATCCTTCAGCGCCGTTTACGACTTCGACAATACAAATGGAGGCGTCGAGAAAATTGGGCTATTCAGTGAAACAAACAATGTCGTTGGCGCAGAGATTATATGAAGCAGGGAAAATCACCTATATGCGCACGGACTCAACAAATCTCTCGTCGCAGGCAGTTGCGGCAATCAGAAAGCTGATCGAAAAGGAATACGGCAAAAAATACTTACCAGCCGAGGCGCAGAAATATGTCACTAAAGCTAAACATGCACAGGAAGCTCACGAAGCGATTAGGCCAACGCATTTCGAGCGCAAGGGGGTCTCCAACGATCCGCGCGAGCAGAATCTTTATGAACTGATTTGGATGCGAGCAGTGGCATCGCAGATGGCTGACGCGCTGATGGAGGTGATCAAGGCGAGAATTTTGGCTCAAGTTAAGGAAAAATTTGTTTTTCTCGCTCGCGGTGAAAGCATTAAATTTGATGGCTTTATTAAAGTATATACCGAGGGCCGAGATGACGAGACAGCACCTGAGGTGATTAAAATCCCGGAACTTTCCAAAAACGAAGCGCTTGATTTTCATGAGTTATTCAAAGAGCAGAAATTTACCGAACCGCCAAAGCGCTACACCGAGGCAACATTAGTGAAAAAATTGGAAGGGTTGGGTATCGGTCGACCGTCAACCTATGCGCCGACAATGTCAACAATTCAGGAACGTGGTTACGTTCGATTAGAGGATCGGCGATTTCTGCCGGAGGAGATTGGTAAAATTGTCAACGATGTTTTAGTTGAACATTTTGCCGATCTTTTTGATTATAAATTCACTGCCCAGATGGAAGATGAATTGGATGAGATTGCTGAAGGTAAGAGAAAGTGGCAAACAACAATTGATAATTTTTATCAACCATTTTCGAAGCAATTATCGGAAAAAAACAAGGAGTTGGATAAAAAAGACATTGCACCGGAGAAAAAAGTCGGCGAAAAATGTCCGGAGTGCGGCAAACCACTGGTTGAACGTTTTGGGAAATTTGGCAAATTTATCGCCTGTAGCGGTTATCCTGAATGCAAATACAGCCGTCCAGTGGAAAATAAAAAGGAGATGAAAAACGCCGTGGTGGCGGAAAACGGAGAAAAGGAAAAGGTCTCGGAAGTTGAGAGTGAAAAATGCGAAAAATGTCAAGGCAAGATGATTTTGAAAGAGGGAAGATTTGGCAAATTTTTGGCCTGTGAGAATTATCCTAAATGCAAAAATACTAAAACTATTGTCATTGACACAAAAGTGAAGTGTCCGGAGTGCGAAAAGGGAACTTTAGTTGAGCGCCGAACAAAGCGCGGCCGAACATTTTGGGGTTGTTCCACTTATCCAGATTGTAAATATGCAACCTGGAATGATCCCAGCAACACGGATTCTAAACATGGGTCAGACACAGATAGAGATCAAAAACAATAGAATGATTTATTTTTTGAGTGTTTAAACTTCAAATTTATTAGAAAGTGCTGCCGAAAAGCGTTCAAAATCTAATTGATGAATTTTCGAAGCTGCCAGGGATTGGACCGAAAACTGCAGCTAGATTAGTTTTTTATTTGCTTAAGAAGCCAAAAACTGATGTTTTAGCTTTCGGTAATGCCGTAAATGAGCTGATGGAGAACATTAAATATTGTAGTCAGTGTTTTTCTATTACAGATGCGGAAATTTGTGAAATTTGCTCGGATGATGGACGACAGAAAGAATTTTTAGCCGTCGTTGAGGAGCCACTAGATATTGTGGCAATTGAAAAAAGTGGCGCCTACAATGGTCTATATCATGTGCTAGGTGGTGCAATCTCGCCGATTGATGGAATTGGTCCAGAAAATTTAAGAATTAGACAGCTACTTGACAGACTTAATAATAATCCTAAAATAAAAGAAGTAATTCTTGCAACCAATCCGTCACTTGAGGGCGAAGCAACAGCGGTGTACATTAAAACTCAAATTGAAAAACTCAGGGTCAATATCGAAATCACTCGAATTGCCCGCGGCTTGCCAGTTGGCGGTGATCTTGAGTACGCCGACGAAATCACTCTGTCTCGTTCATTGGAAGGAAGAAAAAAATATAAGTGACCTCTGGTCACTTGTTACGCCTTGTATGCCCTTCGGGCAACTATTGTATCTTGTAATAAATAAACCCCGTTAATTTTTCCAGCATTTAACTGGGGTAAAGGAGGAGGGTAATGCCCAATGAGTATTACTGCGATTGCGGATATGCAGATAATGTTGGCGGCAAATGTCCTGAATGTGGTACAACGATGATGAAAATTGGTGCTGATGAGGAGCTTGAGGAATTGCCAGCCGTCGAAAAATACCCCGCCAAAGACTTTTCCGAAGAAGCTGAAGCTGTTGAGGAAAATATAGATGATGGCGGCGAGAGGATTCCTCAGAGAAAAGCGGCATAAATTATGAAAAAAGGCCAAAAATAGTAAAGATTTTGGCCTTTTTGAATTTCACAAGAGGCTGGCAGGAAATGCTCTTTTGAGATAAAATTTTTAGATTTTTGGCGAGACGAAATAAAAATTTTGAAACATATTGGACAATACGTTGAAAAATTTTTATGATGTCGTAGCCAAAAGATAAAAATTTTTGCCAAAAATGGTATTTGCTGCCAGCCTCCAGTTTGTGTTACTATTTAGCTATGAAACTATATAATACATTATCGAAATCAATTGAGGAATTTTCTCCGATCGAAGAGAATCACGTCAAATTTTATACTTGCGGCCCGACCGTCTATGACTATGCGCACATTGGCAATCTGCGAACTTTTATTTTTGAGGATATTTTGCGACGGACTCTTGAATATTTTGGTTTCCGAGTTAAGCAAGTAATGAATATTACTGATATTGATGACAAGACTATTGCTGCTGGCAAAGGCGAAAAAGCCGCATTTGAAAAATTGACACGGAAATTTGAGGCGGAATTTTGGCAGGATTTAGCGAAATTGAATATCGAAAAGCCAGAGGAAACTCCACGAGCAACGGAGTATATCGCGAGTATCGTCGTTTTTGTCAAAGAGTTAATGAAAAAAGATTATGCCTATAAAGGCGATGATGGCTCAATCTATTTTTCAATTGCCAAATTTACGAATTACGGCAAATTATCAAATTTGGATAAATCTGGTATTCAAGCTGGCGCTAGAGTTTCTCAGGACCAATATTCAAAAGAAAATCCAGCAGATTTTGTTTTGTGGAAAGCTTGGGATAAGAAAGACGGTGAAATCTACTGGGAAACCGAGCTGGGCAAAGGTCGGCCTGGCTGGCATATTGAATGTTCGGCAATGTCACAGGATAAACTTGGGCCAACGATTGATATTCACGCTGGCGGAGTAGATCTGATTTTCCCACACCATGAAAATGAAATTGCCCAAAGTGAAGCACGTACCGGCAAAAAGTTTGTCAACTATTGGCTTCACGCTGAGCATCTTTTAGTTGATGGCAAAAAAATGTCAAAAAGTCTGGGCAATTTCTATACTTTGCGTGATTTAGTTGAAAAAGGCTACGATCCGTTGGATTTTCGCTATTTATGTTTCTCGGCACACTGGCGAGATAAATTAAATTTTACCTGGGATTCGCTCGAGGCGGCGCGTAACGCTTTGGCACGGGCGAGAAAAATCGTTTCGGAAAGTCCTGACGGCGGCGCAGTGAATGACGAATATATTGCAAAATTCAAAGAAGCCTTGGAAAATGATTTAAATTCCCCGAGAGCACTGTCAGCTTTTTGGCAAATGTTACGAGATGAAAAATTATCATCCGGTGAAAAAAAAGCCACAGCGTTAGAGATAGATAAGATTTTTGCTTTGGATCTGGGCAAATCTAATGTTATAGTTCGGGTTAAAACTCTCCAAGTAAAAGCTCATATAATAAATCCGGCGGCAACAACAAGTAATGAAGAAATTCCTGCTGAAGTCTTAAAATTAATTAAAGACCGACAAAAAGCTAGGAGTGAAAAGAACTTTGAACTTTCGGATAAATTGAGAGAACAAATTGAAAGTTTAGGATATAGCATTGAAGATTCCGGAGAAAGTACTAGAGTTTATAAAAAATAATTTACTCTAATGGAAAAACCAATACTTTTGCTTGCGCCGATGGCTGGATATACGGACAGTGCTTTTCGGATTATCTGCAAACGCCAGGGAGCCGCCCTGCTTATGACTGAATTAATCTCTGCGGACGCAATCAGTCATTTCGCAGGGAAATCCGAATGTCGAAATCCGAATGTCGAAATAAATTCTAAATCTCACGTTCCAAAATTTAAAACCAATCCGACATACAAACTTATGGAATTTCAGAAAGAGGAGATGCCGATTATTGTTCAGCTTTTCGGAAAGCATCCGGAGAAATTTTCAGTTGCGGCGAAGTGGATTGAAGAGAATCTAAAACCAGCCGGAATTGATATCAATATGGGTTGTCCGGCGAGAAAAGTTGTCGGCTCGGATCATGGGGCGACACTTTTACGAGATCAAAACAGGGGAGTCGAGGTCATAAAAGCTGTTCGAGCAGCGACGAAGCTTTCGCTATCAGTTAAAACTCGTCTTGGCTGGGAAAGCGATGATGAGATTTTAGAATTCGGGCCGAAATTAATTGCAGCTGGTGCTGATGCGTTGATTATTCACGGTAGAACGTATTGTGATGGGTTTTCTGGAAATGCACGCTGGGAAAATATCTATGCCGTAAAATCCAAAATCCAAAGCTCAAATGTCAAAGTCATCGGTAATGGAGATATTAAAAAGTATGATGATATCATAAAAAGTATGAAAAATCTGGATGGAGTAGCAATCGGGCGCGGTGCAATTGGCAACCCATTTATTTTTAATCCAGATTTCGAGAAATTACCAGCTGCGGAAAAATTGGTATTGAAAAAGGAAACAATAATCAAACATGCGAAGCTGGCGTTTGAAATAAAAGGCAAAAAGGGGATTGTTGAACTGCGAAAACATCTTCTGGCCTATTTTAAAGGCCATCCGCGAGCTAAGGAATTGCGAAAAAAATTTGTTAGGGTCGAGGATTTGGATGATATAATATCAATTATAACCAAAATTTAAGTATTATTGAAAAGATAGATATTGAACGATCGTCCATAATCTGTCGTGTAGATATTTTAAAGTACCTAGAAGGTATTGACAAAGGGAAAATAAGTTGCTACACTGAAAACAATGAAAAAAGAGGAGGCGGAACCCCCTCTTTTTATATTACGATGTCATACTTTATATATATGATGAATTCCCGTTGGATAAATTAATAGGCAGAAATTTAGCTGGGATTTAGGGACCTATGGACAGAAGGAATTTAAAACTTAAGGCAGTACGGCCCCATAAACAATGTGGGCCAGCCGTAAAGTTAACCTCTGTTTCTCACCTTCTTCCCGGCTAAATTCCTGCCTATTTTACGACCTTCAGGTCTAGAATAGGCTGCACATACAGAAAAACCTAATCTCCCCTAGCGGGCGAGATAGGTAATACGCTTGCCCGCAGGGCAGGAGGTGAGGCGCATGCGCGCCAAGTTCGTAGTTGTTGTTGTGATTCTGTTGGTTCTGGCCGTTTCGGTGTCCCAGGCCAACAACTGGTTGGGGGCTGTGTCTTTCCCGTTGTGGTCCGAGCGGACTACACAAGTGAAAGCTGGCGTTAGCCAGCTGGTGACTTTCAGCGAAATGGCGGGTGGACAGGTGAGTGCGTTCTACAAGAACGGGTTCCTGGTCATACCAACGGATCGCTACGGGGTCTTCGCTGATTTGTCGATCATGCGCGTCGATCCCTTGGTCCTGGGTATCAAGCTCGAGTATATTCGTCAAATTCAGACTCGGGCATATGATGGCGTAGCAGTGGAAAATGGCGGAGTAGTGATCTCGGTTGGCAAACTCCAGCCAGATCTTTACGATGTCATCACCACTGTGACGCAGAATGCCGGTCGGGTTGATGAACGCGGCATTCTGCCAACCGTCTTGCAGTTAATCGGTCGCAAGAAGCATCATCAGATCATCGCGACCGACACCGTGGCCGGCACCTTCGGCGTTGTTGACGCCAGTCGGTACATTGAGATGTTCTGCAAGTACCAGCTAGGCATCGAAGCGTCACAGATGACTCCGGAGCAGAAGTACCTTGTGAAGTCGGCGTATTTTGACAGCCGGCTCAAGGGTATTCTGGAGTTCTCTGAAGCATTGGCGGATTATTCCTGGCTTTCGCAGGGTTTAGCTCTCAAGGCCCAGGGATTCCAACCGCCGATGTCGCTGGCTGCGGCCCAGCCGGATCCGGCGATTGCTGCTTACCAGCAGCAAATCGCTGGATTGCAGGCGACGGTTCAGGCATTGAATGAGAAAATCAACAGCTTGAGTCAGCCGGCAGCAGCGGCACCGAAAGTGGTTGAGCCGGCAGTTGTGCCGGCCGAGAGATTCAACTGGCGGTTGGTTCTGCCAGCTGGGCGCTGGGGTATAACCACTTCCTGCGGGGGCCATGAGCGGACATTCACTGGGCCATATTCTGGTACAGTTGAGTTCCGTGACGCCGCAGCTGGTCAGGTAATGATCCAGCTGACTCCGGCTGGCGGCGGCCAACTCACGACCTGGCGAAGTGCTAAGCTCTCTGGGCCGTGTGCGATCAACTACACAGACATAAAGGAGGTGCGTTAAGATGAATCGTGCCCTCGCGGTGGTGTTACTGACTCTGCTTTGCGCCGCTCTTTGGGCGCAGGGTGAGCCGGTGCAAGTGCCGATGGCGGCACAAATGGACCAGGGGACACGAGTCCCGGTTCAAAAGGTTCTGCGAATTCGGCCGCTTGTGCCAGCCGAAGATGCAGCAGTAGGTACATATCTTCAGCAACACAAGGCCGGTTTATCATCGCAGAACTACACGGCTCTGGACAATGCGCTGAGGTTACTCATCGGGGTTGATCAGACCCATATTCCCCTGACCAGGACCCCGGCGCAATACATGGCTGACTATCAGACATTCACCCAGCTTTTGGGTCGAACAGACTGGTATGTCAGCTTGCCGTCACAGCCAGTTCCTCAGATCACAGAGAGGACTGTGACCGTCGAGCGGCAAGTGCCGGTTATGGTTCCTATCACGCAGGTCGTGACTATACCACAACCGGTCATCATTCCCAGCCGGCAGTTTATACAACCGGCCGGAGTAGCATCGATTTGGACACCGGCGATGCCGGTTAGTACCGGCCAGGTGACAGTCGGGGATTGGCAGGACAGGGTCTGGTTAACGGTCGCACATCAACCATCACCTGTCTGTCGGACATCGGTTCCACCTGGAGATGGTACCTGCCCACCAGGAGTCGCACCAACACCACCGGCTCCGCCGGCGGCGGGTGGGACGGTGGCACCGCCGCCTGGAGACGGCGGCGGGAACCCCGGCCCCAGCATCCCACCGGGACAGCCCGACCACGGTGTGATTACGCCACCCAACAGTGGCGCACCACCACCAAGCT
>Ga0100400_1003649_pt1 | contig 10359 bp, 9 predicted proteins | sample CryGeymeta201524_FD_80420 | JGI IMG/M metagenome (GOLD analysis project Ga0100400, IMG submission 80420) | Groundwater microbial communities from Crystal Geyser aquifers in Utah, USA - Crystal Geyser metaG 2015-24 | ecosystem: Environmental > Aquatic > Deep subsurface > Groundwater | place: USA... | reverse complement strand
GCTGGCCGTTGACCTCCACCGTGTGCGCATCCAGCACGGTTGCTGCGCCTTGCAGCACGGTGACACCGGCGCCGAGCAGGTTTTTCTCGTACATGGCGCTGAGCTTGCTGATCTCTGCGTCTTTGGCGGCAATCAGCTTGGGCCATGAAAAAGTGGCCGCTGGCACAGTCCAGCCAAAGCCGGCTGCATCAGCAAATTCCTGTGCGTAGTGCGACGCATACACCAACAGTTTTTTGGGCACACAACCGCGAATGACGCACGTACCGCCGTAGCGAAAGCTCTCGGCAATGGCCACGCGCGCGCCCAAGTTGGCCGCAATGCGTGCGGCACGTACGCCGCCGGAGCCACCGCCGATGACGAAGAGTTGGTAGTCGAATGAAGGCATAGTATTTGTCCTTTAAGTTGCGTTGCGCTTGCGGAACACCAACAGGGCAGTGGCATCCAGTGCAAGAGTTGAGATTAACAGCATGCCCAAAGGAACGGGTTCATTCTGGCAGAGCGTCCATTCAGGGCAAAAAAATGAAACCCACCTCGATTAGCAACATAACCAGTCCCATGGTCAGACGGGTATTTAGCAATTCATCATGTCACAATTCGGTCAAAATCGTTGCCGCCATCCGTACACCGGCGCAGTTAGCATCAATGTGACAGACACCAATTGCAAAACGGTAAAGTTGGCTGGGTCGATGAACTTCTGTCGTGCTGCCAGGTGGATCATGGACATGCGCGATCACCGCGTAGCCAGCGCCATGAATCGAGGGCATCAAACAGCAGGCTGATGCCGTTGACCACAACAAGGACAGCGGCATAAACCTGCTCCACGAGCGCCATCGGTGCGGTACCGGATTGATCGCCCAGGCGCAAGCCCAGAACCACCAGCAATGGTATCCAGGCAAAAAGGTGTGGCAGCGACATCAGTTTGCTCATGCCACGTTCGCGTAGCATGATGGGAATGTTGGTTGCCACAACAAATGCCGCTGCCATTGCAGCTATTTGGCCAATCCCGTAATCAAGCAGGAAAAACGCGACCGCGTTCACCGGGATCAAAATCACCCCGACCCAAACCTGGATCCACAGCGGCAATCTGCGAAAAGAATGCCAACTTTGCCGGAGACGTTCATTCATAATGATGATTCGTCTACCCCAGCCATGGTAAAGCAAGGCTACGCACCCAGATGCTTGGCTAGCGAGTCAAAACCGTCAACCACCAGGTCGCAATCTGGATGCGGTGTCGGGTCGGGTGGCCCCTCTGGCCCCCACTCATCCGGTCGACGCACAAAAGCGGTCTTGAAACCGCAGGCGCGCGCGGCATTCAGGTCAAAGTTGTGGCAGGCGACCATCAAAATCTCTGTCGGCTCCATACACAACCACTGCGCCGCTTTCAGATAGGCTTGCGCATTGGGCTTATAAACACCGATCATCTCGCATGAGATCACTGCATCCCAACTCAGATTGTTAACCCGGGAAACGTCCAACACCAGTGAGAGCGGCAGCATGGTGAAAGAAATGGCGGGGCACTTTTGTCGGATTCGCGCCAGGGCCGCTGGAAAATCTGGCCAGGCCAGGAGTTCGCGCCAGGCATGAAAAATCTGCCATCGCTCCTGATCATTAAACTGCTGCAAGCCATATCTCGTCAGCACCTCATCAAGCGCTGTGCGATGCACATCGTCCATGTTGAACGTCGGCTGAAACTGTCCAACGATGCCTTTCATGGCCACACGGCGGTAATCGTTGCTTATCGCGTGCCAGTCAAGGAACAGACCATGTCGTTGACCAATCCCCTGGAACGCGCCATAGACACCACCGTGCCAGTCCAGGATGGTGCCGCCGGTGTCAAAAGTGACTGCTTTAACTTGCATGTTGACTCCTGTCTTCCTTACTTGAACCAGACTCCGCCTAGGGTTCTAAGCCAGGTTGAATTTATTTACCCATGGGATGAACTCGGCCAGTGGCATAGGCTTGGCCACCACGTAACCTTGCAGCAGATCGCAGCGATTGTCTGTGAGCCAGGCTTGTTCCTGGGGTGTTTCAGCTCCCTCGGCCACCACTGACAGGCCCAGCTCCCGGCACAACAAAATGGTGGAGCGAACGATGGCGGCATTTTTTGAATTCACGTCCACCCCGGTAACAAAGGCACGATCAATCTTGAGTTCGTTGACGGGCAGGGTTTGCACGTAAGCCAGCGCCGACTGCCCGGTGCCGTAGTCGTCAATCGAGAGTTTGAAGCCAAACCGTGAGAGCTCAGTGAGGTGTTGCAGTGCCAATTCAGGTTGATCCATCAAGGCACTTTCGGTAATTTCAAGACACAACCGATGCGCTGGCAGGCCAGATTGAGTGGCCAAGTGCTGAACGTCCAATACCAACGAATGATTCAACAAATCGAGCGTCGACAGATTGGCCGAGGGCACCACCATCAGACCATCGCGATGCCATTGAGCTGCGTCGGCAATCACCTGGCGCAGCACCCAAGGCGTAATCTCCCTGATGAAACCGGTCTGCTCGGCAAAAGGGATGAACTCAATCGGGGGGATCAAGCCCTTGACCGGATGCTGCCAACGGATCAGCGCCTCTGCAGCGGTAATTTGATGTTGCGCCAAGTTCAGTTTGGGCTGGTAGTAGATGACAAACTCGCCGCGGGTCAGAGCCTCGCGCATGTCACCAATCAGCGACAGTTGTGCGGGCGCAGGCTCTGTCGACATTTTTGAGGCAAAGACAATGGGGTCGCGATGGCGCTTGGCTGTAGCCAGTGCCAACCCCGCAAAGCGAAACAAACAGTTGGTATCTGCAAGGTTTGAAGTGAACAAAACAGCTCCAGCGCTGATGTCAACGTCAAGCCGTGTTCCGTCGATCAGGATTGGAGCTCGCAATGCCTCAATCACGCGCAGCACCGTGGCCTGCGCCTGCGCCTGATCAACACCACGCAGCAGCATTGCATATTGGTCAGCCCACAACCGCGCCACGACATCCTTACTCTTCACAAGCTGCTGAAGCCGCTTGGCAATAGTGCACAGCAAACGGTCGCCCACGATGTGCCCCAGTGCGTCGTTAATGGGTGCAAAACGATTGATGTCGAGCAGAACCAAGGCGCCCTGTTCGTCACTTGGGCGTGACTCCAGCAGTTCGATGAAGCGTGTGCGGTTAGGCAAATTGGTCAAATTGTCGACGTAGGCCAAGCGCGTAATTTTCGCTTCGCGGCTGGCAATGCTGTTGCGCATGACACGCAATGCCTGTAGCAAGGTACCGATTTCACCGCGTTGCCCCACGGGCACATCCGTCGCATAGTTGCCACTTGCAATGCGCTGCGCAACCAACACTGCTTCACGCACCGGAATCACAATGCCACGCGCTATGAACCACGCCATCACCACACCGGCAAGAAGTGCAATAACCGCCAGAACAATCACCCGTTGCTTGGCCTTGCCTGCGGATTGTCTGAGCTGTAACAGCTCTGATTGCATCTCCTGCTGGAGGTGTTCCTCAAGCGCACGGGTGTCAAACATGATGGTGTTGAGCACCTTTTGCGTGCGCGCTTCAAAGAAGGCACGTGCTTGGCTTGAACCTTCGATTTCAATCAATTCAACCGTTTCTTGCAACAACACGGCATAGCGTTGGCGCAAGTCGGTCACGTGGTCAATTTCCCGTTGCACATCGGCACCAAGCATGGTCAGGTCAAGGTCGCTGACGGCTTGACCTGAGGCCGCCATCTCTTCATCTAACTCCGCGTAAAGCCGCACGCGTTCATCACGCGCTGTGGTTTGCAACAGGTTGAGCAAAATAATAGCTTCGGCCTGGGCGTGCTGGTTGATGCGTTTCGCCAACAATGCACGCCGCTCCAGGACGTTGACGATTTCTTGCGTACTGGTGGTCAAGCGGTCTAGCCGCTGCAATGACACTGTCGCCAGGGTCAACAGCAGACCAAGCAACACAGCAAACGCCATGCTCAGGCGAGCGCGAATGGACATGGTCTTGAACATCATTTGCTGCTTACAAAGTAACGCGTTGGCACGGCGGCGCCAGAACGATCAGGGGACTGTGGCACGAAATACGGTGGTGTCGGGATGAAATGTGTACCACGCAAACCAATACCCTACCACGGCGGGCCACTGTGTTCCATCACTGGCGTGCACGGTGGCACGTCCGGCTACGCGATCAAAACGAATCGTCAGCGTTGTGTTGGCCCAGGTGTCGGTGATCACACCGCTGGTTTTGCCGAGTTCCACAAAAGGATAGGCCTTGGTTTGGGTGCCAATTTGCACCCCCAGCACCCGCTCTTTCGGGTGAAAACCTGCAGACTTGAAGCTCAAGGGGAACATCACTTCAGCGCTAATATCGTAACCTGCATAAGGATCGCGGTCATATGTCCGGCGATGGCCGGTGTCAGTGGAGAGCGTTTGCGTTTGGGCATGACTATGACGCCAGTCGCTCCAAGTGGTGTGGGTGACTGGCATCATGGTCAAACGCTGTCCTTTCATGGGACCACTGATGGCCTGAGCCATCATTTGCGACCACAAAGAGCTGGTTTGACGGTCATACAGCAGCACATCATTGTTGTAAAGCAAGCCAGAAACGCCAAAACTCAGCAGCCGGCCTTTTACACGACGGTCAAACGCCACGCCAGTACCGCACAGCGGGCAGTAGGTGATGGTGATGGCCTCACTTCCCAATTGGTCGTTCACCACCTCGTGCCAGTTCAAAATGCGAAGTGGGTAAGCGCGTGCCAAGCCCTGCCTTGTCAGACCCAGCACCATGTCGTCAGGTTGCAAAAAGTCAGCATCAGCAACTTGGACAAAACGTGGTTGGTCAATGGCAGGAATACCGTCTTTGGCCGGGCCACCAGACACGATCTGATCCACAGGTATCAGTGCGTCTTTCAGATCAAAGCCATTCTTGACCTGCGCGTTCAGGCTAGTGCATAGCCAAAGCATCCATACCAGAAGAAGATATTTGAGCGCAGTCGAAGATGGATACAACTGATGTTTCATTTCAAGGCACCCTTGGTGGCAGCTTACTCGCTGGTGATTTACTTGTGCACCACGATTCCAAGCATCGGGTCAAACGGATCGTTCCACGGCGCAGCATCAATGTGGCGCTTGGCAAACTCACCCCCCGCTTTCCAACGCGCACGGATGCCCGCCGGGGTGAAATCAATGTCTTTGGTGTAGTCTTCGCCCTCAAGTGCAGGGGCCTGCATGGGCAGCACATGCATCACGCTGGCGCAGCCCCAACCCAGCAGTTCTTTGGCTTCAGGCGTGCTGCGGACCGCCGCGGGCAAAAGGCGACCCAGTTCGCGCACAATGTGGCGCAGGTGGTGAATTTGTTGCTGTCGTGCGGTGTGGCTTTCGGCGCGGCTGGCGTATTGGATATCCTTGAGGCGGCTGCTGACCTGGGCAATCGTCTCGGGTACAGCCCCTTCTTGTTGCCACAACTGGGCGGCAAAAATCACCGAGTCCTGACGCGGGTTGTCGTCCATCACCACCTCCATCGGCGTGTTGGAGTAGATGCCGCCATCCCAGTAGGGTTCATCGTCGATCATCACCGCCGGGAAAGCGGGTGGCAAGGCGCCGGATGCCATCACATGTTCCAGCGTCAAGGGTGTGTCACGGTTATCAAAGTAATGCATCTCACCACTGCGGGCGTTGACCGCACCGAGCGTCAGTCGGGTCGCTTTGGCGCAAATGCGGTTGAAATTGACCAGGTTTTCCAAAGTTTGTCGCAAGGGATCGGTGCTGTAAAAGCTGGCTTGCGTCACACCAACCCGGTTGTTCGTCCCCAGAAACGCGTTCGAGTTGGGTTTGAAAAACCCGGGGATGCCGTTAGTGACTGTGACCAGGTTGTGCACCAGGTTGAGCGTACCAAAGGTGTTCCACAAAGACGACGATGTTGCCGCACTGGACACCAAGTCCCAGAATTCATGCAGGCGATCCAGCCGGTGCTCCGGCTTGTTGCCGGCAATGATGGCTGCATTGATCGCACCAATAGATGTACCCACGACCCAGTCGGGTTCAATGCCTGCGAGATGCATGGCCTCGTACACCCCCGCCTGAAAAGCGCCCAGCGCGCCGCCGCCTTGCATGACCAGCACCACGCGTGAGGGTGGCGCGCCATGCGTTGAAGTGGAATTGGCATCGGTAGATGTCGACGCTTTAGTTGATTTAGCCATGAATCATTCTCCTGCTGTGGGGGCCGAGTTTTCAGCCAGATAGTCGAACAAAACGCGGCCATACGGCAAGGTCAGATTGGCAATGAAGTGCAAACCACCAATGGCTTTGCGCACCGGCAGATCAGCCACCGGCGCATTGACATGCGCCGTCAAATGCAGCCGCGCCGGGCCAGACCATGCCCCCTGAACGGCAATATCGGTCAGGTTGTAGGCCACCAGTTGGGCAATGGCGAGTTCGCCATCTACCCCGGGAATGAGTTTGAGATTGACCTGGGTTTTGCTCATCTTTTCGATGATCGAGGCCGACGAACATTGCTTTTTGCCCGCCACGTCATACAACAAATGCTGATGCTTGTAGCCCATGGTGCCCACCGCGACCTGGACACCGGCGTAGTCCAACGTGCCGGTGAGCGTGTCTTGCACGATGTCCAATTTGGGGTGGCCATGTTTTTTGGGAAACCCCCAGATTTCACGCCCGCCAGCAATCGGCGGTTCGTCGTCCAGGTACATCTGCGAGGTGAAATTTACATGCTCGCCGCGGTACAGCGCCGGAATCACCACGCCCGATTCGGTGTAGCTGCCAAAGCCCGCCGAGTCGGGCATGCGGATGAATTCGTAGAGCACGGTGTTACTGCCATCGGGTTCCAGCGGTTCCGGCAACGCGGCCCGGATAGCCTCCGGGTCCGATTCGTAAGTGATGATCAGGTATTCGCGGTCAATGAAACGATAAGGCCCACGCGGATACGAGGGCGACGCCGCTGGCATCGACGGCAATTGCAGGATTTCCTGGATGTTCATGCGGGGCGCTTTCAGTGTGCCGTCCAGCCACCATCGATTGGAATCACGGCACCGGTGATGGAGGCCGCCACGTCGCCGGCCAGAAAGCCTGCCAGCGCGGCTACCTGTTCAACCGTGACGAATTTTTTGGTGGGTTGTGCGCTGAGCAACACGTTCTGAATCACTTCGGCTTCGGTGATGCCGCGTGCCTTGGCGGTTTCAGGGATTTGCTTTTCAACCAAAGGGGTCCAGACGTAACCTGGGCACACGGCGTTGACCGTGATGCCAAGCTCAGCAACCTCCAGCGCCACGGTCTTGGTCAGCCCGGCAATGCCGTGTTTGGCCGCCACATAGGCCGATTTGAAGGGTGAAGCCACCAGCGCGTGCGCCGAAGCCACCTGAATGATGCGCCCCCATTGCTTCTTTTTCATGTGCTGCAAGGCCAGCCGCGTGGTGTGAAAAGCCGAAGTCAGATTGATAGCCAGAATGGCATCCCACTTGGGCGTTGGAAATTCATCCACGGGGGCCACAAACTGGATGCCGGCGTTGTTCACCAAAATATCGACACCGCCAAATTCCGCGTCGATCGATTGAAACATCGCCTCAATCGCCGCGCTCTGACTCATGTCGGCCCCAAAAAACCTGACCTTGACCGTGTAGGTGACTTCCAACCGAGACCGGGTGGCTTCTATTTCAATGACATCACCCATGCCGTTGAGCACAATGTTGGCCCCTTGTTGCGCAAAGTGTTCGGCAATGCCGAGTCCAATACCGCTGGTGGAACCGGTGATAAGCGCTGTCTTGCCTGTAAGCATCTGAAGTTCCTTGGGATTATTTGAAAGAGAGCATGCGTTCTTTTGCGGAACGATGCCGCTTCAAATTAGTCTGCTGACAAGGCAGATTGCTTACACCCAACCCAGCTTGCATGTTCCCAATTTCCGATGTGATGCATCTTGCGTTTCACGCAGGCACCGTGGATCCCCTAGCCGACCTCATGCCGGGCATGGAATGTGCGCAGGCAAAAAGAGAGGGGGCTGAGACTGGCGTTATCCTTTTGTCGACGCAAGGCGGTAGAAACTTACATGGCTGGAAAACATGCCGATCGGTGGCCTATTTTCAAAACAACAGGTACGTAAACTTCATAAATTCAAATCACTCAAACTGGCGTGAGCATCAGGACGGCGACCCAACGGCCAGTGGAATAAGCGTTGTTCTTGCCTTATCGGCAGGTCGTTGATGCTGGCAAAACGCCTTTGCATGTAACCATGCAAGTCGAATTCCCAGTTTTCATTGCCGTAACTTCTGAACCATTGCCCGGAATCATCATGCCATTCGTAGGCAAAACGCACTGCGATGCGGTTGTCGGTAAAAGCCCATAACTCTTTGATCAAGCGGTACTCTAGTTCCTTGTCCCATTTGCGCTGCAGAAATTCGCGCACTTGGTCGCGGCCTTGGGGAAATTCACTGCGGTTGCGCCAGATTGAGTCTTTCGTATAGACCAGTGCGACGCGGTCTGGATCCCGCGAGTTCCATGCGTCTTCTGCCATACGTACTTTCTGCGTCGCAGTTTTTACGTTAAAGGGTGGAATGGGTGCCTTGATTTCTACTGTCATGCTGTATACCTGTTTAAACAAAACTTTCTGATTGCACTCTTTCATCGGCGATGCCAAACTTGCGGGCGGCCTGCCGAACGGCATCGATTAACCGAGCCGGACCACAAACGTAAATGACGGTATCGGCTGATGTACTCTCCAACAACAGCGACACGTCGAGTGGGGTTGGTTCTGGCGCTTGACTGCAATAAAACTGACATTGCGCGGGGAAATTGCGCCGCAAGTCATCGACAAACGCCATTTGTTCTTTCGTGCGACCAACGTAGTGCAATTGAAAATCCACGCCCCGCGCATTTAACTCCTGCGCCATCGCTTGGATTGGTGTAATACCAATGCCACCGGCGATCAACAACGCCGGTCGTCTGTCGGCGTGCAGGCCGAAATAGTTGATCGGCGCATCAACGTTGAGGCGTATGCCAATTTGCCATCCAGCATGCAATGCTGGCGAGCCGCCGTCACCGTCGTCAACCCGCAACACTGCAATTCGGTAATGGTCAGGCTTGTCTGCTACGTCAGTTAACGAATAGGAACGAAAGGTCACGCGACCGTCGGGCAATGCAATCGGTATCTGCAGATGTGAACCCGCACGATAGGTCGGGAGCAGGCCGCCATTGGCATGGCGAAATTCGTAAGCGCGAATATGCGATGTCAATTGGCGAATCCCGACAATCTTTAACGGCAATGCGCCACTGCCCAAAACGTCAAACGAATGTCGTTCTACCACCGCCGGTTGCTGTTGACGAATTTGCGCAAGCAGTGCTTCAACTTCATCCTGGCTGTAGCGTGGTGTGATGTACTTGGGGCAATTCCAGTCAAAGGCCTCTACTCGGATAACGATACCGCGTTCGACTGGCGATCGATCATCGGGCGATTCCAGTTTGGCCAGCAATTCGGGCTCGCTGCGTTCGTCCACCGCTCGCGCCCTGCCCCAAATTTTCAGGCGCCGCCGTTGCGGATAATCCATCAGCAGCAAACTAACCCGGTCGTCGCCGCGTAAATTGCCTACCGAAATGTATTGGCGGTTGCCGCTGAAATCTGCGTAACCAATGGTACTGTCGTCCAGCACTTTCAACAAGCCGACAGAACCGCCACGATGCTGCACATAGGGCCATCCGGTTTGGCTAACCGTGGCTTGATAAAAGCTGTCACGCTCGGTAATAAAAGTTTTCTCTGAAGCGCTCAGCAAAACCTCTTCAACCACGCCAAGTTCCGCGGATCGATATCCGGCGCGACTACCCATTTCAGCCTGTACGGCCTGTACGTCCGGGGTGAAACTTATTTTGGCAAAGGCAAAGACCATGACCTTACTCCTGATTTGAATTGAATATTGAAGTCCATATGCCTGCCGTGCAGGCAGTCCAGGAATTCGGGCGCAAGTCCTTCGGTGTACTTGGCCCGGTTCAATGTCAAGCCGTCTGTTGTAATGCCACTTTCGGGAAGTCAATATCAACCCGGCTGGCTTTGCCCAGGATATTGGTCAGAACGTTCATGCCCACATGGGTGATGACCTCGACAATGTCTGCCTCACTGAAACCAGCATCACGCATGCTCTGCAATTCGGCGTTGGTCACTGCGCCTTTATGCTCAGACAAGGCACGAGCGAATTTCACTGCCACCGCCGCTTGGGCATCCTGACTGGCGCCAGCCCGGTTGGCTTCAATTTCCGCCGCATTCAAGCCGACTTTGCGACCGATGGCGGTGTGTGCGGAAAGACAATATTCGCACTCATTTTTCTGGGCCAGCGTCAGCGCGATGCGTTCACGGGTGGCGGCATCGAGTGAACCATGGTCAGCGATGTGATGCAGGCCG
>Ga0100400_1003633_pt1 | contig 10385 bp, 7 predicted proteins | sample CryGeymeta201524_FD_80420 | JGI IMG/M metagenome (GOLD analysis project Ga0100400, IMG submission 80420) | Groundwater microbial communities from Crystal Geyser aquifers in Utah, USA - Crystal Geyser metaG 2015-24 | ecosystem: Environmental > Aquatic > Deep subsurface > Groundwater | place: USA... | reverse complement strand
TCGACTTCCCAATAGCCGGAAACCACCATCCCTGCGCGCACGTGCTTATGATTCCAGCCCACTTGCGTTGCCTCATTGCGCACGTCATGCGTCGTCAACATCACTTCGGAATCATCCGTACCAATATGAAAAGGGATATCCCGGTCGAATTGCGCGGATACAAGATCCCACCAATCGCAATACCCCTCCCGTAGCTCCGCAACCAGCTCAGGATGCTTGTCTGCAATATCAACCCGTTGTCCGGGATCACACGCCAGGTCATACAACTCCCGTCCATTGATGAGTCGCCAGCGGTTCCGCATCACGCAACTCTTCTGCCATTTCACCGGTCGGGCGACACGCTGCGTATCGGTCACCAATATACGTTCATTCCAATTCCCACCCGGCTCCCCTTCTATCAGCGGCACAAGACTCTGCCCATGGAAGGTGCGCTCCGTGGGCATATCGACACCGCATAGGTCCAATAGCGTCGGCATGAAATCGATGTAGGACGTCAAGGTACCAATATCCCACCCCGCCCCTCGCTCCTGCCGGGGATCGTACAGGAAAAACGGCACCCGGTGCCCTCCCTCGTACTCCCACACCTTCGTCCCACGCATTCCCGCATTGAAGTTGCAGGGGCCCTCATCCACGAACCCCTTCGCATCGCTTGTCACTCCGCCACCCGAACCATTGTCGGTCATGAAAATCACGATCGTGTTATCGGCAAGCCCGAGTTCTTCCAGCTTGGCACGTAACCGGCCGACGTTTTCGTCAACATTCGTAACTGTCCCGTAAAACCGGGCGCGCGCATCCGTTGGAGCCACATCCTTGTAGATGCTGCTGTACTTGTCCTCGATGTTCCAGGGACTGTGCGGCGTGTTGCTGGCGATGTAACAAAAGAAGGGCTCATCCTTGTGGCACTCGATGAACTTCATGCCTTCCGCAAAGAACACATCCGCGCAGAATCCCTCGAACTTCACCGGTTGGCCGTTCACGGAATAGGTGTCATCGTAGTAGTCATTGCCCCAGTGGTCGGCCGTGTTGCCAATGCCTCCACCCCAGTGGGCTACCGAATACTCGAACCCGCGTTCGTGCGGGCGGAATGGCGTTGCATCCCCAAGGTGCCACTTGCCGAAATGGCCAGTGCGATATCCGGACTCCTTGAGCGCATCAGCCAGCGTCCATTCATCCTGGCGCAGCAGTGAACGGCCGCCAATCGTATGCCATACGCCCGTACTGTTGCAGTTGTGGCCCGTCAGTAAACCCGCCCGCGTCGGCGCGCAGGTCGTGCCGACATGAAAATCCGTGAACCGGATCGATTCCCCATGCAACCGATCCAGATTCGGCGTTTTAATATATAGATTCCCATGCGCACCGATCTCCCCATAGCCCTGATCATCCGTCAAAACAAAAACAACATTCGGCCGTTTCATCTGTCTCCCTTTTATTGTTTCAGCAGGCGCAACATCTCGGTGGCATAGCGTTTGCCGAGTTCGAGTTGCGCCGCCGTATCAAAGTGCGTATTGCCGTCAAAAGCCTTCAGACCATCCGCCTTGACGCATGCCGTATGCGGCACACTCGTGGCCACCTTGTTCAGCTGCGCATTGACCGCCCGTTCCGACTGGGCCTTACAGGTCTCACCCACTACAAACGGCAGCTTCTCGTTATCAAAAGCCTCACGGAATGCGGCAATCAGGGCCGTCGCCTTCTCAAGATAGGCAGGATCGTTGGCATTCGATTCGCCCTGGTGCCAGCAAATCCCCTTGAGCTCGCCACCTGCAGTCATCGCAAGTTTCGCTCGCGTGACCGCATCATCAAAGAACTTCCCCCCAGGCGTCCACTCGTCGATCTTCGATCCGCCCTTGGCATTGACGACCAGACCGATGGCAACATCCGGGCGCAACCGTAACAACTCCTGGGCAAACCCGTACCCGGGCCCGAGTTTCTGCGCACCTAAGCCCTTGCGAATCGTGGAATAGCGATTCAACGGATTCTTCGCCGCCTCCCATTCTCCCTTGTCATTGAGCAGCCACACCCCCTTCAGGTCACCGGCAAGTTCGGGCGTAACCGCTGCCCGCCCGGCCATATTTGACTGCCCGATCAGCAGATAGATCTCTTTCGGCTTTTCAACGGCATGAACATTCAACGCACAAAAAACAGCAATTAGCAATGTCAGCATCTTCCGCATAGTCCCTCCCATTCTCTCTGGCTAAAACATGCCAAACGTAGGCGTTTTGATGCGTCGTTACGTTGGCAACAACACCATCCTCAGAATCCAGAATCAGGACCAGACATTATCGAACACGTGGAACCATCACAAGCGGTTTGTTACAGCGGCATCGAAAGCCCCAGTGCCTGCATTTGTTCGTGGAGCTGACTGGCGAGCGCATCGCGTCGTTCAATATCAGCGGCAAGGTTATGAATTTCGTAAGGATCCGTCTCTAGATTGAAGACCTCTGTCCATTCTGGATGACGCGGATAGACCACCAGTTTTTCCTTAGCCGTGCGCAGCGCGACACAGGTCGGCGTATCGCCCAGTTCTTTATAATAGTGGGCAACAAACGAGGTCCGCCAGTCGTCGGGAGCAAGGCCGACCGCCAAGGGTTTCCAGCTCCGGCCCTGTATGAACTCAGGCAGGGGAAGCCCAGCCAAATCAAGGAACGTCGGAGCCAGATCCACATTGAGCACCATTTCATCCACGACAAGGCCAGCTTTGAAAAGCGGGGGATAGCGCACCAGCATCGGAATTCGCAACGATTCCTCATAAAGGGCGCGCTTGTCGCCTAAGTTGTGTTCGCCGAGGAAATAGCCATTGTCACTGGTGAAAACGACGACCGTATTCTGGGCGAGATCCCATTTATCAAGCGCATCCAGAAGACGCCCCAGATTTTCATCGATGCCTTTAATGTGACGCAGATAATCAAGATGAACGCTATTCTCAACAAACCGATGCGGTTCTCGTACTTCTGCGGAGTTGTGCTGGTGAAAGATCGCAGGGGTCTTGATATTGGGTACGGCACGACTGGTCTTGTCGGTATACAGATCACGCAGTCGGGGCGGAAGATTATCGCCTCCGCGACGGTTGTGAGGACTCTTGAATCCGAGAACGAGTGAAAAGGGTTTGTCCCGATGGCTCTTGAGCCAGTCAATGGCTAACGTGGTGCTTACATCATCCACCCAACCTTTTGTAGGGGTCGTCTCGTCGTTGATAACAAATGTACAGTCCTGGTAAACCCCCTGCCCCACAAAACTAGCGGCATAATCAAACCCCGGGCGATCACGTTGATCGCGCATATGCCATTTTCCAACATACGCGGTCTGGTACCCGGCTGAACGCAACTGTGTCGCATGCGTTACCGCGGTTAAAGGCAAGCTTCTACCGTTCGTGCGGACTCCATTTTGGTGACTGTATTGACCGGTCAAAAAAGCAGCTCGACTGGGAGAACATAGAGAAAGCGTAACAAAGGCGTTACGGAACCGCACGCCCTCCGCAGCGAGCCGATCCATGGCTGGCGATTCGAACCAAGGGAAGCGCGCCCGCTGCCCCTGCTCTCTTTGCACCATACCCATAGCATCCCAACGCTGATCATCGGTAATCACAAAGATAAAATTCGGTTGATCTCTGGCCGGGGCAGCCACAACGGTGCGCAAAATGGCAAAAAAAAGGCAGACTGAAAGGATTCTCTTCACAACACCTCTTTGACAAGAAAGTCTCGTAAACGAACGCAATCCTGTTCATTTAGCCCTGTAGGAAGCGCAATCCGATCCAACGGACAATTAAAAAAATAGTGGAGGAAAACACATGTCACGAGGAAGGCACCCTCGCCCGATGGGTGCGAGCCATCCTTCGCGTAAAGCTTCCTCCCCAATTCGGCATCCATTTCCCGCACCAATCGCCAGGCCTCGCCGACGGGGACAACCCGGATGCCATTTCGTTGTGCGGCTTTCCTATAGGCATCCGAAAGCTTTTGTTGCATGGTCTCGTAATCCAGGGGTGACTGACCTTCAAGCACCAGTTCATCCCGCCGTCCCCACGTCATGTAGAGTAAAGGTTCCGCGCCTGCCTCCCTGATTTTTGCAACCAGAAGGTCAACCGCGTCATGAAATGCCTGTTCGGATTCCCCCGCAATCACCGGACGCACACTCTGCTCCTGAAGCACCACATAATCCCATTTGGCCGATGTGATCGCCGACAAAGCTAGATTCTTGGCGATCAGCCGCTCCAGTGTGGCACCCCCTTCGGTGACAGCTTCCACCATCGAGTCCTTGTATGATGAATCGCCAATCACACGCTTGAATACCGCCTGAATCTGGTCAGTATAACTGTTGCCGACAAATAGAATCCGTGGCGCTGACTTCTTTGAAGCCTTTGCCGGTGTAGCCAGTCCATTCTTGAACGATTCGGTTTCATAATACGCTGCGGTTTGACCACCCGTGCGCAGCCACCACGCATCCGCTTTTGCTGCAAGTTCCTCGCGCTGCGTCCGGTAGGCCGGATCCGTGATGACACTCTTGAGTTCATCCGGATCGTTTACAAGATCGTAGAGTTCTTCGAAATTCTCGTCACCATAATAACGCACGTACTTCATTGTCGCCGTTCGTGCCCCATAGAATGGATGTATCCCCCACCAGGCTCCATAATGCTCAAAGAAGGCGCATTCGTTACCCGTTGGGGAATCCCGCCGCAGTGCCTTGAGCAAATCGCTATCAGAGAAAGTAGGTGACGCATCAACCCCGGCAAGCGCCAGCAAGGCGCCGGGCAGATCGGTCGAAACCACAACATCCTCGACAACCGCCCGCTTGCGAACGACGCCCTTAGGTAGTTTCATGATGCAGGGAATGTTATAAAGCTCCTCGTACGGATAGCAGCCCTTGAAGCGCAGCCTGTGCCCCCCCATCATGTCGCCATGATCGGCAATGAACAGGACAATCGTGTTATCCCAGAGGCCCTTTTCCTTGAACATGTCAATAATCTGTCCACAGGCCTTATCCACGGCGGCGATCATCGTGTAGTACTGCGCCAAGTCCTTCCGGGCCTGTGCGTCCTTCTCCTGCAAGAGCCCATAGGCATCGGCACGTTTCTGAATAAATTCCGGCTTACCCTCAAACGTTTCGGCTTCAAAGCTATTTGGCAGGATCATTTTTTCAGGCTTAAAACGCGACTCCCACTCGGGTTCGAAATAGAAGGGCGGATGCGGCAGGTTTGTATCATACATGAACAAAAGCGGTTTGCCTTCAGGGTCATGCTCGCTCAGCCATGCCAGCCCTTCCTCCAAGGCCTTGTAATGCGTGGATTTACCGTCGGAAGATGCCGCATAGCCACCCCCCCCCGCTGGCTCGGTTCTTTTCGCGATAACGGGTTCTGAATTCGGGCTCCTTGCCCTCCGGGAAATGTCCATCCAGGCATTCCCCGACGTCGACCCCAAGTGTCCGCAGGGGTGCGCCGAGATGACTCTTGCCGAAGTGTGCCGTTGTGTAGCCTGCTTGCTGGAATTCATGAATAAACGTTTGACTGTCGGGCGTTAGCGTGCCGCAATGACCATGGAAGCCAAAGTTTGCCATCACGTTGTTCTCGTGCGGGGACTTACCCGTCATAAATGAACAGCGTGACGGCACGCATTGCCCATGTACCGTGATCGCATTCGAAAAATGAACACCCTCGGCCGCCAGCGCGTCCAGATTCGGTGTATAGGCTATCCCGTCGACGAACCCCATCCGCTTAGCCTGCATCTGGTCACACATCAAAATCAGGACATTTGGTTTCTCGTTCACAACAGCCATTTCGTTTGCCCCCGATAGTCCTACAGAGAGTCCGAACCCAGCGGCTATTCTTAATGTTCCCAATCCATTCATTTCGGACGACGCGAATCCATGAATTGAGCAACCTTTTGCGGATCGCCCGGGTGCCCTGCCTCAACCATCAGTTCTTGCATCCGTCTTTCCAACGCCGCGACCAATTCAGCAAATTCAGGGATTTCCACCAGATTCTCAAGCTGATAGGGATCTCGCTCGTTGTCATACAAGAGCCAGGGACCATGCCCGTGCAAATTAACATAGGTGTGACGCTTTGTCCGCACGCCATGCCAAGGTGTAATGGCATTGTCCAAATAAGGACCACCGCCATTCCCCCCTACCATTTTGGTAATCAGCACCGCATCCTGCGCTTCCAATGCCTGCCCCCTCGCGGCGCCGGCCAAATCCTTGCCGTCAACAGCGGGACAAGGCACTCCGGCTAGTGAAAGAAGCGTCGGCATGATATCAACCGGAGCCAGCAAGGCGTCAGTCCGACTACCTGCAGGGACAACACCAGGATATTCCATGACGAACGGAACACGGATGGACTCCTCAAATGGCATCTGTTTAAGCGACATCCGATGCGAACCCAGCATGTCGCCATGATCCGAACTGAAGACAAGGATGGTATTCCCAGCCAGACCCTGTGCGCTTAACGCCTCACGGAGTCGACCGATACAATCGTCCAAGGCGACGGTATGAGCATAGTAACCATGTATCATTTCCTTCACGAGCCGCTCATTATCCTCCAGCATGGCACGGCGTGTATGGCGACGTTTGAGAACCTCGCCACTTGGCTTGTCGCGTGCCATTAAGCCATCAACGACGGCCCGTTCGTTTACGTTTTCGCGCAATGTCAGGGTATCCAACGGAACCCGGTCCTTATACGTTTGCGGAACGTTGTTATAGGGATCGTGTGGCGGCCCCCAGGACAGGAACAAACAGAATGGGCTTTCCCGATTACGGGTAATGTAATCGATTGCCAGGTCTGTCTGGACCACGGCATCATAGTCCTTGAAGCGAACCGGTTCCGTCGTATCGGTGCAATAAAAGTGATACATATATTGATGCGTGCAATTGTTTACGGCCCAGTAGTCGAACCCCATGCGGCGGTCTGGCTGGACAAATGGATTCCGATTCCACTCCAGATGCCACTTGCCAATGTAGCCGGTTTTATATCCCGCCGTTTTGCAGGCGGTGGCGACGGTCGATAGATCACCCCGCATGCCGACATCATTGGATACCGTGCCGTTGGCCATCGGGTGGCGGCCACTCAGTAACATGGCGCGATAGGGCGAACAAACCGGCCAGGTACTAATGGCATTTTCAAACGTCATTCCATTCGATGCCATGGCATCAATATTCGGAGTTGGCACGGTCGTGTTCCCATAGCAACCGAGAGCATGCGCCCGCATCTGGTCAGCAAAAACAAAAATAATATTCGGCGGTATCGCCGGCTTGTCTGCTGCGTTCGCATGACCAGTCATGAAAGCTCCTGTCGCCATCAACACGGTATCCAAGACGTACTTTTGTATTCTCATTTCGTTTCTATTCCTATCACACCCTCGTGCCATGATCACGACAAAACAAAAACGCCAATCAGAATGGATTGTCGACGAATCCGAGCATCTGATCGTACTGGTCCTCGATCGAGCGGACGCGCTGGAACTGGTTGCGGCAGCGGTCCAGGTTATGCCCCGGTCGCCGGGTCTTGAAGTACACGTCGCCCCGCAGATAATCCGTCAGGAACCGGACGCCGATCTCCAGCGTGATCAACTTGCCACTGAAACGGATAACGGCGGCACATCATAGGGCTGCCCGCCATTGCGTAAGGACGCAGTCGCCTGGCAGCCCGTGGCAACAGACATGCGAGCCGCAATCGGCGTTGCCGTGGTCTGGTCAATCTCGCCGCGTACATATCTCAGGAATTCATCCACAATCAGCGGATCCGCCCCCCCGTGGCTTCCGCCCTCGACGGGGTCGCCATAATGCACTTCGTCCCCGAGCATCCGGAAACTGTCCGTCCGCTTATTCCACAGGAAGATAGGACTATCCGGACTGTCGCCCACATTCTCGATGCGGCCTTCTGTCCCGATGACCGTGTAATTGCGACAACTGTCAGGCGTATAGTGACATTGCAGATAGCTGCCAAGAACGCCATCTTCCATCTGCATGATGACGGTCGTCTGGTCTTCGACATCCATTTTGGGGCTGAACCCCGTCTGGGCCAATGGTGGCCAATGCTCCTTGCGGAAGCCCGGGCGTCCCGGCTCCGTTTCATCGCGTCGTTGACACCGGTCATAGACCGAAAGATTCCCAAAGGCCGACACCCGTAGCGTGTTGCGACCGGTGAGCCAGTGCATCACATCGATATCATGCGCCCCCTTCTGCAACAACATCCCGGTTGTCTTTTCGCGCTCGGAATGCCAATCGCGGAAATAGGCATCCCCCCCATAGGAAATGAAGTGCCGACACCACACCCCGCGAGGCTCTCCGATCCGACCGTCATCGATAAGCTGCTTCATCTTCCTGAAAATCGTCATGTAGCGCATATTGTGCCCCACAAACAACTTGCAACCAGTCGCCTTCGCCGCCGCCAGGATCCGGTCGCATCCGGCAATCGTGATGGCCATTGGTTTTTCGAGATAAACCGGCATTTTACGTTGAATGGCCATGAGAGCATGCTCTTCATGCAGGTAGTCCGGGGTACAAATCAGGACTGCATCGAGCTCCTGATCGAGCAACTCATCGGCGGACTTGGTCAAATAGACATCATCCCCATACCATTCACGCATCCGGTCAAGAATCGGATCCTGCAAATCGCAACAGGCAACCACCCGGCTCCCTGCCTCCGGCTTATGCGCCCGACGCGCCAGACCACCTCGCCCCCCCGCCCCCAGAACTCCAATTCTCAACTCATGCATACTCATGCCTCCTTGCTCATCACGTATACAGATCCGTCGACAGATACTTCAACCCACTATCAAAAAAAACAGCGTCACCACCCCAGCTCCTCCCGACCAATCGCAACCCAACGGGCAAACCGACTGGGATCATTCTCAACCGTATGCGTGTCCTTTAGAATCATGGCGGTGTTCAGTGCCCCCGCATATCGCAATGTCTCCTGGAACTCCTTGCGGATCTCATTCTCGTTGAAGCCCATGCACACGGGCGACGGATTCGGCTTGCGGCAGTAGACATAGTTACGACCATAAGTTTCGGCGCAATTAGCCTGATTGCTCCAGGGCGCGACCGAAACCGCCCGCAGGTTGGGCACCTGACTGATGGTCTTCCAACGCCCCTCGACCGCTTCGCAGCAGCCGTAATACGTGAGCCCGAAACGCTCCATCAGGGGTTTCTGGTAAGGGAAGATGAATTCCCCGAACATATCGGGCGAAACGCCCACGGTTTCCTGCGATTCGGCAAACCCCCAGAGATGTTTTAAAGTAACCGGCTCGCTGGCAGGCCGATCCCGTGAGGGCAGCGCGGTCGTATATCCAAGCCCGCCGGAACCAACCCCACCGTTCGCATTATAGCCCAGCAACCCCTCGCGCTCGAACAAACTGATAAAGTGCTGCATATCATCAGAGAGGAATTTCATCAGGCGATGCAGCCCATCTGGGTTGTCGTACATGGAGAGCATGAGATTTTCCAGCCCCCACAATTTGATGGCTTCCCATGTTAGACCGCATGTCCACCAATGAGCCGCCGGAAACTGTATCGCGAGCAAATCCCCGAACGTCTGCTCGGCCAGCTCAAAATGCGCCTGTGACAGCTCCGCATCGATTTCGATGGACCGGAAGTGAAGCTTTTCAAGATCGCTATCCAGATTGGTCAGTACGGGTTCGTCATGATAGGCGCCCCCCTGCTCGCTGCTACGCGACTGATTGAAAGGGATGCCGTAATCACCTACCCGCACGCGGCGCCTCACCGTGAAGACCGGTTCGTGGGCCGCATCGTCCTTGATCACATCATGCTGATAGATCCGCTGACGCAAGGAACACTCCCAGCCGCGAGCCAGCTCATCCACACACTCAATCGGGAATGTGGTCATGATCTCGCGCCAGGCCCCCTCAGGGGAGGTCAGCAGCAGCGGCGGGCCTGCATGCTTGAGATCGTTCAAATCCGTCCAACGCTGCTTTTTGGCCAGGTTGGCCTCACTGTCCGCTATTTGCCGGCAATGCGCCGCCAATCCGCGCAGTACCGTCCTGTCGTGCTCCGAAATAGTCATACACCTCTTTCCTTCTGACTCATGTGTTTCCTATAATGCTAGGGTTGCAATCAACAAAAAACAAGGGATCATGGGGCTGAATTGGCTTACCTTTCACCCGGAACGGCCGGAATAATCCGAACCGCTTCCCCCTTTCGAGTGTAAGCGTCAACGTATGGTTCTGCACATCGGTTTCACCGATGGGGTCCACCCCGTCGTCCGTAATACGCGCCAATGCTACCCGCTGGACATCCTGCCAGGCGGAAGGTAGCCGCCATGACTTATTCTGGAATCCCTCCAAGCTGTAGGCCACCATAGTCCTGTCTTTGCACCATAATGCCGGCATGCAAATATTCGTCCCCTCGATCATCGTCTCGCCATCATCTTGGCCGGCAGGATT
>Ga0100400_1003619_pt1 | contig 10404 bp, 4 predicted proteins | sample CryGeymeta201524_FD_80420 | JGI IMG/M metagenome (GOLD analysis project Ga0100400, IMG submission 80420) | Groundwater microbial communities from Crystal Geyser aquifers in Utah, USA - Crystal Geyser metaG 2015-24 | ecosystem: Environmental > Aquatic > Deep subsurface > Groundwater | place: USA... | reverse complement strand
CTCTGCATAATCCGGTTTGATCTGAATGACCTTTCGATATGTTTCTTCGGCCAGGCTCCGATCCCCCTTCATGGCATAGACACCTGCTAAATTGTTGTAGGCTTCTACATAATCCGGTTTTATTCGGATCGCCTTCTGAAAGCTTGAGATGGCCTCATCCTTTTCGCCTGCTGCATGCAAAAAGGCCCCGAGAGAAAGGAGGGCTTCAGGTTTGTTGGGATTCAATTCAGCAGCTCTTCTTCCAGCGGCAATGGCTTCGGGTACTTCCCCCAACTGATAATAGCTATTTCCCAGGTTGTAATATGACTCATAGTCATTTGGGTCGTATTGAAGGGCAAGATGATAAGCCTCGACGGCACGCTGATGCCGCCCCAGTTTGTTGAGACCAAAAGCCATCTGCTTATAAAACTTGACAATGCTGGGTAGCTGCTGAATACCTTCCTGAAAGATTCGGACCACATCTTCATAGCTCCCTTCTCTCAAAAAATAGTCTCCCATATTGCTATAGACAATGGGTTCTTTTGGATAGTACTTCTTCTCAAGATTCCATAGGGATACACTGTTTTGCCAGTGGCTCATGTAGGTTATGGTCTGGTAAGCAGCAGCACCGGACACAGCCGAGAAGAGAAGAGCGGACACAAGGGCTCTCTTGCCATCCCATCTCTTTTCCGAATGGCCCCGGTAAAGAAGACCAAAAAGAGTACCCAATAAAACAAAGAAACCAAGAGTGGGAAGATAGCTATAGCGGTCGGCAACAATATGGCCGCCGCTTTGGAAAAAACCCGAAACGGGGAGAAGCATCGTGACGTAGCTGGCCCATACGGCCAAGAGGGCAGGATAGGTGCGGCGAAAGCGAAAGACAAAAGCCGTTATCAGCATGACCATCGCTGGGCTAATCAGAATAAAAGGATTGGACAATTGGAGTTCATACTGGATTCTGTAAAAGGGCGCCAGGCTGAATGGAAAAAGCGTCTTGTAGGCATAGTAGAAAATTCCGTAGAACATAACCGCTAATCTTTTCCACCAGGCGAAAGTTTCAGTATTCAGAAGTTGCGCTTCGAGGGCTTGCCCACGGATGGCTGCAAGTCCAATCACGAGACTCAAGAGCAGAAATGGGATCTTCTCCAGCAAGACCCTACGAGACTCTTTCTTGTAAATGCCTTTCAATCCGCCCTGCAACCTCTTCAACGGATAGATATCAAGGATCACAAGGAGAAGAGGAAGTGTTACGGCAATGGATTTTGACAACAGAGAGAGGGCAAAACAAAACAATGAGAGCAGATACCCGGAGGGGACCAATCGGTTCGGCTCCCGATTCAAGCCATAGGTCTTGACATAGGTGATGAGTGAGAGAAGAAAGAAGGATCCGCAGAGAACGTCTCTCCGCTCCGTGGTCCATACCACAGACTCTACACGGAGGGGGTGCAAAGCAAAAAGAAGGGCGCCCGCCAAGGCCGCTGCTACCTCCCAGGCTGGGCTGCCCTCCACCGCTGAGTTTAGACGGGAATGGATCCGATGGGCCTTGAGAAGCAGGAGGATCAGAAAAAAGAGGCAGGCCCCGTTCATTGAGTGCAAGAGCATATTGGTGAGGTGATAGCCCAGGGGATTGAGTTCCCAGAACAGGTAGTCCAGAGACAGAGAGACCCAGGTTAAGGGCTGGTAGGGTCCCATATGAAAGGTAGTAAACATCCATTTGAGGTTTTCCAAAGAGAAACTTCGGATATGGGGGTTGTCAACGATATTCTGATAATCGTCCCAGACAAACTCGAAATGTGTTGTCGGGTAATAGACTGCAGTTACACAAAGGGCAATGAGAGCTGCGAGCAGCCAGAGCCGGAGTTCGGGAGTGCTATGATAAACTGCTAAAAAAGGAGAGGGTGGTCTGGAAATAGTATCAGAATTTTTGTCCATGACAAAGTTTAATGCTCTATTTTTTATATGTCAACAAAAACACCTTGGAACACTAAGTGGTCCTGTTCGTAAATGTGGTGACGTACCGACTTGTACTCGGTTTACCGGTAGATAGCCGTAAGGCGGTCTCATCTCCGCGCGCGACTGAGTCGTACCCCTGTGGTACACCGCAAGGAGTGCAACGCCGAGGAGATCGCCCTACGGCACTCTAATGCCATCGTATTTACGAATAGGGCCACTAAGCAAGGTTTTCCTTGAAAAAACATCAAACGGTTGTTAACATACAAAATCTGATAATCCAGAGATAGATAGAAGTATGAAATTATCCATTGTCATACCCGTATTCAACGAGGAGAAGACGATCCTTCAGGTCATAGGCCGTGTACTGGAGCAGCCCTATGATCTGGAAGTGATCGTGGTGGATGACGGCTCCACGGACGGGACACGAGCTCTTCTTGAATCCATAAAGGATAATCGTGTAAAAATTCATTTCCAGGAAATCAACCAGGGAAAAGGCGCCGCACTCCGGGCCGGGTTCCAGCGAGCAACCGGGGATGTGGTCCTGATTCAGGACGCGGACCTGGAATATGATCCCTCGGAATACGGCGCCTTAATCAAACCGATTCTGGATGGCCGGGCCGATGTGGTTTATGGCTCCCGTTTTCTGGGAGGGCCTCACCGCGTATTGTTCTTCTGGCACTATCTTGGTAACAGGTTTCTCACGCTGCTGTCGAATATAGTAACGAATCTGAACCTGACGGATATGGAGACCTGTTACAAGGCATTCAGGCGCGAAGTATTGAACGGTCTTCAGCTCCGGTGCGACCGTTTTGGTTTTGAGCCGGAATTCACGGCGAAGGTGGCCAAGAGGAAATATCGAATCTACGAGGTCCCCATCTCTTACAGCGGCCGAGATTATGCCGAGGGGAAGAAGATCGGCTGGAAGGATGGGGTCGCAGCCCTTTGGTACATTCTGAAATTCCGACTGGTGGATTAGGCGCTTGAATGAAGGAACATAAACCGGGAGTCAATCCGTTATCATGGAAATGGTCCGGAAAACCGGTCAATCTCCTGGGCCCTGTCCTGCTCTTCGGCCTGCTGGTGCGAATCGGTTATATGATCTGGGCATCCAGGTATTCGCCGTTCTTTAATGGTCCCATCGTGGACGCGGCACTCTATCACAAATGGGCACTTGAAATTTATCAAGGCAACTGGATGGGGAGGGAAGCATTCTATCAGGCTCCCCTTTTTCCTTATCTTTTGGGCCTGATTTATTCAGTCTTTAATCCCGGACCCTGGGCGATCCGTATCATACACGGCATGATGGGCCTTGGGAACATTTTTCTGGTCTTTGTCCTCTCCCGAACCCTGCTGCCCCCTTTCTGGTCCGCTGCTGCGGCATGGCTCTGTACTCTTTACCCCGGGTTTGTTTTTTTTGAAAATCACCTTCTGAGTGAAACCTTGTCCGTCCACCTTTTCCTCTGGGTGCTTTTTTTCTCCATAAGGGCGGTTAAGAAGGAGAACCTTTTATCATGGACTGTACCGGGCCTTTTTATCGGCCTTTCCGCTTTAACAAAACCAAACACCTTATTGCTTCTTGTCTTTCTAACGATCTGGCTGATCGCCACAGGCCGTAAGCATTTTTTAAATACCTTGGGTAAGGCCTCCGTCTTGATGCTGATGGCAGCGCTCGTGATCTTGCCGGTGACGTTACGCAATTGGCTGGTCGGAGGAGATGCTGCCCTGATCTCGACCAACGGCGCCATGACATTTGTGCACGGCAATAACCCCTCTGCCGTGGGAACCCTGGCGCTTCCAAAAGGGTTTTCCGGGAACATCGAAACGCAAAAGAAAGAAGAGATTGAAATCGCATCTTCGTTGAGCGGCAGACCTTTGACCCACCGTGAGGCAAGGCATTATTGGTTCACAAGCAGCCTGAAGTTCCTTCTGAACCACCCCCGGTTCACATCGAGGCTTGAACTTCTTAAACTCTGGAGGATGATTGGAAACTATGAGTATGCCGATAATTACAATATGCATTACGACGAGAACCCTGTTCGGTATTTCATGCCTCTTCCCTTTGCCCTTTTGTTTTCCCTGGCAACCTGGGGCATGTTAAAGAGCGGCTGGGGATCGGCGGAGGAACAGGTTTACGGTATCTTTCTGCTTGTACCCTTCATGACGATGATGATCTTCTATATGACTTCGCGTTACCGGTTTCCGGCGGTCCCCATTCTAACTATTTTTGCAGCACGGGGACTTCAATCCGTGATGATGATCCTGAAGCAGAGAAGGTGGAAGGATTTGTTGACGGCGGGTATGGCTGTTGTCCCCGTCATGGTGATCTCCTTCTGGCCCATCGAGAAGAGGGATTTTGAAGCAAGGCAATGGATCAGCGAAGGGGTTGCTTTGATGCAGCAGGGGAATTTTGAAAAGGCCGTGGAAAGGTTCGGCCATGCTGCGGAAAAGAATCCTTCAGAAGAGGGGCTCTGGATCAACATGGGGAATGCCTTGCACAGCATGGGAAAGCCCGAAGATGCTATTCAAGCCTACGAAAAGGCTCTAAAGGTCAAATCAGACGGGCCCACAGCTTTGATGCTTATGGGGGTTGCCTATGGAGAGATGGGGCGTTTTGCGGAATCGGAGGCCTATCTCATGAGAGCACTTAAAGAGATGCCGAATTCAGGCGAAGTTCATCTCTATCTATCTTTCTTGTATAATAAGACGGGCCGAAAAGATGAGGCAAAATTCCATTTAAAGACGGCTGAGGAGCAGGGTATACAGGCACCGGCCTCCCTCAGGATGTCTCTAAGTTCCGATTAATCGCGCCAACCTTTTATATTTAGACTCAACCTGTGATTTTGGAAAAAGAGTTTATTAAAGGCGGCATTAAATTAATTAAATTATAATAATATGCTAATGGTTAATTTCATGTGATTGTTGTCTTTTTTTCTTGACAATCATAAAAAAATGGTATAAGAAAAATGCTCGTTACAAAAAACATGAATAAATATAAACACTAGTTTGACTCTTAATCCGATTTATCAGACTGACTAAACAAAGTGCTAAAGAAGACGGAAGAGAAAAGTGTGAAAAACTTTACCGTTAATATGAAAAGTTTTTCCCAAAAAGGGAAAAGTTTTTCATACTTCAACCTAAAGGCCTTGGAATTTTCCGTGGATATCGAAGATCAGAAGATGATTTTTTATGACCTCATGAGAGATGGGGCTAAAAATATATGGCATGTAGTTTATTAATATTATTGAACAATACGGATTGAAAGAAGATATATTGTCGGATCTATTCAGAATCCTTGTTAAAAAATGGTGAAAATTATATAAAAGCATCCTTTTTGGCATGAAAGTTGCTTTATTCTTTATCAAGTAAGTGTTAAACATGGATCAAAGGTCCGAAAGGATTTGTGGCATATCATTCAAGACTATTTACACGGAGGAGAAGATGAAAAACACTTCAATAACAATAACAAAGAAACTATCCATAATGCGGGAAAAGAGCTTCCTTATACTGCTTGCCTCGTTAGTGCTCAGTTTCAGCTTCGGGCGTATGGCCACAGCGGCTGACATAGCTAAAATCTATGTTACAAGCGGCGGGTTTGCCATGGGGGTGCCGGCCAATCCGGCTTCTACTGCCTACAACCCCTTTACCCACGTCAGCGGCGACAAGTTGTCAACAGGCCATCCCTTTCCGGGCGGTCTGGATGATGTCTCCGGCGATATCGACATGGGCGCCTTCCAGGGAACCCCTGGTTTTGATACTGCAAACTCAGCATCCAGAACCACTGGAATTGCGGGTTTCATATTCGGCTTCTTCGGAAACACAGCCGGTTACACTATAGCGGACAACAAGAATGACACCAATAATATCTCTACCGGTATTTATTCTGCCCCCAGCGGGACGATTGATACATCAACCGGGGCGGTCGCTTTAAACCTGGAAGCCTGGACGGCCGGCTGGAACGGCTCTGAGTTCAACCAAGGGAATAGCAGCGTGACGGCTATTGCCACCCCTGTCGGCGCGAACGGCGGTTGGGACGTCACCCTGACCTGGTCCTCCTTGATTGTGGGCGGCCCATTCAACGGGCAGACCGGTTATTGGCGTTTAGTAGGAGAAGTGATCGTGGCCCAGGATTCGGATAATGATGGCATTTCAGATGACGGGGACCTATCCAATACGGTTGGCGACCACCCCTGCACCGGCGGCGCTACCTCAAACTGTGATGACAACTGTGTGAACGTTGCTAATCCGGACCAGAAGGACACGGATAATGACGGGATCGGCGATCTCTGCGATACATGCACGGACACGGACAATGACGGATACGGAGATCCCGGTTTTGCAGCGAATACCTGCCCTCCTGACAACTGCCCAACTGATTCCAACCCGGATCAGGGGGACTGTGACAGTGATGGGATTGGAGATGTATGTGATCCGGATAATTCATCCTGCGACAGTGATGGCGACGGAATTTTAGATGTTAATGATAACTGTCCTACTATCGCGAATGCTGACCAGAAAAATAGCGATTCAGATACGTTCGGCGATGTCTGCGACAACTGCCCTAACTTCACCAACGAGGATCAGGCAAACTGGGATGGGGATACCGAAGGAGATGCCTGTGATACGGACGACGACAATGATGGCGTCCCTGATTTGTGTAGCCTTCCTTGCATTTCGGATACAGAGCCTAAAACACAAATGGGCTGCAACGTAGATCTTAATACGGGTATTCATTTTGATACGGATAGTGATGGTATTTGTAATGGAATTGATCAGGATGATAATACACCAGTGGGTTGCAGTGTGAATGCAGTGGGTTTTGCAAAGGACACGGACGGTGACAAAGTCTGCGATGGAGCAGACCAATGTGCAGACACGCCCTCAGGTGCAAAGGTGGGTCTTGATGGATGCACGCTTTCGGCGACCAGTTTTAATGCAGGTTATCTTACCGTGACCTATGGGGATTTCGGGATGGGAAGGGATCCTGATGGACGAGGAGGATTCAACGACTGGACCAGTGACGGGCCGGATCATTCCATAGTTATGGGGAAAAACCAGGCCTTGCTCCTGGGGGCTCACCCGGGAAGAACGCTTCCCCCTAAAAATGCCGATGCTCCGGACAGCACGGAAATCATGGACACGCCTTTTGATTTCGATCAAAGTTTCGGCGCAACCCTGATGTATACACCTGCGGCCGGTGTGGATAATGACGGCAATCCCCACGGTGGTCCTGCCCCCACGGCCATCGTGGACACTGCACTCAAGACGATCACGCTGAACCTCGATGCCTTCACGGTCTACTGGAATACCAACAAAATTGATCAGGGTCCCTCTGCGCCGCTCGTCGGGACCTATGACCCGGATACCGGCCATTATTCCATAGACTATACCATGATCATACCCCATGGCCCCTTTAAGAGCAGCATCGGGCACTGGCACATAGAAGGGCAGGTCTATATTGATAATGATGGAGACGGTTTCACACCGGATGGATTCAATCCTGCCACAGGACTTCTGGACGGGTCCAAGGATTGTGATGACAACAGTGCTGCTGCCCATCCCGGTGGGGATGACTCGGTCTGTGGGGACGGTATCGACGGCGATTGCAGTTGTTCCACTTGCCCAGGAGATGCTCCGGATATAGACGGGGACGGGTTTACTGCATGTAACGGTGATTGCAATGACAACAATCAGGATATTTATACCGGCGCTCCGGAGATCTGTGATGGCTATGTGAATGATTGTAATGCCCCAGCAGGCACACCTTACGATCAGGGGATCGCAACGACGGCCTTCTACCTCGATGCAGACAAGGACGGTTACGGAGATCCCAATAACACCGGTCCATTCTGTTCCGCGAAGGCTGCCGGAGTCCATGGATTCGTTGCAGACGGACGGGATTGCAACGATGACCCAAATAAAAATGGTACTCAGCAAAACCCCGGCATTCAGGAGTCCTGTAACGAAATAGACGATGATTGCAGCGGCGTTGTGGACGACGGGCTTCCGCTCATCCTCAAATGTGAGGATTTTGACGGGGATCTTTTCGGGAATCCCTTGGGGGCCGGCAATTTCGAAGACTGCCGTCAGGTCGTTGATGTGAACGAGCCCTATTCCATTGATTGCACGGATTGCTCGGGTTGTGTGGGAGGCGAAGACTGCGGCCAAACCATAGACGAGAACCCGGACATCAGCCCCAACGGGATTGAGGACGGGAGCGACAATATTGATCAGAACTGTGACGGCCTGCTGGAAAAGTCAAAACCGATTCCGTCAGGAAGGTATGTTCTGCACGTCAATCCGGACCTGCCGAATGCCAAGGGCGGGGACCAGGGCAAGGTGATTTTGAAGTCATTCTTTGCATTCTCTCTGACCAACAAATTCAGGGCCGGAAGTGTTTACATCGACACCAGTAAGGTAAACAACGGACTGCCCGGCAATGCCGCGGGTCTGATCAATTTTGAGATTGTGGATGATTTCGCGCCATACAGACAGGGCCCAGGGGGATCCAAGGATCCCATTCAGACTACGGCCAACATCATTATTCAGGGAATTCCCAGAACCACGGATTCCCAGGGTAATTTTGTCTATCCCGGGGATTACCAGATGGGGTTCTTCACCTCCCCAGGCGGCGATTATTTCCATTATGTTCAGGCCAAACGGACGGGGAAATATGATCCCGTATCCAATACTTTTGAACTCTTTCTTGGCGAGGTGGATCCGGATACCGGGAATGAGGACATCAATGTTCTGGCGGATACTCAAACCGCAGGAAAGCAGATCATTTTCCCCTATGATCCCATCGGGACCGAGACCTACCATAATTTTAAACCCGCTAACGTCGGCGGAGGCACGGTCATAACCGACACGCCGGATACCTATATCACCGGCAAAAGGGTTAAGTACAATGGACCCATCTTCCTTTATGGAGGGATTGCCTCCTTTGCTCCGTCTGTACAGACCGACACCAACGGCGACGGGACCATTGATTTGACGGATACGCTGATTGATGCCAATGAGGACGGGGCCAAAGATAAGAATGACATCCCGGATGATCTCAACGGCGACGGGAAAATCAATGAAGAGGATCAGGTGGATTCCTGGAGCGTGACGCTGGTGACGGCCAACAATATTCCTCTCACGGTGGCGGGTTTTGCAGGCGTAGCCTTTGTCCATCAATATGACGGGCTGATCTTCCCGTCCCAGAATACCCCGCCCACGGCTGATGCCGGAGATGATGTGGCGGCGCAAGTCGGGGATACCGTGACGCTGGACGGGACAGGAAGTTTCGATGCAGAAGATGGAACCGTATCCATATATGATTGGACACTTATGTCCTGGCCTGTGGCAAGCAAGGCGGTCCTGCTTAACCGGGATTCAGCCAAGCCTTCCATCACCGTGGACGTCCCTGGTGAGTATGTGGCATCGCTCGTGGTCAAGGATAAGAAGGGCGCCTCAAGCCTGAATGTGGCCACGGTCAAGATCACCGTCTGCAACACTCTCACAGAGGATGAGAATGTTGAATGTGCTGAAGTGACAACGGATTCGGACGGCGACCATATTCCGGACTGGGAGGACGCCTGTCCCAATGATCCGAGCCTGACCTGCAAAGACTCGGATAGTGACGGCGTGCTTGATTCCGAAGAGAACGCCCCGAACGATCCGGCCATGACGATTGTGACCGAAGGCGGGTGCAGCATCCATGTCAGGGTTGGGGCGGGCCTTGGCGGATCGGGAGGCGGCAACAAGGCCGCACTCAGGCATGTGGAGACCCTGGGGACCGAAGGGATCTCTGATCTTCCGCCGAGTTCCGTTCTTCTCTCGTATGACATTGATGTCAGTCACCCGTCACTTTACAATGCGGACGGGACCGAGATCGCTGTGGCCATTGATATCCCGTGCGGGATCAAGAACCCGAAGATCTTCAAGCTGGTCAATGGCGAGGTCAAGACCCTGAAAGAACTGGGGATACCATATCTCGTGGATAAGGACGGAAGCCACACCATCACCGTGACCTTGACAGACGGTGGTGCAGGAGACCAGGACGGCATGGTGAACGGGATCATCTCCGATCCGATCGGAATCGGTGAAGAGACCGCTTCAGGCGGTGGCGGCGGCGGTGGCGGCGGCGGTTGCGCCCTCTCCTCCGGGTCTTCAAACAGCATGGATGCGGTGCTCTTCCTGCTCCCCTTGTTTGTCCTGTATGGCCTCCGCTGGGCCAGGAAAAGGGTATAAGATAAGAACGGTTATGCGGGCGGGAACACTGTTCCCGCCCGCAGTTTTCAAGTCGCTTTCTCTCAGTTTTTTTAACTTGCTTCAAAATTTTTATTCTACTATAATTTTTCATCTGTGAAGGGATCAGTGAATAATTGCTTTTCTTCTCTTCTATGTATTTATTGACAACTGTAAAACAAATGTTCTATATGCGCCGCTGGTTATCCCCCTCACCCTCCCCTCTCCCACAAGGGGCGAGGG
>Ga0100400_1003614_pt1 | contig 10409 bp, 8 predicted proteins | sample CryGeymeta201524_FD_80420 | JGI IMG/M metagenome (GOLD analysis project Ga0100400, IMG submission 80420) | Groundwater microbial communities from Crystal Geyser aquifers in Utah, USA - Crystal Geyser metaG 2015-24 | ecosystem: Environmental > Aquatic > Deep subsurface > Groundwater | place: USA... | reverse complement strand
GCCGCAGGTGCGATTTAATTGCGCTGCCTTCCTTGCCTAGTAAATGCGAAACACAAGATTCGAGGTGTTCGATTGTGGGTGTTTTTTGTGTACTCTCAAGGTAATACGGTCCAAAATCAAATCTGATTTTCTTATCGCTTTTGCCGGCACACAGTTCTCTTTCCCTAATTTCCTTAAACTCTTCGACAAAACTGTCCTGAACCTTATGAAACATCAGGCAGGATGGGGTAGTCTTGGTTTTATCCAAACCCTCTTTTGCAACCTTTTTGGCTTCGCCGCAAAGGGTTTCGGCCAAATGATAACCATAGTGGAACGGATAACTTTCCTTAATGAAGGCAATCCCGGCACAAGCGGTAAGTCCATTTTTCAAAAATTCCACCTTTTCGGATATAGACCTAAAGTTTGCCTTTGTTTCATCCTCGAAATATTGAAGAAACAGCTTCGTAAAAGGTAAGGCCAAATCGCCCCGGCAGACAATGGTTAAATCATCGCCACCAATTATGATGGGACGGAAAGGCGGGTATTTTGCCTTATCTTTTTGATTTTTGATAATTTCAGTATAGGCCATATTGGCAGCGGTAACTGTTGAATTATCGAGAGCAAGGGAAAATTTGCGAAATACTTCAATAAAGCTTTTGCCCTTTAGGTTGTGGGTTGCTTCAGCCAGCTTCTGGATGGCAATGCCCATATTGTTTCCATCGGCATGAACAACAGCCAGCCAACTGTAATCTTTTGATTCGGAGCTGGTTATTTTCTTAAAGTCAAGTGCAAGTTTGACTTTGGTGCCCTTTCCGAAGAAATTTTCAACTATTCGACCGTAAACGGGAGATTCTTTATCTTCCGATTGGATGGCTGCATTTTTCAGTACCACACCCAAATCTCGGTATTCTTTTTCCTTGTTGTCATATTCTACAGCCGGCAACCCCGTTTTTCGTGACCGGTTCATTGCCATTAATCCTATATCGAACGGACGTATAGATTTGTTGCGTTGGGTGCGCAGGCGGTGCTCCAGTTCATCGATGTGCTCTTTTTCAATTTCACCTTCTATTTTCACAACTGCCTGACTGATGGTTATTCCCGGAGCAAACCCCATAACTATTTTTGGAAATTTTAATACCAGTTTTTTGCAATCCTCTTCATCATCGAAAACATATTTAATATTTCCGGCAGCAGTTACAATTGCATTGTTATCATTCAATAATGTTTCAACATTGCTGCCAATTGCTTCAGCAAACAGTTTTGTGCAAATCTGTTCTACCAGTTCGCTGGCTCCGGCAATTTCGCGCAGGGCGTTTGTTTGGAAAATGAAGCTCTGGATGCCTTGCACCGCGGCTCCGTAAAGAAATTTGGGTCGATTCATAGTTTAATATTTATTGATTATTTTTTATTTTCTTTAATGATTTCTTTTATCACCCCAAACCCAACACTACTTCCTTTACCCAATCCTATATAATTGGGTAACGAAATATTGGTGCGGAAAACTAAGGTAAAAGCCTGCATTTGCTGGTCTTTGTAATTCATCAGCCTTTCGCCCCGGATGGATTTTATTTTTACCTCAATTTTCTCGTCAACATAGAGGTCGATGCCCTGGAGGAAGCTTAGAATATTTGATTGCATTATTTTTTCAAGAAAGCTAATTCTTTCAGTTAAATCTTCCAATACCTTAAATTTGATGTAATTATCCTGGTTGAGTGGCAACCAGTTGGTTATTCTGTAATCAAACCAGTTTTCCCAAACGGCAACCCGGTGTTGGTGCACTTTAATATTTTCAACTTTAATTTCTTTCTTTTGTTTTTCAATCTGCAATTTCCAATCGGTACGCGAAAAGAAATCCTGAATTCCTTCAATGCCTTCTTCAACACAAAGCAATGATGCATTGCCATTTATCAGCTTGTACTGGATTTTTGGGTAACGGTAAATGTTCCCTTCGGGACTGTGATTATGAAAAAGATTATTTTCCCCCCGGGTTGTTTTTATGATTGCACCCCTGAAAAAAGGAATTTCAGAAAAGTTTATTTTTAAATCGAAAATAACCTGAAGAAGCCTGATTTGTTTGAATTTTCCCATACATGAAATGGTTTAGTTAATTATTATGGTTTCAAAAATAGCTAATTCCAGTTAGATTGTTCTGTCTGTTTTAATATTTAACAACATTAAGAAAATTGATTTTTTAATGAAAGCAAAATAGAACTACCAATTGTTATGCCTATTTCTGAAGTACGATGGCGTAACTCCCTCTTTCTTTTTAAACAAATTGCTGAAATAGAAAATAGACTGAAAACCAAGTTCGTAACTGATCTCCTTGATGCTTTTTTCGGTGGAAATAAGTAGTTCCTTTGCGCGGGTAATGCGCAACTGCAAATGATACTGGCCGGGAGAAACGCCGGTATATTTTTTAAACATTTTTCTGAAGAATGAATAGCTGACATTGTGTTTTTCTGCCAAAGTTTTTAAATCGATTTCTTCCTCCATTTTCTGCCTCATTTCGAAACGGATGGCCTCAATAACCTTGGCAATTGGCTTGCCCGAAAAATCCTTTTGTTTTTCGAAAGAAATGATGTACCCCAGCAGTTTTATCACCATTCCCGAGGCAATTTGCTGGTATCCGGGTTGTTCTTTTTCAACAAGGTCAAATATCTTTAAAAAGGTATCGAGCAGTTCTTCTTTTATTCCAAAATGATAAACAGGTTCTTCGGGTGTAAACTGTGGTTTGCAAATCAGTTTTCGGGCCAATTCTCCGTCGAAACCAATGTAAGTTTCAATCCATCCGGTTTTTAAAGCTGGTTTGTAACGATGCCAGATTCCGGGAAAAGTGATAAATATACTTCCTTTCTTTAAAGGGAATGAACCAAATCTATTTTCCAGAATTCCAGCGCCTTCGGTAATAAAGTTGATTTGATATTCATTCAAAATCCGTCCCTTTTCCCACGTAAAATAATATTCAGATGGGTGGCTGGGCGAAGGATAATTTGTGTTGGGCAAAATATTTGCCGTTCCGGCAACATTGATAAAAAGTCCCCAGTTGCTGTCCTCTTCGCTTATGGTCAAATATTTAAATTTGTTATTGTTCAAAACAGGTCAAAAAGTGTAAAATTTATGTCAAAAAAAGTATTGTTTTTGGTAATAGACAAATATATATTTGTTTTCTTGTAACAGAACTGAATCATTAAAAAGGTTATCAAATAAATTAAACTTGTATGAATGTTATTTTAGGAATCTTATTTCACTCCTTAGGTGGTGGAGCTTCGGGCAGTTGGTACATGCCCTACAACTGGGTAAAACAGTGGCGGTGGGAAATCTATTGGATTACCGGCGGGATTTTCTCCTGGCTGATTATGCCATTTCTGGCGGTACTTTTAACAATCCCCGACTGGCAGGGAATTTTACATACCTCCAGTGGAAGCGTTATCCGCAACACATACATCATGGGCTTGTTGTGGGGTGTTGGCGGCCTAACTTACGGACTGGCAATCCGGTATCTGGGCATGTCGCTTGGAAATTCGGTATTGCTGGGCATTACTTCCGTGGTTGGCTCGCTGGGTTTACCTGTTCTTCGTAACATCCCCGGAATTGCAGAAATCATTCCGGAGGGGCTTTCATTCACCGACTTGTTTTCCAGTGGTGGTGGCCGAATCGTCATACTCGGCATTGTGATACTGTTGGCCGGAATCATTTTGTGTGGATGGGCCGGAATCAAAAAAGACAAAGATATTGGCAATATTAAAGAAGGAGTCAATAATGAGTTCAAACTCTCGAAAGGGTTAATAATTGCAGTAATTTCTGGCGTGTTAAGCGCTTTTTTCAGTTTTGGAATCGATGCAGGCAAAGAAATGGCTACCGTTGCAAGAACAATGGCTGTGGAACAAAATTACGCTTTCCTGACCGAGGAAGGAGGAAATTTTAAATACCTCTTCGAAAACAACATCATTTTCTTTGTAATTCTCTGGGGTGGTTTAACTACCAACGTGATATGGACGACTGCCCTAATCCTAAAAAATAAAACCGGTGGCGATTTCGTCGATAAGAACACACCTTTGTTACGCAACTATCTTTTCTGTGCATTGGCCGGTACAACATGGTTTCTTCAATTCTTTTTCTACGGAATGGGTGAAACAAAAATCGGAAACGGCGCCAGTTCATGGACATTGCACATGGCCACCATCATTCTGACTGCCAATCTTTGGGGTTTCTACCGCAAGGAATGGAAGGGAGTTTCCAAAAAAACCTACAACACGATTCTCCTTGGTATCGGCGCAATTTTGTTGTCGGTTATCGTAATCGGCGTTGCCAAATGGCTGTATCCTGAATTAAATGCACTTGGGTAAAAGGATGCTGGATGCTCTGGATGCTGGATACTGGATTCTGGATTTTTGGTCAATAAGATTCATGATAAAAAAGGTTAAATCTTAAAATATCAATAAATGAAACGTGTTGCTTTTAAAATGTATCTTAATGAAGGTCAGAAAGCCGAATACATCAAACGCCACGATGAAATCTGGCCGGAATTGAAAAAGCTCCTGAAAGATGCGGGAATCAGCGAGTATTCCATTTTTCTGGATGAAGAAACAAATACGCTGTTTGCTTTTCAGAAAGTGAGCGGCGATGGCGGATCTCAGGATTTGGGAAAAACTGAAATCGTTCAGAAATGGTGGAAATTTATGAGCGACATTATGAAATCCAATCCTGATAATTCGCCTGTTACAAAAGAACTGAAAGAAGTTTTTTACATGGAATAAAACCAATATCAACAAAAAATAGACAAGTATGAAATTAAAGAAAATCCGGGTGAAATTTTTCGCCATCACAATGTTAATCAGTAGTTTTTATATTACTGCCGGTGCTCAGACACTGGTAAATGAACTGGTTTGTGAATATCATACAAATCCAGTCGGGATTGATGTACAGAAACCACGGCTGAGTTGGAAAATCGTTTCCGACAAGCAAAATGTGTTGCAATCGGCTTATGAAATAAAAGTAACCGACCAGTCGCCAAAAGGTAAAGTGGTTTGGAACTCTGGTAAAGTTACCGGAGACCAGAGTGTAAATATTGAATATGCGGGGCCGGATTTAAAACCGATGCAGCGTGTTTACTGGCAGGTCCGCGTGTGGGATAATGATGGTAAGGCAACAAAATGGAGCGAACCTGCATTCTGGGAAATGGGTATTCTGAAACCTGAATTGTGGACGGCTTCGTGGATAACCATGGAAAACGAAAAAGTTTTTGATGGTTCGAAACCCGCTCATTATCTGAGAAAAGAGTTTAATGTAACCAAAAAGATAAAATCAGCAAAAGTTTATGTTTCTTCTTTGGGATTGTACCAGTTATTCATTAACGGTAAAAAAGTGGGCAACGATTTGTTTACTCCCGGCTGGACCAGTTATAACAAACGCGTTCAATACCAGACCTACGATGTTACGTCGATGCTGCAATCCAAAAATGCGATTGGTGCAACATTGGGCGACGGCTGGTACAGGGGAAACATCGGCTGGCAAAACCAGCGCAATTATTACGGTGAGAAACTGGCTTTGATTGCCCAGCTCCATATTGATTACACCGATGGAACAGGCGAGATTCTGGAAACCAACCAAAGCTGGAAGGCCACAACCGGGGCAATTTTAACTTCCGATATTTACAATGGCGAAACTTACGATGCCCGTTTGGAAATGCCGGGCTGGAACACAGCGGGTTTCGATGACGGCAAATGGGGAAAAACAGCAATTCACAATTATTCAAAAGGGCATTTGATAGCGCCGCAAGGCCCTCCGGTAAAGGCAATCGAAGAAATTACCCCGCTTAAGATTTTTACAACGCCAAAAGGAGAAACAGTGCTCGATTTGGGGCAAAATATGGTTGGCTGGGTTCGGTTAAAAGTAAGCGGTAAAAAAGGTGATACAGTTACCCTGAAATTTGCAGAGGTTCTCGATAAGGAAGGTAATTTTTATACCGACAACCTGCGTGCTGCAAAAGTTACCGACACCTATATATTGAAAGGGGATGGCGAAGAAATTTATGAACCTGCATTTACTTTTCACGGTTTTCGGTTTGTACAGTTGATTGATTTTCCGGGTACGCCCAAAATTGAAAATATTACAGGTATTGTAATTCATTCGGCGATGGAACCCACCGGAACTTTTTCTTGTTCGGAGCCGCTGATCAACCAGTTGCAGCACAATATTCAATGGGGACAAAAAGGTAATTTCCTCGATGTGCCAACCGATTGTCCGCAACGCGACGAAAGAATGGGCTGGACAGGCGATGCGCAGGTTTTTAGTGCAACGGCTTCGTTCAATTTTAACACTGCCGGTTTTTATACCAAATGGGTGAAAGATATTGCTGCCGACCAGTTACCCGATGGTAAAGTTCCGCATGTAATTCCCGATGTGCTGAAAGGTGGCGGTGGTTCAACTGCCTGGGCCGATGTTTCGCTAATTGTACCCTGGACTACTTACCTCGCTTATGGAGACAAACGTATCCTGGAAGTTCAGTATCCAAGCATGGTGAAATGGGTTGAATACATGAAAAGCAGGGCAGGTGACGATTATTTGTGGACAGGCGATGCCCATTTTGGCGACTGGCTGGCCTTTGCATCAAACAACTCGGATTACACCGGCGCAACAACCGAAAAAGATTTAATTGCAACAGCATATTATTCATATTCAAGCGGTTTGCTGGCAAAAATTGCCAAAATATTAGGCAAAAACGATGATGCTGCAAAGTATGCCGATCTTTCTGAAAAAATAAAAAAGGCATTTGTAAACGAATTTGTTACATCCTCAGGCCGGGTTGTTTCGCACACACAAACTGCTTACCTGCTTGCCATTGCATTCGATTTGCTTCCCGAAAATCTTGTTCCAAAAGCATCCTCCTTTCTTGCCGGAGATGTAAAGAAATTTAAACATCTCACAACCGGTTTCGTTGGAACTCCGCTTTTATGCAAAACCCTGTCAGATCAGGGACACGAAGATCTGGCGTTCATGCTGTTAAACCGCAAAGAATATCCGGGTTGGCTGTACCCCGTAACTCAGGGCGCCACTACAATATGGGAGCGCTGGGATGGGCAGAAACCCGACGGAACTTTTCAGAATGTGGGAATGAACAGTTTTAACCATTACGCTTATGGAGCAATAGGAGAGTGGCTTTATACTTATGTTGCCGGCATTCAGATTGATGAAAATGCTCCAGGCTATAAACATTTTATACTGGCTCCGCATCCGGGAGGTGGTCTGACGAATGTTAATGCAACATTTAAATCAATTCATGGTGAAATTAAATCGGCATGGAAAATTGAAGCCGGAAACATGGTCTATGAAGTAAAAGTGCCTGCAAATACAACAGCAACAGTTACTTTGCCTTCTTCCTCACTCGATAAAGTGATGATTAACTCAGCCTCTTTAAAAGATGATGCAGGAAAAAATGCAAAACAGGCTGATAAGAATGTTACTTTGAAATTGGGTTCAGGCGAATATAAATTTAGTTATGCAATATCAGAATAAACTGGCATTACATTTTGTGACCAATAGTATGAGTAATTATTCTATTTCAACAATAATAAGGTTTTGATTCTATGTGTTTTAACATTCTACTAAGGTTAATAAAAGAGTAAATAAGGTTTTTTAATAAATGTATAAATATCTTTAATCTTATAAATCAAAGTTATAGAGGATTTAAACCTTATTCTCAAAAATAAACCTTAGTAGAAATATGCACAAAAAAATAATTACCTTATTACCTTATTTTATCTTAAAATAAACTATAAAAAATATCAGCAAAAATGAATAAACAACGAATTGAACAGGCCTACGAACTGGCCAAAGAACAGTATGCCGATCTGGGCGTAAATACCGATGCTGTTATTAAAAAAATGAATGAAGTAGTCATCTCACTTCATTGCTGGCAAACCGACGATGTGGGCGGCTTTGAAACTCCCGATGCAACCTTGTCGGGCGGTGGGATTCAGGCTACCGGAAATTACCCCGGCAAAGCACACACCATTGCCCAGGTTCGTGCCGACCTGGAAAAAGTACTCTCTCTTTTGCCCGGAAGTCAACGATTAAATCTTCATGCAATTTACGGTGATTTTAAAGGTGAATTGGTTGATCGCGACCAGATTGAGGTGAAACATTTTCAGAGTTGGATCGACTGGTGCAAACAGCAGGGAATTGGCATGGATTTTAACGCCAGTTGTTTTTCGCATCCGCGGGCTGCCGGCGGCTACACGCTTTCGAGCAAGAATGAGGAGAACCGTAAATTCTGGGTGGAACATGTAAAACGGTGCCGTGCTATTTCTGCTGAAATCGGGAAACAACTTGGAACTCCCTGTGTTCACAATACCTGGATTCCGGATGGTTCAAAAGACACACCAATCGACAGAAACGGATATCGTACATTGCTGAAAAAATCGCTCGACGAAGCCATGGCAGTTGATTATCCAAAAGAACAGATGAAAGACGCCGTTGAAAGTAAACTTTTTGGAATCGGCGCAGAGTCGATGACGGTTGGTTCGCACGATTTTTATTTGGGTTATGCCATCAAAAACAATAAACTGATTTGCCTCGATAACGGACACTTTCATCCAACAGAACAGGTGGGCGACAAAATTTCGTCATGTCTTATGTTTCTCGATGAAGTTCTGCTGCACGTTACACGTCCGGTTCGATGGGATTCTGATCATGTGGTGACACTCAATGAAGACGTTCAAATGATTGCTTCCGAAATCGTACGAAATAATTTTATCAGCCGTGTGAAAGTTGGGCTCGATTTTTTTGACGCATCTATCAATCGCATTGGTGCGTATGTTATCGGAACCCGGGCAGCACAAAAAGCATTTATGATTGCCATGCTCGAACCCACATCAACCTTATTGAAATACGAAGAAGCCGGGCAAAACTTTGAACGGTTGGCTTTGTTGGAAGAGTTGAAAACAAAATCATTCGGAGCTGTATGGGATTATTATTGTCTTCAGCAGAATGTTCCGATAGGAGAGGAGTATATTGCTGAAATACAGAAATATGAAAAAGAATTTCTGCTGAAACGATAAATCTGAATTGTAAAAATTTGCTGGGATTCCTGGAATATGTTTTAGGGAAACTGTTTTAAAAGTAATATATTTATTACCTTCGCGAGTGAAAGCCAACGAGTTGTTTAAGTTGTTAAAAAAAGATGGATGGTTTGAAATACGACAAACAGGCAGTCATGTAATGATGAAACATCCTGTAAAAAGCGGACAATTGGTTGTTCCCTATCATGGCAGCAAAGAAGTTTCAAAAGGAGTTGTTGGTGCAATTTTAAAAGAGGCAAAAATTAAAACAGGAAAAAGATGAAATCATCGAAAAAACCAGGAGTTGTCGTGAATATTATAAAGGAAGACAAAGGTTATGGCGCAACTGCAAAAATTGGTGATACATTTATTGCGACAAACGGTGATTCTTTTGATGAATTAAAAGTTATGATTGTGGACGCAGTTAATCTTGCGGTTGAAGATGAAGAGTTGCAATATTCTTTTGACGAATTTGAACTTGTTTATGACATGGAAAGTTTCTTTTCGTTTTATAAAGTAATCAACGCCAAAGCCTTATCAAAGAGAATTGGAATGAATCAAAGCTTGTTGTCGCAATATATATCAGGGATAAAAAAGCCATCTTCCAAACAAACTCATCGCATTTTGCAGGGCGTTCATCAAATTGGGCGCGAATTGTCTGAAGTAAGATTTTTATTGTAAAAAAACAGAATCAACATGAGAAGATTAGATACCAAACTGATGCACCCCCGTGATCAGATTACGATGATTATTGATAAAGTTTACCGCAGCGGATTAACCACGACTTCGGGTGGGAATATTTCTGTAATCGACGAAAATGGCGATGTCTGGGTAACGCCTTCTGCCATCGACAAAGGATCGCTTCGCCCGTCGGATATTATTTGTGTGAGAAGTAACGGCACAATTGAAGGCCGGCACAAACCTTCTTCGGAATACCCTTTTCATATTGCCATTTATAAGGCACGGCCCGATATAAAAGCAATACTACATGCGCATCCACCGGCTTTGGTTTCATTTAGTATTGTGCGACACATTCCAAATACCAATGTAATTCCGCAGGCAAAAAATGTCTGCGGCCCAATTGGATATGCAACGTACGAACTTCCCGGCAGTGAAGCTTTGGGAGAAATTATCGCCAAAGAATTTATAAAAGGATTTAATGCAGTAATCATGGAAAATCATGGCACCGTGGCAGGCGGAACCGATTTGGGCGATGCTTTCCAGCGGTTCGAAACACTGGAATTTTGTGCCCGCACCATTATTAACGGCAGCACGATTGGAAAGCCCAACTACCTCACCGATGAACAAATAGAGGAGTTTGAAGCTCAGATTCCACATTTGCTACCAGAGCAGGAAAAGGTGGAATATCCT
>Ga0100400_1003610_pt1 | contig 10412 bp, 11 predicted proteins | sample CryGeymeta201524_FD_80420 | JGI IMG/M metagenome (GOLD analysis project Ga0100400, IMG submission 80420) | Groundwater microbial communities from Crystal Geyser aquifers in Utah, USA - Crystal Geyser metaG 2015-24 | ecosystem: Environmental > Aquatic > Deep subsurface > Groundwater | place: USA... | reverse complement strand
CTCGTCGCTCGCTAACGCTCGCGACTTCGCATAACACGGAATACGCGAAATTGCCTTTCGGTATTTCTCCGCTTCGCTCCGAAATCCCTCCGGCAACTTCGCTTATTCCGAAGCCGTTAGATGAAATTTCGCCTTGTAATAGTGAAATTAAATTTATTAGTGCGTAGTAAAAAGTTTTTTCCTGTAAAATAGTTTGTAATTTATAGCATCGGCGAAACATCATCTAACACGGGCTATCTGGCTACGCCAGAAAGAAATTTTTTATAATTTTTTTCTTTTAAAATTTGGGCCTTTTTTAATTTTTTCAAAACAAAGAAAAAAGCCCGTGGTGCTCAATGAGTCCACTGACGGCTTAAGTTTAATGCACAGCTACCAAGAGCAGGAATCCTGCAAGTGATAGCCATTCTGACGCACCAACGATATTGGGCTTGAAATATATGTTCTTGACCCAATCATCATCTCCGAACTTCCCAGCTTCGGCATCAACTTCTTCTTGATTCCAAACTGTTAAAATCCGCCCATTGTAAAACATTTTGTAGGTCTTCTTACTGAGCGGATAAAAGAGTTTGACGCCCCAGCCAATTCCAGAAAGATCAAGGAATGGATGTGTGAGCATGGCGATACTTGCAGCGATTGCCGTTTTGGAATCAAGAATAATCGCAAGTACCAACACAATAATGGGCATAAAAACCGAGTGGGAGAAATTATCCCTGTGCGTGTGAGCCCACTTGTTGAATTTCACTGCCCACGACAGAACATAACTGATTGGGTCAGGAACAATACCCCAAAAAGCTCCAGCCACCAGAAACGTTCTCGTGATTTCAAGGTCGAAGGCTTTTCCGAAAATGAAAAATACCAAACTTCCAGCCAACAGATGAATAAACATGGTGCTCACCCCCTTTATTTGATTGTGTAGGAACAACAGTGTAGTCTAACATAAAATGAGCTGGAAGTCAAGCCCAATTTTGAAAAAATTAAAAAAGGCCCTTATAATAAGGAAAATTATAAAAAATTTCTTTCTGTCTCTGCCCAAATTGCGCTTCTAAAAACCAAGTTTTGTGATATAATCAAGTTAATCTGATAATCAATATTTTAACAAACAAACCCGGGCGCAACTTCAGATAGCCCGATACGTTATGTGAAATAGCCAGAAATTTCTTTATTATTTTTTTAGATTTTTTTGGCAGTTTATTTCGGTCGAACATAACTCGTGATAAAATATAAACAGTTTAATATTTAACCAACATTATTATGAAATCACCAGAAATGGGCGGTAGTTCGCCCGAAAAAGAATCTGCGGGCATAATAAAAGAGAAGCTCGCAAATTTAGAGCAGTACATGCCTGGGCAAGAAGAAACTATTTACGAATTTGCTCGCTTTCTTAGTACGCGCGCAAATGATACATTGGTTCCGCAAGGGTTTGATTTGATGGCGGCGTTAGCTCTGTATGATTTGCAAAATGGTAAAGATGGATATACCGACAAGCCAATCCAAAGTAAATTAGTAGGATACCCGCCACAAATCTACACCTTGCTACAGATGTATGTGCCGCAGATGAAAGAAGTAATCTTCGGAAAAGAAAAATAAATTGCCAAAAAATAATAATAAGGAAAAGAAATTTCTGACTACATCACATAACAGCGTGTATCTGGCTACGGAAAATTGGCGTTAATTAAATCCTTAAGGAGTGCCAATTTTCCTCCACCCAAATTTTCATCCCTTAAATAGATGAGGGTTTGGGTGGAGTTCTATTAAAAAGCGTTGTCTAACTAATTAAAGTTTGTTCCGCTAAAATCGGGATGAAAACTTCAGATACACGCGAACGTTATATGAAATATGCTTTTCTTTTTACGGCTAACGCCTAACACTTTTCTATAATGAACAAATTTTATTTTTATTTTTTAAGAGGGGGCTATGGTGTTTTCTTCGCTCCAATCGTCGCTCAAAAAAACAAAAAAATATACAAAATTCATTCTAAATTCATTCATTCTAAATTCTTTGACAAATTAAAAGCATAATGATAAGTTGTACTTAAATTAGCAATTATAAAGTTCTTTTCAAAAAATTCATTAAAACAAAGGAGGTCATAAAATGGAGCTTAAAGTAGGAGAAAAATCTTGGGTCCTTTCGGACGATGAGCGCCCCGCACTTACGGCGTGGCTCACTATCAACAGAGCCTGCAATCTCCGCTGCGTTTGGTGCTATGCGAAGATGATGGGCTATAACAAGCACACCATGACGCTGGCAGTGGCGCAGGCGGCAATCAACATGATGAAAGACCTGGGGCTGAAGTCAGTTATCCTCATCGGAGGAGAACCGACAGTCCATCCGTATTTCTTCGAAATCATTCGGATGGTCAGAGGGGCAGGTCTTGAAGCGTATCTAGTTACGAACGCAATCAGGGTGGCAGACAATAATTTCCTCAAGCGGACGCTTGACGCTGGCGTGACGTCGATTACGGTATCATTCAAAGCGGCGAATCGCGAGATGTTCAAACGCGACACGGGGGCTGATTTCTTTAATGAATCGGTTCAGGCGGTCAGGAACATCGTCGAGTCTGGGGTTAATCATGTGGTAAACATCACCGCCTGCGAAAACCTTATGACGCATTTCGATGAAATGATTGAAACCATCAAGTCAACGGGGACGGACAAATTCTCTATCGACACTGGCAAACCCATTTTTCTCAACGGGCAGTCATGCGCCGACGGGATGGCCAACCCCCGTGAGATTGCCGATTTCTTTATGAGCGTTTACCCGAAGCTGGAACGGTCTGGCCTGCGATTTTCCGTGAAGGTCGCCATTCCATTTTGCCTTTTTCCGCGCGACTTTGTCGACAAGATGATTGCGGACGGAAACATCCTTACTGGCTGCCAAATGGTCAGCGCTCGCGGTCTGATTATCGACCCGCTCGGAAGAATTCTGCCCTGCAACCATGTTTGCGACCATTTCATCGGCGAAATCGGCAAAGATTTTAAAACTGCGGAAGAATTCCGTTCTTTCAGGAGGAGCCCTGCCATGCTTGATTTCTATCAGACGGTCAGTGGCCACCCTGATGGTCTCTGTTCCGAGTGCGCTTATTGGGGCATGTGTGGCGCTGGGTGCAAGCTGTATTGGATGCACTATGGCGCCAGCGACATGATTGGCGACTTTAACGGCAACATGAAGTATGAAGGAGGTGATGTGGAAGACAAAAAAACTGCACAGATGTAGTACCAAATGGCACAAACCGAACGAGCAACGACCAAAACAAAGGAGCACGACAATGGAAAAAAAACACAACGAAGTGAAGAAGACTACGAACTTCTTCAAGAAAATGGACAAAGGCTGTTTGCTTCCCAGCGCAACAAAATTCCGCGGGCTGACGCTCAAAAACCGTCCCGCCCACGAAATGATTTGCGACTGCTGTGGAAGCGGCGACGACTGCTGTGGCTTCAATTAAAGGCCGCAACCTTTTCGGAGATTAAAACTAGGTGGAGGGAAAAGCCGAAACTTTTCCCTCCACTCAACTTATATGAAAGTAAAATTCACATATAACAAAAAAATAGATAACAAATGCTGGAAGCGCTACAACGCTTTTCTCAAGGAGAATAAGACGGTGTGGGGCTTGAGTAAAACAATAAAGCCAATTATTGAAATAAAGAAAGCCGATTTTGTAATGGACGTAACTGATATAATGAAAAAATACGAGAAGATTTTCGACACCATGGTGAAAATCAAAGGGTACATAGTCACTACCCCGTTCTCGATGATTAATGATGACGGCCCGACAACAAAAAATGGGACAATCTATTATTCGATTTATACGCAAAACCCTTCCGTTGTTGTAGCACATGAAATTTTTCATATCTTTTTTGAAAAATATACCAATCGTGATATTCCAAACTATGAAGAGGCGAAAGAGTATTTCACGGTAATCATGAATGACCTTTTTGGTTCGAACGTAAGTGGCGGATACCCCAATCATCAGCAACAAAGGAATAAGATATTTAAAGTTTGGAAAAAAAATCATTCAATAGATGATTGTGTTTCTTATTTTAAACAAAATCCATTTTGAAATATAATAAGGAGTCTTGGCTTCGGGGCATTCACCCCCAGCCCCTCTGCCCCTACGCCAAGACAAAAATAAAATTTGTTCATTAAGAAAAGTGTCCGACTATCATCGGAAAAAAGAAAAGCATACATCATATAACACGGCATATCTGGTTTCGGCTTTTTACAAAAGCCTCCACCCATATTTTGCTCCGCTACGCTCCGCAAAACATCAGATATGCCGAAACGTTAGCTGAAATAAATAAATTCTTTTCGTCTGCTGACGAAAAATTATTCGGGCAAATTTTATTTTTTTTAATCTCAACAATATGAACAAAGAAGCCATAAAAAACACAATCTTAACAAGAAAAATCTCAATCTCCATAATCATTGTCTTGCTAGTACTTGTCGGGGTTTTATTTGCTCAAAAACAAGACTATAAATTTACTCTGCTTTATCAATATCAAGCAATTCCCGATATCGAATTAAAAAACACCTTGCAAGAATCACAAAGTGGGCTTTTTGGTGAAGTCAGAGGCTTTGTTAAATTTGATAATACTCAAGATCAACCAAAAGACTTGAGGCAATATTATATCATCAAGCCTCTGAACAAGTTCGATAAAGATTTATCACAATATTTTTCTATTGAAGAAATCATAAAAATGCAATATCTTTCACCAAAAAGCATGGGCATATCAGAGCTTGTTCAAGCAAATAAAACCGACAATATTATCACCTTAGAAGATGAAAATGGAAATCAATATTTTATTGATAGGGCAACAAAAGAAGTATCAATGAGAGATTCTACAGGTGATAATACAACATTAATTACCAAAGATTCTGATTATGGAGATTTTATGAAATCATGGTTATTAAAAAAATAAAATTTGCCCAAATAATGCTCGCTATCGCTCGCGAATTTATTTACATCAGCTAACAATGCATATCTGGCTCGGACTTTTCCGAAAGTCCTCGACCCAAATTTGTCTTCGCTACGCTACGCCAAACTTCAGATATGCCTAAACGTTAGCTGAAATAAATTTTTATCTTTGTGGTAATTTTAGGTTCTGTGCGTTGAACAAAGACGAAAATTTGATTTTTTAAAAGTTTTTCCGCCTACGGCGGGATTATTTAGGGGTATTTTTTATTTTTTTAATTACAGGAATATGAAATTCGGATACATGTCAGGTTTCAGAGGAGACCTACTCACGGAAATTGAATTTGCAAAACAATATTTTGACTTTACGGAAATTACAATACAGCCCGCACTCCTCGAAACCATTCACGATATTTTTTACGACCTAAAAAGTACAACTGTAAACTTTGAAGTTCTGGGACATATTCATTGGGATGTTGTTAAATTTGATGAAATCGTAAAAAATATTGAGGTGTTGAGAGATTTGGGTGCTAAAAAAATCACCATCCACCCTTTTCAGAATTTGAGTATCGAAGAAAATGCCAAAATTCTTAATGAGATAAATATTGTTTTGCGAAAAAATAATATGCAATTGTTGATTGAAAATGTTTCAAGTACGCCATATAATTCCGCTGTCAATATATCCAAGTTATTAGAAAAAATTCCTAACGTAGGAATTACGCTTGATGTTGGTCATGCGAACAGAATATTTGAATTAGACAAGTTTATCGATATTTTTAAGGACAAGATTGGACATATTCATCTCCATGATAATTTGGGAGATTCTGATCACTTATTTTATCAAGACCAAAGCAGAGTCGATGGAATTTTTTCTAAGTTAAATTTAGCAACATATGACGGCACAATATTACTTGAAACATTTTCAATTATGAAGGATAACAAAAATACATCACAAAAATTTGAAGCAATAAAAAAATTGCACATCGAACAATTAAAAAAAATAAAAAATACCACCAAATAATCCGTTTGCCATTCGGCAAAACAAAAACTTTTAAAAAATCAGATTTTCTTTGCGAAAAGCAAAGATTAGCTTTATTAAAAATTTACATCAGCTAACACGGCATATCTGGTTCAAAAATTTTGCACTTTTAATAATCAAGGAAAGCAAAATTTTCTCTCCCAAATTGCGCTGACGATAATTGGAATTTAGTGATATAATCAGGATGGGTGGATATTTGAAGTTTTAGCCTTTGAAAAGGGGCGCAACTTCAGATGATGCCGATACGTTGTACGAAATAAATTTTTTATCTTAGTGGCAATTTAACATTCAGTGAGTTGAACACAACAAAAATTTAATTTATTTGGCATTTATTTATGTTTATAAACAAAGCAATTGCATCCATCGGGGAACGTGATGGGCTTGGAATTAGTGAATGTGTCGGTAAAGATTGTGCTGTCGCAACTTTTAGTGATATCGGACTAGCAATAGTTGGTTTACTTGCATTACTTCTTGTTCTTTGGGTATATGAAATTCTAGTTGAAAAACGGGGAAACAAGCGCCTTAAAAATAAACCCATAAAGCAAGACTTGCCAAACGGCTCAAAAAAACTCATAGCTTTAATAAAAACGAAAGGCAAGTCAAAAGAACAAATTAAAGAAGAAGTAAAGCAAGCCCTCGAAAAAAATGCCAAATAAATTAAATTTTCTTTTTTAAAGTAGACAAAGTAAAACGATTTTAAAACGAGATAAAAAAATTTACATCGTACAACAGCCCATATCCGGTTTCGCTTCGCTCCACCCAAATGCTTCGCACTTCGGATGATGGGCGAACGTTGTACGAAATCCGCATTTGCCCTAGTGCTAAAAATAACATTCAACTAAATGACAAAGAATAGATGTATCATAATCCATGGATGCCCCTCTAATGCTGAAAAAGCTATGAATCCTGAAACAAGGACCTATGATAAACATTGGATACCGTGGTTAAAAAGAAATCTTATTGCAAAAAATATTGAAACGGAAACTCCTCTCATGCCCTCGCCATGGCAACCTGACTATGAAAAATTTAAGGCTGAATTTGAAAAATATGTTGTTGATGAGAATACAATCTTAGTGGGTCATAGTTGCGGTTGCGCTTTCTTGGTTCGCTGGCTTGGTGAGACTAAGACCAAAATTTTTAAACTTTTTTTAGTCGCACCATGGAAAATTCCGCAAGAAGAAAGAAGTGGTGCCGATGTAAATTTCTATTCATATCAGATTGACTCGTCTATTAAGGATAGGATAAATCAAATAGTTATGTTTACTGCGGACGATGAGGAAGAAGACGGTAAAAAAAGTTTAAAAATTTTTCATGAAGCGCTTGGTGGCGAGATTATCGAGCTAAAAGGGCGAGGGCATTACTGCTTGGGCGATATGAAAACCGAGGAGTTTCCTGAACTATTGGAAAAGATTTTGCAATAAGATTTCGGGGCATCCATTCGCATTAACAAGGACGGGCAAATGCGGACATCGCACAACACCGAGTATGCGGCTCAAAAGTTTTGCATTATTAGATTTTTAAATCATGGAGTGCAAAACTTTTTCGACCCAAATTCGCTTTTCTCCGTTAGGTTTTAAATTAGGCAAAAGTGCAATAAAATAGGATTAAGCTAATTAACAATTTAATTCAATAAATCCAAAAAGCGAACTTCGCATACTCGGATACGTTAGGCGAAATAAATAAATTCTTTTCGGCTAACGCCGAAAAATTATTCGGGCAAATTTAATTTTAATTTTTAAGGAGTAATCTTATGAAAAATTTAGAAAAAGGCATGGAAGTGCCTTCTCAAGAAACTTCCGAAAAACAATCCCAACCACAAGAGATTGAAAGAAAATTTTTAGTAAAATCGCTACCGGAAAATTTAGAACAATATCCGCATAAAGACATTGTACAGGGTTATTTGGCAATAACTGAAGACGGCACAGAAGTAAGGCTTCGCAAAAAAGGAAAGAAGTATTTTCAAACTGTGAAAAGTGGGGCTGGTAAAACCAGATTTGAATCAGAAGTTGAAATTACAGAAGATCAGTTTAATACACTTTGGGAAGCGACAAAAGGAAAAAGAGTAGAGAAAACGCGTTATGAAATACCGCATGAAAGCGGGACGATAGAGCTGGATATTTATCATGGCGATTTAGATGGTTTATTGTCAGCAGAAATGGAATTTTCTAGTGAAAAAGATAGCAATGAATTTGTTACTCCTATATGGTTAAGCGAGGAAGTTACTGACGATAAGAAATACAAAAACCAAAATTTAGCTTTGCACGGTGTTCCGAAGAGGAAACAATCACACGTAGAGAAACCAAAAGAAAAATTAGATATTCCAGAATTTAAGCTAGAAGAAGGGATTGGTAAATTAGTTGATAGCATTAGAGAAAAAATGACTCAAGGTAAAGATAACGTCGTTGTTGAAATTGCTGGCGGGTCAGCATCGGGCAAAACAAGCACAGTAGCAGATATGGTAAAAAAGGTTTTTGGCAATGAAGCTTTAATACTTTCTGCAGATGACTATTATCGGGGTAAAACATTTATGGACGCGGAGGCCAAAAAAGGCAATGTGCTAAATTGGGACCAACCAGAAGCTTTGAATTTAGATTTATTTCGACAGCACCTTGCCCAACTTAAATCAGGTGAACCAATAGAAAAGCCAATTTATGATATGAAGGTCAGTGAGCCGACTAGCACAGTAGAGGTGGCTCCTAAAAAAACTATAATTGTTGAAGGATTATTTGTTCTTGATGAAAAACTAAAAGATGAGGGGGATATTAAAGTATTTGTTGATACTGGCATTCACGGGAGAATAATTAGAAGATTATTAAGAGATATCCAAAGAACAGGACAAAAACCAGCCGATATTTTAAAATATTTTGCTCAAGTTGTTGAACCAATACATGAAAAGTACATAGAAAGTACCAAGAAGAATGCGGATCTAATTATTAATAATGAATATAGCCCACAAATTGAAGCCGAACGCTCTGGGTTGCATGAAGTTCAATTGAAATTTCGAGGAATTTTAGATTTAGATATGTTAAGAAAACTTGGGGCCGAAAAATTGAGTTCAACAATGCAGATTGATAAATATTATGATCCGAAAGATAGAAATCTCGTCCAAACCGGAGAAATTCTTAGGATTAGAGAAGAGGGTAAGAAAAAAACCTTGACCTACAAAGGCCCCAAAATAGAATCACAATTTAGGGAAAGGCCCAAATTTGAATTTGATATTGACGCAGATATAGAGGAAACTTTTCTTGATATTTATGGAGATATGCAGAAGATAATTACTAAAGAAAGAACCTTGTATCAATTTGGTGGCATAGTATTCTCAATCGATAAAGTATCAAAAAACGAAGATGGTAAAGATGTCGATTTGGGCGACTTTATTGAAATTAGATCAACAGACAAGGAATTAGATCAAGAAAAAATAAAATCAGTAATCACACAATTGGGGTTGAATATCAAAGAGGGAATAAAAGAATCATATTTTGAAATGTAAAAATTAAAATAAAATTTGCCCGAACAATGCTCGCTATCGCTCGCGAATTTATTTACATCAGCTAACACGGCGTATGCGACTCGCACTTGGCTAACGCCAAATGCTCGCCCAAATTTTTCTTTCAGAAAAACTTCGCATACGCCGATACGTTAGGCGCAATCGAGAAAAGGGCTAAAAATTGAAACGGGGCAAAACTTTTATATTCTTATAGTTTTTCAATAATAATATGGTAACGAAAATCACTTACTTTGTTCACGGAACTACAACTGACAATGAGCAGGAAATCTCCTCTGGCTGGTTTGATGTCGATCTATCGGAGTTAGGGGTTCAACAATCAATTGAATTGTGGGATAAAATCAAAGATAAACATTTTGATGTTGTTTTTTGTTCTGACTTAAAACGGGCTGTGCATTCTGCTGAATTAACTTTCAAATATAAAATCAAAATTATTCCAGACAATCGCTTGAGAGAGTGCAATTATGGAAAATATAATGCACAGCCCTCTGAAATTGTTGAACCCCTCCAAGAACAATATATAACGAAGAGATTTCCTGACGGCGAAAGTTACGAAGATGTCAAAAAAAGAATAAGTGATTTTCTTAATTTTTTGAAGAAAAACTATAATGGGAAACAGGTTGCCATTGTCGCACACAAAGCCCCGCAGTTAGCTCTTGATGTGCTTTTGAAAAATAAAACTTGGGAGCAAGCATTTGTGGAAGATTGGAGAAAAAGAAAAGCATGGCAACCTGGCTGGGAATATATTGTTGAATAAAGTTTTTCCCCTTAATTATTAAAATGCCCTTTTCTCGACTCACTCCGCTACGTTCCGTGCCACGCTGCGCTCTCGCTTCACTGCGTTACGCTCGGGGCGTATAACACGGGATAAAAGGTTCGGCACTCGGCTCGTGCCTCACCCAAATTTTGCTCCGTTTCACTCCGCAAAACTTCTTTTATCCCGATACGTTATATTCAAT
>Ga0100400_1003595_pt1 | contig 10436 bp, 13 predicted proteins | sample CryGeymeta201524_FD_80420 | JGI IMG/M metagenome (GOLD analysis project Ga0100400, IMG submission 80420) | Groundwater microbial communities from Crystal Geyser aquifers in Utah, USA - Crystal Geyser metaG 2015-24 | ecosystem: Environmental > Aquatic > Deep subsurface > Groundwater | place: USA... | reverse complement strand
TCCTTCCACCGGTCCCGTACCGATGGGGTAACCTGCCGCCAGATATTCGTCGTAGCGCATCCGGTGTTCATTTTTCTCACAATACTGGGTTACCTGGGCAATCGTTTTCGCTTTGTTGCCTCGGCACCGCCTACTTCGCCATGACCTATCCCTTCCGCGACCAGTGGGACACCGCCTACGAATATATCTCCGACGCGTCCACGATGGGTTCAGTCATGTCCCGCCACGGTCCCGTCCCCACACGCACGTGGGAAGCTACCCGCGAAGCCATCCAGCACGCCGACCTCGCCATGCTCGTGCGGGAGTGCCTTGGAGTGAAGACTTTCGAGGGAGTAAAGGATCCGGCGATGCAGAAGCTGATCTCAGAGGGGACAGTGGAGGAGTTGATTCAGTGGTTGGAGAAGAACAGAAAGGAGTGACTACAGATGCATGAAGTGCGCAGCATCGGTTCGCGGCTTGAGTTGTTCGTAGACGATTACCTCATTGACTCTCTGAAAGGCGTGAGCCTGCAACTACAGCGCCCGCAACACGCTGGAATCGCCGTAGCCTTTGATGAACGATGGGAGGGTTTGTTCTCGGGGTGCATCACGACCATCAAGGATGGCGACCGCTACCTGATGTACTATCGCGGGATGCCGGGGACAGGGGACGGGTCGGGCGTTGAGTCCACCTGCCTCGCCATCAGTCTGGATGGAATTCACTGGGACAAGCCGCGGTTGGGGTTGGTCGAGTATGACGGCTCGCGGGAAAATAACATCATCCTGCGTCACCGCCCGGCGTCGCACAACTTCACTCCCTTTCTCGACCAGTGTCCGGGCGTGCCGGAGTCGGAGCGGTTCAAAGCGTTCGCTGGCATCCATCCCGATGGGCTGCTGGCCTTCGCTTCGCCGGACGGGATTCACTGGCGGTTGATGCAGGACGCGCCGGTCGTCACTTCCGAACCCTTTGCCTTCGATTCCATGAACGTCGCTTTCTGGTCGGAGCCGGAGGGCTGCTACGTCCTCTACTATCGCACCTGGCGTCAGCGTACGACGCCCGACGGCACGATCAACTACCGCTGGGTCAGCCGCGTCACCTCCGATGACTTCCTGCACTGGTCGTCGCCCGAGGAGATGGATGACGGGGACGCTCCCACTGAGCAGATTTACACACAGCAGACACACCCCTACTGCCGCGCCCCACATATCTACCTCGCCCTGGCGGCGCGGTTCTGGGAAGGACGGCAGGTGGTGAGTGACGGACAGGCTGCCTCCATCGGCGTTCATCCCGACTACTGCCACGACTGCTCCGACGCCGTGCTCATGACCAGCCGGGGCGGCAGTCGCTACGACCGGACCTTCCTGAAGAGTTTCCTGCGCCCCGGTCCCGGGCTGAACAACTGGGTATCGCGAACGAACTATCCCGGTCTGGGCATCGTTCCGACTGCTCCCGAAGAGATGTCCTTCTACGTTCACCGGCATTACGCATCGCCCTCGGCGCACGCGGCCCGATACACGCTGCGGACCGATGGCTTCACCGCTGTGAACGCTTCCTACCATGGCGGCTCCATGACGACGCTGCCGCTCACCTTCTCGGGGAGCCGGTTGGTTCTCAACTACTCCACATCGACAGCGGGAGGCGTCCGGGTGGAAGTGCAGGACAAATCCGGCAAGCCCATTCTCGGATACACCTTTGATGAGTCCGACCCGATGATCGGTGACGAGATCGAAGGTGTGGCCACCTGGGGAAGCCAGGCGGATGTGGGGAAGTTCTCCGGTCAACCGGTGCGTTTGTGCTTCGAGATGAAAGATGCTGACTTGTACTCGATACGCTTTCGCGACTGAACGACTGGCTGCATGACGCCGCTTTCGAGTAAATGAGACATGACTCCAACTTTCTATCAGATGTAGGAAATATAATTATTGACTTACTTATGAGCCTCAGGTACACTCCTGACTGATCGTTGCACTGGTCATCGATCACTGACTACTGAACACTGATTACTGTCCTGAAGGGAAATTGTCATCATGGAAACCACAGCGACTGTCAAAGGGCAGATCGTCATCCCCTCTTCGCTTCGTCGCAAGTTCGGCATCAAGGAGGGAACGCGGATACAGATCGCAGCCGATGAGAAGAACCAGCGGATCATCCTGACGCCGATCACGCGGGAATACGTCCACAGCCTTCGCGGAACCTACAAAGGAAAGGGACTGGTCAAGGCGCTGATGGCCGAGAAGCAACGGGAGCGGGAACTATGAGTACCAGAAAACCCAAAGCAGTCGTGCTCGATGCTTGGGCGGTTCTCGCGTACCGTGAGGACGAACCGGGTGCCGAGGAGATCGCCGAGCTGGTCATCGAGGCGCAGAACGAGGGGGTTCCAGTCATGATGACCACCGTCAATGTCGGGGAAGTCTGGTATATCCTCGCACGGGAAGTCTCGGAGACGGAGGCGGACAAGGCTGTTCAGGAGTTGCGTCATCTGGGCATCCAGTTCATTGACCCCGACTGGAAGCTCACCCGCGACGCAGCCGCACTCAAGGCGAAACACCGGATGTCCTTCGCCGACTGTTTCGCCGCAGCTCTAGCAAAACAGCACAAGGCGCAACTCGTGACCGGAGATGTAGAGTTCAAGCAGGTGGAGGGCGAGGTGCAGATGAGGTGGGTGACATGACAAACGGATGGAGGTCTCACCTTCCACGGCGGCGCGGAGGCTTTGACTCACCTTCGGCATCCTTGATAAACTTCCATCAATATAACAGTGCCCAAAACATTAAAGCCGGTGCGGTCAGTGCTCGAGTGCGGGCAGTACCAAAGAGGTGAGCGGAATGAGTAAACAGGTAATGGATAGCAGGATGGTCGAAGTGAGAATGGATCCCTCCTGGCTGCAGGCCGTGGATGAGTGCGTCAGGAAACTGCACTACAGCAGAGAGCGCTTCATCCTGACCGCCTGCCAGGAGTTCATCGAAAAGGTTGACGAACGCGAGTTGGAGCGCATTTACTGTGAACGCCTGCGCGAACAGCCTGAGGATTTGAAGTTCGCCGAAACCGGGGCGAAGTTGGCGGGTATGGTGCTGCCAAAGGAGGATTGGTAATGCTTCGTGCTTACTGTTCCACAGAGGAGGTATATGATGCATGCAATTAAAGGTGTTTACGATGGGAAGGTGATATTCCCGCTGGAGCCAGTTATCGCGCCACCGAATGTGAACGTGGTGGTGGTGTTTACGGAGGAGGAGGAAGTCAAACCCATCGGCGACACGAATGTGATGGAGTTCTTTGGATGCCTGAAGGGACATCCGGCCTTCCATGGAGACGCTGTGAAATTGCAGAGGCAGTGGCGTGATGAATGGGATTGAGCGCATTCTCAACACGAATGTTGTCGTTGATTTTCTGGACGGTGATGAGACAGTCGTGGCGTTCTGGCGCGACAGGGTACAGGGCCGAAAAGCCGCGGTGAGTCAGATCACCCGGATGGAGTTGCTGAGCGCCCCGGGGCTTACGCCTGATGCCGAGACCGAAATCCGACGGCTTCTCCAGGGCCTTCGAGTTATCGGAATCGGTGCCGCTGTAGAAGAGAAGGCTGTGCGGTTGCGTAGAGAATACCGTCTGAAACTGCCGGACGCGATCATCGCGGCGACGGCGGAGGTGCTCGATTGGCCTCTGGTAACCGCTGACGAGGAACTGGCGCGCAGACTGTCGCCACGTGTGAACGTCCTCAATCCACGTATCCGGACTGCTGACGTGAACGGTTCTTTACCCGAAGGAGTGGAGGGTGGTAGACTCCCGTAGCATGGCAGGTGACGAAATGCAGCAGTTGCATCTAACACCCGGAGAGCAGCAGACAATCAGTCAACTAACTGAGATGTTACGTCGGGACTACGGGTCAATCATCGAGAACATTCGCCTCTACGGGTCGAAGGCGCGCGGCGATTCCACACTGGAGTCGGACCTGGATGTGCTGGTGCTGACTCGGCAGGTGATTGACCTGGCCACCAAGCGGGCCATCCGCGATCGAGCTACGGATGTCGACATTGATGATGGGACGGTGACCTCGCTGCTCTTCTTTTCGGTTGACCAGTGGAACCATCCTGTGAACCGCATCACGGGGCTTTACAAGGCCGTCGCCCGAGAGGGAGTAGCTCTGTGACATCTATCCTGACCGCCGCCATCCATCTGTGTTCATCTGCGTTGATCCGTGGTCTGTTGTTTGACGGTGGTTGAACTACCCGCAGTGGTGGGGAAATGGGGAAAGGCGGAACTGGTGACAGCGGCTATGACTGACGTGGTAGTCACCTCCTTGACCGAACAAAGGACAAGTATGACAATCGTTCGACCACATACCAGTATTGAGAAATGAACTCTGACACGATGAGAACGACGAAGCAACCAGCCGCAAGGAAGAGGGCGCGACCCCAAGTTGCAGAGGAGAGTGCCACCTATATAGTCGAGGAGGCACGAGAGACGAAGGAACTCCGGTTCATCGATCTCTTCTGCGGTTGTGGCGGGTTCACGCTCGGCATGGAGCGGGCGGGGTTCCGCTGTCTCGCAGCCGTTGACGTTGATCCCGTTGCCGTTGCCACCCTCCGCGCCAACCTCCCGAACGTGAGCAATGTCCTCCAGCGTGACCTGACCGCCTTCCCACCGGAGAAACTGGCTGACGTGATCGTCGTCCGCCATGTTGATGTCATCGTGGGAGGCCCACCTTGTCAGGGGTTCTCGACCGTTCGGCGGGTTGACGGGGCCAATCATGGGGAACGCCTGAAGGACGACCCGCGCCGGTATCTCTACCGCGAATTCCTGCGCTACGTGGATTTCTTCCAACCGCGCGTGTTCGTGATGGAGAACGTCCTTGGCCTGAGGAGTGCCGCAGGTGGTGAATACTTCACTGCGGTCCAGAAGGAGACACGTGAATTGGGCCGCGCAGAAGGCCGCCTGGGCTACCGTGTACACGGGCAGGTGGAGGACGCCTGGGAACTCGGTGTCCCGCAGAAACGGCGGCGTCAACTCATCATCGGCGTCCGCGGTGACCTGTCCGGCTACTTCATCCCCGAACTTCACCCTCCGGCCCGCGCTGTTCCGCACACGAACCTTGGCCCAGCCATTTGCGATCTGCCCAAGTTGCGCGCCGGCGAGGGCAAGGACGAGCGGGACTACGACGACGCGCGGCGTGCCGAGCACCTGCGTATCTTTGGAGAGGCGGCACGGAACTACCTGTACCGCGTTGTGGAGGTTGACCGCGCAGAGCTTCTGACCAACCACATAGCCCGACCGCATAGTGACCGTGATCTCCGCGACTTTGCCCGGTTGCGCGAAGGCGAGAGTTCCGCCGTTGCAATGCGTCGTGGCGTGGAATTCGAGTTTCCGTACAACAAGGAACACTTCAAGGATCGCTACACCCGGCAGAGTCGTCGGACGCCCTGCTCTACCATCGTGGCGCACTTGAGCAAGGACGGGCTGATGTTCATTCACCCGGCACAGAATCGTTCACTCACGCCGAGGGAAGCTACTCGGGATTCTCGCGCTCAACCAGATTCAGTCAAGCCATGAAGACTAAAACTGTTCAAAGGTTCTTTCTGCAAAGCGAAGCTGCCCTGGTCCACCAAAACGGTGCACAACTCAGTGGGCCCAGCAAGGGCGTCGAGATATTCCTCCATACCCGAGAAAACGAAACTGCGCCTTGCTGTGCCGAGGTGATCAGTGGAGAGCACTACGCCGAGATAGACCTTTCATTCGAGGGCAAGGCACTGTCCGATTATGACGGCGTTTTCTTCCTCCCGCGTGAAGTTGGCGAAGTGTTGAGGGATGCCGGCTATGCCGTGCCGGAGGAGTGTTTCGCCTGATTCCACGTGAAGGGAGAATGGTTTGAACGATACCATCATCGGCCAATGCTTGGCAGACTTTGAGGCAGCGAATTTCCGCTGCGATGCAGAGTTCATTAGACGTTTCGTTGCCGCACTGCTGGCGAAGCGGTTCGTCATCCTGACCGGGTTGGCAGGCTGCGGCAAAACAAAGCTCGCTCAGGCATTCGCCCGGTGGATTTCCCCGCGGGCTGGCGCTACATCGGACCCGTTTTTCCCCGGAACCGAAATTCCATCGGACCAGATCAGCTATATCGTCAAGGGAGCCGACCACCTGGCGGTTGAGTTCTGGAATGGCTGGGATGAAGCCAAGGCGATCAAGGTAGTGTTGCCGCGTGCGCTGATCCAGGAGTGGGTTGAGTACATCAGCGCGAACAAACTCACCAAAGATACCCCAGCCCGGCAGATACGTGAGGGCGTCGCAGCAACCACGAAGTATTCCACCCAATTGAACTCGTTCGAGACCATCTTCAAGGCAGCGGCCTTCGCGACTCTGGATGCGCCCCAGGCGAGCAGGGCGTACCGGTGTTATGAGATTGTCTCTGTTGGTGCAGACTGGACAAGTAGTGAGCACGTCCTCGGCTACGCCGACAGCCTCGACAAAAACCGCTACATCCGCACCAAAGCCCTCGACCTGATTCTGCGCGCGGTTGCCGAGCCTGAGCTTCCGCATTTCCTAATCCTGGACGAGATGAACCTCTCCCATGTGGAGCGATACTTCGCAGACCTGCTTTCCGCGATTGAGTCGGGTGAGCCGCTTCATTTGCACTCCGACAAGGATGCGAATGGAGCATCCGCAGTGCGTGACGGTGTTCCGGGCGAAGTCCATCTGCCGCCCAACCTTTTCATTGTCGGAACCGTCAACGTTGATGAGACGACCTACATGTTTTCCCCGAAGGTTCTCGACCGCGCCAATGTTCTGGAGTTCCGCGTTTCGAGTTCAGAGTTGAAGGGGTTCCTGGAGAATCCAGCCGCCGTGGATTTCGCAAAGGTGGACGCGGCAGGAGCGGGATACGGCAAGCGGCTCACCGCTTTGGCACAGCAGTCCCCTCGACTGCCCGACGCCGAACGGAAAATGTTCGAGGCTGAACTGTGCCTTCTGTTCGACGCGCTCCAAGCCACTAATGCAGAGTTTGGCTTTCGTGTGGCAAAGGAAGGCGCATTGTTCCTGCATTTTCACAAGGTTCTCAGCGGCGACGGCTGGGAATTCAAAGCGGCGATGGACGCGCAGATTCTCCAGAAGCTGCTTCCGAAGCTCCACGGTTCGCGCAACCTCCTTGAGCCGATTCTGTGCACGCTCGCAACCGTGTGCTTCGCGAAGCGGACATGGGAACTCGACGATGAGGGCAAGGAGTTCGCGTACCTGAAGGGACTTCGGGCAGAGGCAGCAAAGGCCGCGCGCATGGAGGACGAGAGCCTCGACCCGCTTGGACTGACACCGGAAGGCAACCGGATTTATCCAACTGCTGAAGCCTACTACCGACTAAGTTTCGAGAAGATTCTGCGGATGCTCGAACGGCTTCGAGCGAACGGCTTCACCAGCTTTGCTGAGGCGTGAGCATGTGCGACTTAACCAGAGAAGCGCTGGTGCGATGCCTGGACTTTGATGGCCGACTTGCCGGAGTTCTGCGCCTTGTCCAAGCGGATAGAAAAAGCGACAGCATCAGAATTCTCGCGCCGGAGGAAGCCCGGCAGCATGGCGAAGAAGGCATCCAACTTCTTGAGGGCCACAGCTATGACTTTGAGTTGTTGAACGCACGCGGGAAACTTCGCGTTCAGGCCAACAGGGCGGTGAAGCCCAGTTCAATCCGTCCCACCATCGGGCGAATCGACACCGGCGTTGAGACAGGCTTGCTGCAACTGGTCTTGGAGGATGCCCAGAGCAACGTCCCGGTGGCACGCGGTGCCGTCGAAGTTCTTTCGGCGAAGATTAACTACCGACAGGACTATCGCGGGATGTTGAGCTTCATCGCCGACGAATGCAGCGAGTTGCTTTTCGACATTCGGGCAAGCGCACGAATGCGGCTCGCGCCGAAGTTCAAACCTGGGTCACACAACTTGCAACGGCAGCTTGAGTTTCTTGCCGCCGAACTGACTTCTACGAGGTTTGTGGCTGCCTTGCAGCGTGTGACTGCGATGCCTCATCAGAAGTTGCAAGCGCAGTGGGAGGAACATGGCATTTCGCGGTTACGAAAGGGAGGCCGTGACTTGGCGCGCCAAATCGGCAGCGCAACGGCTCGTGTGCCGATCCCGGCCCACAGCGCCGCTGCGCAAACCATGCGGGCGCTCGGCATCGCAACGCCGTCGCTACCGCGTGTCGTCTCGGTTCGCAGACAGGTTGATTCGCTGGACACTCCAGAAAACCGTTTCGTGAAGTATGTCCTGACGTACTTCCGGGATTTTCTGAAGCGCATTGAATCAATTCTGAAGGGAAGCGTAGCGGAAGACCGGCAAAGACTTGTTCGCACCGCCCACCACCTTCAGGAGAGGCTCAATACAGTTCTGTCGGCGGATTTATTCAAAGGTGTTTCAGCCCCAAACATTCTTCCCCTCGGCAGTCCTGTACTTCAGCGGAAAGGCGGGTATCGAGAAATCCTGCTCGCCTGGCTCAAGTTCGACTTGGCTTCGGAACTCGTTTGGAAAGGTGGCGAAGACGTTTACGGCGCTGGAAAGCGTGACATGGCCGCGCTCTACGAATACTGGCTGTTCTTCCAACTGCTCCGGTTGTTCAGGGACAAGTTTGAACTGGCCTCGCCCCCTGCGAGGACGCTTTTCGACCACACCGAAAGCGGGCTGAATCTGCGCCTGAAAGTGAACGAGCCGCTGGGCATTGAGGGGCGGTGCCTGCGCCATGCGCGCCGGCTGAATGTTCGGTTTCACTACAACCTCACTCACGAACGGAGCGATTCGCGGAACGAACCTGGTTCCTGGACCCGCCGGATGCGGCCCGACTTCACTCTGAGTTTTTGGCCGGACGGCTATGGCCTCGACGAGGCGGAGTCGCAAGAACTGGCGGTCCACATTCACTTCGACGCGAAATATCGCGTGGAGAACATCACGGAACTTTTCGGCGATGGAGACGAAGACCCGAGCGAAGAGAAGGCTCAAGAGAAGCGTGGTAATTACAAGCGGGCTGACCTCTTGAAAATGCACGCCTACCGCGATGCCATCCGCCGGTCCGAGGGTGCCTACATTCTCTATCCCGGTGGGTCGAACGGCCCGACTCGCTTCCAAGGATTTCACGAGATTCTTCCCGGCCTTGGTGCTTTTGCGCTCAAGCCCGGCGCAAGTGGCGAAGCGGTCGGCTTGCAACATCTTTCCCGTTTTGTGGATGAAGTCATCGGCCACGTATGCAATCGGGCTACGGCGCGAGAGCAGAGCAGCTATCACCGCTTCCACGTTTACCGTGCGGATGAGGCTGGCGGTGGCGCAAAGGTTGAAAGCCCACTCCCGGAGCGAGACGCCGTGGAAAACGAGCGGCCTGTTCCGCCAGCAGAGCATTCGGTGCTGGTGGGCTGGTGCGACAGCGAACAGCAACTGGACTGGATTCGACGAAGTGGGCTTTACAACTTCCGCGCCGGACTTCGCCGTGGTTCCATTCGGTTAGAGCCAGCCATAGCGGACGCCAGACATCTCTTACTTCACGGCCACGGGGACAAAGCTTGGCCTGGTCTGTGGCGTATCAAGAAACGTGGGCCACGAATCTTCACCGCAGATGAACTCCTTCGAAACGGCTATCCAACCACGCCGGACCCGGATGTTATTTATGCGGTTTTCGATGTTGAGGCGGATTCCTTCTACACGGATTGGAGATGGGATTACGCGAAGCTTCCCGGCAAGAAGCCCAGTTTTTCTTCCGCTGAACCGTTTGCGGTGAGCCTCGTTGAGGTCCTGACCGTGCATCTCGTTTGACACGCTGATGCAGATGGGCCGCTGGTTTGGTTTTCGCCGCGGTTACGAGGACCTGACGCGGATTTACATGACGGATGAACTGGCGGGCTGGTTCAGCGATTTGGCCCTGGTGGAGCACGAGTTGCGAGAAGACATTCAGGTGTATGAGAGCCAGAACCTCATGCCGCTTCAGCTCGGCACCCGCATTCTACAGCATCCGGGGATGCTGGTGACGAGCCGGATCAAGCAGCGATTCGCCACCAGCATCACGGTCGAGCAAAGCTATGCGGAAAAGGTCGTGCAGACGGTGCGGTTTCCGTTCCGGCGGCTGGAGGATCTGGCGGTCATGCTGGAGCAGAACATCATCGCCACACGGGTGTTTCTGGGCCGGTTGGGCACCCCAAGCGTTTGGCGGCGAAACGGACCTCTGTGGTATGGCGTAGGGGCCGAGGCCATTCTAACTTTTCTCCAGACTTACCGGGTGGACGCAGAGGCGCGAAGCGTGTCCCTGCCGTTGCTATGCGCCTACATCGAGCGCCAGCGCGAACTTGACGAATTAGGGAATTGGACGGTGGCGGTAATGGGGCGTGAGTCGCGGGATCGGCAGTTGGGCGAGATCGACCTAGGCCTAAAATAAGCGCGTTTGGCTGTAGACTGGATAGTTAACCTCATTTTCTGTCTTTCGCGTGGGTCCATCGTGGGTGACATGCT
>Ga0100400_1003594_pt1 | contig 10437 bp, 8 predicted proteins | sample CryGeymeta201524_FD_80420 | JGI IMG/M metagenome (GOLD analysis project Ga0100400, IMG submission 80420) | Groundwater microbial communities from Crystal Geyser aquifers in Utah, USA - Crystal Geyser metaG 2015-24 | ecosystem: Environmental > Aquatic > Deep subsurface > Groundwater | place: USA... | reverse complement strand
TAGCCCATGTCCGCGCGGGTCTTGGGCAATTCCTCCAGCACTTCCGGCAGACGGTCGAGCGCCCCCTGATCGGCCAGCTGTGAGCGCAGGTTGGAGATCATTCCGCCGGGGATGTGATGCAGCAGGATTTCCGGATCGATCGGGTTGATCGGCATGTTCGCCTGCTCGCGTTTCGGGGCCAGCTCCTCGAAGTAGCGGCAGATTTTGCGGAGGCACTCCACATCCAGATTAGCGTGGTACTCGGTCTCGTTGAAGATTGCCAGCATCGTCTCGACCGGTGGCTGCGAGGAACGGCTCGACATCACCGAGATGGAGCAATCGATCGCGCCGGCCCCGGCCCGCACGCATTCGACGTAGGTCGCCGTGCCCATGCCGCTGGTGGCGTGCGTATGCACCTGGATCGGGACCTTCACGGCCTTGACCAGTGCCGAGACCAGCGCCTCGCCACGGATCGGCGAGAGAATGCCGGCCATGTCCTTGATCACGATCGAATCGACCTCCAAGGCCTCCATGTCGCGCGCCAGGCGGACGAACTCCTCCACGGTGTGGAAGGGGCTGGTCGTGTAGCAAATGGTTCCCTGCGCATGACCGCCATAGCGCTTCACGCTCTTGATGGACTGCTCCATGTTGCGGACGTCGTTGAGGGCGTCGAAGATCCGGAAGATATCCACGCCGTTCTTGCAGGCAAGCTGCGCGAAGCGGTCGAGCACATCGTCGGGATAGTGCTTGTAGCCGACCACGTTCTGCCCGCGCAGCAGCATCTGCAACGGGGTCTTTTTCGCGGCGGCCTTGATCTGGCGCAGGCGTTCCCAGGGGTTTTCGCGCAGGAAGCGCAGGCTGACGTCGAACGTGGCACCGCCCCAGACCTCGAGCGAGTAGTAGCCGGCATTGTCGACGGCGTCGATGATGCCCATGATGTCCTTCGTGCGCATGCGTGTCGCCCAGAGCGACTGGTGCGCGTCGCGCAGCGTGGTGTCGGTGATTAGCAACGGGATGCGTTCGCGTTTAACGGTTGCCGCCGGCGTGGCGACGGTCGTGGCTTTGGTTGTTTTCTTCTTGCTGACGGTCATGTTATAACCTTTCTCTTTGATTTGATCATTCCCCGGCAGGCATCCGATGCCCGGCGGCGGTTTATTTGCGTGATGTCTTGTAGCGGCCCATGTTGGCGAACTTCTTGTAGCGGGAGTCTGCCAGGCGCGGTCCCGAGATGCGCTTGAGGCGCTTGATCTCGGCCAGGACCGCCTCCTTGGTGGCGGCAATCGTGGTTTCCGGATCGCGGTGTGCCCCGCCCGCCGGTTCCTCGATGATCTTGTCGATCACACCCAGCTCGAGTAGCGAATCGGCCGTGATCTTGAGGGCACCGGCCGCTTCCGGGGCTTTTTCCGCATCGCGCCACAGGATCGCGGCGCAACCCTCGGGCGGGATTACGGAATAGACCGCGTAGCGCAGCATCAGGATCGCGTCGCCGACCGCGATGCCCAGCGCCCCGCCGCTGCCGCCCTCGCCGGTGATGACGACAATAATCGGCACTTCCAGAGACGACATCTCGGTCAGGTTGCGGGCGATCGCCTCGGCCTGGCCGCGCTCCTCGGCTTCGCGTCCGGGATAAGCCGCCGGCGTGTCCACGACGCACACAATCGGCAGGTTGTACTTCTCGGCCAGCTTCATCAGGCGCAGCGCCTTGCGGTAGCCTTCGGGATTGGGCATCCCGAAGTTGTGCAGAACCTTTTCCTCGATCGTGCGGCCCTTGACCATGCCGATCAGCATGCAGCGCTCGCCCTCGATTGTGGCGAACCCGCCGATCATCGCCTTGTCGTCGCCCTCGCGCCGGTCGCCGTGCAGTTCCAGGAATTCGCTGCACATGCCGGCAATGAAATCCTTGAGCAGCGGTCGGTCCTGGTGGCGGGCGATCTTGACGGTGTCCCACGGGGTCAGGTTGGCGTAGATCTTCTTGGTCAGCGACTTGAGCTTGCGCTTCAGGGCCGCCACCTCGCCACCGAGCTGCGGGCTGTCCTTGCTGTCGATCTTGCTGAGCTCGGCAATCCGCTCTTCGACATCCGTCAGTTCCTGTTCAAAATCCAGATTCATGAGGTTTCTCCCGGTTACGCGTGTTTACGGCTGCTGTATTGCAGGACACTGTGCAGGTAGTTCTTGAGTTCCGCGCGCTTGACGATGCTGTCGATAAAGCCGTGGTCCAGCAGGTATTCGGCCGTCTGGAAATCCTCCGGCAATTTCTGCTTGATGGTCTGCTCGATCACGCGGCGCCCGGCAAAGCCGATCAGGGCGCCCGGTTCGGCGACGTTGATGTCGCCCACGTTGGCGTAGCTGGCGGAAACACCGCCGAAGGTTGGATCGGTCAGGACCGAGATGTAGGGCAGGCGAGCCTTGTCCATGCGCGAGATACCGGCGCAGGTCTTGGCCATCTGCATCAGCGCGATTATCCCCTCATGCATACGGGCACCGCCCGAGGCCGAAAAGATGATCAGCGCGCGCTTCATCCGTTGCGCGTGCTCGGTCGCCAGCAGGATCTTCTCGCCCGTGCCGCTGGCCAGGCTGCCGCCCAGGAAGCGGAAGTCCATCACCGCCAGCACCGTGCGGATGCCGCCGATGTTACCGCTGCCCGTGACGACGGCCTCCTTCAAGCCGGTTTTCTCGATCGCCTCCCTGGCCTTGTCGGCATAGCTGCCCTTGGCATCGGAGAATTTCAACGGATCGTTGAAGGTGATCTTCTCGTTGAATTCGCGGAATGTGCCCGCATCGACAATCAGGTCGATCCGCTCCTGTGCGGTGAGGCGCTCGTGGAAGCCACAGGACGGGCAAACCTTGAACGCCCGTTCGAATTCTTCCTTGTAGACATGCGCCTTGCATTTGCCGCAGACAACGAAAAGACCATCCGGAATCTCCGTCTCCTGCTTCCTGGAGGATTTATTAAACCAGCCCATGAATGCTCCTTTGCTCTTTGGTTATCGAGGTTTGGCATTATCATCGGGAACGGGTAGAGAGATCAAGGATAAAAAATTCATCGTTAAATGTGAAAAATCCGGGCCGATCTACTCACTTTTCTGCTGGAGATGAGACGGGGTAGGCGGTACTCTTGATCGCCAACGTGTTCATGGCCGTGGGCATCGGCCCTGCCATTCAACGTATTGACGCAACCAGGGAAGCAGGTAATATTCGTGGGCGACTTCATTCAGCAATTCAGTCCGGTAACACAGGCACTGTTGGCAACGCTCTTCACATGGGGGGTGACCGCGGTCGGTGCCGCACTCGTCCTTTTCTCGCGAGAGGTCAAACCCAGGTTAATGGATTCGATGCTGGGGTTCGCGGCGGGAGTCATGATTGCCGCCAGCTTCTGGTCGCTGCTGGCGCCCGGCATCGAGATGGCAGAACAGATGGGGCAGATCCCTTGGCTGACCGCCGTCATCGGATTCATGGCCGGTGGCGGCTTCATGAAGGTGATCGACCGCCTCCTGCCGCATCTCCATCCGGGACTGGCGGTGGAAAAGAGCGAGGGCATCAAGACATCCTGGCAGCGCAGTACCCTGCTGGTGCTCGCGATCACCTTGCACAACATCCCCGAAGGCCTCGCGGTCGGGGTCGCCTTTGGCGCGGTGGCGGCCAATCTTTCATCTGCCACCATTGGCGGCGCCATCGCGCTGGCGATCGGGATCGGGCTCCAGAACTTTCCGGAAGGCGCGGCGGTCGCGCTGCCGTTACGGCGGGAGGGCATGACCCGCCGCAAGAGCTTTTTCATGGGGCAGGCGTCGGGTGCCGTCGAACCTGTGGCGGGAATGATCGGGGCGGCCTTTGTGCTGAACATGCAAAGCATCCTGCCGTATGCGCTTTGCTTCGCGGCGGGGGCCATGATTTATGTCGTTGTCGAGGAACTGATTCCCGAATCGCAGCGCAACGAGGCGAATATCGACCTGGTGACGATGGCAACCATGAGCGGGTTTTCCGTGATGATGCTGCTTGATGTTGCACTGGGCTGACATAGAAGCTGACACCTGCTGGCGTATGCTAAAACTGCTCAAATTCATGATCGGCCTGCTGCTGCTGCCGGTTTGTGCCGTGGTCTCGCAGGTACTCTGGGGGCTGCTGCAGGCCGCCGCCCGGACGGAGACGGCAGTCTTCCTGCCGCTGCCCGCGCTGGCGCTGTTTGCCGGGTTTGTGCTCTGGCTGGTGATGTTCATGCTGTTTCCCCGCCCGGTGCGCAGTTATATCCTGGCGCATGAGTTGACCCACGCGCTTTGGGGACTGCTGATGGGGGCATCGATCGCGAAAATCAGCGTCAAGGAGGACCGCGGCTCGGTAATGCTCTCGAAAACCAACTTCCTGATCACCCTGGCGCCCTACTTCTTCCCGCTCTATACCGTCCTGCTGATCGGCCTCTATTACCTCCTGATGCTCTTTTATCCGGTCGAGCGCTTTCATCTGTTCTGGCTGGGGCTCGTCGGCCTGACCTGGGGATTCCACGTGACCTTCACGATCAGCGCCCTGCTCCAGTGCCAGTCGGACATCCGCGACCAGGGCCGCCTGTTTTCCTATGCTGTGATCTACCTCGCCAACGTGCTGGGCATCTGCCTCTGGGTGGTGATGGTCTCCGACGCCACAGCCGCCGAGGCCGCCGCCTTGGGTACGGACGCGGGCCGGGTTGTCTGGCAGTGGCTGGTGGCAAACGCCCGCGAGGGGTATGCACGTTGTGTTAGCCGACGCTGAATGCCGTTGCACTTGTGATGCCGCTATGTTAATCATATTGACACAAGGCATGAAAAAAGTACAAACCATCTACCCCTGCACACGGAAACGACAGACATACCAGCCTGTCGATATGGATGCGTTCGTAAAGTCCTATGCGAGAAGGATATTTGATTCGTCAATTGTGCGTGAGGTGGCTGGCCCTAACCTGACGGATGCTCACGGCTTGTTTCGGAAATCGGGCTACCACCTGCTTTCGCACCGTGAGTGTCCTGAGCTTCTGGGTGCGGAACAGATGATCTTGTGGCCGGATGCGGAACCGATGCCGGAAGCGAAAAAGCACAGTCAACTCGCGCCTGCCTACGACCCCAGGGACGGCAGGCGGTTTACTCCCGATCGAATGCTGCACGGATCCGAGCTTGATGGTGGGCTTTTTGAAGGGGATTGCCTCGAGATTCTTCCTTTTTTCCCGGATCGCTGTATAGACCTGATTCTATGTGATCTTCCGTATGGCACCACACAGAACAAGTGGGACAGCATCATCCCGCTGGATGCACTATGGCGGCAATACCGACGGATCATAAAACCCGGCGGTGCAATTGTCCTGACGTCGCATGGCATTTTCACCGCCAAGCTCATGTTAAGCAATGAACGCTGGTTCAAGTACAAGCTTGTGTGGGAGAAATCCAAGCCGACGAACTTCCTGAATGCAAAAAAGCAACCTTTACGAAAGCATGAGGACATTTGCGTCTTCTATGAAAGTCAGCCTGTCTATCACCCGGTCATGGGAAGCGGCGCACCTTATGACAAAGGGGTTCGCAAGAACCAGCTTTCCGGCAGCTATGGCGATTTCCTGCCTGCCCGCGTACAGAGCGAAGGGCAGCGTTATCCCACCGATGTTGTGTATTTCAAGACGGCCGAGAGCGAGGGCTCGGTCTGGCATCCGACACAAAAACCGGTTGAACTGGGCCGTTACCTGGTAAGCACATATACTGACCCGGGTGCGTTGGTTCTGGATAATGCCTTCGGTAGTGGTAGTTTCCTGGTGGCGGCGGCCATGGAGGGGCGGCGGTTTGTCGGGATCGAGCAGAACAAGGATGTGCATCTCTTTAAAAGCGTGCAGATCGATTACGTCGGCATAGCCCGGCAGCGGCTGCGGGAACTCGACAGGAGAACGGCGGTGGCATGAGCACGGTACCGACCATCAACGAACGGGCCTGGTCTGTTGATCTGATCAGCGAGATCAATCGACTGGCAGGCCAGCGTTGCCGACGCATTCAAAGCGCAGGCGGGGAATGGGGTGTTTCCGCAACAGGTAGCGGGAACATGCTTTTCCCCGATGTGCTCTTGTTTGGCGACCCTTCCCGTAGCGCCGTACTGCAAGGCTGGGAACTGAAAATGCCGGACACGCCGGTTACCAACTCGGACTTGCTTGATAATGCACAGGAAAAATGCAGGCGATTGGGGCTTTCCTCGTTTCTCGTTTGGAATGCTCGTGACGCCGTGCTTTATCGCGTCGAGAATGCCCGTCGGGAAGTGGTACGAACCTGGCATTGTGCAAGGGTGCGGACGCGGGCAGATGTGATCGCGAACAAATCCGCATGGGTGGAAACGCTGAGCACGGTCATTGACGATCTCAACGATTTATTTGAACAGGGTATTCTGTCCTGCTCAAAGCCGTTGCCCGCACACTTGAATACCGTGATCGAAGCCATCCTTCAGGATCAGGCTGGTTCGCTTGCGGTGGCGGCAAGGACGGCCGAGCGCGGGTCGCGTATTCATCGCACGGAAATATCACAGTGGTGGCGAGGGGTTAAATCCGAGCATGGCAATCCGCCCGAAAATACAAAGTACACGATTCTGGCCACGGAAATCCTGCTGCACTGGATACAGCGTTTTCTTTTCGCGCACTATCTTCAGCGATTCGTGGCGGAGGCGCGCTTGGTAACGGAGCTCACGCCATCAGGCTCCATTACCGAAGCGGAGTCCGGTTTTCGTCAACTGTCCGGAAAACATGACTTTGCGCAGATTTTCAGATCCCGGCTGGGGTCGGATTGGCTGTTGCACGAGAACTGGCAGGCGGTGCTGGCGTTCAACCGGTACCTGCAGGACATAAACCTTCCCGATATTGAGCAGCGGCTACTCCAGGAGACGCTTCATGCGGTCCGCCGCGAAAGCCAGCGCAAAATTGCCGGGCAATATTGCACACCGGTGCTTCTGGCCGCGCTGCTGGTCAGGCTTGCGGCAGATGATTTGAATGCCCCGATCCTTGATCCCTGCTGCGGGACGGGAACGATAGCCCGTGAAGTTCTCGCGCAAAAGGTACATCATGGGCTCACGACTTCTGAAGCGGTGAAGACAACATGGGCATCGGACCGTTACGCGATGCCCTTGCAGTTTGCGACCTTATCGCTAACCCAAGGTGATGCACCTTTCGAAACGCTGCGTGTTTTTCAACAGGACGTGATGACCCTGCACACGGGCCTTCGTGTCTCGTTTGTCGATGCGGGCACTGGAGCCGTTTTTTCTGAAGCGCTCCCCGCCTTTCCTTGCATCATCCTGAATCCGCCTTTTATCCGGTTTGAAGACTGGATGTGCGAGGACTCGGCGATTGCTGATATCCGCCGTTTTGTGACGGGGCACACGGGGGAGGAAATTGATGGCCGCTCGGATTATTTTGTGTCGATATTGCTCCATCTATGGCGATTGCTTGGCGATAACGGGCGCATAGGGGTAATTGTCCCGAACTCATGGATGGGCGCAGAATGGGGGCTGGCATTCCGGCGGCAACTGCGCCAGTTCTACACCATCGAATGCGTGGTGACGTCTGGAGCGGGAAGGTGGTTTCGTGATGCGGATGTCGTGACTAATATTCTGGTACTGAAGAAGCAACCACAACCTAGCGCACAGCCACTTGACCACCGTGTCATCTTTGCTGTCACGCAACACCCCCTTTCGTCCTGGAGCGAGGATCATGTCACCATCATGGCGGATTCGATTGGCCAAGGACGCCCCGGCGAAGAATCCGCTGTATGGCTGAACCAGGTGAGTGAGCATTCTCTTGATCAATTTGAGCGCGATGGCCTTTGCTGGACGGCGTGTTTCTCGAATTGCCAGTGGCTGGATGAGATCCGTTCCTTGCTGATACCGGTGGCTGACTTGTTCGACATCCATCGCGGTGAGCGGCGGGGCTGGGATAAGCTCTTTTTCCCTGAGGCGCAGTCCGGAATTGAGGATGAGTACCTGCTTCCCGTTGTTAAAAGCGCCGCCGATATCCGGCAGCTTGATGCAAAAGCCGATGGAATCGCCTTTTGCTGTTCACGCTCGATTGAAGAGCTTGAACGGCTGGGGCATGCCGGTGCGCTGGCCTGGATTCGCCGGTTTGAGCACGCGAAAAACGAAAAAGGAAAACCGCTCCCCGAGGTTCTGGCAAAAAGAGGATACCATTGGTACGAAATGCGGCCGGATACAACGGCTGATCTGGCTGTATCCATGAATCCGGGAAATCGACTCTTCTTTGCACGCCTTCAGCCGCGTTCATTTGTCAATCAACGCCTGATTCGGTTCACAGCAAAACCGTCTGCCGATGTACTCCTGTGCCATGCCCTTCTGTGCTCGTTGACAGGGGCTTTTTATCTGGAAGCACTGGGGTTCGGTCGGGGGCTTGGAGCCTTGGATTTGAATGCCACCAAGCTTGCCCGGCAAATGCGAATGCTTGATCCCGCCCGAATCTCGCCAGATGGCCGAAAACGCATCTTGGCTGCATTTGCGCGTATAAGGAGACGTGATATCCAGGCGTTTGATGCAGAGATTGAACGGGCGGACAGGCTTGCGTTTGAAGGCGCGGTTCTTGAGCAATTCGGGGTTTTGGAACAACTGCATCAAATGATAGCATCCGTCAGGAAACTGCATCGGATTCGCGCCGCCGCATGCGAGTAGTTGATTTCCGATTTCATTTGCATTCCCCGCCAGCCACTGTCATAATGGCTCCACCTTCAGATCGATTGGATCAAAGGGGGCGATTTGGTTTCGACGTGATGGTTGAAGCTGAGGTTGCGTGTCGAGGATGTCTGGTTGGCCTCGTAAAAAATCCGGGCAAAACATTAAGTGCTGATACTGAATTAGCTCTCGCGGCCTAAATAACGGGCCACGCGTTCCGCCGTTGACACCTGCTAAACGGACCGGGGCGACGACAGCAGGATAGTCGGGCGTGTGCGTCTCAGGCGCGACCTGCGAAACAATGCTGAGACTGGCGGCGGTGACAGCGTGTCTGTCCGTAGTTACCGTGGCGAGACCTAATGGCAGAATACACACGTAGATACTTGAGTGACTCCACTGCGGACGCGGGTTCGACTCCCGCCGCCTCCACCAGCCTTCGCCAAGGCTTCGGTAGGCAAGCCGGGGCCTTGGCGAAGGCTGTCCGCCATTCCGGCAATGGCCAACACCATGCTGATGACCCTATTGACCGGATTGAGCTTGCTGACGGGTTTTTGTCAAATGACCTTGTTGACGCGGGTGATAGTGGTTTGTATGATGCCGGTGTTAAACCTGTTGGCCTTATTGGCCCGATTGGCAACAAGGTCAATAAGGTCAACCAGGTCACCCCACCCCGCAAGGAGCACCCCATGCCTGAGCTTTTTGACAAGCACGGCGGTTTTCGTCGGCTGCACGCCTTTACGCTTGCCACGATCGTGCAGCTCGATACCTTGCGGTTCTGCCGCCAGTTCCTGACCTTCGACCATCGCGAGACCGACAAATTCTACGACCCCAAGGGGCGGCAGTACGACCAGATGACCCAGGCCGCCCGCAGCGGACGCCAGAACATTATCGAGGGTTCGGAGCGCGCCTCGACCTCGAAGGACACCGAGATGCGCCTGACCGATGTCGCCCGCGCGAGTTTGAGCGAGCTGCGCGGCGATTACGAGATCTTCATCCTCGACCGCGGCGAACTGCCGTGGTCGGTACATGATCCCGAAGTCAAGGCCGTCAATGCCATCGCGCTCGATGATGCACCTTTTACTGACGACATGGTGCATGAGTCGGCCCGCCACGCGCTGGCGCAGCGCCGGAAATACGCCCGCTGGCTCGATTCCGACGATGGTGTAGTGGTCGCCAACGTCATGCTCATCCTGCTCGGCCGCGTCCTGAAGATGCTCAAGCGCCTGAAGGAGTCGCAAGGCAAGGCCTTCGAGGAGGGCGGCGGATTCCGCGAGCGCCTGACCGCCCGGCGGGTCGAAGTGCGCGACCAGCAGCAAGCGGCTGACACACCGGAATGCCCCCAATGCGGCAAGCCCATGCGCGGGCGCCGGTCGGCCAAGGGCGATTTCTGGGGATGCACCGCCTACCCGGATTGCAAGGGGACGAGACCGGCATGAGGGCAGACTGCAATTTTTTTGACCGGGTTGACCAAGATGACCTTATTGACAACAAGGTCAACAGGGTCAATAAGGTCAACCTTGTCAACAACCTTCCCCGCGTCTCTGGCGGCTGACGTGCGCGCCGCCGTTGCTGGTGCGAAGGACTCCAGAATCGAGAATGGAATGAGCAATCGGATGGTCACATTCAAAATTACAGATCTGCCGCTTGCGGAAGCGACGTGCCAGTTTTTCCTGGACAAGCGCCTACGGGTCGTGTCGCGCTCCGGGTTGCACCGGACGGAGGCATCGCTGATCGAGCGGGCCGTCACGGTGGCGACGTCACCCGCGCATGTGCTGGTGACAGGAAGCCGGACCGGCGTGC
>Ga0100400_1003572_pt1 | contig 10473 bp, 12 predicted proteins | sample CryGeymeta201524_FD_80420 | JGI IMG/M metagenome (GOLD analysis project Ga0100400, IMG submission 80420) | Groundwater microbial communities from Crystal Geyser aquifers in Utah, USA - Crystal Geyser metaG 2015-24 | ecosystem: Environmental > Aquatic > Deep subsurface > Groundwater | place: USA... | reverse complement strand
GACCAGCGAATCGGAGCTTTGAGCGGATGTATGGCTGGGCCTGGGCGCTGAGGTTGGCGCTGGAGTTGCGGAGCTGGGATGATCCGCAGGGCCGTGAATGGGCGAAGCGCTTCGAGCCTTTGGAGAAACGCCTGGTCGGGCTGGCGAGGGATTTTCTGCCGAAGCTCGATTGGCCGGTACGCTGTGGGTTTCATCCGGAGTCCTCTTTTGCGCTGGCGCAGATGATCGATTATGCGCGCGGAGTGGGGGATGAGGGCTTCGAAAAGCTGCTCTGTGAGAAGTCGGTGATGTTTTACGGAATGGATCGGAACTATCCGGCGGCGTATGAACCGTCGGGGTTTGATTTCTTCTCACAAGGGCTGAACGAGGCGGATCTGATGCGGCGGGTGCTGGATCAGCGGGAGTTCTCGGAGTGGCTCGATGGTTTTTTTCCAGGCCTTGCGAAGGGCGAGGTGGGGAATTTGCTAGAGCCGGTGACGGTCAGCGATCCGACCGATCCGCATTTGATCCATCTGGCGGGTCTCAATTTGAACCGTGCGTGGACGATGCGTGGGATCTCGTCGGTTCTCACGGATGGAGATCCACGCCGTCTAGTAATGACAAAAGCGTCGGACGCTCACGAAGTGGCGGGTCTGGCGAATGTGCATACAGGACATTACGAAGGCGAGCACTGGTTGGCGTCATTCACCGTATATTTACTAGGAAAATCCGGTCGATAACGCGTTCTCGTGTGTTGGCACCTCTAGGCGATTTATGCAGTTTCCGCGCGTGGCGGGTTTTACGAATATTTCAGCATACTTATTCGCTCGGATGGAGCGCTTGAAAACCCTGAGGGAGGATCTTTTGAAGTTCTGCAAGGAACGTGAGCTGAAGGGCACGATCTTGCTCGCTCCAGAGGGTATCAATCTCTTCGTGGCGGGGCGTCATCTGGCGATCGAGGATTTGGTTTTCAAACTGCGGCAGATGCCTGGGCTTTCCCACATTCATCCGAAATACAGCGAGAGTGCGGAGCAGCCGTTTTCCCGGATGCTGGTGAGGTTGAAAAAGGAGATCATCGCGTTTGGTGTGGAAGGGATCGATCCGGTGAGTAAGCCAGCGCCTCGGCTCAAGCCGTCGCAGTTGAAGGCGTGGCTCGATGAGGGGAAGCCTCTGGTGATGCTTGATACGCGCAATGACTACGAGGTAAAGCTTGGGACGTTCAAAGGGGCGGTGCCTGCGGGTATCGACCATTTCCGGAAGTTCCCCGAAGCGGTGGAGCGGCTCCCTGACGAAATGCGTGATACCCCGGTAGTGACCTTTTGCACGGGTGGTATCCGCTGCGAAAAGGCCGCGCCGCTTATGGAGCAGATGGGTTTCAAGGAGGTCTACCAGCTAGAGGGCGGTATTCTGAAGTATTTTGAAGATGTCGGTGGCGATCACTATGAAGGTGAGTGCTTCGTTTTCGATCAGCGCGTGGGTCTGGATCCGGCGCTGCGTGAGACGGGCGCGGCGGTGTGTTTTTGCTGCCAGGCTCCACTGACGGCCGATGAGGTGGCAGACCCCCGATTCGTCGAGGGAGAGTCCTGCCCACATTGCTACCGCAGCGACGACGAGCGCCGGGCGGAGAAGGTTGTCAAACGCCAGGTGGCGCTGGATGAGCTGGTTTCACCGCTCCCCGGGAGTCAGGCGTATGACAATCGCAAGCCAATCCGGATTCCGAAGACCTGCGACGGCATGGGGCTGCTGGATGCGCTGGACTCACTGTTTTCTTATGTCGGACGAAGCGAGTGGGGCACTCGGATCGACGATGGCCGGATTCTCGATCCCAAGGGGGAACCCGCAGAGGCCGAGCAGACGGTCAAGGCGGGCGAGCAGTATGTCCGCTTGATGCCTTCAACGGTGGAGCCAGATGTGGCATCGAACGTCAGAGTCATCGATGAGGATGATGCGGTGGTGGTGGTCGATAAGCCAGCGCCGCTCCCGATGCATGCTTGCGGACGATTCAATCGCAACACGCTCGAATACTTTCTCCGCAGGGCCTGGTATCCCGAGGTGCCGCGCCCGGCGCACCGGCTCGATGCGAATACGACGGGTCTGGTGGTGTGTGCACGGACGCGGCAGATCGCGAAAAGGCTTCAGCCGCAATTTTCTCGAGGTGAGGTAGAGAAGACCTATCTGGCGAGGGTTTCCGGATCGCCAGAGAAGGATAGTTTCGTGCTAAACGACAAGATTTCAGCTGGAGCCGGGAAGCTCGGGGCTCGTGAGATCGATGAAGAGTCCGGCCTGGATGCGGTGACGGAAGTCAAGGTGCTGAGCCGGGATGCGGACGGGACGTCATTGCTTGAAATTAAGCCACTAACGGGTCGCACGAATCAAATACGTATTCATCTTTGGCAGGCAGGTTTCCCGATTATTGGGGACCCAGCCTATCTTGCGAAAGGAGCCCGTGGCGAGTGTCAGACGATGGCTTTGGGCGATGAACCGATGTGTCTGCACGCCTGGAAGCTGACCTTTACTCATCCGCACAGTGGGGAGCGGGTCAGCTATGAAGCTGAGGTTCCTGTCTGGATCGGGGCTGCTTCATTGCTCGCCAAGACTTGAAATGGAGGGTGGAGAGGGACGATTTACTGGGATTCTACGCATGGCGTCAGGATACGGGTCGGAGATTTCAATAGTGGGCTGGTTTCTACTTGGCCGGGATTTCAGATCGACAGATCGAAGGATTCGGGCCACCGATAGGCGTGAACATTATCATTCGCTCAGGAATTGCTGTGCTAGCGATGGCGCTAGCGGTGCATGCAGCCGAGACCCGGACATGGACTTCCCGGAAGGGGAGCAATCTGGAAGCTCAGTTGCTGAAGGTTGAAGGACAAGAGGTCGTGCTGCTCACGCCAGAGTCTCGCGAGATCAAATTGAAGGTCGAGGACTTGAGCCTGGCAGACCGGCAGTATCTCATCGAATACGGCGGTGCCTCGCCCGAGGTGGTGGCCGGCGGTGAGCTGGGTGAGCCCGAAAATGAGGTCAAGATCGACACCAAGACCTTCAAGAAACTCGAGAAGCCCCTGCTTCTTGAGGGATCGACTGAACTGAGTTTCGAATTGTTGGAGAGCGAGCACTTCCTGATCGCCACCACGGGTGTGCGCCCTCAGGCAATGGCCGAGACCGCCGAGCGGATGTGGCACGGCATGGCGTTCGAGCACATGAACTTCCGCAAGGACTGGGGAGATAAGCGTGATCTGATTTTTCTGGTGGACGATCCAGAGATCTACAAGTCGCTTGGAAAGTGGTATGGCGACTACTTGGTCACGCAGAAGGTGGATCAAGACACTTTGAATCGAGTTGGCGCGACCTGGGGAGAGGTGGGCTCGACGAGTATGGCCCTTCCGGAGGCTCTGGTGTCCGAAAGGAACCTTCACAGCAGAGCGACTGTGTTCAACATCAAGGACGACGATCGCTTCAAGAAGCCGATGTCCCCCTTCCCGGTGCATGTAATCGCCGGGGACTTGCTGGGTCAGCAGTTGGGCGGTGTCAGTAATTTTGGTGCCGACGGCTACTTCGCGGTCATGACTGGCTTTGCCTACTTCAAGGAGATCCATCTGACGGGCAAGACGGAGACGAACCTGATCGACGTGTCCGGGAGTCAGTTTGACGAGATCACTAAGAAGAGTGGCTTCGAAGACGGGAAGTCATGGGCGAAGACGCTTCGCACGCTGGTGAAGCGCGATAAAGTGAAACCGGACTTTGAACAGATGATGAGTTGGAGTGCCCAGCAACTCGATCCCGAGAAGCTGGTTCTGATTTATTCGTTCGCCTATTACTGCAACAGCACGCCGGAAAGGCTTTCTGGATTTGCCAATCTGGTTCGCCGGGTGGAGTCATCCAAGCAGATTCCTGAGCCGATCGAATTTGCAAGAATCATGGGATTCGATAGCGTGGAAGCACTCCAGAAGGACTGGGTAGAGTTCGTGGTTTCAACCTCATTCAAATAAAGAAGATGAATTTCAAACAATGGCAGGCGGCCCTGCTCGCCCTAAGTTTTGGTCTCACGGCATCGGCTGTGGATGTTTCGCAAGAGTACCGCGAATTCACCGGTAGCAATGGCAAGGTGATCAAGGCGGTGCTCATGGACAAGGACGATGGCAACGCAATGCTGCTTCTCGAAAACGGAGGGCGGGCCAAGGTGCCGCTCGAGAGCCTCAGCGAGGAGGATCGCGACTATGTGAAGGGTTGGTCGAAAGAGAAGGCCCTGTTCCTTGAAAAGTGTCGCAGTTTGACCGTGCGGCAGTTGCTGGAGCTGCGAGGCTATGAGCCGATTCCTTTTCGCTTTGAGAGCAACTCAATCATCGTCGATGGCAAACTCAACGGCAAGGATGCACGCTTCCTGATCGATACCGGAGCGGGGACATCCCTTCTGCACGAGCCTTTCGCCAAGGAAGCGGGTTGCGAGATTGGACCGATGGATGAAGTGATCTACGGGGTGTCCGGCCAGGCTCCTGCCGGCTGGACGACGATGAAGACGTTTCAGCTGGGTCAGTCGATCTTCAAGGATCGGAAGATTCTGGCGACGGATCGGACGTTCAAGATGCCGGACGGCTACAAACCGAAGGACGACGCGATTTTCGGAGCCGATTTTCTCAATACTCTGGATGCAGTGATCACTTACAAGGATCGCATGATGTTCCTGCGTCCAGACCTTTCGGACGAGAGCGATGTGGACCTTGATCTCGATGACGAATCGGAAGGGGAGGACAGTCTGAAGTTCCGCCTATTCAAGACCAAGGATGGCAAGGTGCTGCGCGGTAATGTGGTCTCGAAGAGTACGGTTTCGGTAAAGTTGAAGATGACCAATGGTCAGGAGCAGAGTGTTGCCTTTTCGCGCTTGGTTCCTGAAGATGAAGCCTATGTGCGCAACTGGAGTGAGGCAGGTGATACTTTCCTCAAATACTGCGGAGGTCTCAGTATTGAAGATCTTCTGACACTGCGTGCGTATCAGTCGTTCGAATACCAGCGGAAAGGGAACCACATTTTCGTGGATGGCACGCTCAACGGGAACGACGTGACCTACATGATCGACACGGGTGCCGACAGCAGCCTGCTTCACCTGTGGGCGGCGGAAAAATACGGCTGTGAAGTCGGACCGATGGACCAGAAGGTCCATGGCATCGGTGGAGAGGCACCTGCAGCAGTCACCAAGATTTTGGAGCTGACCATGGGTAAGGCGAAGTTTACCAATCGCAAGGTTCTGTCGACTGATCTGGCGCGCTTCGAAGGTGACGATGAACTCGATTACGACGGGATTTTCGGCGCGGACTTCATGCGCGAGCTCGATGCGGTGATCACCTACAAGGAAAATCGCGTTTTCCTGATTCAGCGCTAAGCAACGAAAGGCTCAGGCGACCTCGGTAATCAATGCATCGGGGTCGTCGATCGAGTCGCCGACCTTGCAGCCGAGGAGCTTTTGATAGAGTCCGCTGGCGGGGGTGAGGAGCGTGATTTCGCGCCCTTCATCTTCGATCGTCACGCCACCGGCTGCGGGCACGAGGAGGAAGAAAGAGGTCTCGCCATCGAGGTCGAGTTCGACTAGAGCACCGGCGTCAATGGGCTCGTCCATTTTAAAGTCCGGAAGGCTAAGGCTGGCGAACAGACCGACCGCGTCGGCGGCGTCTTCGACTTGTTTGGCTTGGCCGGAGGCAAGGTAGGAAGCTTCGAGGCTACGCGTGTCGTACTTGCTCTCCGCCTTGCTGCCGGGATCGGTGGCAGCGGCATGGGCATCACGGGCGGCCAAGGTCAGGCGGTCGAGACGCTGGTTCAGGGATTCGCGGATGCGATCAAGGAGGGCGGCTTTGGAACTCATGCTTCGGGGTGGGAAGCCTTGCGTGATTTGGAGCCTGAGGCAAGATCAGGACGTGTTGAAGATTTACGCATACAAGGGCTGTGATTCGTGTCGCAAGGCGATCAAGTGGCTGAAAGAGCGGGAGCTGGCATTCGAGGAAGTGGCGATCCGCGAAACGCCGCCGAGTGTGGCGGAACTGGACAAGGTGCTGGCGAGCTACGATGGGGATGTGAAGAGGTTGTTTAACACGGCGGGCGGCGACTACCGCGAGATGGAGATGAAGGACAAGCTGCCGGGGATGAGCGAGAACGAGGCGCTTGAATTGCTTTCGAAGCATGGGAACCTGGTGAAGCGGCCGATCTTGCTCGGAAAGGATGTGGCGCTGGCGGGGTTCAAAGTGGCGGAGTGGGAGCGGGCGTTGGGGTGAACTCTTTGTCGCTCAAGCAGCATTCCGTAACTTTTTATTTTACAAATGTGGCGTCATCTAAGGTTCCTTTAAGGGGTTTTAGGGCAATTGCCAGCTTGTACCTCCAGGCATTTCAGTGACGTGCCCAGCACCGCGATGCACTTCACCCCATCGAAGCCGCTCTTCAGCATCACCGAGCCGACGCCGAAATCCCTGGTGAAGAAGGCCACGGCTGCGGTGGTTTCGAAGAGGCCGAAGCCCACGACCGAGCAGGCGCTCAAGGGTTACGACTAACTGAAATCCCGCAGCTCGCGCAGCAGCTCCGGGAGCTGAACGAGTTCGTTTGGGTTCATCGGGCGCATCAAGTCTGCAACCCACACTCATCAGCCAGCTGCAGGCGGTCAGCGATTTCCCTGCTTCGCACTCAAGGCTTCCACGATCTCGGCACTCAAGCGGAATCCCGTTTGCGACAGCCGCAGAAAGGCATCTTCAAAGTCGACCAATCCCGCTGCCGCCGCATCGGCCAAAAGACCCGCCGTGCCGGTGATGGACAGGCCAAGTGCAGAGGCGACTTTCCGCCCCCGTCGTTCATCGAGAATCAAGAGGCTGTTATCCCGATGTTGCCATGCCAAGGTGATCGCCGAAGCCTCTCCGGAATCCAAGGCTCCCGTCTCCTCAAGATACGGAATTTCATCGGGAATGACGTCAATCCAATCCTGTGCCGTGGAAAACAACCCTCTCAAATCCTCCGGCGCACTGGCATGCATGGCCTCGCTCCGGATGGTCTCGGTGACCGTGATCTTGCCATAAAGCCTGCGCAGCAGATCCAGCTCGCCGATTTCGGCAAGGCACGAAAGCACGGAATTATCGCTAACGACGATCACCGGACAGCGTGCCGGAATTCAAACGACCTCCGGGCATCTTCCACGATCTCCTCCGCCGACTGCCCGGGCCACGCACCAAGCCGTGAAAGCGCAGCCTGCGCCTCCCAGCGGGACTCCAGCTCCAGCAGCCGCCGGACTTGCTCCAACGAGAGAACGTCCTTCACATACGCCTCCGCCGCCAAAGCCTCAAGAGCTACCCGGCCGAGGTTCTTGAACCCCGCCCCAAGCTCCACCGCCAGATCATCGGGTATGTTCACGGTCAATGTCATTGCCTTGGAGGCTATTCCAACCTGCACCTCTGTGCAAATACCAATCCTCGCTCACCGATGCGTCTCTTGGCGGTTTAACTTCTTCTCTCCCACTGATCACTGCCCACTGATCACTCGTCCCCCTCCATTTCAGTATCTCAGCTTTTCAGAAAATTATGCCAAAAATGATGCCACAAAAATGATGCCAGGCAAACAGTGTGATGACGGCGGAATCCGACTTTGATTGGGTCCTCGCATTTCGCAATTGGGCGGTGATCTACGGCGCAAACAGGAGAAGCGAAGCCCCTCCGGACCCCGGCGGTGAATGCTCCGCTCCACAAAGCCAGGCTCCGCGCCGCCAGACATCCCCCTGGCTTGCTGTCACGCTGGCTGCAGGCCTTCCGGGCCAACCCAAGAGCGCTCGGCACCCCGCCGCCCGTTGCCGCCGTGTGCCATTCGTGTTTCATTCGTGTTTCATTCGTGTTTCATTCCACACCGCGCCCTCGGCAAACCGCCCCACCACCTTGCGGCACCGTTGCAAGGGAGGCGCTTCGGGAGGCCATTGAGGTAATCGAGCATCTGTGGCTCGCGCCCTTTGCATCGAGCTTGCGAGGAAGGCGCATCGGGCGGGCGTGTGAGCAGTCGGGCCGTGCTGGCTCGCGCTGCCGCCAGCGGAGCCGTAGCCTCAAGTGGAACCTTTTCGACGTCCGACCACTATTCCACTTGACCCGCTGTCTCTCTCGGCGGCGTAGAGCAGCTATCGTTTCGGCTTCGCCAAAACAATGCAGGGCATTGAATGAAAAGAGCTTTGCGCTACACTCATCGACGTGTCCCACGAGCATCAACCGAATCCCGCCCGATCCGAGGAAGACGTGTCGACCTGGAACCTCGCCATCGTCGAGTCCCTGGCCGACGGAATCCATCCGATGACCGGCGAGGATTTGGACGAGGCGAGCATCTTCAAAGACGAGAAGGTGCGGCGTGCTTTGAATGCGGCGAGAGAGGCGATGCAGAAGGAGGGCAACCGCGAAGCCCGGCGGGCTTCGCTGCCGAAGAAGGCAGGCAGGCCATGGAGCGAGGAGGAGGACGCCGTCCTCGTTGAGCGTTTCGAGGGAGGCATGGGATTCGCGGAACTCGCGAAGGAACACGGCCGCACCGATGGCGCGATCCGCTCCCGCCTCACCAAGTTGGGCAAGCTCATCCCGGAACGCTGAGCGGGTGGTCAGGCGTAGTCGGCTGGGCAAGCCTGGTCGGAGCGTTTCGGGGATCGGGCTTGGCGCTGGCGGTTCGTGGCCGCGCCGGTGAGTTGGTCCCAGTCATCCCCCGCCCTTGGCGCCGTCCGGGCTGTCTTTGCGGTGGTAAAGCCACTCCGCAGCCAATCCCGGACACGCACCACCCCCGGTGAAACGAAGAAGGGCGGCTCAAGAGAAAAGGCATTCAGGCAACCGCGCCTTCTTGGGCAAGCAGCGCGTCGATCGCTCGGGCGATGGGATCCTGTTTCGATTTCGGCAAGCTGCCGATGGCCTGAAACTGCTTTTGAAGCTTCGGAACCGGCCCGCGCTTGGCCTTGCCTTCGCGGACTCCGAGCAGTTCCTCGATGCTGACTTCCCTGCTGGAGACCGACGGCCTGCGCTGATTGCGCTGATCCAGTCGCGCGGAGTGAGTCTGCGGCAGCAGGGAACGAACTGGACCGGGCTTTGCCCGTTTCACGACGACACGAAGACGCCGAACCTGATCGCGACGCCGGGGAAGGGGCTTTTCCGCTGCATGGCGAGCGGCTGCGGGGCGCCGGGCAACGCGATCCAGTTCGTGCAGCGCTTCGACGGGGTGAGCTTCTGCCATGCCTTCGAGTTGCTGGCCAACGGCGGCAAGGCCGCTTTCGAGCACGCGCCGGAGAAACCCAAGGGAAGCCGGTTGACGGTGCCGCGCCTGCCGTGTCCGTTGGAGGACTCGGCGGAGGCTGGGAAGCTGTTGGAGCAGGTCGCGAACTACTAAGCCTCTCGTTTTTCGGGAAACGAAGGCGAAGCGGCCCGCGACTACCTCGAAAGCCGCGGCCTCGATGACGCGGAGCTGTGGAAGCGCTTCGGCATCGGGCTGTCCGACCGGACGCTCGGCCTGCGGATCCCCAGCAAGAACCGCAAGCAGGGCGCGGAGATCCGCGAACGGCTCGAAGCCCTCGGCGTATATCGCAAGACCGGACGCGAACACTTGAACGGCTGTCTGGTGGTGCCGGTGCGCAACGTCCAAGGCGATATCGTGCAGCTTTACGGACGGCGGATCGGCGCGGCGACGCCGAAGAACCAGCGGCATCTTTACTTCGCGCGGCCGCTCGGCGGCGCCTTCAACGGCGAGGCGCTCAAACAACGCGAAATCATCCTGACCGAAAGCATCCTCGATGCGTTGACCTTCGTCCGCCACGGCATGGAAGCTTGGGCACCGCGAACTTCACCGCCGAACTCTTCGAGCCGGTCCGGGCGGCAAAGGTGGAAAGCGTGCGGCTCGCTTTCGACGCCGACGAGGCCGGACAGGCAGCGGAAGCCGAGGCCGCGAAGCGATTGCAGGCCGTCGGCATCGAGTGCCACACGGTGAAACTGCCGTGGGGAATGGACGTGAACCAGTACGCCCTGGAACAAGGAGCGGAAGCGCTGCGCCACGCCGTGAGAAGCGCCGCATGGATCGGAAAAACCGCCGTCAATGGTCATGCCGTCGAGCCTCAAAAGCCGGAGGTGTCGGTAACATCAGAAGATACGCAACCCGCAATACAACCTCTTTCTTTAGCTGCTAATTTAGCTGCTGAAAAGGAAACCTCCCGAAGGCTTGTAGGGAGTCAGCGCCTATGCACGAGGGGTGCGTTGCAGTTTAGGGCGGGTTTGATCGGGCCGCAGCAGGAAGCGGGAGTTGTTGACCACCAGCGGCAGGCGTCGCCGCCGCTGTTCTTCGCTCCAGCCGATCCATTGATCGCGGTGGCGCAGCCGACGGGACGCGGCGGTGAAGAGCAGCACGCCGAGCCATCGCCCGTCAGGGGCGCTCACCGCATACCAGAGGCGCTCGCCGACGGGATTCGGGGTGCCAAGATCATGATGCTTGTCGAGCAATTCCGCCGCGCGCGCTATGCGTGTCGGT
>Ga0100400_1003569_pt1 | contig 10478 bp, 8 predicted proteins | sample CryGeymeta201524_FD_80420 | JGI IMG/M metagenome (GOLD analysis project Ga0100400, IMG submission 80420) | Groundwater microbial communities from Crystal Geyser aquifers in Utah, USA - Crystal Geyser metaG 2015-24 | ecosystem: Environmental > Aquatic > Deep subsurface > Groundwater | place: USA... | reverse complement strand
TTTTTCTCTTCTTTTTTTTAGGTTGGTAAGTGATTGACATATTTTATATCTTATAATTTTATTTAAAACTCGTCAATTCACAGGTTTTACCCAAATTATTAACAGAATTAAGGCTTTTCGCCTGATTTTACATTCTCTTGACTTCTATAGTATAATTAAATAAGTTATAATATCCAAATATCATGGTCAATGAAGAACTCTGGCAAGCAGTTTTAGCCCAAATTCAATTAAATATCTCATCAGCTAATTTCGCTACCTGGTTTAAAAATACCCAGATTACCAGTCAGAAAGATGGGGTAGTTTTTATCTCAGTACCAAATTCCTTTGTTAAGGAATGGCTGGAACAAAAATACAATAAAATCATCGTTAAAATTTTACGCAACCTAGATAAAGATATAAAAGACGTAAGATATGAGACTGGGAAATCCGGTCTAAAAGTTTTTAAAAAAATTCCTTCGGTTATTTCTGAAGAGGGTCAATTAGAGTTTCGGGAGTTTAAAATTGATAGCGAGACGAATCTCAATCCCCGGTATACTTTTGATACATTTGTGGTTGGTCCTTTCAATGAATTAGCTCAGGCAGCGGCTTCAGCGGTAGTAAAAAGCCCTGGCCAAGTTTATAATCCTTTTTTTGTCTACGGTGGGGTAGGATTAGGTAAAACTCATCTCTTGGAAGCAATTGGTAATGAAATAGTTAAAAATTTTCCTCAAAAGAAGGTCAAATATATTCCAACTGAGAAATTTGTTTCGGAAGTAATTTCTTCAATAAGAAACCACCAAATCGAAGAACTAAAATCAACCTATCAGACAATTGATGTTTTAATTATTGATGATGTCCAATTTTTGGCCGGGAAAGAAAAAACTCAAGAAGAATTTTTTTACCTGTTTAATAGTTTATATGAAAAAAACAAACAAATTATTCTTTCTTCCGACCGCCAACCGAAGGCTATTGCAACCTTGACTGAAAGACTAAAATCTCGTTTTGAAGGCGGAATGATAACTGATATATCTTTTCCGGATTTTGAAACCAGGCTCGCAATTCTGAAAGCAAAATGCCAAGAAAGAAAAACTAACTTTCCCGGAGAAATTTTAGATTATATCGCTTCTAATATCCAAAAAAATATTAGAGAGTTAGAAGGGGCTTTAAATATTTTGATTACTTATCAAAAACTAAATAGCTCCGTTCCCGAACTTAAAACAGTCAAATCTTTGCTTTCGAATTTAACTTCTTCTCCGGCTAAGATAGTAAATGCCAAAAAAATAATCAAAGCCGTAAGTGAGTTTTTCGATTTGAAAGAGAGGGATTTAATCTCTTCTTCTCGGAAAAAAGAAATAGTCAGACCAAGACAGATAACTATGTATTTATTAAGAGAAGAGTTAAAAGGTTCTTTCCCTTTTATTGGTAGGAAATTAGGAGGTAAGGACCATACCACGGCCATTCACGCCTATAAAAAAATTTCTAAAGAACTGGAACAAAACGAGGGTTTACTTGAGGAAATCAATTTGATTAAACAGAGAGTTTTAAGTGAATAAAAATTGAAATTTAGAAATTCAGTAAGAATTCAGTAATAACTCTCAATTAACCCCCATCTTATTTAAGAAAAAAAACGAGCTTATCCACCTAAACAACAACAATAATAAATATAATAATAACTATAATAACTATGAAAATAACTATTTTAAAAGAGAAATTAAAAGAAGGTATAAATTTTGTTGAAAAAATTTCTCAAAAAACTTTTACCTTACCAATTTTACAAAATACACTCTTTAAAATAGAGAAAAATTTTCTAAAATTATCCACTACTAATTTAGAATCAGGAACTACTTGGTGGAACCTGGTGAAAGTAGAAGAAGAAGGTCAGATTTGTATTCCGACTAGGTTTTTTTCCGGTTTTATTAATTCACTTCCAAATAAACCAATTAATTTAGAAGTAAAAGATTTAGTTTTATCTTTAGAATGCGAAAACTATAAAACAAAAATTAAAGGATTTAATCCAGAGGAATTTCCGATAATTCCGTCGATAAAAGAAGGAGAAGTATTAAGTGTTGATTGTTTTAGTTTTTGCCAAGCTCTTAATCAGGTTTTAGATATTCCTTCATCCTCTTTAGTTAGGCCGGAAATCTCTGGAATCTTTTTATCTTTCCAGTCAGATTTAGTAAAAATAGTGGCTACCGACAGTTTTCGCTTAGCTGAGAGAAAAATTTTTTTAAAGACTAATCTTTCTAAAGAATATTCTTTAATTTTACCTCAAACAGCTTGCCGAGAAATTGTTAGTATTTTTGGAGACAAAGAAGGAGAATTAAAAATCTATTTTTCCCCAAATCAGATTTGGTTAGAATATATGATGGTTGAAATTTCCCATCCCCAACTTCAATTTACTTCTCGATTAATTGAGGGTGAGTACCCTAATTATCAAGAAATAATCCCTAAGAAATTCGAAACCCATCTTACCTTGTCAAAAGAAGAATTTTTAAACCAGATTAAAACCGCCAGTCTTTTTAGTGGAAAAATTAGTGAGGTGAAATTAAAAATTGATCCCAAAAAAGGAGTGGTGGAAATTTTAAGTCAAAGTCCTGATTTAGGAGAGTATAATAGTTTTTTGAAAGGGAAAATTGAAGGTAGAGAGGTATCAATTTCTTTTAATCACCGTTTCTTGATTGATGGAATTTCAGAAATAAAGACAAAAGAATTAATTTTTGAAATAACAAACGAAGAAGGACCATCCGTTTTAAAACCCACCGATCTCGAGGATTATCTTTATATCATAATGCCAATTAAAAACCCTTAATTCTAATATTCGTAAATTCGTATCTATTCGTTATTCAAAGGTGGCAAAAAATTCTCTTTTGGATATTTTGGCAAAGTTTTCTCTAAAAACTCGTGGAAAATTGGGCCAGCTAAAACAACCCCTGGTTCTTTTGCCATAGGCGCCTTATTGTTATTTCCCACCCATATCCCAACCGCGAGAGAAGGGGTATAACCGATTGTCCAGCCATCTCTATAATTTTGGGTTGTTCCGGTTTTAACAGCCACCGGCTCATTCTCAAAATATAAAGGTGACTTCCAACCAAATAGCGGAGCCCGAGCCTCATTATCTGATAAAATATCATTTATCATTCTCGCGACATTTTTTTCTAAAACCCTTTTCGGTGTTTTTTTATTTTCCTCAATAATATTTCCTGAATAATCTTCAATTTTTAAAATCGCAACCGGTGAAACTCTTAAACCATCATTGGCAAAAACTCCATAAGCCGAAGTGATTTCTAATAGATTTACCTCTTTACCACCCAAAACAATAGAAGGACCATAAGGAGGCTCTAAAGTTGTAATTCCACAATCTTGGGCAGTTTTAATACTATCTTCCAAACCGGCTAAATATAGAAGGACCTTTACTGAAGGGATATTCAAAGATTGGGCTAAGGATTGCCTGAGATTTACCGGTCCTCGAAAAAGCCCATCATAGTTTTGGGGACTATATTCTTTACCGCCCCAAATTCCAAAATTGGTTGGCAAATCTTCAACAATTGTTTTATCATCGTAGCCTTTTTTAAAAGCTGTGGCATAAACAAATGGTTTAAGAGCTGAGCCTGGTTGCCGACCGGGATTTTCTTTTGTACCCGTTACCACATTAAATTGAGGATCGAATAAACAATTTACTCCCGACTGGCAACTTTCTGGCTCAGAAGTCGCATAATAATCTCCAGTCCCCACGGTCATTGCTAAAATTTCACCAGTTTTTGGCGAGATTGCCACTAAACCGGCATTATGGGCATTATATCTTTTATTTTTCTCAACCCCTTTTTTCATCACGTCTTGGGCAATTTCTTGCATTTCCCAATCCAAAGTTGTATAAATTTTTAACCCCCTTTCCCTTAAAAATTCTTCTCCATATTTTTCTTCCAATTGTTGTTTGACCCATAAAGTAAAATAGGGGGCTTTAATTTCAACTTTCTTTTCAATAAATTTTATTTCTTCTTTTTTTGTCTCTTCGGCCTTCTCTTTTTCCAGGTATCCTTCCACTGTCATTCGATCTAAAACATAATCCTTCCTGGCTAAAAGTTCTTTTTTATTCTCTCCATAAGGGGAAAGTCGAGAAGGAGCCATAATTAAAGCAGTCAAAGTTGCCGCTTCAGCTAATGAAATTTCCGAAACGGGTTTTCCAAAATAGGTTTGGCTAGCCGCCTCGGCTCCGTAGGTATTTTGGCCGAAGGGAATTTGATTTAAATACCATTCTAAAATCTGATCTTTTGAATATCTCCTATCTAATTCCAGAGCCAAAATTATTTCCCTAATTTTCCTTTGAGCAGTTTTTTCGGTTGAGAAAAAGGTTGACCTTATCAATTGCTGGGGGATAGTTGAACCACCATAAGTTGGTTTTCCAATTTTCAAATCTTCGAAAATTGCTCTCAAGACTCCCTTTAAATCAACTCCGAAATGGTGGTAAAAATTTGAATCCTCGGCTGAAATCACTGCCTGTTTTAAATATTCAGGTATATTTTTTAAAGGAACCCAGGTTCTTTTTTCTTCACCATAGATTTCATATAAAAGAATTTGACCCGTTCTATCATAAATTTTCGATGACTGAATAAGCCGTCTTTCAGTAAAAACTTCGGGTCTGGGAAGGTCCTTGGCATAATAGATAAATAGAAAAAAGGGGGAGAAAATAAAAAACAAAAAAAGAAAAGACAGAAATTTAAAAATTTTATTTAATTTTCCTTTGGGCATTTTTACAATTCCCCATTTTTATTATAAGATTAAAATAGATGAAAATAAACCCCCACACCAAAAATTCATATTTTAAAAATCGTACAAAACACGGTCTCTCTTTTGGTGTGGGGGTAAATAGTGATTCCAAAAAAATTAAAGAGATTTTAACTCGGGGAGTGGAAGAGGTTATAAACCTAGACCATTTAAGAAAAAGACTTCTTTCTGGCCGAGTTCTTAGAATTAAACATGGGATTGATCCAACTGGTCCCCAAATTCATATTGGAAGAGCAGTCCAACTTTGGAAATTAAAAGATTTTCAGGAATTGGGGCATAAAATCATTCTGATTATCGGGGATTTTACTGCCCAAATTGGAGATGCCTCGGACAAACAGGCAATGCGTCGACCGTTGACAACAAAGGAGGTCAAAGAAAATATGAAGGACTACATCAAACAGATAGGTAAAATTCTCGATATAACAAAAGTTGAGTTTCACTATAACAGCGAATGGCTCAACAAACTAACAGCTAAAGAATTGCTTAATTTAGCTATGAATTTTACTGCCCAACAAACAATTCAAAGAAGAAACTTTAAAGAAAGATGGGAGGCGGGTAAACCAATTGGTCTTCACGAGCTGGATTATCCTTTATTACAAGGATACGATTCGGTGCAGGTTAAAGCTGATGTCGAGTTGGGCGGTTTTGACCAATTATTTAATTTAAAGGTTGCTAGAGATATTCAGAAAATATTTAGTCAGGAACCCCAGGATATTATGACTTTAAAAATGCTTTTTGGACCCGATGGTCGGAAAATGTCAACGAGTTGGGGAAATGTTATAAACATAACCGACAAACCAGAAGAACAATTTGGCAAAATAATGTCAATGAAAGATGAATTTATTTTGGATTATTTTGAGCTTTGCACAAGAAACCCTGCCGGAGAAATAAAAAATATGGGAAATAAGCTGAAATGTGGGCAGGTTAATCCTAATGATTTAAAAATAAAATTAGCGCGGGAGATTGTAAAAATGTATTACGGGGAGACAGCGGCTTTAAAAGCGGAAAGAGAATTCAAAATGGTTTTTAAAGAAAAAAAATTACCCTCAAAAATTCTTGGAGTTAGAATTAAAGAGGAGAAATTAAATATCCTTGAATTTTTAGTTAAAACAAAATTAGTCTCATCGAAATCTGAAGCCAAGAGATTGATTTTACAAAAAGGAGTGAAAATTGATGGAGAAATTCAGGGGAATTGGCAAAAAATTATCGGAATAAAAAAAGGAATAGTAATTCAGGTCGGCAAGAGGAGGTTTGTTAAGGTAATATAATTAAAACCCCCACCTTGAAGATGGGGGTTAAATTTTATTCTTCGACTTCTTCCTCTTCTTTCTCTTCTTCTTCTTTTGGTTCTTCCTCTTCTTCACCTGGTTCTTTTTCTTCTAAGAATTCATCTTCGTAAATCATAATTTCTAATATATGCGCTCGCTTCGCTCGCGCATAACGCGGATTTAAGCTGATTGATAATTTTACGCTGATTTACGCGGATAAATAAGGTATTCCTTTTTAATCAGCGTCTATCAGCGGTAGCTCGTTAATCAGCGTTTATCAGCGTTATCGGAATTTGGAAATTCCGATATAATAAATTAATTTTTAATTAATATTTTCACGACCTTTACCCTGTTAAATTCGCATACGCGACTATTTAACCGGGTGAACCCGCCAAAATTTTAGAAGACAAAATTTAAGCGGGTTTAGACGAAATATATTTCGCCTATAGAGGATTATAAATTTCCAAGAATAGTTGTCAAGTCCGTTAGAAATTTTCTAAATAGCTTATTTTATTTAGAAATTCACAAGTTTTCCACAACCTTATTGGATTTTGAACGTTTTTTCCTTAGTTTTATATTAATTTTTTCTTTTCGAAAACTTTTATCTTTTTTCGACCAGGCCCAAATTTCTACCGGCCGTTCTACCTTATCTTTTTTAAGTAAACTAATTATCTTTTTTCTTCTTCCAGAAACATTAGGGAGGGTAGTCAATTGAATATTTTTTTTCTGTTTTCCTTTTAAAGCCAAAACATCTATAATTCCAAAAACATCGGTCTGTTTGTATTTTACTTTAGGAGCGTACCATACAATCCATTTGTCGCTCCTCAAAATTTCAATTGCTTTTTTTCTAATTTCACTTTCTTTTGGCATGATTAGACCTTGATATTTGAATAAATTTCCTGCACCGATTCTGACTCATCTAAGGATTCAAAAAGTTTTTGACAAGATTCTTTTTCTTTTTCTTTTAAATCAATCATTTCTTTTGGTTTCAAATCAAAACTAGTTGAATCAATTTTCACTCCTTTTTCTTCTAAATTTTTTTTCACTTTTTCTAAGTCTTTAATATTGGTATAAACATCCAAATCTTCACCATACCAATAAAGGTCTTCAGCCCCGGCCTCAATGACCAACAATTCCAATTCGTCATTTTTGGTTTTTGGGTTTTGGTTTTTGATATTGATTGTAATACAACCCTTTCTTTCAAACATCCATTTAATTGCGCCCTCCTGCACTAATTTTCCATTGTGTTGGTTTAAAATTTGTTTTATTTCATTTAAAGACCTATTTTTGTTATCGGTGATTCCTTCAATAATAATAGCAATACCTCCCGGTCCGTAGGCTTCATAAAGAACCTCTTCGAGTTTTTTCTCCGGAATTTCGCCGGTTGCTCGCTTTATCGCTCGTTCAATGTTCTCGTTTGGCATTCTAAACGAGTGGGCTGTTTCAATAGCTAATCGTAATTTCGAATTAGTTTCCGTATTTGGTCCCCCTTCTTTTACCGCAACCCAAATTACCCTAGCCATCTTTGAGAAAATTTGTCCTCTTTTTTGGTCAGTAATATTTTTCTGATGTCTTATAGTGCGCGCGTGTGAATGCCCACTCATATTGTTTTATTATATAGTTTTTTCATCTGTTTTTTAAGAGTTAAAATTATTACTCCTGAGAAAATGGCGATGGTAAAAGCGACCGAGAAAATTGGGAAAAAATTAATTTTATCTTCTGGGACCTGCTTGCCAATTGCTGCTAATCCCTGTTCCGGTTTAATTTTCTCTTTTACCTCCTCTTTCGGAATGTTTTCCCCAATTTTTTCTTTCAAAACCTCAGTTTCTTTTTCTTCTTTCGGAATTATATTGGCTTTTCCGGGAGTTAAAACAGTGCTCCAAGTCCAATCTGAATCAATTCTGTTATATGATTGATCCAGAGGAGCTTTTTCATAGCTGACTGAATCAATTATTTTTCCATCAGGTTGAATGAGATTTAAACCATCGCCATCATTATTTAAAGTGATTTTAGTAGTCGGTCGGAAAAGAACTAAAAATCCATTTGGAGTAATTTTAGTTCCGGCTAGAAAAGTAAAGGTGGTAGTTTTTCCTTCAATATCAGTTATTTGCCAATTAGAAAGATCTATTTCAAAATTGTTTTGATTAAAAATTTCAATCCATTCTTCTTTCTCATCTTGGCCTTTGGGGGAGGGGAGAATTTCATTAATAATAATACCCAAAGGATATGTTATCTGTTGGGTTTGTTGGGGTTCGACTCCAACAGTCTTGGTAGTTTCTTCGGCTACTTGAGGTTTCTCGGGAAGTTGTTCTACTTGTTGAGTAACACTATTTTTAGCTCGCGGTGTTCCGCCAGAATTTTGGCTTGTTTGCCAATTGTTATCGGTTTTTCTTTCCATTGTTTTATATTCTGGTTTTCCGAGACCGGCAAACCAACCAGCAGAACAATTTACTTCTTCAATTACATTGTTTAAGTTATCGTATAATTTTAAATTTTCTCCACTATTTTCCAAAGCACCGGTGTAAATTTTATCAGCTGAAATTCCCGGTACCGTATCGTCATTTGTTCTTTCTAATAAATAAAAACCATTGGCGGGAATTGTCCCGGCTAGCGTGATTTTTGGCGTTCCATCTTGAGCAACTAACTGCCAGCCATCAAGATTTATGGGATTTTCAGTATTATTGTATAACTCCAGCCACTCATCATTTACCGAATTAGTGGTACCCATCCAAGCAATTTCGTTAATCACTACATCAAGAGGTTTTGTCGCCGCGGTGATTGAAGGGATTAAGATTAAAAACAAAGTAATAAACAGGGGACTTGACAAATTTTTCATAATTTGTTAAAATAAAAATTATCCCGGAGTCAAAAAAGGAATTTCTCTCAGTTCGGGTAACCTGGATTTCTGGGTTATTCCTCGGAGAAATTCTAAACTTAAGTCTGAAACTTATTATTTTTGGCTCCGGGATTTTGTTTACCCTGAGTTTACCGAAGGGTTATTCTCCCGTTACTCTTTCCACCTCTTCAACAGTGGTAATACCTTCTAAAACTTTAATCAATCCATCTTGTTTCATTGTTACCATTCCCTTTTCTATCACCTTTTTTCTCAAGGATGAAATTGAAGGTGAAGTTAAGATAAAATTTTCCATTTCATCGTCAACTAAAAAGGTCTCAAAAATTCCTAATCTCCCTCGGTAACCAGTAAAATTACAATCCTTGCAACCTTTAGCTTTTGGAATTTTTAACCCTGCCCTTAATTCAGGAATTTTGATATCTTTTGGAATTCCCCTAAGTTCTTTTTTTATCTTTTCTAAAATTGATGGCGGGGATTTTTCTATTTTTGAACACTCTTTACAAACCTTTCTGACTAACCTTTGAGCAATAACTATATTGATAGCCGGAGCAATATTTACCGGTTTTTCTCCTAAGGCTTGCAACCTGGCTATCGTACCCGCAGCATCGTTGGTGTGTAATGTAGTTAAAACCAAATGGCCGGTTAAAGCAGCTTGTAGGGCTATGGAAGCTGTTTCTAAATCTCTAATCTCTCCAACCAAAATTACATCCGGGTCTTGGCGCATAATTGATTTTAAACCGTTAGCAAAATCATATCCGGCTCTGGAATCAACTTGGGTTTGGGATATTCCTTCTAAATGATATTCAATTGGGTCTTCAATGGTGATGACTTTAATTTCTGGTTTTTGAATCTTTTTTAAAAAAGCATACAAAGTTGTAGTTTTACCTGAGCCGGTGGGTCCGGTCACAATAATCATTCCATTCGGTTTTTTTATTTCTTTATTAAAAACATCTAATAAGTCCTCTCTCGGGCCCAGGGCCTCTAAATCAATTAGACTTTTAGGGTTTAAAATTCTAAGAACGATTGATTCTCCAAATTCGGCTGGCAAGGTTGAAACCCTGACTTCTATCGAAATTTTCTCGATTAAAACGGAAAATCGGCCATCCTGAGGCCGATCACTAATATTTAATTTAATTCCGGAAAGGAGTTTTATTCGAGAGAGAAGATTTGCATATATTTTCTTATCTAAAAGCAAAACATCTTCCAAAATACCATCAATCCTCACTCGAAGCTTCACATCTTCCTCTCCTGGTTCAATGTGGATATCAGAAACATCCAGAGTGATTGCTCCCCCTAAAATGACTTCTAAAATCTCAGTGACCCTTTTTCCTAAAGATGAGGTAATTTCCCCTTTCAAATCAGAGATGTTTTTTATTTCCTTTTTGATTTCAGTTAAAATTTCCGAAGGAATTACTACTTCACCGGTAATCTTTTTTGAAACTTCTGGCATAAACCATTATAAAGGATTAAAATTAAAGTAGATTCAGGCTTCTTTAAATCTATCTTAAAATTTTTAAAAAGTCAATCCGTTCGGCAAGAGCAGGATTGGACATTCGGCTGAGCTCAGTCGAAGCCATGCTGAGCGTTGTTGAAGC
>Ga0100400_1003566_pt1 | contig 10480 bp, 15 predicted proteins | sample CryGeymeta201524_FD_80420 | JGI IMG/M metagenome (GOLD analysis project Ga0100400, IMG submission 80420) | Groundwater microbial communities from Crystal Geyser aquifers in Utah, USA - Crystal Geyser metaG 2015-24 | ecosystem: Environmental > Aquatic > Deep subsurface > Groundwater | place: USA... | reverse complement strand
CATTTACAATGCCTTTTCGAGAGAAGGCAACAAGCATATCCCAGTCTTGCAGTAATAATTCTGTCTTAGATTTGATTCCGTTAACAGTCTCTATAATTTTTTTTAAATCTTGGTTGTCGTTATTCCCCAGTTCTGTATCTCTATCCACATTTTTCCCCCCCATGATGCGTTTAAAAGAGCGACATCTCTTATAAAACGCTCATCAAGAACTATGAGCTTTTCGTTAAATTTCTCATTTCTCTTAACATATGGGATGGCGTACCCGTAGATTTCTCCATTGTCAAAAAACGGCCAGAATATCACGGCGCCGTGACGCCTTAAAAGTTGTGCTTTTAGTTGCCTGAATTCAAATAGTTCAAACCTTGGAATAGTGATTATTATATTTTTATACTTTTTTGATGGCTTTTCTGATCGAATTTCTGAACTCACTTTTTTCCTCCTTAAAGGCCCTTTCGAAAGATTCTTTAAAGTCGTCCGTCTCTTCAACTTTTCCTGCAATAAAGACAGGTATGGCCCAGAAATTATCACCTTCTTTTCTTCGCATTCCAAACAAAAGAACGAATCCCTTGCTTAAAAGAATTTCGCTCGCGAATTCTAAAGCAGCCATTGTTTTATTGTGAGTGAATACAGTGCCCCTGTATTCTACCGTAAGCATTTTCGCAAACGAATAGTTGCTCTGTTCAAAGAACCTTGCAATATTCGAGCCTACTGCCCTTGCTCTCTTTTCTCTTTCTGGAATTTCTGCTTCTTTCTCGTCAGTGTTAATCCTGATTACATCCTTAATCTCATTTTCGTACATTTTTGCCTCCCTAAATTAAATTATTCGCTACTTTGGATAAAATCAAAAAATCAACAATCAGCAAAACAACTAACAAAACATTTTCAAGGATACTCCCCGTCCTTATTCTTATTTTTGAAAATCGGTATTTTATTTTAATAAACGGATAAAAGAACGGTACTCCTGTTGGATTCAGAGAATCAAGAAACAGATGAGAAAGAAAACCAGAGAAAATTCCTATGCCAAACTGCACTGATACAAGAGATGCTAATGACGAAAAGGCAAAAAGCGCAAGAATGGAATGAGTTATCGTTCTGTGTTCGATTGGTATCTTCGGCAGTATCCTCGTTATGGTGGAGCCGTCAGCATCAATGTCAGGAAGAACAGAGCCTAAAAGAAGTCCTCCTGCTATGCCCAAAGTTGCAGGAATAAATGCAAGTAGCGTAATCGATGCTGCCATATGCGTATATCCTCTCATAGTTTATCCAGTATTATTTTGTTTCTCCCTGCTTTTTTTGCCCTGTAGAGTGCCTCGTCGGCCTTTTTCTTTAACGCTTCAAAAGCCACTTGCTTTCGAGCTTCAGCGATGCCAACGGAAAGCGTTATTCTGTAATCTCCATTCTCGGAAAGGGAATTCGCTATCCTCTTTGCAATTTTCAGGGCGGCAAATTTATCTCCCTCAACAATCACAGCCATTTCATCTCCACCAAACCTGAAGGCAAAATCAGAGGCTTTTATGTTCTTCCTTATAGCACCTGAGACTCTCTGAAGTATTATGTCTCCTGCATCATGTCCATATACGTCATTAAAATGTTTAAACTCGTCTACATCGCACATGATAAAAGAGATAGTTCTACTCTCACTGAGAATGGGATAAATTTCCTTTACGTACGCCTCAAGCGCAAGTCTATTGTGAAGTTGTGTGAGTTCGTCGATTCCTGCCTGAGAGTACAGAATGTCATAGTTTATTGAAGATGTGAAGAGGAGTTTCAGGAGTTCAATTATGTCTTTGAAAAAGCCGTTGTCCTCCTCATAAAAAACAACAATATTTGGAAGTATCACAATCTTCATGTGGTTATAGAGCAAATTTTCGACTTCCGCATCCCTCTTCTGCCCTGAAAGTTCTCCATCCTTAAAAACCTCAACAAATCCACTTGGAACATAAATATTCTTGTATGTAAAGTATATGTCCGAATTTGCGTACTGCAAAAACACAGAGGATACATACTTTATGAGATCAGGAGAAGTCCTGAAATTAACATTTCTTACAAACATTCTCAATGTAGAATACGACTTAGAAAGAGACCTTTGCTTATTTTTTGAATCAACAAGCAAAGATATCAATAATAAATTAAAAAATATCAAGCACAGCCCTATAGTCGTCAATATAACCTTCGTTTTGCATTCTCCTCAATGAATCTTCAATCTTTAAACATCTTTGACTGTTCATATAATTTGTAATCTCATTGAGTCTTCCCTCAATTATTACCTGCTGAATACTCTTTGAGTGCTCAATAACTTCAACTGCCGGGTACATATTACCCTTCCCGTTTACGAGCATCTGAGAAATTACTGTAATAAAGCTCATTGCAAAGAGCTTTCTGTTCCACTCTTTATCTGACAACAGGGAAAGCATCCTGTCTATTGCCTCTATTGCAGGGAATGCATGGATGGTGGTGACAACAAGGTGTCCTGTTGTTGCAAGAGACAGTACAATCTTTGCAGATTCAGGATCCCTTATCTCACCGATAAAAATGATATCAGGATTTTCCCTGACTACTGCCTTCATCCCATCGTCAAAGGAAAGCACATCAGTTCCAACTTCCCTCTGGTCAACAATGCTGTTCCCATGCGGGATAAGATACTCAATTGGGTCCTCTATCGTAATAATGTGAACACCGTCAAAGATAACAGTCTTCAGCATTGAGGCAATTGTTGTTGACTTCCCAGAACCCGTTGGACCTGAAACTATGATAATCCCTGCTTTTTTCCTCATAAAATCAGGCAAAAACTCAGGAAGATGAAGCTGTTTTATCGTGGGAATTTCAGATTTAAGCCTTCTCATCGAAATGGATATTGAAGATCTCTGATGGTATATATTTGCCCTGTACCTTGCATTTTTTCTCCCGAATGAGAAATCTACCTGCAGGCACTTTTTAAGCTTTTCTTTTTGGATATCAGTGACAAGGGAAAATGCAATGTCCTCTGTATCAGCAGAAGTTAATACTGGAAGTCCACCTGCCTCAATAAACGTTTCTTTTGTGCGTATATGTGGTTTTGCTCCTGCGGTGAGTTGTATATCAGATGCAGAATTCTCCTCTGCTATTCTGAATATCTCGTCAATCAATCTTCGTTCTTCCAACTTCGTTTCCGTCTTTATATTCAACTGCATATACCTCCATTCCCTTTATGCTAGTTGCAAATTTCAACGCCTCATCTTTATTTGTAAAATACCCTTTATCCTGCCCGTTTAGAATAATTCTATAAAGCGTGTAAGAACTACCTTTGTTGTAAACAAATTTCTGAAGTTCAGCTGTAGTACTTATTGTGACATCGGAAGGGATAGGAAGAGGAGCAATCCTTTCAAAGGGAAGCGAAAACTTTATGAAAGAAGTTCCAAAGGTTATAATAAAGGAGGAGAGGATGATCGCAAGAGCTTTTATAAGTCTTCTTATATCGGGAGGAATGCTTTTCTCTTTTTCCACAACGAAGGTTTCTTTCTGCATGTTGAGAAAATTAGGGTCAGTGAACTCAGAGATGTATGCCCACTCCGGAAGGTTCACAGACCTGTCAACTGCAACTCTCGCAGTAAGCCATGGCCTTGCAATATTTCCCTTTATGAAACCTCTTATTCCCTTGACATCCTCGTCAAAACTATATGGAGAGGAAGACATGGTAATAGAATTGGCATATGCAAAGAGCTTGTCCGGTGCATCAACAACTCTGATGGTTTCATTGCTGAACTGGTATATAAGCCTTCTTCCTTTGAGAATCACGGGCTTCTTGTACTTCAAGAAAGAATTTCGTGCAATGTTGAGTTCAAGTTGAGAAACTGAATCCGGCCTGAAGGCAAGAATTCTGCTGTAAAAGTCTCTTCTTATTGCTCCAATAATAAAGAAGTTCGCAACCTCTTCAATTGCATAGACTACATCAGTCGTGTCCATTTTTAATGCAATAGCTGCAAAAATTGCATTCTTTTTTATTTCACTTTTTTGATATACAAAGCAGTTTGATACCGTATCGTCAGCATAGATAACAGTTTTATCGGCACTGGGAAGTTTGGGAAGGAATGACGCATCCAGGAATTCGTTAAACTCGTAAACTGCTTTAAGAGTATTCTTATTAAAATAGAGTACAGTAGTTTTGTTTAAGCCCGCAAGGATAATAAGTTCGCTCATTAATCTCCCCCCTCCTTTGCTATGAACATAATTATTTTTTTCTGACTGTATTCATTTGCAATTGCCTCAGCTGTAAGAGCATCAAGGTTGTTTGCTATAACATGCCCTGCATAATAGCTTCCCTCTCTTTTAGTTACATATAGTCCCTGCTTTGAAAGAGTATCTGCGAATACTTGATCTGTTGTCGTCGCAATAAACTCGCAAGCAGTATATTTTCCTGCCTGAAACAATTCTTTTGTTATCTCGAATTCCTCATACGGCGAGCTTATCATTCCCTTAACAGTTGCTTTAATTTCCTGCCTTGACGCAGTGAATGAAATAACATAAAGCGGTGGAATCTCCTTCTGTATTATCGAAAAGAATTGTACAGGAGACATGTTTGAAACCTGTATGTCCATCCTGAACCATTTCATGCCGTTCTCTTCGACATATCCCGGGGAGAGAACAAGAGACTGAAACGAGCCGCTAACTTCTTTTTCAAAGTTCTTATAGAGGTTGAAGAGCCTTTGATCAGTATAGAGGGAAGTGGAAACCTGAACGAGAAGTTGCGAATAGTTTTCTTTCTCCTGCCTTAAAACTTGCAGATCTTCTAAGAAAGATGACTCTTTTTCTCTCAACTTCTTGAGGTTTCTGTTTGCATCTATGCTTTTGTACAGTGAGATGCCGTAAGTTGAAAACAGGGCAAGTGCAATTAAAACTGCCGTTATCTTAACTATCTTAACCTTCATTTACTTCACCTCTGAGCATATATATTGAAGTGCCTTTTTTCCTTTCAGGAGCAGAAAAGCCTTTGAAGAAACCTGAATCAATGAGCATCTTCATGTATGAGTCAACTTCTCCGGAGGAGTTAGCAGTAAGCGTTATACTGATGCTACTTTCATCCATCCGAACGTCCATGACATTTGAATTTTTGAGAATCGTATTTGAAAGAGCAACCAGATCTATTTTCTTTATGTTTTTTGCCGCACTTTCCCACTGTTTGATAAGGTCCTGCTGCTTCTTGCTCTCGTTTATAACATCCTGTACCTTTGCTTTTGATTCCCGCAGTTCCTCTATATTTGCCTGTAATTCTGTGTTGTTCTCATCAAACAGGTGCATTACGTAAAGCACAGCAGATTTTGCAGGGAAGAGCCAGGAAAAATATAGAAGAAAGACAATTGCAAGGGAGACAATTTCTCTTCCAATTATGGGAATTTGCAGCAGTAAATTGTTCCACGTTTTCTTTTTTCTCATGCTGAACCTGCTGTTGAGGTTCAGGGAGCCAGAATAATTCTCAGGGTTAACTTTTACAACTTCCGGATACTTAAACGCTTCAAGTTTTTCAGATGGCATATCCCCTGCGATAAGCGTCTTCTCAATCTCTGCTGCAGGAAATGTTATCCTTCTGAAGTCTTGCTGGGTAATGTCTGATGATTTTGCAAGTTGCTCGTTGCTTATTGCAGATATATCAAAGTCAAATTCATTGATTATAAGAGGCTCATTTTTTCCTATTACGAAATAGGTCATTTTGCCAGCTGGAAGAACGACCAGGCAGTATTTCCCCTCTCCTTTATCCTTTAATGCAGACCATGCTTTTGCATAAATCTCTGGCACCACGATCTCTGCACGGACACTATCCTGATATTCGCATGCAATACCAACGTACCAGTTGAGAGATTCAGAAGAGCCAACTTTCTTAAAATCAAAAGAAGCTGAAGGAAATCTCTTCTCAAACTGTTCTTTAAATTTCTTCTCGACTTCTCTCAGTACAACATCGTCTGGAAATTGCATGGATGTAACTTCTGATTCCGTCGAAGGGATAATATACACGTTCTTTTTCGCTTTCATCTTCACCTCCTGATAGTTATATAAAATTATTGAATCTAGAAATCTATACTTTTAATAACTTGTTGTTATTAAGAACCAGTTATATACGTTGAGTAAGGCTCTTTTGCACTTGCGTAAATTCCATAATAACTCGCTGAGGAATCAGCAAAAAATGGATAATATTGCTTTAGATCCAGGGGCAAAATATTATTGCCATTACTGTCTTTTGCATATACCGTGTAATTAGTGAAGTACCAGGCAGAGGCCATCGGATAACTCAGGGGGTCATCTGGCTTATTTGTGATTTCGGAGAGATCAGACGACGGCAGCGTGCCTTTTCTTCTTGCATAGTCATATATAAGAGAAGCAACCTTCTTCTCTGCTTCAATTGTCTGATTATTTCTTATTTTTGCCATCGTTCCTTTAAATGCAAAGGAACCGACAAAAGTGATAACGGCAAGAATGCCTATTGTCGCTATAACTTCAACAAGAGTAAATCCTTTTTTCACCCTCCGTCACCTCCATATGTATTAGGTCTTGTATATATGTTTGCAGGCGAAACGTTTGGTGCCTGCAGAATGATGCTATAAACGACTTTATTAGTATAGTTAATGGCCTGAAGTGTACTGGAAGACTGAATCCAATTCCATCCATCTTCAGGATTTCCGTACCAAAGAGCATTCTTTGGAACGGTTTCAAAATACCTTGTATCTTTTAGAAAATCTTTAAATTGATTATCGTTTGCAGGATAAGCGCCTTCAAGCTCGTATCTTCTTTTAAGTTGTTCAGCAATAAAGTTGGCAACGCTTACTACTGAAGTTTGCTTTGAGTACCGTGTAGCTCTCGATGCAGTAATCCAGATCATAGCTCCCATTGCAACTATTATTGCTATTGTTACGATAAGCTCAATAAGAGTGAATCCTTTTCTCAATGCGTGACCCCCATTTGAGATTTAGTGAAAGTATAGCTTATGTTGTTACTCTGTGGATCTGCATAAATAGTTATTGTAGTTCCATTATCTATCATACCAAACCCGTTTTCATAAGGATTTGTGAGTTTGTCTTTAAAATAGTTGGAATCTTGCAAAAAGGACTGAAAGTTTGCAGGATAAGAACCGTTATTTACCCTGTATTCATTCATTGCCTCAGCAATCTGAGTACATTCCATAAGAACAGCATTCTTTTTGTTTCCTCTCACGACAACAGTTGCAATCATAAAAGATGCCGATATAATCGCAACAACAATGACGATTTCTATAAGTGTAAAACCTAACCTATCCTTTTCCACCTGTATATTTTTACCTTCCCGTTATATAAAAATCCGTCCGCCTGCACTTTATAAGTGCTTCCGTCGGTATAAGTCACCGTGGCAACTGTAGAAACCGCAATGCCGTTTTGCGTATAAGTCGTACTGCAGCGAAATAAAGCAGTGGGAAAAGTTCCGCTTTGAGAACTTTTTGCCTGCAAAGATTTCATTACAGCAGTTTTTGCAGTGCATTTCATCTGATTCAAAACTTCGTAATCTCTTGCTTGAGCCATTGAAATTCTCACATTGGTGAATGTAGTCTGGAATACAAGAAGAAGGACGGCGGTAATAATTACAGCAGTAAAAAGGATATACCCCTTTCTATTGCGTAATTTCACACGGAACATAAGTATCGTCTCCTTTGAATTTAATCGTGTAAGGACTCAATATGACGCCCATAAAGGTAAAGTTGCCATTTCCATCGGTTACAGCATGAATAAAAGTTGTGCTTGAAAGAAAACAATATACATCTCTACCTGCTATCCCTGCACTGTGCAGCGGATCATATAGCTGTCCTGCAATGCCTCCAATGATAGGATGCACATTTATAATTTGCGACGGATCCTTATACGGTACGCCCATGTAGTTGCTCACCGCATTTATAGGTGGTGTGGAAGAAACAAAATCACTGCTCCAGGAACCGTACTTTGACGTGTCCATTGCCTGGTTAAACGAATAAGGAGAAGCATATGGAAAAGTAACGGTCGGGTTATCATACAGAGGGGTTGCTTCCCTTAAAGCACTTGCAACGAATGGATAACCTTTTAACGCAAAAATATTTGTCATTCTCCAATAAGTCGTTGCTTTATCGTTAACGTCGGGCACGGCAGTGATGCCTTCTCCCAGAGATGAGGCAAGAGTTGTCCCGTCAATAGCATAAAAGGACATCTTAAAATAATTGTTGTTGCTGTCTATTGGAGTCATGCTGTCAACAAAACTACTTGTTAGCGAAATGCCATTTCTATTCAAATTATTTCCTGAAATGGAATACTGTGCCCACAAATCGTTGATGCTGGTTAAATTGAAACTTTTTTTAAAAGCTATAGATGTGATGTTCTGCGGGTTCACTGGCCCAGCCTGCATTCTTGTAGCACTTTCAAACTCATCCTGTATACCCTGAGCAATATTCCTTGCATGCACAATCGCATTTAATGCATAGCTTGATTCTTCTCCCTGAATGCGCGTGAAATTCGCTATTGTAAGCAAGGAAAGAAGTAAAGTTGCAAAAATCGCAGTTGCAACAATCACTTCTATAAGCCCATCACCTTTTCTCTTTTTAGTAAGCATAAACACCTTCGTACAAATAAGTCTCAAGTATAAGTCCTCCTGATGCTTTTGGCCTTCTCCATACAAGCAAATGAATGACTCTTCCTACGCCGTCGGGAGTAGCATAGAACTGATATCGGTATTCAGGATACCCTTCTTTACAGAATGTGCCCGGGTCGTTGGCGTACCCGTTCTCGGGGTCATGCGCTATGTCCTGCTGGGAACCGGGATCATACTGAAAACCATAATAGGTATTTATCGCATAGTAATCTATTTTAGTTCTCAACTTGCCTTCTATCTCGCTCATCTTTGCGTTTGCAAGGCTTTCGACGCCGAGCTTGCTTAAAGTGTAGCTATTCAAGGACTTTTGCGATACCGTTGAAACAAAAATAGGCATCGTGGCCATGGCAAGGACTCCAACGGCAAGCACGACCTCGATCAAAGCAACTCCTCTTCTTTTTCTCATTTCATTCCGCCCATAACCTGCGCGATAATAGCAAAGTACGTATAATAGAACGTGCCGAGAAGAGCAAAAACAACGACACCGAGTATAAGAGTCAATGCAATCGGCATAGAATTCTCAATTACTTTCACATCATTATCTATATTGCTAACCATCGAAACAGCAAGTTTTTCAAACATAACAGGTAATTTTCCTGAACGCTCGCCGACCTCTACGACATTTCTTATTGCCCCAGGAACAGAAGGGGAATAAAAGGACTCAGCCAATGACGATCCCTTTTTTACTCTATCTTGCGCTTGTTTTAATGCTTCTTTCAAATTCTTTGATTTAATGCTCGGGATAATATAATTAAACGCTTGCTGTACCTTTGTTCCCGCAGTAAGCACGAGGTTAAGGACTGAAGCAATCAGGAAAATGTCCATATGCGCATCAAGCAAGATGTAAGCTTTGCCAACGAAAGGTAAATACCTCATAATTGTATCCTTGTATTTTATAAACAAAATTACAAAGGCTGCAACGACAATAGCAACAAGTATGATATTATTAGATAGCATGAAGAAGAAGTTCGTAACGCCAGTAAATTTTGTTATTCCTGCATCTTTTGCAAAACTTCTGAGTTGCGGAAATAAAGAATTGAGCATATAGATAAATACCACGGCTGTTGCTATTATAGTCGCAACAGGCATAATAAGGGCAAGCCCGATCTTACTGTGTACGTCCGCAATAGTCCTGTAATAGACTGCAAGGGTTCTTAACACCTGAGGGAGCTGTCCGCTGTCTTCTCCTGCCCTGACTGATTCTGCAAAAAGAGGCGGTGTCTCTTTTCTTTTTGCAAGCGCAGTTGAAAATTGCAATCCAGATAATATGTCTGTTTTAATTTCAAAGAACATCATTACCGTATAATCGTTCTTTGAAGAAATAATTCCGTCAAGTGCTTCAGAAAGGCTGAGTCCGCTTGTGAGCATTGTTTCAAGATCGGTTGCGACAATCGAAAGATCAAGAGGAGTTAGTTTCTTAACGGTTTTTTTATAAGGGACAGCGTTTATAGCATCAGGATTGAGGCCGAGTGCTTCTCTCGCACTCCGCGCTTCTATCTTTCTAATTGTCTTCCCGATTACAAGAAATTCCATTACTGCTGAATGCTGTCCTTTACTGATACTGGTGTAGTACTGCCAAGACAGTACTGAATCTCAAAATGATCCAGCCCGCTTACATCAGTGGTCTTTGTATAGATAATAGTAGCACCAGTTGGAGCAGATGCACCATCAATCTGTGCAGGCGCTCCACTTCCTGAAATCTGTACAACAGCGTCCTTATAGAATGGGTTCTCAATAGTTTTACTTAAATACTGCCCAATCCCGGAAGTTTTTGCTCAATCTGCGAAGTCAGTTGCGGCTGCCGGTGCATCTGGATAGTGTTCGCCGTGTTCGTTTGCATAGACCATTAAAGCTGTCTGAAGCTCTT
>Ga0100400_1003563_pt1 | contig 10482 bp, 6 predicted proteins | sample CryGeymeta201524_FD_80420 | JGI IMG/M metagenome (GOLD analysis project Ga0100400, IMG submission 80420) | Groundwater microbial communities from Crystal Geyser aquifers in Utah, USA - Crystal Geyser metaG 2015-24 | ecosystem: Environmental > Aquatic > Deep subsurface > Groundwater | place: USA... | reverse complement strand
AACAGGCGGCTCAACAACGGACTCATCCGATGGGGTGGGTGACACCTCATCCTCAAGCTCAGGCGCTGAAGAGGGCTCCTGCGTCGAAAAATCGGTCTGCAAAACGGCCTGCAATGCCGCAACCAGATCGACGTCGGGCTCTTTGAGAAAGCCGGCAGCAAATTGATGCAGCAGACGTCGTATGTCTTCGGCCACGTTGACAAACAAGCGGGCATGTTCGGCCAAGCCGATTGCGCCCAGCCGGGTGTGCTCCATCGCGTGTTCAAAGGTCCGTGCCAGACCCGACAAAGCGGTGAAACCAACGGTGGCCGAGCTGCCCGCCAGCGAATGCGCCAGCGCCACTGGCGATTCAGGCACCGGTTGATTGAGTTCCAGGGACCATTCAGTCAGCTCCGTCAGCAGTCGCCGCGACCATTCATCGGCCTCATTCAAATAAACGTTGTAGAGGGGAATACCAATGCGCAAGGAACCAATCAACTTGACCTGTTCGTCCGACGCAAGGTCTTGCAGTTCAGAAGGTTCTGACGTTGGCGGTTGTGGCTCTGGCTTTAACTCTGGCGCGAGCGCAGCTTCCGGTTCGGACGTCAGGACCTGAACCTCGGGCGCCATGGGGACCGGCGCCAGCGGATCTTCAATGGATGGCGCTGCTGTCTGATGCTCTGGCACCGGCGAGGCAGGAGCCGAAGCGGCACCCATGTCGCCAAAATCGCTCAGCAGCGTCTCGGCGAAATCCGACACCTTGGTATCGCTGAAATCATGGATCAAAGTTGGAGCAAAGTCTTCAACACCTGCGTCAACCTGTGGCTCTGCTGCAGCGACGGGCGCCATCTCCAGCACACGCTCAGGCACGGGCTCAGAAGCAACTTCGGGCACAAGGTCGGTCGCTTCGTCAGCCGCTGCCGGAACGGCAGCAACGACAGGCGGGCGCACGTAGGGTGGGTGACCCGGCTCACGCGCCAGATCCAGGCTAAGCCCATCGAGCCGCAAACTGTCGGCCACGCGCACAAACGGCTGGGCGCGCCAGGCGTCATCTTCGCGCTCGGCGATGGCCTCAACCCATCCTGTAAAGCCGTCCAGCGCCTGCTGCGCGGTCTTGAGAATATCGGCGGTGATCGGGCGCTGTTGCGGCAGCCAGGCGTTGAGCAACTGTTCCAACGCCCAGGCTGCTTCGCCATACTCGGTCAGCCCGACCATGCGCGAACTGCCTTTGAGCGTATGAAACGCACGGCGCAACCCGGTCTGCAGTTCAAACTCTGCGTTGTTGTCGTGCAGCGCAGCCACGGTCTCGAGACCGGCTTTGACCACCTCACGCGCTTCTTCGAGGAAAATCGAGCGCAGCTCAATGTCGTCGTCATCATCGTCGACAACCGCTGCGGGCGCAGCGACGGGCGCACCCACCGGCGGTACAAGCGCAGCAGGTGACGGTGCCAGCGGATCAACGGTCAGTGCATCGGCCGCAATGCTTTCGGGCGCTGACTCATGCACCTCTGGTGCAGGCATAATGGACGCAGCGGCCACCGGTTCGGCGGTCGATGCAGCCTTCTGGATGCCCATCAAGGAGCGAAACTCGCCGAGTTCGTCGTCGTAGACAAACAGTTTCTTGGCCATTTCACGCTGATAACTCAGCATGTCGATCAGGAACCCCATCGTGCCCAGGCTGTTACCCAGTTTTTCGAAGGCGACGGCGCGTGCACCATCGCCTTCAAATCCGTCGACTAGCAGTCGTTCCACACCGTCACGCATCCGGAGTGCGGCCACAGCCGCCTGATCCAGGCCCAACACCGAAAAAACGCCACGCATCTGCGACAGGCGCCCGGGGACTTCCTGCAAGGGCAGTTTTTCTTCAGGTCGACGGAAATAGGTGTCGAGTGCCACCTCAACTTCACCCAGCGTGGTGCGCAACTCGTCGACCACGCTGCCCATGACCTGCCGGTCACTGACGCGCCGGTAAAGTTCCTGCATCCAGGGGTCCAGCGGCTCGGGCAAGCCCCCGGCCATGACGTGGTCGAGCCGTTGCGCGAGGCGCACGCCGCGTTCCACCGTCTGGCTGCTATCGGGGTCCATGTCTTCGTAGGCCGCTTCCAGGTAGAGGACGGCGGTAGCAACTTCCATCGCAACCGGTGCCTCTGGCGCTTTACCTGCATGCGCCACACTATCGAGGGCACGTGTCAGGGCAGCTGCAAATTCACGGTTCTCCGGATGCAGCTTGACTACCGAATCTGCAACCAGGCCAAACTGATCGACCGCAGTTTTGATGCGCCCGACGTCACCCCCAGAGAGGGTTGACCAAGTTTCCGCGGCGGCCGCGACCCGCTTGCGTGCCTGTGCCAACAACGCCGGATCGAAGCGACCAAACTGCGGTTTTTGATAATCGACTTTGGTTTCAACCACGACCCCGTACGCCCGCTGCACCGCCCGCAAGGTGGGCGCCAACTGCGCTGCGCCAGGCACCGCTTGGGCGCAAAAGAACAACAGGTCGCGCACCAGTTGTTCCGAAATGTTTGTCTGATTCCGCGCCAGATTGCGGTACTGCAGCAAAATATGCGAGGCCGCGCGCTTGGTATACAGGTCGGGTGCACACAAACCCAGCGCAATCGCCTCAAAAAAAGCAGCTGAGACCATCCAGAACACCCGCGGGTTGACGTCAACCTGGTGCGCAGCAAAACCCAGACTGATGTCGCGCATGGCCTGGGCCGAAGCCGGCTGGCTGGTTTTGACCACGTTCAGTACAAAACCGTCCACCCGTGTGCGCACCGACGAGTCGTAAGACAAAGGCAACGTGCCGTCGGGAACGTCCACATTGATCCAGTGCCATTCATAAGCCCACAGGTCAGCCGGATGGACCCGGTCGGCCGCGGTCAGGTCAAGGACATCACGGTACTGCGGAAACAGCGCTACCGACGAAAACTTCTTGCCTTTAAGGATGGCTTCCAGATAATCGGTCAGTGCAAAGCTGGCGCGCTCGACGCGCAATGCCGCCTCATCACTGCAACATTCCGGCTTCTGCACAAACTTCTGTACCAGCGCTTCCATGGCACGCAGCATGCGCGCCGGTACCTCAAAACCGACCATCTCCAGCGCGCCAACCGCCTGGTGCAGCTGTTGCCGGGCAATGCGCAGGTGGCTGGCGTCAAGGGCAGCAATGTCCGAACCGCGGGACAACTCCGCATCGCGGACAAAGCGCCGCAGTGCCATATTGGCCGAATCGAGTGACTTGCGCAACTCATCAAGCACCCAGGCCAGCGGCCCCAGGTCCGGTTCCAGGTTTGCGTTCTCAACGGTGGGTGCAACAGGTAGCATGAATCAGTCACTCAGGTGCGTTGCAAGACAAGCCGATCAGGCAATGCGGAATCGGGCTACCGATTGCCGCAGTTCTTCAGCCACTTTGGAAAGCTCACGTACCTGCGCAGCAGTAGAGCGGGTACCTTCGCCGGTTTGCTCGGTCACGGCAAAAATATGTTGGATGTTTCCGGCAACGTCATTGGCCATATTGGCTTCGCGGGACGTGGACGCCGAAATCTGTTCGATCAGGTCAGCGAGTCGGCGTGACACTTCGTCGATCTCGCTCAATGCGGCGCCGGCGTTATCTGACAATCGGGCGCCTTCGACCACCCCTTGCGTTGACCGTTCCATGGCGCCGACGGCGTCTTGGGTGTCGGTCTGAATGGCCTTGACCAGCGCCGAGATCTGTCGCGTCGCATCGGCCGAGCGCTCGGCCAGTCGCTGCACTTCTTCCGCCACCACCGAGAAGCCGCGTCCTGCATCACCCGCCGAGGCGGCCTGGATGGCGGCGTTGAGCGCCAGCACGTTGGTTTGCTCGGTAATGTCAGAAATCAACTCGGTGATTTCGCCAATCTCTTGTGACGACTCGCCCAGTCGCTTGATTCGCTTGGACGTATCCTGAATCTGGTCGCGAATGGTATTCATACCGCCAATGGCGTCCTGCACCGCCTTTAAACCGGTTTCGGCGGCCTGCAAGGATGTGCGCGCCACGTCGGCCGACTGTTGCGCCTGCGCCGACACCTGGTTGATACGCTGCGCCATGTCGACCACCGAACGCCCGGTCTCGCGGATTTCATGGAGCTGCTCGTTGGAAGCGGCCAGCAGCTCGGTCGAGGTGATGTCGACTTCTGCTGTGGTGGCGGCCACTTTGGCGGCCGAATTCTGCACGTTGCCCACCAGGGCGCGCAATTCTTCCACCGTGTAGTTGACCGAATCGGCAATGGCGCCAGTGATGTCCTCAGTGACGGTGGCCTGTTGTGTCAGATCACCTTCGGCCAGACTTTGCAGTTCATTCATCAGGCGCAAAATCGCCGCCTGGTTGCCATCGTTGACACGCTTGGCTTCTTGTTCCAGGCGCTGCGCTTCCAGGCGCTGCGCATCGGCTTTGGCCTGGCGCTGCCGACTGTCGAGCAACTGGACGTAAGACAGACCACCGGCACTGGCCAAGGCCAGCACCGCGGCCAGCACCAGCGCCACCAGCACCAGACCCGACAAACCAGCCCGGCCCGACAAGGTACCTTGCAATTGTTCAAGTTCTTTTCGCAGGCCTTCGCTGTCAGCAAGAATCGAAACCTGCGCCTCACGCGCCGACACCAGTCCCTGCAAGTTGCCCAGAATCGCACCCGCCTGGGTACGGGTTTGCTCATAGAGCGCAATCAAGGCGTTGAGTTGCTCACGCGTCTGCGCGTCTTTGGCAGCAGAAAGGCGCAGTTCGGCGCTGCCGTCAAGCAGTCCTTGGGCAATGTCTTTGAACGCATTCAAGTCTTTGCCCAACAAGAACACGGCCTCCGGACTGACACCGTCTACCGTCAGGAATTCGTTGGACGATTTGCCAATGCGCTGCGTCAACATGACCAACTGACCCGCCGCAGAGATTTCGCTCGCCGGCGCGTTTTGCTGCAACTTGAGTGACGCAATGGTCTCCGCAATCTCCAACAGGTCTGACGACTGACGGTTGATCAAGCGCAAGGCAGAACCGACCTGCGTCAGGACGGCTTGTTGCCCCATGACCACCGCCGCAGTTTTCTCTGCCCGGTCAACCATCGGCATCACCTTGTCGAGCGCTGGTGCGAATTCGGTACCGAGTTCTTCAATGCGCAAGCTGGCGTCGCCCTTTTGCAGTCCGCGCACCGACTGCGTCAGGATCTTGGCGCTCTCGGCCACGTCAGGAAACGCCTTGGCATCACCGACAAGCGCCTGCGTCACCGACTTGGCCAGGCGCTGCGACTGCATCAGCGACTGCCCAACCGCACCCAACTGCTGCGCGCTGGTTTCGCTGGAATTCATACCGACCAAGGTCGCAATCACCAGCACCACCAAGGACGCACCCAACACCAGCGATAGCAGACGCTGGTGTTGCTCGACCGTTTTGCTGCCCAGCAGCGGCACAATGATCTGATCGGCCTGTGTCTGAGGCCCGCCGGCGACGGCTCTCTCGGGCGCCGCCGTGGGGTGCTCCACACTGGGCACCGCGTCCTGAAAGCGGGTGGCCTCAGGCATACCAATACTCAGCATCGAATCCTGCTCGGCAGACTCCTCACCCCGCTTGAAACGATTTTTCAATTGATCAAAGAAAGCCATAAGTCACCCTCGCGTAGAAATTCAAGCGCCGATCTCCTGGAATGCAGAAGTCTGGGACAAAAGTTGCAAATTGAGTTCCTGCCAGACAACACCTTGTTCGTCCTGGAAACGGCGGCCAAAGTAGGCTGGCGCCGCAATGGCGGCGTCCTCACTGCTTTTGAACATTTCGGCACGGCGCAAGCCCAGCAAGTCGTCGACAACCAGCGCGCAATTGACACCAAGCTCGACGTTCAGGGTGACCAGACGTACCTGCGCCAGAGCCTGCTCGTCGCGCACACCAGCTTGCGGATCCATGAATCGCTGTAAATCAACCACGCCAAACAAGCCGCCACGCAGGTTCGCCACACCCGCAAACCAGGCTTGGGTGTAGGGCACGCGGGCAATCCCCGCCAAGGGAAAAATTTCACCAGATTGAGACAACGGCAGCAGAAAGTGGCTGCGGCTGACGCGCACCGCCAGCCAGGACGGGGAATCGGCTTGCGTCTGTGCTGTTTGCAGCCGCTGGGCAAGACGTTGCTGCAGGTCGCGGAGTGCTTCTTTGTTGGCCATTCAATATCCCAAAGATCAGCCCAAATTCCTGATCATTTCCATCAGTTCATCGGCATTGACAGGCTTGGTGATGTAATCCTTGGCGCCCTGGCGCAGGCCCCAGACACGGTCTGTTTCAAGGCTTTTGCTGGTGCACATGATGATCGGAATCTCGGCGTACTCGGGTGTGCGATGGATTGAACGGGTCAACTGGAACCCGTTCTGCCCTGGCATCACCACATCCATCAAGATCAGGTCTGGCTTGGCCTCCTGCATACGCTGGAGCGCCTCATCGGCGTTCTCGGCAGTGCGCACCGTGAGCCCGTGGGCTTTCAGAATATCAGACAAAAACATGAGCTCCGTCTTGGAGTCGTCAACAATCAACACATTCTGGATGGTCACGCGTCACTCCCCTTGAACGGTGGTGGCAAACTGGGCCACGGCCTTGAGCAATTGGTCTTTGGTGAATGGCTTGGTCAGGTACTCCTGCGCACCCACCATACGCCCGCGTGCCTTGTCAAACACGCCGTCCTTGGACGACAACATGACAATCGGCACACTGGCAAACTTGGGATTGCGCTTGATGATGGCACAGGTCTGGTAACCGTCGAGCCGGGGCATCAGGATGTCACAAAAAATAAGGTCGGGGTGGTAATCGCTGACTTTGGCCAGGGCATCAAAGCCGTCTTCTGCCAGCATCACATCATGCAGACCGGCCTTGAGAAAGATTTCAGCGCTACGCCGGATGGTATTACTGTCATCAACCACCAAAATTTTTAGATTTTCACCGGACGTATTCACCCGCTTTAGCTCCTGTGTAGACCATCAGACAAAACACGACCCATTAAATCTGCACCATCTCGAAATCTTCCTTGCGCGCGCCGCATTCAGGGCAGGTCCAGTTCAGTGGCACCAGATACCAAGGCGTTCCTGGCGCAATGCCGTGCTCAGGGTCACCCTCAGCTTGCGCATAAATCCAGCCACACACCAGGCACATCCAAGTTGAATCGGGAGTCACAAATCACGCACCTTCCATGCAGAGGAATATAAACCCAAACGTGGTCTGGATTCTGCCTTAATAAATCGGCTAATTTGTTACTTTTCGTTTTGGGCACAATCCAGTGCTAACCCATCCACTTTTACTTTGCCTGAAATTGCCATGACCCAACCGATCGACCACAACGACATTCTTTTTGAACGCGCCAAACGGGTGATCCCCGGCGGCGTCAATTCCCCCGTGCGCGCTTTTCGCGCTGTTGGAGGAACGCCACGGTTCATCACCCGCGCCCAAGGCGCCTACATGTGGGACGCCAATGGCCAGCGCTACACCGACTACATCGTCTCCTGGGGGCCGATGATTCTGGGCCACGGACACCCGGCCGTACTTGAAGCGGTGCAAAAAGCCGTTACCGAGGGCCTGTCATTTGGCGCGCCGACCGAGCGCGAGGTCGAATTGGCCGAAGAAATCCTGAAACTCATGCCCAGCATGGACATGGTGCGCCTGGTCAGCAGCGGCACCGAAGCCGGCATGAGTACCATCCGTTTGGCGCGCGGTGCCACTGGGCGCAGCAAGTTCATCAAGTTTGAAGGCTGTTACCACGGTCACGCGGACGCACTGTTGGTCAAGGCGGGCTCGGGCCTGGCCACCTTTGGCAACCCCACCAGCGCCGGCGTGCCACCCGAAGTGGTGCAGCACACACTGGTGCTGGAATACAACAATATCGCGCAGTTGGAGCAATGCTTTGCCGAACAAGGCACTGACATTGCCTGCCTGATGATGGAGCCAATCTGCGGCAACATGAACTTTGTGCGCGCCAGCGTGCCGTTTGTCAAACGCTGCCGCGAGTTGTGCACCCAATACGGCGCGCTGCTGGTGTTTGACGAGGTGATGACTGGCTTCAGGGTCGCACTGGGCGGTGCCCAAAGCGTCTACGCCAAAGCCATTCCCGGCTTTGAACCTGACATGACGGTCATGGGCAAGGTGATTGGCGGTGGCATGCCGCTGGCCGCCTTTGGTGCCAAGCGCGCCGTGATGGAACACCTGGCCCCGCTGGGCACGGTGTACCAGGCAGGCACACTGAGTGGCAACCCGGTCGCGACCGCCTGCGGTTTGGCCACCTTGAAAGAAATCAGCAAACCCGGCTTTTATGACGACCTGGGCCGCAAGACGCGCAACCTGATCAGCGGCCTGTGCAGCGCCGCTGCGGCCGAAGGCGTGCCGTTTTGCGGCGATTCTGAGGGCGGCATGATGGGGTTTTATCTGCTCGACACCCTGCCCACCACCTACAGTCAGGTGATGAAGTCAGACGGCGCCAAATTCAACCAGTTGTTCCACGGCCTGCTCGACCGTGGTGTGTACATCGCGCCAGCGCTGTACGAGGCTGGTTTTGTGAGTGCAGCGCACACTGACGAAGACATTGCAGCCACGGTTGCGGCTGCGCACGAGGTTTTCAAATTACTTCCGAAATAATAGCATTTAGCCCTTAATTGGCAAGGGCTAGAGGCATATTTATTATATTAAACTGGCGGCCGTTCATCTCTGCCTCTGAAGGTCAGCCGGTGTTGATTTCGCTGGCAACCACATCAGCAACGATGGGTTGATTCAGTGGTAATCATCTTCCCGTTGGTGACGAATCGCACCGATGATGACGGTGTTGTCATCAACTATTTCATAAAGTGCCACATAGCCTGAGCGTCCAAAAGTGATCACGAGCTCTCGGATGAAAGGACTCGCCCCAACCTTACGACAGGCAAATGGCGATGACCTCAAAAAGCCTATGCCCTCTTTGATGGCTTGTAGCGCCCTCTCGGGAATGTCAAGATCACCCGTCTCGCTATCGAGTTCACGCTGAAGAATGAAATCAAAAAGCCTCTCCAAGTCTTCGTCTGCAACGGCACTGAATTGAACGGCATAGGTCATCACTGGTGCTGAGACTGGGTTCGACGCGCAACCGCCAATTTGGCTTCAAGCTTGGCAACCACAAGCTCCGAAGCAATACCGCCACCTGCTCGCTTTGTTTCCTCGATGGCTGTGATGCCCCGATGCAGGAATTCAGCTTGATGCTTGCGCTTCAAAACCGTTTGACGTACGGCACTTTCGACGAATTGTGAAAGCGTTTCGCCTTGCTCAAGGACACCTTCAACTTCGATCCTGAACTCAGGTGCTACGCGAATGGGGGGAATGGTTGCAGTTTTCATTGTTGAATTGTATTGCGATTGCAATTCAAATCAAGAGTGATGGGTTTCCGTAGCCGGTTCACATTGGTGGCAACGTCAACGACGCGCACCTTGCCAAAGTCTGCGAACAGCCGTTGACCAGCCACCAAATTGATGAAATCGGCTCACCCGGAAGCTGACATTCTTGGCTGTCGGGAACCGCAGCTGACCCGAATTCGACGACACCCAGAATTCGGGGACCCACCTTCGAGTTCCAAAAAAAATTCGTCAGGCCTCAAAAAACTCAGTGCCTGAAGTGCCGCACGCCGCCGGTGAAGACCATCACCACACCGCGCTCGTTGGCGGCGTCGATCACTTCCTGGTCGCGGATCGAGCCACCCGGCTGGATGACGCTGGTGGCACCGGCATCGACCACCACGTCCAGGCCGTCGCGGAACGGGAAGAACGCGTCGCTGGCCGCTGCCGTGCCCGCCAGTGACAGGTTGGCCGCTTTGGCCTTGATGGCGGCAATGCGCGCCGAATCGAGCCGGCTCATCTGCCCCGCACCCACGCCGTAGGTCATGCCGTCTTTGCAGAACACGATGGCGTTGCTCTTGACGAATTTGGCGATGTTCCAGGCAAACAGCAAGTCTTGCAGCTGCTGCTCGGTGGGTTGCAATTGGGTCACCACTTTCAGGTCGGCACGCGTCAGGATATGGTTGTCGGCGGTTTGCAGCAGCAGGCCCGAGCCGACGCGCTTGGACTCGATCGCGTTGCGGCCGTTGTCCCAATCAGACGCGCCACCGGGCGGCAGCGCAATCTTGAGGACGCGCACATTGACCTTGCTCTTGAACACCGCCAGCGCTTCGGGCGTGTAGTCGGGGGCCATCAGCACTTCAATGAACTGCTTCGACATTTGTAGCGCAGCGCGCTCGTCCAGCGTGCAGTTGACGGCAATAATGCCACCAAAGGCGCTGGTCGGGTCGGTCTGGAACGCCTTGCTGTAAGCCGCCAGCGCGTCGGCACCCACAGCCACGCCGCAGGGGTTGGCGTGCTTGACGATCACACACGCAGGGGTGTTGAAACTCTTGACGCATTCCCACGCCGCATCCGCATCGCCAATGTTGTTGTAGCTCAGTTCCTTGCCTTGCAATTGCACGGCGGTCACCAGCGAGCCAGGTGCCGGGTACAGGTCACGGTAAAAGGCAGCGCTTT
>Ga0100400_1003558_pt1 | contig 10488 bp, 10 predicted proteins | sample CryGeymeta201524_FD_80420 | JGI IMG/M metagenome (GOLD analysis project Ga0100400, IMG submission 80420) | Groundwater microbial communities from Crystal Geyser aquifers in Utah, USA - Crystal Geyser metaG 2015-24 | ecosystem: Environmental > Aquatic > Deep subsurface > Groundwater | place: USA... | reverse complement strand
CATGTCACCCACGATGGACCCACGCGAAAGACAGAAAATGAGGTTAAGTATCCAGTCTACAGCCAAACGCGCTTATTTTAGGCCTAGAACCGACCTCACGACTTCAACCGGTAGCCATCAATGACACCGATCCCTCGATTTCTACCCACAAATTCTGCTGAGGAGCCAACTTTCTTAACGTCCGTCGTGACTATTCTGCTACGGTCAATCAAGCGCGGAAAAGTCACGCACTCGGGAGCCGGGGTCACTCATCAGTTGCATGGTTTCCCGGGCGATGACCAGCTCTTCGTTGGCGAGGACAACGACAATCTTCACCGGGGACTTTTCCGTGGAGATAATGCCTTCAGCGCCGCCAACAGCGTTTCTCTCCAGATCGATCTCGACTCCGAGGCATTCCAGTCCCGAGCAAACGTCCCTGCGGATATTCATGCCGTTCTCGCCAATCCCTCCGGTAAAGGCCAGAATGTCGAGACCTTCGAGCACGGCGGTGTAGGCGCCAACGTACTTCTTCACTTCATGCACCAGCACCCGCAGAGCGAGGCGCGCTCTTTCGTTTCCTTCCTCAGCAGCTTCTTCGAGATCGCGAATGTCCCCACTCAGCCCAGAGATGCCTGCCAGTCCTCCGCTTTTGGAGAGAGCTTCGCGAATCTCGCCGACGGAGAGTCCTTCCTTTTCCATCATGTAGAGAGCAATGAAGGGGTCGATGTCGCCGTTGCGGGTTGCGTTTGGCAGTCCCGACTGTGGGGAGAACCCCATGCTGGTATCAACCGATTTTCCGCCCCGAATCGCGCAGATGCTGGAGCTTCCGCCCAAGTGGCAGGAGATGACCCGAGCCGCGTCGCGTCCGACCCCTGCGAGTTCTGGAGCGCGCCACGCGACGTATCGATGCGATGCCCCGTGAAATCCGTAACGGCGGATGGCATGCTTCTCCGTCCACTCGTACGGGATGCCATAGGTGCGGGCGTAATCGGGGATCGTCGTATGGAAGGCCGGTTCAAACACGCCGACCAGCGGTTTCCCGGGCAGGAGTTCCTGAAAGATTCCGAACGCTTCGATGTAAGGCGGGTTGTGTGCCGGCGCCAGCGGCACGTATTCTTCCATCGCCTGGATGACCGCTTCGTTGATGACCACAGACTCCGCGATCCCTTTGGCATGAACCGGCTTGAACCCTACTGCCTGCACATCATCGAGACTCGTGAGAATGCCCGTCTCGGAATCCGTCAATGTTTCCAACACCCGTTGAATGGCCGCGCGCTGGTGAGGACACTGCGCCTTCTGCTCTTGTCGCGGGGCATCGCCCAACTGGTAACTGAAGACAGAACTCTCACCGCCGACGCGATCCACCTTGCCCGATGCAAGTACTTGCTCCTGAGTGCGCGTCCAGCCGTCCGTTGTTTCGGCGGACATGTCGAACAGCTTGAATTTCAGGGAAGTGGAACCAACGTTCACCACCAGAATCTGCATCACATTTGCTCCTAATGAATGGAGTAGCGCGCGAGGCGTCGGTGCGTGCGCATTACTACCCCGGATGCAGCACCGCCTTCACGTAGTCCGTCTCCCCGCGGGTCAGCGCCAGAAACTGCTCGGCTGCTGCCTCCAGAGGGAAGTGATGAGTCCAGGATTCGACCTCGATCTCACCTGCGGCGAGGAGATCGGCAGCTTTCTGGAAATCCGCATCCATGTAGCAGTATGTCCCGCGCACCACCTTCTCCGCGAGCACAACGTCCCTGCCGTCCAGAGACGTGTCGGCGCTGTGGATGCCGCACCAGACGGCAGTGCCTCCAGGACGGCACGCGGCAACTGCTTCTGCGCGGGTCTGCGACACGCCGACCGCGTCGATGGCGAGATCAAACCCCGCGCCGTCTGTAAAATCGCGAACAGTCTGGCGCAGGTCTCCGCAACGGCTGTTGGCTGCGAGGTCAACAAAGAGACGCGCGAACTCCAGCCGGTCGTCACGGGTATCCACAATCATGACCTTCGGTTTGCCCAGAGCCTTCGCCACTTGTGCGCACAGGATACCAATGGTTCCTGCACCAAAGACCAGAACGTAAGACGGCAGAGCGTTCCAGCATCCCAGCCGAACGGCCCGCACGGCCACCGCGGTAGGCTCAACAAAAGCCCCGGCGCGCATGGGGAGTCCGGCGGGGAATTTGTACGTCCTGTGTGCCGGAGCCGTTACCAGGTCGGCATAAGCACCCGCGCGATCCATGCTCATCAGGATTCGGTTCGGGCACGTGGGGAACTCCCCGCGGCGGCACGAGTCACACTTGCCGCAGAACTCAATCGGGTTGACGTACACCGGGTCACCGATGTCAAACTTTTCCACTCCTTCCCCCAGTTCAGCGATGATTCCACTGAACTCGTGCCCCATAATCAGCGGAGGTTTGCGTCGCGGTGACTGACTGGCGAAGCCCTCCAGCTCGGACCCGCACACACCCACCGAATCCACTCGAATCAGCACCTCGCCGGGGCCGGGGCGAGGCGGGTCGACCTCCCGCATTTGCAGTTCTAGCGGTGATGAATAGACCATTGCCCTCATCAGGCGTTCTCCTTCCAATCAAGCGCGCATGGAAGAGCGGGGGCTACATGTTCCCATGCGGGTCGCACGACCTCCATCACTCAAACCTGCCGGGCTCTCGCTCTCCGCGATCTCCACTTTTCGCACTCGTCATGTGGAAGCAAGTATACAATGCAACCGACCCCTCTTTCAACGGGTGTCTACCTGATCTTCGGCGATCCGAACGCTGAGAGCACGGAGAAGAAAGTCACGCTGAAAGTCGTCACACCGATGGAGTTGTTCTCAGTGGCCCGTACTCCCTCGGGGGGGCGAAAGCGTTGAGCTGTGGCGAGGTGTGGGTCGTACCCTGGTGCGCCGATGGTGTATTGAGCTCGTTGGCAGGTGCCGCCGTGTATTCATCCGTCAGCCGGACAGGTCTTCAGTTTCCGGGAAATTGGCTGACGATCGGTATATGGATAACCGTGGGCAGACCATCCTCCAGTCCTCGATGAATGGCAGGGAGTATTTCTTTCGGTTGGTTGACCCGCACTCCCTGGCATCCCAAACCCCGCGCCACAACGTCGAACTGCACTGGACCGAGGTTGCTGCTGATTGCCTCGCCATACTGTTTCACGAGTCCGTTGGCGGCGATTCCCCAACTCTCGTCGTCGGCGACAATCGCAACGAAAGGCAGTCTCTGCCGGGCAGCGCACTCCAAGTCCGCGATGGTGAACGTGATGGAGCCGTCCCCTGACAGCAGAATGACCGGTCTGTCCGGGTAAGCCAATCTCGCGGCTATCCCTCCTGGGATGCCGAAGCCGATGACACCGCTGGCTCCGCACGTCACATGGTGTCCAGGATATCGGTCACACATCGCCTGGTGATACCATTGTCCGATGTTGCCTCCGTCGATGATGAGCACTGTCTCGTCATCAACAACCTGTCGCAGCGCATCGACGATGTCCAGCGGATGCAGTCGGTTGCCGCTGTCGCTCCTTGAAGTCAGGATGCCGGTGCGGAAGCGCTCCCGTTCGTCGCTCGCCCGGCAGAGCCACTCTGAGAATGGCACGATGCCGCGCCGTTGGGCGACTGCCGTGAGCGACGTGAGAAACGATGCCGGGTCGGATGGCGCCAGGAGGTCGGCGGCGACCCCTGCGTGGAGCCGTTGCGGATCGGCGTCAACGCGCACGACCTGTGCATCGGTGGAAACGGCGGGTGGGAGCAGATAGCCGATCCGGTAGTCATAGGAGACGCCCAGAGCGATAACGAGGTCCGCCTGCCGGAGCAGCGCGGCTCCTCCACTCGCCGCCCCGAGAACTCCCATGAACTGCGGGATTGCGTTGTGTATGCATCCCCGATCCCAGATGGGGATGACGCATGGAATGTCCAGCGATTTGCAGAAGTCCTCGACGGCGTCGCCACCCTCTGCATAGTACACGCCGCTTCCCGCAATCAGGAGCGGTCTCTCGGCCTTCCTGAGTAACTCTACTGCCGACTCGATGCTCCGGTCATCGGCGGATACCGGCGCGCCTGTTGTCGCGATGATTTCTCCGGTCCGTTTGATGAGACCCCCTTCGTTGACTTCGGCAGTCTGAACATCGAGCGGGAAGGTGAGATGAACGGGTCCCGGCCTACCGGTGAGCGCCGCGGCGAAGGCTTCGTTTACGAATTGAGGAATTCTCGCAGGGACATCCACGACCCGCGCATACTTGCACACGGGCGCGGCAAGGGAGACCTGGTCGAGATCCTGGAAGTGCCCCATCCCCGCTGTTTCAAGCGACCCAGCGCCGGTGATGAGCAGCATGGGCGATCCATCGAAATGGGCATTGACGACGCCAGTCATCGCATTGACGTGAGCCACTCCGCTGCTGACGGCGCACACTCCTACGGAGCGCGTGAGTTTGCCCCAGACCTCTGCCATATACGAGGCGGCCTGTTCATTGCGCGTGTCAACCAGCCGTAGGCCGGCATCCCGGCACGCGGCGAACAGGGGGTTGAGTCCGTGTCCGCAGAGCGTGCTAATCCAGGTGACACCGCGGTCTTTAAGCTCGGACACGAAAATACCTACGCCAGTCACTGAGGGTGCTCCTTTCAGCCGGTTCAGAACCCGGATCGCCTCGAGACATTCGCGCGGGGGGAGTCGCTATCTCCAGGCTTCAGGAGGAAGCGTTGTCAGGACTCTTGTTCCAGGTTGCTTGAAATCCACTGCAATCTCGGCGGAGCCCTCGCTCAACAGGTCCCCCGTGAACAGGTCATGCACCGCCGCGGGAGTAGGCAGTCTCAGAATCCTTTCCCCCGGGGCACTCGTGTGGTAGGTGATCAACCCTCGTCCCACCATGACCACGTCATTCTCATCCGTATACACATGACATCCGGCGTACCGCGCGATGTTGCGCAGCAAATCGGATGGCAGGAGGGGCGCCGCAGAATAGATGGAGCTGTGGCTGTTCATTTCCTTGAGCGTTAGGGCCGGCTCATGTCTCCCTTGGAAGAGGAGGCGTCTGCCCAGGACGGTCACATCCGGATCGTCAACGTAGAAAACCGGGCCGATACGCGCGTTCGATCCGTACATGAGGTCGTGAGAGAGTCCGTGAGTAATCGAGTGGGCGAAGTTACTGATGGTTATCCACTGATCCCAGTCCAAGTCGCACTTGGCGAATTTCATCCCCACGAGCCGTTGCATGCTGCTGAGAGAAAGCCCCTCGGCCGCATGACAGAAGCCTGGAGCGACCATCCATACGAGCGTTTTCCCATCGCGCTTCAGCTTCTCCGCAACCATCGCTTCCCGCTCGGAATCCATGTAGAAGCAGTTGAGAAGCAGGTTGCATTTGTATTCAGGCATGTTCTCCAAGGCGAGGTCGTCGAGGAGATGACACCGGAACGGCACTCCGCAGTGGGACAGACCGAAAACGCGCTGCTTGTAGATAAGGTCCCAATCCAAAGCGATCAAAGGCTTCTCATAGCGAATCGACTGTTCGTCGATGAAGACGCCGATCGCGTCTACGGGAGTCTCGGGCCAGTCGATGGAACGCTGCAGTAGACGATCGTATCTGCCAAGCTCGTCGAGAACTCCGTCGTCCTGCAACCAGTTGTTGATTTGTTCCATCCAGTTGCAGCCACTCCAGTGGGAGGCGATGGCGCCGAAGTTGCGTCGGTGGACCGCCGTCGTCTCTTCGCGCGTGGCAACCGTGCCGTAGACATCTCCCGCCTGATGCGCGAGAAATGTGCGCGTGTCTTCGTTGACCTGGAACGTCTTGCCGCGGAGACGCATGCTCTCCTCGATGGACTGGTTGAGCGCCACGCCTCCCATCTGCCGGTAGTAGTAGTCGTAGGGAGACTCCCAGCCGTCGATGTCAGGGCAATCGATGATGCGCCCCCATCCGGTCTGCACGCTCAGCGCGTGGGGGCTGAACTCCTTGTCTCTCATTCCCACGTCATCGAACCAGTAGCAGCCGGGCCAACCGGTCACCTGTAGGTAAGCGCCAAAACAGTAGACGGGCACCCGGTAGTTGCACGCGTCTTTGATGGCATGCGCGATGCGGTAATGGGTGTTCACAAACCGGTCGACGCGGCACTGGATGTAGTCGAACACCTTCTGTGAGCCGGTGGGATCACGGAACCATCCGAGGTCTGAGGCAAGCTGCTCCTGACGCGTCGGGACTCCTGCGTTCTCAAACGTGGCCTCCGTGTCACGCCATGCCTGCCGCAAATCCGCCACATCGCGGTACTTTTCCTCAGCCAGTTGCGGAAGCAGCGGTGCATCGCAGGACTGAAGTCCGTCACCGCGTTGCGCAGCGTCGACCAGGTGAAACCTTCGTGCCCGTACGAAAAGAAGTAGGTCAGGACGTTGGGGGCAAACGGGCTTTCTTCCACGAAGCGGATGAAGCGGGGAAGGTTCTCCAGTAGCTCATCCAGGTAGGAATCGGAGCCAATGGAGACCTCGTAGCTGTTGCCCTCGTCGTCCAACTCGAATTCGTCCGGGAAACGCTCCTTCCACGCTTCCGGAGCATGGATGAGGAAGTTAACCATCATTCTCGCTTCAGGGTCTGCTTGCGTGATGGCGCGGAACTGGTCGAGCGCTGGTTCGCCGTTGCGCAGATACTTCGGTCTCTCCGAATCCCAATCGTTTGGCCCGTTCCACCCGATGTTCACGGGAACTTCATACCCGTGAATGCCTCGCTGCGCAAATGGGCGGCACAGGTGGGCGAGTTGGCGGACGTATTCGTCGCGGTCCGTCATGGGACTGAGCCGTCCTTCGCCGTCCCGATCGACAACGTGGCGTAGAAAGTAGGCTGTGTAGAAGTACGGGTCACCATCCACTAACAGGACGGGCCGGCCTTGCCGGTCTCCGATGGTGACGCGCGGCGCTACCGCTTGCGTTCTGGTATCCACAAGTCCCTCCCGATGGGTGTCAATGGGCGCTGGTGTCACTGTCCTGCAGGTTTGGGTGGCGCTCCCTGCGGTTGCCATCGATGAGTCGCAGCCTGCATTCTTTGTTTCTCCTCCGCTGAAAGAGCCTGGTTGAGCGACTGGTCCAGTGCGGTTTTCATTGCCTGTTCAGCCGCCTTTGACGCGTCGGCGATCTTTTGTCGGAGCGACTTCTGCTCAGGGGTCATAACCTCGTCCAGCTTCTTTGCGATCTCCTGTTCCATGGTTCGTCGCTTCTCGTTGAATTCCTGATAGAGCTTTTGCTTCTGTTCCGGAGTAACGTTAGGGTCCTGAACTTTCTGGCGCATTTCCTGCTGCTGCCCCTCGGGGTTGATGGTCTGTACCGATTGTGCGAACTGGTTTGCCTGGTCGTCGGTAAAAGCGAAGGCGGCACTCAACTCCGGCTTCTGCTGGAAGGCGATACGCACATCAGAAGCCTGTGTAAGGTAGCGCTGGAGCACGCCTCGATTCGGGTTGTACTGAGCGTGAGGTTGATTTGCGGGCCGACCCGGCGGCTCTGCAGGGGCCTGAGCTTCCGCCGCTGCGATGGTTGTCGCACAGATCAACATCGCAAGAAGGGGAACTTGGGACACGTTTGCTGACATATTGCTTCTCCTTTCAAGTCTGCAATGCAACAGGGTGCTGGAGCCAGTGCCCATGCGCTGCATGGCTTGGACGTAGAATATCACAAATGGAGAGAAGGTGGTAACGAGAAATAGCCACCATCACGCTGGATCTCGCGCTGAGGCGCTTGCGCTCAGGCGCCGAGGTGATTGAAGAACCGGTGGAACGGACGTTGAAAGGGGCGGGGGAGAGGGGAATGAGGAAGGTGGCTACGTTGGCATGCGGTTCACCGCATCGCGAATTGCGCTGAGTTCCAGCACACCGCTAACCGCCAACTCGTGGAACAGCCTTGTTGCTTCAGTACGAACGCTCACTCTCTCGTGTGCCTCGTGGGTGTCGGTGTCGGTGTCGGTTAACCAGCGGAACGTCAGTTGGTGCGCTCCCCCATCGCTCTCGAACACCTCCACAACTCGGCGTTGGTTCCCCGCAGTCCCGCGCCCGCGAACGGCGTGGATGAAAGCGATGAGGTCCACCTTCGCCAGTTCTTCCGAACTGACCTGCAGGTCTGGCTGGCCCAGGTGCGCGCGTAGCTCCTCCATCGTGTCTGCATGGACCGTCGCGGCGTCGATGCTTCCAAGGCTACATGCTCCGCGAAGGCGGCGGACGCACGGCGTCCGTGCGCCGCTCCAGTCCTGTCAATCCTGTCAATCCTGTCTAAGTATGTGAGTAGTAACCTTATCCCTATGTCCGGCAGTCGTGTAACGTCTCGACGGATCGGAATGCGTGTCAGACGGGCACGCGGCCCTGCGCTACAGGGTCTTCGTTTGCTGAGCTCTCAACCTTGACGAGTACGCGATCCCGGTTGTCGTTCGGAGTGTCCGCTCCGCGTGGATTCCAGTAGTTCGACTCTATTTGTTTTCTTTCAGCTTCCGTTTTTCTTTCAGGGTATGCTTGGCCACTTTCTGAACTTCCCTCTTGCCTTTGTCCTTCTTTCCTTTGTCTCCCATGCCAAACCCTCCTTTGCTCATGATGGAGACCTATTCTACACCATATGCACGTGGAAGCATAACGGCAATTTGCGGAATGAATAAGGATGACTCTACTGAAAAAAGGCTTCTCCCCGCAGAACACGCGGAATACGCGGAAACTTCAGTACATGTTCTGCGTTCCAGATTGATCTTTTTGTTCTGCGATTTCTGCGTATTCTGCGGGAGATTTGGTTTTTTCAGTGGGCTCAAGGATCGCCGCAGAAAATCGTCCGGCAAGCGGAGATGGGCAGATGAGCAACAACATCTTCGTGCGTGTGAAATCCACCACATCAAAGATTATACTCGTTACGGGTATAGCGAATTCGGCAACCCGTTTCCTGACGGATGACGTATTCGAGGGCGCTATCGTGTGGAGGATTTCGTAGATAAGGCTGGTGCCGGGAGGCAGAGTTGAACTGCCGACGCCAGGATTTTCAGTCCTGCGCTCTACCACCTGAGCTATCCCGGCACTTTGATACGCGGAAGATAAAGATGGCGGACCCGACCGGATTTGAACCGGCGATCTCCGGCTTGACAGGCCGGCGTCATAAACCAGGCTAGACCACGGGTCCGCATATCACACTTCGGTCATAGGCATCGGCAGGTTCGTCTGGTGGGCGGAACAGGACTCGAACCTGTGACCCCTTGCTTGTAAGGCAAGTGCTCTAACCAACTGAGCTACCCGCCCGTCCGGTTTCTTGGGCAACCCAGTCCCGAGAACCTGTGTACCCCTCCGACGTAACGTCGGAGTGCTCTAACCAACTGAGCTACCCGCCCGTGACGACGGCAATTTAACAGCATAGGGATTCTACCAGACAGGCGACGGATCGTCAACCACTACGCGATGAATCTCCCTCCATCTACAGCGAAGACCGAACCGGTAATGAAATCGGATCCCTCGATCAGAAATGCTACTGTGTTCGCGATATCTTGTGGTGATCCGATGCGCTTGAGAGGTACTCGCTGCTCAATGGCGTGGATCTCCTCGAAGGACATATCTTCGGGCATGAGGACCGGACCGGGGCTGATGGCGTTGACCTGGATGGCGGGGGCCAGCGTATTGGCAAGCGCTTGAGTTAGAGCGACGACTCCCGCCTTGGATACGCAATAGGGGATATAGTCCAGGTAGGGGCGCATCCCTGCCCAGTCCGCAATGTTGATGATTTTTCCTGACTTCTGTTTCAGCATCCAATCCCCAACGAGCTTGCTGAACATGAAGGGACCTTTGAGGTTTGTGTCGATGTTGAAGTTCCAGTCTTCTTCGCAGAGGGAGGAGAAGGGAGTCTTCGGGAAGACGGCCGCGTTGTTGACGAGGATGTCAATGCGCCCGAATGACTTCAGCACTGCGTCGACCGCTGTCTTTACCCGTTGCCACTGAGTGACATCGCACTGGAAGGAATCCGCGCACACCCCAACGGAGCGCATCTCCGATACGGTCTGGCACGCATCGTCATCGGAGCGATTGTAGGTAATGGCCACGTTCGCTCCCTTGGTGGCGAGGGTCAGCGCGATCGTCTTCCCAACGCGCCTTGCGCCTCCAGTGATAAGAGCGGTCTTTCCTTTGATTTCCATGGGGGAACGCCGTCCTTTACAGCTTGAGTGAAGTCTGATAGATTGCGGTCAAGCGTATAAGTGAGGAGTCATCTCAAGTTGTCTGAAGCGATGTCTATCTGCGTCCTTGTCAGTGGCGGGCTGGACAGTTGCGTTCTCGTCCATCGCATGATGCAAGACTACTCCAGTGTTCAGCCAATCTACGTTCGCTGCGGGTTGGTCTGGGAAGACGCAGAGCTCTTTCATTTGCGGGAGTTCCTCGCATCCATTGGGGACTCGCGGCTGCGACCCGTCAAGATCCTGGATGTCCCAATGGCGGACGTGTACGGCGTGCACTGGAGCATGTCCGGTCTCAACGTGCCGGATGACCGATCGCCGGATGAGGCGGTTTACCTGCCCGGCCGTAACCTGCTCCTCCTG
>Ga0100400_1003545_pt1 | contig 10499 bp, 7 predicted proteins | sample CryGeymeta201524_FD_80420 | JGI IMG/M metagenome (GOLD analysis project Ga0100400, IMG submission 80420) | Groundwater microbial communities from Crystal Geyser aquifers in Utah, USA - Crystal Geyser metaG 2015-24 | ecosystem: Environmental > Aquatic > Deep subsurface > Groundwater | place: USA... | reverse complement strand
GTTTGCTTGGCAACTTTTTGGTGTGGCAACTTTTTCTTGCCCGCCAGTCCGGACCTGCTCGCCATCATCAAAAACAGGAGGGCCGCGAATGAATCCGCCTTGCTGGCACATCCTGAGGGCCAAAGGCCCGGCCCCATACCAGCCCAGGGCAACGCCCTGGGTCACCCATCACAAAAATCATCGAAGCCCTGAAGGGGCGTTCCAACCCGACCGCCACCGTGCGATGGATCGCCCCTTCAGGGCTAATCTTGGTGTGGTGACCAAACCCAGGGCGATGCCCTGGGCTGGTATGGGCCGCACCGTTGGTGCTGAAACCGCCCGCGAAAAGACGCCCGCGAAAAGCCGCCCGCGAAAAGCCGCCCGCGAAAAGATGCCCGCGCGAAAAGATGCCCGCGCGAAAAGATGCCCGCGCGAAAAGAAGCCCGCGCGAAAAGATGCCCGCGCGAAAAGACGCCCGCGCGAAAAGATGCCCGCGCGAAAAGATGCCCGCGCGAAAAAAGATGCCCGGCAAAAAGTAGGATGCGACGGGGGCAGCGCCTATGCACGAGAGGTGCGTTGTGGTTTCGGGGCTGGAAGTCGCGGTCTGGCGCTGGTGACGAGCGAAATGGCGGCGCAGTGCGGTCGTGCTCGGCGGCCATCGCCCCGCAGCAGTCGGTGGTGGTGACGTGCTGCGGCTTGTGATGGCGCGACAACCATTCGTAGCAGATGCTGTTGGCCACGCGCGTGAACATCGAATGCAACCGCAGCGGTTTGGCGCTGCGCAGGCGGCAGCGGTCGTCATGTTGCGAGGCGTCCAGACGGGCGTGCAGGCCGGTTTCCATTCTCCAGTGGTCGATATTGGCCTCAATTCATTGCGCTGGCGGCAGCACATCGAGAGGTCGGCTGGTGACTAGGCAGACGGTTTCGGGTTTGCGCCCGGTGCGCTGGCGGTGCAGCCGGGCGATCTGCGCGGCGCAGGGGAAAAGTAGTTCTTCGCCGGTGGTTGGCGCGCACACCAGTTGGCTCGTCAACCGGGTGGGCGTAGCGCTCCATCCAGTCGTCGCTCAGACGCGCGGCGACGCGTGACAAGACCGCAGAACCGAGATTGGGGCTGCTTTGATCGGGCAGCAGCAGGAATCGGGAGTTGTTGACCAACAGCGGCAGGCGGCACCGCCGCTGTTCGTCGCTCCGGCCGATCCATTGATCGCGGTGGCGCAGCTCGCGGGACGCGGCGGTGAAGAGCAGCACGCCGAGCCATCGTCCGTCGAGGGCGGTCGCCGCATACCAGAAGCGCTCGCCGACGGGATTCGGGGCGCCAAGATAACGATGCTTGTCGAGCAACTCCGCCGCGCGCCCGATCTGCGTGTCGGTCTGAGTGGAAGATTGCGTTAAAACGCTTTGATCAATTCAGGATCCGGAGGGAAGTGTTCCTGAGAAGAAGAGATTGCCGCTTTGCGAAATCTCGATCGGCTCTCCGATTGAAGGAAAATTGAGAGGAAGCTCGCCCGACTCTGGATCCAGTCGGAAAGTGCGGTCACCGCTTGGGCTCGATTGTCCGGATAGGGTGATGGTGCCTCGAATAAAGTTAGAGATCACGATGTCATAGGTGCCCTCAGGGATCGACTCGATCTCGATCTCGAGCCTGCTTGCACCGGTGGAACCAATTCGGAGCTCCGCTTTTGCCTTGGCTGCTGATGAGGTGCCAGGAGCACGGGTCAGGGTCACGGAATGTGTCGTGGTGGATTCGCTGTTTGGTGGTACGGGCGGTGTGTTTGGCACCGTGCCGGTGAAATAGGTGAGGCCCGCTTTGACAAGGCTCACAGGGCGTCCGGCGGGATCGATGTCGAGAAGGATTTCGGTCGGATCGTTTGCATTGGTTTCGAAGTGGACCTCGGTCAGGATGCTGCTGTCGGTGATGGTAATCGCGCCGATGTTGATGGTATCGATGATGACCTCATAGGTGCCGAGGTCAAAGTCACGCGTCTCGACTTCGAATTTGATTTTCCCGGTCGACATCCGGCGGATGTGAACCTCGACGCTGCTACCAGGTGCGGCATTGACCGTCGGAATGAGCTCGGCGGCGATTTCGTGTTCGTCGTCTTCGTCGTGATGATCCTCGTCATCCTCGTCGGTATCTCCGTCGTTGTCGTCGTCGTCGTCGTCGCGGTTATCCACTCCGTCGCCGTCGGCGTCTTGGTCATCGGCATTGAGAATTCCGTCGCCGTCGGTATCATCATCGAGTGCGCCGTTGTTCATGCGGTTGTCGCCATCGATATCTCCATCGAGAGAGTCGGATGATTCATCTCCATCGATATCTTCTTCAAGGAGGTCGTCATCATCAAGGGAGTCTCCATCAATGTCGTCTTCGTTGCTGGCATCGTCGAGTCGGCCATCGCCGTCGATGTCCATTTCGGAGGGGGAGTCGTCGTCCCGACGATCCCCGTCAATATCGAGCTCACTTGAGTCGTCGTCGTTCTTTGAGTCTCCGTCGATATCCGTTTCGCCGAGCGAGTCATCAGCTTGACCGTCCCCGTCGATGTCCTTTTCAGCCGGATTGTCGTTGTTGATATGGTCGCCGATGTATTGGCCGGCATAGGGGCCTGACTTGGCGATGCCGCCATCGACATTGTCATCGAGGGCGTTGGGGATGCCGTCGTTGTCGATATCGGGATCAACGATATTCGGCACGCCGTCGCCGTCCAAATCGGGGGCGTCGCTTGCTTGAAGGTGAAGGGCTGAAAAGAAAAACAAGGCAACAGCCATCCATTTAAGGCCGCGATCGGACTTGTTTTGGAGGCTAGGATTCATGGTTAGGTGGGGGCGAGAGTCGAATTGATTTTGCTCTGTGCCTTTTTGTCTAGGGGGCAGGGGGGCGTCTGGCAAAAGCTTTGCGGTAACGGGATGGTTGGAAAATGGTCAGGGAATCAATTCTCGATGCGAATGCGGATAAAGCGGCGAGCGACACCTTGGGGCGTCAGGGTGTCGCGGATGAGAACGGCCTTTGGGTTGGGGTCGTCGTTCTCTCCACTTATGTAACCGGGGCCGAGAAGCAGGCCTCCATTTTGGCTGCTAGCAAGCGCTTGCCAGGGGCCTGAGAGATCTGTGGTCGCTTCCACCGTGATCGTTAGTTCTGGCTGGGTGGGGTCTCTTGGGACGGTAATTTGAAGGGCACCGCTGACAAATTCCGGCAAGGGAAGTGCTTCGCGGTCGGGGACGTTGGGAAGTGTATGGAGGTAGAACTCAATCAAGTTGGCGAGTCCATCGTGGTCGGGGTCATCGGTATCGATGGCGTTGGAATCGCCCAAATATTCAAGTTTCCAAGCCTGGAGGTTAGTCCATCGTGGATTGAGCTTGAAAAACACACCGCCTCCATCGGGCCCACCACCTGAGGCAAGGCCGAGGATCTCTCCGCTGGGAAGTGCGTGGAGTCCGGCGGTGAAATTGAGGGTGGACTCGTCGATCGCGCTGGCGATGCCGGGGGCGGCACCTAGCTTGCCGGAGAGGGTCGAAATGATCTCGAGTCCGGTGCTCGGGTGGTAGCGAAAGATGGCTCCGGCATTTTCCGCTCCGCCGGATGTGGCAAACCCCAGAATGGCCCCGTCGGGAGCGGCATGAAGTTCGCCGCGGGGGCTGGCTCCTATTGCGGGATCGAAGGAGGCGACAACGGACCAGGAGTCGTTTGAAGGATCGATCCGAATAAGCGTGCCAGCGTCGAAAGTTCCGCCCCTGCTGGTGGATCCGTAGACGAGGCCATTAGCGGCGAGGACGAGCCCGCCCTGGGGCAAGCGCGGACCTGTTTGCGTAAACTCAGCGAGAACCGTGTAGGAACCGGACGAATTGACTTTGTAGAGCACCCCCAGATTAGAGCTGCCGCCGATCTCGGTGACGCCGTAGAAAAACTGATTGCCCGCGAAAGCCAGTGGGCCGCGTGGCGTTCGTCCGGGCGCGGCACCGGCGGTCCCGCTGAACGAGGTGATCCGTGTCCGAACTCCGGCTGGGGTCACCCTGAAAATCGTGCCCCGTGAGGTCGCGCCGCCTTCACGGGCGATGCCATAAAGCGCGTCCGGCCCTGCGACGAGTGGGCCTTCGGGAAGGGAGCCGCCAGAGGTATTGAAGGCGTTGACCAATGCTGGCGCGCCCCCGGGTGTGAAAGAAAACGCTGATCCTCGGGCGAGTGATGAGCCGCGAGCGGCGAGGCCGAAAAGAGTGCCGTTTTCGAGGAGGAGCGAGCCGGTCGGCTGGTCACCGAGAGTGTGACCCAGGGGCGAAGGACTGAGCAGCAAGCCATCCCAGGTGAGCACGGTTCCGCCGCCGCTGCTTCCGCCATGCGCGAGGGGGAAAACGATGCCGCCAAGACCGTTGGAGCTCGGCGCGCCCGATGGCATCCAGCCGAGTGGGGGTGAGAGATTGGCGACGGAGGAAAAGGTGCCACTCGTTGAAATACTGAAAATCGAGCCGAGTTCCGCAGGGCCGCCGGCGGAGGTGATCCCGAAGAAAAGCCCGCTCGCATCGGTTGTTAGACCGGCTCTCGGTGCGGAACCATCGAGGCCGATGAAGCTCTTAAGAAGGGTGTGGGTACCCGTCGGTGAAATCGAAAAGAGGCCGCCGATGCCCGCACTTCCTCCGGTGGCGGCCGAGCCGTAAAGGTTCTGATCGCTTCCTTCGGCGAGCTCTCCCGCCGGTTGCGAGCCCGTGGGATCGCTGAAGTGATGAAGCACACTGAATCCAGGCGACGCCGCCGTGGTGAGCGAAAAACAGCTGCCGAAGCCATTCGTTCCGCCGAACTCGGCTGTTCCATAGAGTTTCCCGTTCGAGTGGAGGATCAAGCCGCCACTCGGGTTCGCGCCGGGATGCGTGCCTGCATTTCCTGTGAAATCGACAAGGCTGCTGAAGCCCCCCGAAGTCGTCATCCGGAAAGCCGTGCCCAGATTTGATGCACCACCGCGGCGCGTGAGGCCAAAGAGCATATTGCCTAGTGGGCAAAGTCGGCCGACCGGCTCCGCGCCTTTGTTGAGGCCGCCGGTTCCCGTGAAGGAGGCAATGGTGGTGAGTGAGCCCGAGGTCGAGAGCTTGAAAATCGTGCCGAGCCCATTGGCGCCACCTGCCTGAGTCGTGCCGTAAAGAAAGCCATCGCTGTGGAGTAGCAGCGGCCCGGGGATCGAGCCATTGGTCCCGGTAAAATCGACGAGTTTGGTGAAGTTTCCGGCGCTATCGATGGTGAAAATCGTGCCGAAGCCGCTGCTGCCGCCAGCGGAAGTTGTTCCAAAAAGGAGGTCGCCCGGGGCGGAGGTCAGCGCGGCGATCGGGCCGACGCCATCGCTGGTCTCGAATTGAAAGAGGGTCTCCACCACCCCTGCGGAAAAGCGGAAGATCGTGCCGTTGTCATTGGCCCCGCCGCTTGTCGTCGTGCCATAGAATAGGCCATCGGAGTGGAGGGCAAGCGGTGCGACGGAGTTCGCTCCCGGCTTTTCAAAGGATTGGAGAAGCTCGTAGGTCCATTCCGCGCGGGCCCATCCGACCATCGCCACGGCAATCGAAAAGATGAGTAGGTGGGAACGGATGAAGGGCATCGGGGTGAAAGGTAACAAAGTGCTAGGAATTCGGCGAGTGCCGTTACGATCTCGTGCTTGTAACCGATCGGTTACTTTGAATGATTTGTTCTGTAGCTTGCCACGCCGCAACTTAAGCTTCGGGCCGATGATTTTACCACGAAACGGATCTCTTTTTGCCAACATGTCGCTCCTTGTGGCGGGGATGGCTGTCGGCGCATTTCTGATGTGGCTTTCGATCCCTGCCGCTGTCGATGGCGAAATGACCGCGAATCAGGCGGAAAGCGGCATCCCGGCGCGAGAGGGCGCTACTGGCCGTCAGACGCGTCAGAAAACAACAGGAATTACGGGAGAGATGGACCGACGTGCTCGCGGCGAGCACTTCCGTGAAGCGGGCGCAGCGGCGGCACGAAAGAACCTCCAGCAAGCGCTGGCCGGGGCGGAGGCGATGGAGTCAAAGCAGGATCAACTGGATTTCTACCGCGGCATCTACGCGGAATGGGCGGGTGACGACCCTGAGGGTGCCCTTGCTTATGCTCAGACCAATTTCCCCGCCGGCAAACTGCAGGGCGACACCGTCGGGCTCGCGATGAACAAGTGGGCTCAGGCACACCCGCGCGAGGCATGGCTTTGGGCCGAACAGAATTTGTCGGGTCCGCTCAAGGAGCGGGCCTTGACCGACCTGGTGATGGGTTGGACGAGGCGCTCACCGGATGAGGCCGCCGATTGGTTGGCGAATACCGGTCTCACATCGCAGCCGCTTTTCAATGCGCTGCCGGGGACTTGGGCAGAGAACGATCCGGTCGCGGCCGCGGCGTGGGTTGCCGAACTCCCGAGTGGAAAGGCAAAGGAGACGGCCCAAATTGCCGTGGCTTCAACCTTGGCGGCCAACAGCCCGGAAGAGGCGGCCGCCCTTTATTCGAAGGAGTTGGCAGACGGTGAGCATTTGAATCTCACCATTTCGATCACGGATATCTGGGCGACCACTGATCCGGCGGCGACGGCGGAATGGCTGTCGGGCTTGCCAGATGGAGCCTCAAAAGCGGAGGCCGCTGCAACTTTAGCGACCGTCTGGGCTGCTAGTGATATCAAGGCGGCGGTGGCTTGGAGCGAAGGATTGAGTGACGAGTCGATGCGCCAGCAGGTGATCTCACATCTGGGAACAACTTGGGGAGCGATCGAGCCTCATGCCGCTCTGGAATGGCTGAATTCGCTACCCGCAGAGATCGCGGGAGATGGTGTTACGGGAGCATTTTACTCATGGGCTGGCACGGATCCCATCGGGCTTCAGGAGTGGATCGATCAAGTGCCAGCCGATGCGACAAGCGACCGAGCGCGACAGAGCCTCGGCGATGTGCTGAGTGAATCGAATTTGCCGGATGCGCTCGATGTCGCCCTCGGCATGCAATCGCCAGCGGTGCGAGATAACTCGGTGGCCCGCTACTTCAATGAATGGAGAAAGCGCGACGACGCCTCCGCTCAGGACTGGCTCGATGCGAGTTGGGGTGGTTTGCCCACCGGCACTCAGCAAGCGATTTCCAAGGTGCAGACGAAGAGGGTCGAGCCGAAGTGAGGATGGCTGCTTATCCGCGTGACATCGTCTGGTCCATCACCCAAGGCTTCATTTCATCCGAAGCTGATGCAAGCTCAGCCATCTCTCTTCTTCTATAGATGATCTTGGCGGCGGGGACTTGACAGCAGCGCACGACCGGGAAAACGGTGGACCGCTTAGAAGTAGCTACTGACCCCGAACCAGTAGGTAAGGGTGCTCACCTCCCCTTGGGTGCCGACACCCGGGGTATTCAGCCACTCATGCTCCAGACCGGTCTGAAACTTCAAGTTGTGATCGCAGGCGTAGTAGTTCACGCCGGCGTAGATCGATTGATGCTCATTTCCACGCCGTCGATTAATTGCAGCGTTGACGACCGAACCATGATCGGATCTCGTATAGCGCCTATCCACCCGAATTCCCTGACTTTCCGACGAACCTTGATACTGATAGCGGACAACCCCTTGGAGCTTGCCCTCAACCAGCCAATAGTAGGGGATGACAACAGCACCCCAGAATTCGCCCTGCCGATTCGATCTCAAGACGCCGTTTGATATATCGCCGTTGTCTCCGTAGAAAAGATTGGTAATCATCCCCCACTGGTCATTCTCATACTCAGCGGCTAGCGATGAGGCCCAATTGAAGCGGAACAGACTATCGTCACCGACAAGACCGTTCCCCTCCGCATTATTGTAGATGTAGTCAAAGCGAAGTTTGAAGTTTTTCGTCGCTCGGTAGCCCGCACTCACATAGTAGGCTAGGCCGTCATTCCATCCACCAAGGAACTCGGTATTCCCGCCGAGTGGAGTAGCAGCATCCGTGCTGTAAAGCGCCGCAGTGAGATCCCAGTCACCCTTTTCTAAGCCGATCGAGACACCTGTTGGGAGTGCCCCCCCATAGATCTTGTCTGCGATGGCGGACCTCTCCAAAGTTAGTAGCCTCTTTGACGATTCCCATGATTCAGTACCGATCGCTAGCTTGTGACGGCCATATTTTAGCGACAATTTATCGACGGCATCGACACCGAAGGCCTTCTTTATATCGAAGGCCAGAAGCGACACATCGAAGTCTTCATAGCCCCAGCCGAGCTTCTGGCCACCCGGCCATGGGGTAATGAGATTGCTGGCGTCATCGACAAGGTTTACATCAGCACTCATCGAGAAGTAGTTGAGGAACTTGGTCCTGAATCCAAGCCGGAAGCGTCGAACTTCCGTATGGTAATCACTAAATCCGTATCCATTGGTGTCTTCGCCCGTCAGGTAGGCTGCCTGCCATTGGAGTCGGCCGGTCAAAACGAATTTCTGAATGATGGGATTGTCCGTATCTCTGTAGATCGATCCGGGTTTCTTTGATAGCCGCTTACACCAGTCGCCGCTGGATTTTGTTTTAGAGGATGACGCGACTTTAGGTCGCTCGTCGGCCATGGTCGGTGCGTTTATCACTATGAAGATCACAGCGGGCAGAGCCGTTCTAAGCGTATGAGAGAATCTTTTCATTAACTGAGAGGTGTTTTGAATCATGCTGTAAGCCCTGCTAGTCTATTTGAAATACCTGCTTCACGTGAGCCATGCCTCGTAACAGTTCAGTGATTTTGTGGTGTCCATTGTTTGGGGTGGATCCGTACTCCGCGGTGAGATTCCTAACACGCCGTTACGATGTTCTCATTGTGATCCATTCTTGATTGATGGAGCGTCATCGCTGTCATTCCCTAAGCCGTTAGTCCGGCTGCTTTCTTTCTAATTAAATCATGAAACTCAAAAAATCAATCGTGTCAAAAAACGTCGGTGACTTCTCGCTAAATACCGACATTGTGACGAGTCATCAAATGAAGTCGGGAGATCTGGCCGTTTTTGAAGTTCTTGAAGTCGGTAAGCCGGGAAAAGTCCAGATGACCGATGGGCGGAATCGAACGATCTTCTCCGGTGACTTTCTGATGGCCGCTTTCGGCGATCGCTATGCGACTTCCCAGTTTGAAGGTTATGTCCCCGAGGTGCCGCGCACGGATGCTGAGTATCAGATGCTAGGTGGCGGCGGCGTGGTCGGGCGTCTGAAATCGAAAAACACCCGCCTCGAGGAAATCGATCCGACTACCGTGCGGTTGGTCGGCTATTGCTGCGAACAGGATGGAAGCGTGATCAATACGAAATTCTACAACTGCGAGCGAAGCAAGTTCCGCTGCCATACGCCCGCAAAAGTTATTCTCAGCATTGGCTCCACAATGGACAGTGGTAAAACGACCACTGCTGCTTTCACGGCCCGTGGTCTTGTCAAGGATGGCCACCGAGTCGGGTTCGTCAAGCTGACCGGCACCTGTTACCCACGCGACCGGGAATTCGTCTTCGATTGCGGCGCGCACGTCGTCGCGGACTTCAGTCTTGTGGGCTTTCCCTCCACTTTCATGTGCTCGAAGAGTGAGATACTCGATATTTACCAGACGCTCATGGATCGATTCTCTGATCACGATCTTGACTATATCGTCATCGAGATCGCTGACGGCTTGATGCAACGGGAGACCAATTTTCTCCTGCGGGACAAGGTGTTCATGCAGACCATTGACCGTATTATCTTCTCTTGTTGTGATAGCCTGAGTGCAATGCATGGTGTGCAGCTTCTCGGCGAGTGGGGGCTGAGTGTGACGGCCATCTCGGGACGCATGACGATGTCGCCGCTCTTGGTTCAGGAAGTCTCCGAATATCTTCAGATGCCTGTGTTCACGATGGAGGATGCATCTGAAGGAAGGATTAACCACCTTTTCGTTGAGGAGCCGATAGTTGCGATGAAGTTGGAAGCATGAGCATGAGTTTCACGCGTCGCGCGGATCACCTCCCCATGAACAAGTATTCGCCACGATCGCTTATTTTTGGCTTTGCCAGAAGCCATAAGCTGCTGCTGAGCGGCACCATTGCCGCGTTATTCGTCAGTCGACTTCTCAATGTCCTTCTGCCTCTCAGCATTGGGCTATTCGTCGAAATCATCTCGGCTGGGAATTCCGGAGCGAAAGCACGGCTAACGCATATGATCCCGCTGAAGATTGAGACCGCTGATGCCTTCTTCAAGTTCTTTGGTGTGCTGGTTCTTTTGAAGGGAGTGCTGGCATTTTTCGAGAAGTTCGGTGTCGGCATTGCGGGCGAGGCATTTTCGCACGATCTGCGCAACCGGGCGTTCTCCTCGCAGATGATGCAGACGATGGAATCCCACCGCTCTCGACCGGTCGGGCGCTATCTCCTTCGTTACTCTGGCGATCTTACAACAGCTCGAAACCTCCTGACCAAAGGCCTGCTCGGATTTGCAGGCGACACGGTGATGCTGGCGGGTGCTTTTACACTGCTTTTTTCGATGCGCGCAAGCTGGGCTCTGGTGGTGACTGGCATCTTTGCCAGCTCCGCCACCGCCGTGATGGTGCTTGGCAGGATGCTCAAGCG
>Ga0100400_1003492_pt1 | contig 10582 bp, 12 predicted proteins | sample CryGeymeta201524_FD_80420 | JGI IMG/M metagenome (GOLD analysis project Ga0100400, IMG submission 80420) | Groundwater microbial communities from Crystal Geyser aquifers in Utah, USA - Crystal Geyser metaG 2015-24 | ecosystem: Environmental > Aquatic > Deep subsurface > Groundwater | place: USA... | reverse complement strand
TGAAGTAAGTGAAAGGCAGAGGGAGAGGAGATGAGCTCGGCGGGGATTGCTACCGCAAAGTTAGGGAGGAGAGTGATTTTTTGTGTCTTGGGTAATTTGTCCTCGGCAATCAAAAAGTTTTTGTCTTCTTTGAGGTCATAAACGTACCATGAGCCTGCTTGGAGTGAGCGAGATTCTGTCTGGGTAGAAGATGAGGGGAGGGTGGGCACGAGACCGGTGGGAATATCAAGATTGGTGATAGATTGATAAAGTAGACGTTTGGAGTCGGGGGAGAAGTAAAGATTGGTGGCAGACTGGGTTGCGATACTCGCCATAAACTCCGGTAATTTGAGGAGCTGAACTCGCTCTTGTCGAGCTAGCTCTAGTTCCCACTCGGAGAGGATCTGAGGGAGGCGGACGGTCACATCTTTGAGGGTAGCGAGATCATTGAATTTGGTAGCGTCGAGGAGGATGTGAGAACCTGTTTTAAAGGATACTAATATCTCGCTTCCGTTGGGGCTCCAGGTGTAATTACTAGTAGTATAGTCATAGCCGGTTTCGGTGCGGGCTATTTGGCGGGCGGTTTTGTTGAGAGCAATTGGCGAAGAAGTAAGCTCTTGGACATACAGACCGTTTTTGGCAACTGCAGATGAGGATGCAACGGTAAATGAGAGTTTGGTGCCATCTGGAGCGGGGACAGGCATGGTAGCGCCGGTATAAGTCAGAGGCTCAAGGCTTGGACTAGCGGGGAAGAGCTGGGCATTGGTCTCTGTGACCAGCTCGGCTTCGATTTTGAGTTTTTTACTCCAAGTGTGGTAGCCGTCCTTTTTGATCTCGATGTCATAAGTACCCGGGTCGAGATTGAGGGTGTTGTCGGTGGCGGTCGTCAATTTGCCATTGATATAGACTTCACCCGCTGTGGGGTAAGAGTTGGCGGAGAGGAGACCAGTCCCCTTGATTGTGAGCGTTTTGGTGGGGCGATAACCTTGAGCATAGCGGATCATGAGGAAGGTGCCACTAAAAATAAAAACGGCGGTGGTCAAAAAGATGAGTAGACGTGCGGATGGGAGTTTCATGAGGTTATTATACCAACAAAAAAGCTGTAGTTGAAGGGTACATCCGAGGAGACGGGGAAATCAGTGTGGATGGTGAATGATCCTTGACCCACCGTGACCCAATATTTCTTGGCTGGGGCATAATCACTCGTAAAAGTAATAGTCACTGGGGTTGTGGGGGTAAGTTGGTCGTGTGTAACTGAGGTTTGATTCTTGCCTTTGGGGAGGGTGGCAGAGCTCATAATCAATGTCGCATCATTGACTTTGAGAGTAGTGGTAGTTCCTGCAAGATCGCTCCAGGCATTGCCTTTGTATATTTTGAGTGAGCTAGAGAGGTTATCAAAATAGATGGTTCCCGAAACGGGAGTAGTGGGGGCGAAGGAGGAATGTAGAGTCAAACTAGTGGTGGTTAGTGCCCCAGTAGGGGCGAGCATTGTCTTGAGTAAATCAATGGTTGGATCAGAAATAGTAGTTGTAGAACTAGGGGTAGGTGAGTCCAACTTGGTTGGTTTCATGTTGAAGATTAGATGATATGAGAATAGAAGGAGGAGAGTGATAAGGATGTGAGTGAGATATCCTGTGGGGACAGTCCCTCCCCGCCGCGGCGGGGGCCCCTTCTCGGCTTGCAGCCGGGAATTCCTTTCAGGGACTGTCCCCTCGAAAGGGCCTGCCTGCGCAGGCAGGCCAGACCCTCGGGCGCATTTGAGCTCATCGAGTTTTTCCATGAGTTTTTGGCGGGGGTAGTAGGTGTTGCCGGCGGTAATAAAGGGATGAATCTTGCCGTCATTCTCCCACCTTATTAGGGTAGTAGAGCTGACTCCACATAGAAGGGCGGCTTGTTCTAGATTTAGGAGATCTGATTGTTTGAGGATAGTGCCATGTTTGAGTGCATCTAGGATTTGGAGATCTTCGATGGAGTAGCGACGCTGATTGCCGAGTGTCCGACTAGGAGTAAATCTACCAGCTTCTTCCCAGCGACGCAAAGTCTTATCGGAGAGGTTGAGTTTGGTTGCGACTTCTTGTATTGTATAGAGCTTGTCCATAACTTGTACATCCAGATATGTGTCTAAGTTTGTAGGGTATGTTTAGATAGTAGATCTACGGTGAATAGATGTCAAGTAGATATAATTAACGCAAATATACTCTCAAGAGTGCGGTATATGTATATATTATGCGGTAATCTGATTGAGAGCGTGAAAAGGCAATCCCGATGAGGACGTGGTAAAATGATCCTTATGAACTTTGGTAAGAAGCTAGGTATTGATCTGGGGACCGCAAATTCGTTGGTGTGGATTGCCGGTGAGGGTCTAGTGCTAAATGAGCCAACGGTAGTGGCGGTGACGATTGTTGATATGCGAGTTGTAGCCGTAGGGAACGAAGCCAAGACTATGTTGGGTCGTACCCCCGGCAATATTATAGCTAGTCGCCCCATGAAAGACGGTGTGATCGCCGATTATGCGGTAACTGAGGCAATGCTTAAGTATTTCATTACACGAGCCGTAGGGAAGTCCTGGCTGTTTAAACCAGACATTATGATTTGCGTGCCGGCTGGGTGTACTCAAGTTGAGAGGAGGGCGGCACAAGATGCTACTATCTCAGCTGGGGCACGCCAAGTTTATTTGATTGATGAGCCACTGGCGGCGGCGATAGGGGCGGGGATCCCAATTGCCGAGGCTTCGGGAAATATGATCATCGATATTGGGGGCGGATCGGCGGAGGCGGCAGTGATTGCGCTGGGTGGAGTGGTGGTCCACAAAAGTGTGCGAGTGGGGGGGACGAAGCTAGATGAGTCAATCATTGATTATGCACGACGGAACCATTCTTTGATAATCGGCGATCAAACGGCGGAAACAGTAAAAATAAAGATTGGTTCGGCCACAAAACTGGCGCGGGAGGAGAGTATGAACGTAAAGGGGCGTGATAGTGTGACGGGATTACCTCGGACAGTGAGCTTTACCTCAAGTGATATCTACCAAGCAATGCAGAAACCGCTGAGTCAGATTGTGGGAGTCGTCAAGGCAGTTTTAGAGGAGACGCCACCCGAGTTGTCTAGCGATATCATAGATAAGGGGATCGTGATGAGTGGTGGGACCTCGACTTTGCGCAATTTGGATGCTCTGTTTACCAAAGAGATAGGAGTACCGGCGTACATCGCAGAGGATCCGCTTTTTTGTGTAGTCAAGGGGACGGGGAAGGCGATTGAGAACATTGAGAGCTATCGGAAGGCTTTTAGATAAATATTTGATATTGTTTGGTATGATTGTGATATGATTATTGGAATAGATTCCTCAAGAGCGTTTGTAAGTGACAAAACGGGTACGGAGAACTACTCTTACCACGTTATCACTGCGATGCTGAGATTGCCAGAATCTAGAGAACACACGTTTGTCCTGTTTACCCGTCCAAATGCAGTCTTACCTAGTGAATTGTTGCTATATAGCAATCTAATGGTAAAAGAAGTGAGATGGCCATATTTGTGGACGCAGGCGGGATTAGCTTATGGCTCATGGCTCATGGCGTATGGAAAGAATCAGAATCAATATCTTGATGTGTTGTGGATACCCGCTCACACGTTACCGATTTTGCGTAATCCAAAAATCAGAACGGTAGTAACGATTCATGGTCTGGAATATCAGTGGCTTCCAGAGTACAAAAATTGGTTGCAAAAGTGGTATTTACCGCTCTCGACAATTTACGCCGCAAAATACGCAGATAAGCTGATTGCCGTGTCCAAGTTTACGTCGCATCAGCTCCAAAAAGAGTTACATACTGATAAAAACAAGATCAAAGTGATATATGAAGGGGTAGAATGAAATACATACTCTTTGTTGGGACTGTTCAACCAAGGAAGAATTTAGTAGCTCTAATTGACGCATTCTCTCGTACAAAAATAGAAAAATTGATTATTGCAGGCGGGATTGGATGGATGGCGCAAGAAGTTTTACGAGCTCCCTCCAGATTTGGTGTGCAGGAAAAAGTGATATTTACAGGTAGAGTAAGCGATTTGGAACTTGAGAAATTATATAACGGAGCATTGATGTATGTCCAGCCGTCTCTTACGGAAGGGTTTGGGTTGCCGGTCTTAGAAGCGATGCAAATGGGCGTCCCCGTAATCAGTAGTGATGGAGGGGCGCTAAGTGAAGTAGTGGGTAAAGCGGGGACAATAATCAAATTGGGGGATGGATTTGTAGAGCGACTTGCGAGGGCGATGGAGCGGGTGGTGAGTGATAAAAAACTGCAAAATAATTCGATATCTATGGGATATGAGAGAGTCAAGGAATTCACCTGGGAGAAGACGGCTAGAGAGACTTTATCAACTCTAGTGGGGTAGGGATATAACTTAAAAATTAAAATCACAAATCATAAATTCTCAAATTCTCAAATTAAAGATATAATAGTCGTATAAATCATTTGTACAAAATGGCAAAAACGAGACAATTTAGGCTGAAATATTTGATCTTAGAGTAAATATATATCAGTTAATGGTTCATGGCTCATGGCTCATGGCGAATAGAATATGTATAGGACATAAAAATTGGGGTGGAAACGAGGGAATTTTGCACTCTGTCAACAGAGAGGGTATGATAAGTTAGTAAATAGTGAATAGTAAATAGCAAATGGTTTAATAAAATGAAGAAAAGTGCCCATAAAACTCAAAAAGTAAGTGATAAAAAGATGGATAAATCAGTACAAATCTTTGGGGTGACTATATTTGGCACTCAAATGCGTCAAGTGCTAAGTAAAGTTGGTCTCCAGAGGAAAGGAATGTTGCATGTCGCAACGGTCAACCCAGAGTATATTATGGAGGCGAGGGGTAACTCTCAATTTAGAGAAATTTTAGCACATTGCTTGACGGTCGCAGATGGACATGGGGTGGTATGGGCCCTTCGGCTAGCTCAGGGTAAACAAATTGAGAGGATTAGCGGGGTGGAGCTGGCAGAGGAGATACTCAAGCTAGCCGATGAGAGAGGAGAAAAAGTATTTTTGCTGGGTGCTCAAACTGGTATAGCTGAGAAAGCCGCACTAGAGATGGCATCTAAGTACCCCCACGCACATTTTATGAGTTATGCGGGGGCGCAGACGGTGAAAGTAGAGAAAAGCGAAGAAGCGAGTATGACGATCGCCAAGATCAACGGGTTTGAACCGGATTACCTCTTGGTGGCATATGGCTCACCCTGGCAGGATATCTGGATCGAGGAGAATAGGCCGTATCTGAGAGTGCGGGTGGCGATGGGGGTGGGGGGGACGCTGGACGAGTGGGCTGGGGTGGTTGCGAACTGTCTGGCACGGATGGACAAGATTGGACTCAAGTGGATGTGGCGAGTGTTACATGAGCCATGGAGATGGAAACGAGTAGTAAAAGTACTCCAGTTTGGTACTCTGGTGTTGTATCACAAGTTGATAGATTGATATAGAATAGAGTTATGAGTTTTTGGACAGATTTGTTTACTAAGAAAAAGATGGTTTTGGGACTGTCTCCTATGGATGGGGTCACGGACGCTGCGATGAGGTATATGGTCGCAAAGTATGGGCAACCTGATGTGATGTTCACCGAGTTTGTGAGTGTGGATGCTTTACATTATGCCATGGGAGACCCCACTTCGCCTTCGGCTTCGAAGGGGCAAGGGAGGAGGGAAAGATTGCTGAAAACATTCTTACGGGCGCAAGATGTTGCGCCCCTACATGGTACATGGCCATATGAGGTGGCGCAGGTGTTTGGACATACACCTCCGTATTTTGCCGAGGCGGCAGAGCTCATTGAGAGCCTTGGGTTTGACGGGATTGATATCAATATGGGGTGCCCTGCACACAAGGTAGAGGAACAGGGATCTGGAGCGGGACTGATTCGCCAGCCCAAATTAGCACAAGAGATTATCAAAGTGGTCAAAGCTCATACCAAGCTTCCAGTTTCGGTCAAAACTAGAATCGGGATAGATCATGACACCGTACAGGAATGGATGGAAGTTTTGATGGAGGCCAAGCCGGCCGTGATTAGCTTGCATGGGCGGACACTCAAGCAGATGTATTCGGGGAGTGCAGATTGGGGAGCGATCGCTTTGGCAGCAGAAGTTGTACACAAGTATGGTGGACATATCTTGGGGAATGGGGATGTAGGATCAGTTGATAGTGCATGGCGTATGGCGCATAGCTATGGGGTGGATGGGGTGCTGATCGGACGGGCGGCAGAGGGGAACCCCGCCGTGTTTAATTCTCAAATCATAAATTCTCAAATTCTCAAATTGGAGTCTGAAAAAGAACAGAGACTGGCTTGGATGGTAGAGCACGCGAAATTATTTGAAAAAATATTCCCTGAGTCGTTTTTGCTCGTGCGCAAACACTTGGCTTGGTACTGCAAGGGGTTCCCTGGAGCGGTAGATTTGCGAGCGAGACTAATGATGACAAATAGTGCAGATGAGGTAGAGAAGATAGTGGAAGAGATGAATTAAGTTTGATCTGGATTGATTCCCAACAACCATTGGACCTGTTCTTTTTTGTAGCGGCGATCACCACGAGAGTTGATGCGAATAGCGGGGAGTTTACCACGTTTGCCCCAGCGTTTGAGAGTGAGAGGGGAGACGCGCAGGAGATCGGCGACTTCGCGGACAGTTAAGAGATCGGGGAGGTTTTTTAAATCAACTTGGGTTTGGCTCATAGGTTATGGCTCATGGCAAATAGTGAATAGTAGATAGATATTAGCAATTGTTTTGGTGTGTGTCAATAGGATACTATTTGATGAGGTGTATGTAGTACTTAGTTAGTAGTACTTAGTACTTAGATCACGAGATGTATAGATTGATGTAGTTGGATTGTGCGTCACGTATTTGATTTGTGTATGCGGGCGAATAATGATTCGCCCCTACGGGTAGTGTGGTGGGGGAGTGGGGAGAAGTGGATAAGTTTAGATCAGGGAGTAGTCGATGACGAGGCCGATCAAGGTTTGGAGAATGGGGCAGGCGGATTTGAATTTGAGAAGCTTTAGAGCGACGGTGCCATAAATTTGTAGTGGCTCGGCAATGAGGGCATGGATGAATGACTGGGTACTGCCCGTGATACCTGAGAAATCGAGGATAACCTCTTCGTTTTTTGTCAGAAACGGCATGATTTCTTTTTGACGAATTGAGGTAGCGATGTCTTTGTTCTGAGCAAAGTCGTGGACAAGAGGGAGAAGAACAGCGGATTTGGGTGAGGGCAGTATTAAAATCTGTGATCTTGTTTAGGGGGATGTCTACACCTACGGCTGTACCATGCCAAAAGGGGAAGTCGTTGCTCCCTGAGGCATGATCTTCTTGTAAGGCGAAGTGAGATCAACTTTAGTATTATCAAGAGGAAAAGTATTGGGAGTGAGGAATTTTTCAAAGTTGCCGAGAAACGCGCTGTTTGGGAGTGTGATTTGATGAATCACGCGTTAATATTACCTAGAATTTAGGTATTTGTCAAATATCCCTAAATTCTAGGTATACGTAACTTATTTCAATTCAACAGTTGCACCGGCTTCTTCGAGCTTTTTCTTGGCTGTTTCGGCGTCTTCTTTCTTAGCGCCTTCCAAAATGGTCTTGGGGGCGGCTTCGACCAAGTCCTTGGCTTCTTTGAGGCCTAGGATTTGGTTGAGTTCGCGAACAGCTTTGATGACGCCAATTTTGTTGGCACCAGCTGCGGCGAGGACGACGTCAAAGGCATCCTGCTCTTCCGAGCCTTCGCCTCCGGCTACGGCCGGCGTAGCGCCCACCTGCGCTAAAGCTACGGCGGGTGAAGCTGAGACACCAAACTTCTCTTCAAGGGCTTTGACTAGGTCAGCGACCTCAAGAACTGATAATTTTTCGATCTGCTCTACTAGAGCTTTTAGGTCTGACATATTGTCTCCTTTATTTTTTACTAATAGCGTTTAAAGCGTAAACAAAGTTGCGCATGGGCGCAGTCAAAACGGAAACTAGGTTGCGGGCTGGATTGCTGAGTGTACCCATAAGTTTGGCGATGAGTTCGTTCTTGCTGGGAAGGGTGGCAAGTTGCATAATTTTTGTGATCGAAAGTACTTCTTTGCCTAGTACACCAGCCTTTATCTTGGGTAGATTTTTGTCGTTGGTTTTGGCAAACTCGACCATGGCCTTAAGTGGTGCAACAGCATCTCCGTTTGCGAGCAAAGTGATGTTGGGACCACGTAAAGGCTCTTCGAGCTCACGTGGCAAGCCAGTTTCTTTAAAAGTTGAGTTAGTCATGGCGATTTTGAGAAGGGAGTTTTTGGCGACGGTCATATCACCACCAGCTGCCCGCACGAGACCGCGCAGAGTGACTTGCTCTTTGACGGTGAGTCCGGCATAGTCGGCGATGAAGACAGCCTGGACTTGGTCTAGTTTGGTGGTTAGTTCGGCAACAGCAGAAATATTTTTATTATTTGGCATAAATTCCTTAGGTGTGACTTATAATTTGCGCACTGTCTTTAGGATATGGGTAGTATAGCAGTATTTTAGTTTAACTGCAACTTGATGCCAGGAGACATGGTGGAGGCGAGCGTGGCTTTGGTCACGTTTTTGAGCTTGACACCGTCAAGGAGTGCTTGGATATTGGCTATCAACTCTTCTTCTTTTTGATCTATCTTACCTACAGTCACGTGCATGAGGGGGAACTTGGCTTCGGCTTTGACTACTGTCTTGCCTCCAGCAAATTCTTTGGCTTTTTTCTCCGGATCGTTCGTCACAGTCCCAGCCTTGGGAGACGGCATGAAACCCTTGGGACCCAAAACTTTAGCATATTTAGCGAGCTTGGGCATGAAAGCTGGCGAGGTGACCAAGATATCAAACTCGAGCTTACCCTTTTCAATATCTTTGATGAGTTCGTCAGTTACGATGGCCACGCGTTTGGTGGCTCCGGCTACGAATGGGAAGGTTAGTTCAACACGAGTAGGGGTGTCTTTGGTGACCAGGTTCAAGTGGAGAGTGACGGTCGAGACAAATTTGGTGATGTTGGTAGATTTGAGGAGTTTGACGGCCTCTTTTAGCTCATATTTCTTTTGTGGATCTACCTTGGATTTGCTGGTTTTGATGGCGCGGCCACCGCGGAAGTCGTGGCGTTTGTTGGCTGGACGGGGACCCTCCTTCGTCTCGCTAAGCGAGACTTCGGCGGGCAAGCCTTCTTCGCTTTGGGTGGTGCTTTCTGCAACTGGAGTAGCGATGTCAGGTTGATATTTAGTTCTAATTTCCTCAAGACCATTTTCGGAAACTCCATTGATGGCCATGATGTCGCCGTCGGTCATGCCCGTAAGCTGATCAGGTTTGACACGAGCAGTACGTAGGGCTTCGGCGATATTGGGGGAGAGATCGCTATAGAGCTCTTCCCAAATAGTCATGGATTTTTGTTTCTTGGGAGCTACTTTGCCTGTTGTATCTTTGCGTTTGCCCATATTTTGGTTCTCCTTAATCCACTGCCTATGGCGGGGTCAAGTAATAATGAATGGGTGAATTGTAGCATCAAGTAGTGCTGATGTCGATAAGCTTGGTGAGGATGACCTCTTTGGAAGTTTCAAATCCGCTCATCCACTCTATTTCTTCACGATAGGAGATATCTTTGTGATATGCAAGTTGTTCGCGGAAAAGTCTAGAGTTGAACTCTCCGATGCCAAATAACTCTTCGGCTTTGTCTATAACTGCTTGGAGTGAGTGATGTTGAAAAATAAAGTAGAGATCGGCATAATCTTTCCATTTGTTACGTTGTCCCATGGCAAATGCTTTCATGGCGCCAATAGTTAAATCATCAGGCATGCTGATGTATTTCTCAAACCAAAGATCATGAGTGATGGGATACTCAAAATGAAAAAAGGTAGTTTTGATTTGGTCTAGAATCATGGTAAATTCACCCTCGGATTCGATGTGAACATGATTGATGGTATGATGGGTGCGTATTTTTTGACGTATAGATCTATTGGAAAATAAATTGGCACTAAATAAGTCAAAATCAATGGACCGGCGATGACCATATTGGAGAGCTAGTGCGGTGCCACCAACCAAATAAAAATCTTTGGAGAATTGTTGGATAAGTGATAGTAACTTGGTTTGTTCAGGTGTGAGTATAGTTTGGTGCATAACGAGCAAAGTAATGCGAATAATAGTTGCGCGCGAGTTTGTGGAGATTGGATCTGGATTGGGTATTGTGCCATGCGAAAAGCTGGGCAACTTTGTCCATACCTAAGATTTTAATGAGATGTTGAGTTTGTTTCCAGGTACCAAAATTTAGCACTGCCTCCACAACCGAGCGGATGTCGAGGCTATCGTATGATTTGGTATACCAGATGAGAGAGGGGTCATGGCGAATGATGTCTTGAGCTGCTTTAAGCTGGTCTTTTGGGATGTTAAACATGAGTATATTATAGCAAATTTAGGTGAAAATGACTGTGACTATCTTGAGTACTTTGTCGATTTTGTTCTCTACTCGATCGATGCGGTTATCCACGACTTTTTCAACTACTTTTAGTACAATCTCTTCGATAATTACTTTGTCGTGATCGGATAGCATAACTACATTAAAGCATGTTGGATTTGGAGCGTCAACAAGATAAC
>Ga0100400_1003491_pt1 | contig 10582 bp, 7 predicted proteins | sample CryGeymeta201524_FD_80420 | JGI IMG/M metagenome (GOLD analysis project Ga0100400, IMG submission 80420) | Groundwater microbial communities from Crystal Geyser aquifers in Utah, USA - Crystal Geyser metaG 2015-24 | ecosystem: Environmental > Aquatic > Deep subsurface > Groundwater | place: USA... | reverse complement strand
TCCTGGAAGACCAGCTCGCGGGTCATCGAGCCGCGGATGCCCATCTTGTTCTCCTTCTTGCCGAAGGTGAAGCCGGGCGTACCCTTCTCGACGATAAACGCGCTGGCGCCGCGGGCGCCCTTCTTCTTGTCGCTGATGGCGATCACGCTGTAGATGTCGGCCTCGCCGCCGTTAGTGATCCACTGCTTGGTGCCGTTGAGGATGTAGCTATCGCCATCCAGGACCGCCGTGGTCTGGATGCCGCCCGCGTCGCTGCCGGCGTTGGCCTCGGTCAGGCCGAAGGCGCAAACGGTGCCCTTGCAGACTTTCGGCAGGTACTTGGATTTCTGCTCGTGGCTGCCGAACAGGACGATCGGCGTGACACCGAGTCCGGTGCCGAAGAGTGCCAACGCGATGCCTGCGCAGTACTTCGAGAGCTCCTCGATCGCTACGATCTGATCCATGCAGCCGCCGCCCATGCCGCCGTACTGCTCCTCGATGGCAATCCCGAACAGATCGGCATCGGCAAAGACTTTCACCATGTCCCAGGGGAACGCGCCGCTCTCATCGTAGTGCTCGCGCACCGGTTTGATCTTCTCTTCGCCGATCTGACGACACAGATCCCGAATCATGATTTGCTCTTCGGTTAAGCCGAAATCCATACCTGTCTCCTTCGTGCAAGCGGATGTTCCTCCGTACCGCACAACCGGGCGAGCAATCGGAACGATCCATAATGAACGCGGATGAAAGCAGACTCGCGCCCCCGGATCAAGCAAAAAGCTTGTAAAGGACTATCGGGCGCGTATAGGATCGGTGGGGTTGAGGCACAGATCCCCCGCCGAGCGGCCGTGGCTCCGGGAGAAAGCGGGGGGGTAACTTTCGGGGCGTTGGGAGATCGGTGAACGAGAACGGCGACGAGAGCGGAAAACGAGTGGGCATTTGAATCGTCAATCGTTCTCGTCGCCGTTCTCGTAATCCGAAATAGGCAGACAGTAGTTGTGTTTAAAGAGTGAAAACACCACAATACGGTGCGGTTTAACTTGAAGTTATAAACAAGGTTGATGGGATGAAAGAAATCGGAATCGGGCTGCTGGGGTTCGGGACGGTTGGCGCGGGGGTGGTCGAGGGCCTTCAGCGCAACGGCGACCTGCTGGCGAAACGACTCGGGGTACGGTTGGTGCTGCGGCGGATCGCCGATCTGGACATCACGAGCACCCGCGGGGTGAGCGTGGATGCCGCGCTGATGACAACCGACGCCGAGGCGTTGATTGTCGATCCGACGGTCGATGTGGTGATCGAGCTGATCGGCGGGACGGGGATCGCCCGCAAGCTGGTCATGCAGGCATTGGCCCTCGGCAAGCCGGTGGTGACCGCCAACAAGAAGCTGCTGGCCGAGCACGGGGCCGAACTCTATGCGCTGGCGGCGGCCAATGGCGCCGACCTGTATTTCGGGGCCAGTGTCGGCGGCGGCATCCCCATCATCCGGGCGCTGCGCGAAGGGCTCTGCGCGAACGCGATCACCAGTATCCAGGGCATCCTGAACGGGACCTGCAACTACATCCTGACCGAGATGGAGAGCAAGGGGCTGGCTTTCGATGTGGCCCTGCGCGAGGCACAGCGCCTCGGCTTTGCCGAGGCCGACCCCGGCCTGGATATCGACGGGCACGACACAGCCCACAAGGCGGTCATCCTGGCCTCGCTGGCCTATGGGGCCCCGGTGGACCTTGGCGCGGTGTATGTCGAGGGGATTCGCGGCATTGAGAAGGCGGACATTGATTACGCGGCCGGGTTTGGCTACCGCATCAAGCTGCTAGCCATGATCCGTCGCGATGGCGATGCCGTGGAGGTGCGGGTGCATCCGACGCTGGTGCCGGTGGGCGATGTGCTGGCCTCGGTCAGCGGGGTGTTCAATGCGGTCATGGTCGAATCGGACCTGGCGGACCGCACGCTTTACTACGGGCGCGGCGCGGGCCGGCTGCCGACCGCCAGCACGGTGCTTGGCGATGTGGCCGATGTGGCCCGCAACCTGGCCAAGGACGCCTCGCTGCGGGTGCCGGCACTGCCGCCGACGGGGGAAAAACTGCCCGTCAAGCCTATGGCCGAGGTGCGCTCGCGCTACTACCTGCGGCTCTGCATGCTGGATCAGCCGGGCGTTTTCGCCCAGGTGACCGGCGTGCTTGGTGCACGCGGCATCAGCATTGAATCGGTCCTACAGAAAGGCACGACGGCCGATGGGCTTTCATCGGTGGTGATTATGACCCACGAGGCGCGCGAGGCGGACCTGGATGCCGCCCTGGCCGGAATCAATACGCTGCAGGCGATACGCGGGGGGACCGTGCGCTTGCGGGTAGCAGGATGAGTACTTACCAGTCGAGGGAATGAAAACATGAAAGTATGCAAGTTCGGTGGAAGTTCGGTTGCCGATGCCAGGCAGATCAGCAAGGTGTGCGATATTGTGATGGCGGACCCGGAGCGCCAGGTGGTGGTGGTTTCCGCCCCGGGCAAGCGCTCGAAGGCGGACATCAAGGTGACCGACCTGTTGATCGCCTGTGCGGAGGCGCGGCTCAATGGCGCCTCGGTTGGGGAACCGCTGGCCAAGGTGATCGAGCGGTTTTCGACGATCTGCGATGATCTCGGGCTCGAGGAAAGCGTGATGGTCGATATCGAGAAGGCGCTGCGGTGCACGGTCGCGGGGCCGACCGATCACGCCGGCCGCTATCTCGATGCGGTCAAGGCGGCGGGCGAGGACAACTGCGCACGGCTGGTGGCGGGCGAGCTGCGCCGCCGCGGCCATGCGGCCGAGTACCTCAACCCCGGCGTGGCCGGGTTGCTGCTCAGCGACGAGTACGGTCACGCCCGGCTGCTGCCGCAAGCCTATGAGAAGCTGGAGGCCTCGCTGGCCAACATCGAGGGTATTGTCGTGTTCCCCGGGTTCTTCGGTTATACTCCCGGGGGCGAGATCGTGACCTTCTCGCGCGGCGGTTCGGATGTGACCGGCTCGATCCTGGCGGCGGCGGCCAAGGCGGATGTCTATGAGAACTTCACGGATGTGGATGCGGTTTTCGTGGCCGACCCGCGGGTAATCGAGAATCCAAAAGCGGTCAAGGAGATCACCTACCGCGAGATGCGCGAGCTTTCATATGCCGGGTTCGACGTGCTGCACGACGAGGCGATCATCCCGGCGGTGCGGGCGGGCATCCCGATCTGCATCAAGAACACCAATTCGCCGACGGCACCGGGAACGCTGATCGTCCCCGAGCACCGCCAGGCATCCAGCCGGGTGGTTGGAATCGCCGCCAGCTCAGGGTTCTGCACGGTCTATGTGAGCAAGTACCTGATGAACCGGGAAATCGGTTTCGGGCGCCGGTTGCTGCAGATTTTCGAGGATGAGGGCGTCTCGTACGAGCACACCCCATCGGGCATCGACAACATGTCGGTGATCCTGCGCGAGGACGGGTTTTCGGAAAAAACCCAGCAGGCCATCTGCAAGCGGATCCTTGATGAACTCGAGGCGGACGATGTGAGCGTCGAGCGCGGTCTGGCGTTGCTGATGATCGTCGGCGAGGGCATGCGCTATGCCGTGGGCTTGTCGGCCCGGGCAACCAAGGCGCTGGCGGACGCGAATGTGAATATCGAAATGATGAATCAGGGCTCGTCCGAAATCAGCATCATGTTCGGGATCAAGGCCGAGGAGTCCGAACGCGCCTTACGGTCGCTCTACCAGGCTCTTTTCGAACAGGAGGGGTGATGAAAAAGCGCAAAGTCGCCATCTACGACACCACGCTGCGCGATGGCGCGCAGGCCGAGGGTGTCTCGTTCTCGTCGGTCGGCAAGCTGCTGCTGGCCCGTCGGCTGGATGCCTTCGGCGTAGACTATATCGAGGGCGGTTTCCCCGGCTCGAACCCCAAGGACATGGCATTCTTCGAGGCGGTGCGGAAGGAGGAATTCCAGCACGCGAAGATCGCGGCGTTCGGCAGCACCCGGCGCGTGAAGACCAGCGTGAAGGCTGATCCGATCGTGCAGGGGTTGATCGCGGCCCAGACCCCCGTGGTCACGATCTACGGCAAGAGCTGGAAGTTGCATGTCCACGACGTGCTGCGCACGACACCGGAGGAGAATCTGGCAATGGTGGCTGATACGGTCGCCTTCCTCAAGGACAGCGGCAAGGAGGTCATCTTCGATGCCGAGCATTTCTTCGACGGCTACAAGCACGATCCGGACTACGCCATGCAGGTGCTGGCCGCGGCGGAGGGGGCCGGGGCGGATGTGCTGGTGCTGTGCGACACCAACGGCGGTTGCCTGCCCAGCGAGATCTTCACGATCACCCGTAACGTGGTGACCCTGTCCACGGCGGCGGTCGGTATCCACCCGCACAATGACATCGGCTGCGGCGTGGCCAACGCGCTGGAGGCGGTGCGGGCCGGGGCCGTGCATGTGCAAGGCACGATGAACGGCTACGGCGAACGCTGCGGCAACGCCAACCTGACCACGATCATCCCCGGCCTGCAGCTCAAGATGGGCGTGGATTGCATCCCGGCGCGCCAGATGAAGCGCCTGCGCGACCTGTCGCTGTTTGTCGACGACCTGATCAACCTGCGCAGCGACACGCGGGCGCCCTATGTCGGCCAGAGCGCGTTCGGCCACAAGGGCGGCGCACATGTCAACGCCGTGCAGAAGAATCCCGAGACCTTCGAGCATATCCATCCCGAGACGGTCGGCAACGAACGGCATATCCTGGTGTCCGAGCTCTCTGGCGGCAGCAGCATCCTGCTCAAGGCACAGGAGGTCTGCGGCGAGTCCGCCTCGAAGGAACAGACCGCCGCGATCCTCAAGGAACTCAAGGCGCTGGAGCACAAGGGCTATGCCTTTGAATCCGCCGATGCCTCGTTCCGCATCCTGGTGCAGAAGGTGCTTAAGCGGCACAAGCCGTTCTTCGAACTGGACGGGTTCCGGGTGATCGTGGAAAAACGCGGCAAGGATGAACCCTGCGTCTCGGAGGCGACCGTGAAGCTGCGGGTCAAAGGGCAGGTCGAGCACACGGTGGCGGAGGGCGATGGCCCCGTCAACGCGCTGGACCAGGCCTTGCGCAAGGCGCTGCGACCCCTTTATCCCGAGATCGCCGATGTGCAGCTGGTCGATTTCCGGGTGCGGATCCTCGACCCGCAGGAGGCGACGGCCGCCACGACACGTGTGCAGATCGAATCCGGCGACGGCAAGAGCACCTGGGGCACGGTCGGCGTCTCGGAGAACATCATCGAGGCGTCCTGGGAAGCGCTGGTCGACAGCATGGAGTACAAGCTCTTCACCGAAGAGGCCCGCCAAGCGAAAAAAGGCGCGAAAAAAGGCGCGTGAGCCGCGCCGGGGGGGCCTTTTTGACGTCATGACTTGGTGACTTCGTGACGCCGGGCTTGATGCCTTCCAATTGGCGTCATGAAGTCAGCAAGTCACGGAGTCAACTCAATGCGCCACCAGCGTCAGCACGGCGGTGCGGTTGCGCTTGCGGTCGGCCTCGGTCTCGTTGGGGAACGGTGGCGCCGACTCCCCGGCTGATGAGGCACGCATGGCCCCGGCAGGCACCTTGCCGGTTTGCGCCAGGAATGTCTTGACGGCTTCCGCGCGGGCCATACCCAGGGCGAAGTTGTCCACATAGCGCGAGTCGGCGGAGGCGATCGGGGTGGCATCGGTATGCCCCTCGATCATCAGTTGATACCCTTGAAGCTTGCCCTGAAGCTGATCGGCCAGCGATCGGAGTGCGGCTTCCGCCTCCGGCGTCAGTCGCGTCGCGACGGAGAAGATCCCCTCGTTGAAGGCAATCCGTAAGGTCTGGCCCTGCTGCCGGATACTGGCGGATGGCAGCGACAGGGCCGGCCACTGGATGGCCAGTGCGGTACCCTCTCGTGGCGGTTCGGCGGGCGCGGCGGCCAGCGGACTGGCCTCGGGCTGCAGATCCAGCGTACCGGCCGTTTCCAGTGAGAACTCCGACTCATCGGTCGACGCTGGCGCGACCGCCGCCCCTTCAGTTGTCGTCGCCGTCGGCGTTGGTGCGACCTTGACGGCCGATCGTTCACAGCCTTTCAGGACAAGACTGATGACCGCCGCGCCGAGCAGGGCACCCACCAGAAATAACGGTAGGGCGGAAAGCGGACGTCGGTGCGAACCGGCCTCCGGTTCCTTTGGCTGGTGCCGGGCCTGCCGCCGTTCGTGCTCCAGTTGCTGTTCAAGCTGTTTGATCGTCGCCTTGAGCGGTTCGAGCTCGCCATCGGCGGAAACGGCGAGCGGCACGGATTTAAGGTGGCCTGCCAGATCGCTATCGCGCATCAGCAGTTGCACTGTGCCCGCCAGCAGTTCGGTCTTGGCGTCGGCACGGTCGCGCAGCGCGGTCAGTTCGCGCTTGAAGCGCTGCTCGTTGAGCAACTGCGTGGCCTGCAGACTATCGATCTTCTCGAACTGGTTCTGGTTCTCGAGCTGTAGGCGGTCGTAGTGGTCCTTCATCTGCCCGAGCTGCGCCTTGAGGTTCTCCACTTCGGTTTCTGCGGCAGCGGCGCGATCCTGTTGTTCCAGGAGCTGCTGCTCACTCTTCTGACGGGCTTTCAACGCCGCCGCCAGATCGTCCTTCAACCGCTGGGTCTCGTCCTGGAGAACCGTATGCGCCGTGCGCAGGGTCTGCAGGCTGTGCCGGGTCTCGCCAAGCTGCTGGCGGGCCTCGCTGGCGCTGCGCTGCAAGGGTTCCAGCCGCCGCGAAAGCGGAAGGTCCTCTTCGCCATTGAGGGGGGTCCCGGCCAGCAGGTCACCTGGCGGGACGGCTTCCTCATGGTGAACGGGTTCATCCGCCGGCCAGCCCTCTGCCAGGAACGCCCCGTCGCGATCGTCTTCGTCCAGTCTGCTTGCAAAACTGCTGAGCGGCTCGCGAGGACGCTCGCCCTCCATTACGGAGACCGGTGTCCTGTGTTCAGTTGGGGGGCGAGCGTCCTCGCGAACCGGTTCCGGTTCGGCGGGATCATCCTGCGTGGGTGCCCAGTCAGGGAAAAGATCGTCCGCGATGGCTCGACCGGAGGCCGTCCGGCGTTCGCCGGTGTGGCGGTTCTCCAGTATCGCGTCCGGGGGGATGATGCCGTTTTCAATCAGGCCAGGCACGAGTTGCAGGTTGAAGGGGCCACAGCGGGTACCGTCGTCCAGCCGGGCAAGCCAGTCCATTGCCAGCTCAGGGACATCCGCCGCCTCCACCCAGTTTTGGCGGTCCCGCGAGAGGGCATTGTCCGGTTCGATGCGGCCTTGCAGACACCAGGCCTGCAACGTGGCGGTATCGACCGGTCCGTAGACCGTGCCGTCATCACCCTGCAGGAACCAGGACATCGTGTTTGTTTTGGCATCAGACATAGCGCGGCCTATTCAAGCACGGTAACGGGCGGATATCAACCGGATTCGACACCGGATCCGTTTCGTGCGCCCCCAACCGTAAACCCGGTCGCGCTGACAGCCTGCACCGCCTGCACAAAATGAGGGTCAAAATAAGGATTGACGGTAACACATGACCGCGTAAAATGAAAAACTAATTAGTTGTTGGTTGTCTGGACTGAAAACACTGTTTGCCGCGATTGGCGCAGCGTGTTTTACTCTCGCCGATCGCATGGGATACGGACCATGACGCTGCACGAATTTATTGTCCTACAAATTGAGGAGATCGACCGGCACAAGTGGATCGAATCCCAGAAGGCGGGATACGATCTCGGCGACCGGGCGGTTTTTGACTGGGTCGAGAAGCATGCGGCGACCTTCCGGCGCCATGTGCTGGAGACGCTCAAGGAGGGGGTTGAGTTCCCTGACGGAACGTCGGCCCCCCCGATGGATGCCGACGCGACGCGCTGCAACGTGAGCTTTGTCCGCAATCGTCCCCGCTGACAGCCCCGCCTACTCGACGCGGATGTCGCGGACGTGCTCGCCCTCGTTCCACAGCCCCTTGACACGCTGGCCGCCGGAATACACCCGCACCCCCTCACCATGCATGCGGCCATTCCGGAACGGGCCGATGTACTGCGCCCCGTCAGCCGCACGGTAATGCCCCTGTCCATGGCGCACTCCGTCCATGAAATCCCCGGTATAGCGTGAACCGTCCGCAAACCGATATTCACCCTTGCCGGTTCGCAGGTCGCTGCGGAATTCGCCCTCATAGACATCGCCGTTGGAGAACCGGATAACGCCCTTGCCATGCTTGCGGCCGTTCATGAAATCGCCGACATACTTGCTGCCGTCGGGGTAGACCATCACGCCGCGCCCGTTAATCAGGTCGTTGCGGAAATCGCCGGCATAGCGGCTGCCATCGGACTGCGTCAGGCTCCCGAGACCGTGACGGATCCCGCTGACGAACGTCCCCGTGAAGCGTTCCCCGGAGGTCGTGGTCTGTGTTCCCGGGCCATTGCGCAGATCGTTCTCGAACGTGCCTTCATAACGGTCGCCCAGCTTCGAGACATACACGCCCCAGCCGTGCATCAACCCGTTGCGGAACTCGCCCTCGTAGCGATCGCCATTGGGAAAGCTGACCACCGAGATCGTCGTCGGAACGGATTTATCGCGCACCGGCAACGCCACCTGCGCCTGAAGCGTTTCGAATACCTCGTCGATGGAATCGACCGAGAAGGAGTCAAGCAGCGCGGCCGCCGGCACCGATGCCGCGCCCGCCGCCGTTGGCGCGGCATCGGCCCCGGCGGGCACCACCACAACCCCCTCGACAGAAACGAATTGATCCAGCTGGCGGTGCACGCGCTCCAGGCTGGACGCCGTCTGTGCCACGTCCTCACCGAGCTGCAGCAGCCGCTCATTGAGGCTGCGCTTATCGCGCTCATCGGTCGCCTCCTTGGATTCCGTCCACCGGCCCTGCCGCCGCACATCGGCCGCCAGTTGTTCCAGTGCCTGCGCCTGCGACGTCTGCAGCGCATTGAGGCGGGTGGCCAGACTGAGCTGCACGCGTTCGATATCCGTGAACCGGTTGGTCATGGCGCCAATCCGCGCGGAATTGACCGCCACATAGTCCCGCATCTCGTCCACGGTCTCAAGCACCTGGCCCGCCTGCCGTAATACGGTAATCCCGGCCAGCAGCACCAGCGCGACCGCGCTCAGCATGACAAAGGCAAAGACGGTGCCGAACCAGGCCATGACACGCCGCTGGCGGGCGTGCTCGAAAAGCATCTCGTCCCGCAGTGCGGAAAGCGTCATGGCGTCCGGTCGTGCCACCGTCTGATTGTCGCCCTCACTCATGGCGTGCCTCCATCGGCTGCCCGCGCCATCACCTTGGTGATCACCATCGAGCCGCTGACGACCGTATCGGTTCCCGGCGCGGCAATCGCCGTCTGGCGTACACGAAGCAGCCCTGGTGCCTGACCAACCGTATGCAGGAAATTAACCAGTGCGGCGATGTCGGCCTCGAAATCATTGACCTCGACCACATACGTCACCAGGAAGGCCGTGCGCTCGGGTGGCAGATGGCGCATGGCCTTCAGCCGGATCGCGTTGCGCAGCGCCATCTCGTCGATCTCGTTCTTGAAGGTCTCGATGTCCTCCTGTTCGGGCCCGGCAACACCGATCAGATCCTTGACCCCGGCATATTGCTGGCGCACGGAATCCGCGTAAGCCAGCGTCTTGCGGTGAAGATCGAGTCGCTGCTGCTCGACGCTGATCGCCGTATCGAGGCGACGCACCCGCCGCACCAGCGGTTTGGCAACCGTCGCATCGGTTACATACAGGGCCACCAGCGCCAGGGCGAACACCAGCCCGGCTTTCTCGCGCCAGGGTAACTGCATCAGTTTCTCAATCATTCCGCATGCCCTCCTCAAAACGTCCGGTTGCCTGGAACGCAAAACGTCCATCCGGGTTCATGACGGTGCGTCCGCCTTCTTCAACCCCGGCAAAAAGTGGACTTTCCTCGAGTAGGCGGATCAGCTCGCGGATATCCTTCCGCGAGGGTGCCGTTCCGCTCATCGCGATCTGCCGGCGGCCGGTGTCGATCGTGAGGTTCTCGATGTAGACGTGCTCGGGTAGGCTGCGGTGGATCACGGGCAGCAGCCGCTCCGGGAGGAAGCGCGCGTCCTGGCGTTCACGGGTGGCACGGATGACCTCGAGCATTCGCTCCACGTCGACTGACGGCCCCTGCAGGGCATCGGCCTGCGCCTTCAGCCGGTCGCGACCAGCCAGACGATAGCCGACCGCCAGCATGCCGTAGAGCGACCCGCAGACCATCGCGGTCACCAGCAATGCCGCCATGGCCGACCATATACGCGAGCGCCGCACAAGCTGCTCACGCAACCTGACCACATCCGGCACGAAATCAAAGTCGAGCCGGTCCGGCGCCAGGGCCATCCCAACCAGCGCCGTCAGCGACGCCGTGGCATAGCGCTCGTCGCGCAGCGTTCCACACCCCTTGCCGAGCTTCACGTCTTCGAGACTGTCCACCTTGGTGCAGGGCACGGAAAGCGCCTGGCCGATCGCCTCGTCAAGCCCCTCGATACGGATACCGGCCCCCGATACCATCACCGCCTCGATGCGCTCGCCCCGCAGTGCCTCGCCACAGGACTGGACGGCTTCACGCACCCCTTGCACAAACGACTCAAGC
>Ga0100400_1003488_pt1 | contig 10591 bp, 7 predicted proteins | sample CryGeymeta201524_FD_80420 | JGI IMG/M metagenome (GOLD analysis project Ga0100400, IMG submission 80420) | Groundwater microbial communities from Crystal Geyser aquifers in Utah, USA - Crystal Geyser metaG 2015-24 | ecosystem: Environmental > Aquatic > Deep subsurface > Groundwater | place: USA... | reverse complement strand
TCAAAGCCGAGCTGCTGGTCACCACCAACGCCCCTCGTTTCGGTGGAAGTGGCAATGCCCAGACCGGTGGAGAGTATGCGATCCATCAGATGCTGGTCGATTGGACGACCTCAAGCACCTTCGGGCTGACCGGTCCGGTGGTTCCGACCGACATCGCCGCACCCGCCGCACGGGTCTCCGGCATGGGCTGGGAGTCGGCGACCTTCGGAGATATCACTTCGATCGTGCAGAACTGGCGGGCCGGTGCACCGAACTATGGCATCAACCTGAAGCCCGAGACCACCGACGGCTGGCAGCCATTCTTCCTCGGAGTGGAGAACAATCCTGGTCTTCAGAACCTGCAGCCCTTCCTGCGGGTGACGACGGCGATCCTCGAGCCGACCGAGTTTGACAACTATGTCAGCTCGCTTGGCGCACCGGGAATGAACCTGGCCGATGACCGGGACCGGGACGGCATCCAGGCGGTGGTCGAGTATGCGCTCGGGCTCAATCCGACGGTTTACAACGTTCTGCCCGGGCTTGTGCCGAGTGGAAACGACTTCACGCTCGGTTTTGACAAGGGCGCGGAGGCAGCGGGCGATCCGCGGGTGAGTTATGCCATCGAGATGAGTGATGACCTGGTGAACTGGACCGAGGCCACGGTGGTCGAGGATTCCAACCGCATTGAGGGGACTATCCCTGGCCCCGGCCCGGGGCAGCCCAAGATGTTTGGTCGCCTGCGGGTCGATTATCAGCAGTGACCCGAGAGGTTTTTCCGTGTCGTAATCGCAGGCGGTGTCCCCGGGTTTCCGGGGGCACCGCCTTTTTTTTTGGGGGGGGGACGGATCAGCGGTCCGTCAGTTGGGCGCGCAGCCAGCCGGGGCGGTTGGTGGTGATGGAAAGTGTGCCGAGTTCGCGGAAGCGCTTGGCCACGTTGGGATCATCGACCGTCCAGCAATGATACTCGAATCCGGCCTGGCGGATCGTCTTGAGATAAGCATCATCGATGCGACCGTCGGCCTTCGAGCTGAAGCCATCGGCGCGGATCGAGCGAAGGGTTTCGATCACCTCCCGGGCGGATGGATCGAGCGGGGAATGCTGGTCGAAGGATGAGAGCCAGAAGGCCTTGAAGCGGGGTGCGCGGCGCTTGAACTCCCGGATGACGGGTGCTTTGAAGGAAATGATCATGACCTGCCCGTCCTTGAGGCCGGACTTCTCGATTTCGGTGATCAGGGCCGGGACGATTTCGGGTCCGCATTTGACCTCGATGTAGAATTTTCCGTTCTCCGGTACGGTGGCCGCGACCTCCGAAAATTCGGGCAAGCGGGTGCCGGCGAAGCGTGGCGAGAACCATGCTCCGGCATCGAGCTTGCGGAGCTCGTCGAAGGAGGTGTCTTTCACCACGAGGCCGGTTCCGGCGACGCGTTTGGTGTCGAAGTCATGGATGCAGATGATGCGTCCGTCGGAGGTGAGGTGGAAGTCGCCCTCGATCGCATCGGCCCCCCGTTGCCAAGCCAGCTCGAAGGCGGGCAGGGTGTTTTCCGGGGCATCGTGCGAGGCGCCGCGATGGGCGACGATGCGGGGCTCGGCGGCCGAAAGTGAAATGGCGGAGAGAAAAAGAAGTGCGGTGTATTTCATCGGGGTGCATGAAAACGAGGTCGACCCGGTCGGCAAGCTTCTGATCGTGACGGTTCCGGCTGGCAGCAGGACCCTGGGTCTGCAACCATATTGGAACATCCGCATGCGTGCCGACTGGCGGGTAGTGGAGATACAAGATTTGAGATGAAACAACTTACCTTTCTTTTTGCCCTCGCCTTTCCGCTGTTTGCCGAGGAGACCACGGTGAACCCCAATATCGGCCACCGACATCATCATCATCATCATGGTGATAAACTTCCGACCGAGCCCGCTGGGCCGAGCCGATTCATGACGTCGCGAGAAGCGGCGGCGGCGTTGAATCTGCCAAAGGAAGAGGATGCGTTCAGCTTTGTCGTCTTTGGCGACCGGACGGGAGGGCCGGACGATGGCGTTGGGATTCTCGCGGATGCGGTGCGTGATGTGAATTTGTTGGAGCCGGACTTGGTGATGACGGTGGGTGATTTGGTTCAAGGATACAATGTGGAGGACAAATGGAAGGCGCAGGTGGACGAGTTCAAGGGCATCATGAATGAACTGAGCTGCCCGTGGTTTCCTGTGGCGGGGAATCACGACGTTTACTGGCGTGGGCCGAAGGGTGTGATGGCTCCTGCGGGAGGACACGAGAAGGGATATGAAGTCGAGTTTGGGCCGTTGTGGTATGCCTTCGAACACAAGAACTGCTGGTTCATCGTGCTCTACTCGGATGAGGCAAACCCTGAAAATGGCGAGCAGAATTTCAATAAGCCCGATTGCCAGAAGATGAGCCCGGAGCAGTTCGATTGGCTTGGACAGACCTTGGAGCGAGCAAAGGATGCCGAGCATGTTTTCCTTTTCCTCCACCATCCTCGCTGGATCGGTAACAACTATGGTGACGACTGGGATCGCGTGCATGCACGGCTCAAGGAGGCTGGCAATGTGAGTGCGGTCTTCGCCGGGCATATTCATCAGATGCGCTATGATGGCCCTCGCGATGGGATCGAGTATGTGACCCTGGCGACGACGGGTGGTCATCAGCCCGGCCTCGTTCCGGACGCGGGTTATCTCCATCACTTCGACATCGTCACGGTTCGAAAAGATCGACTCGCTCTTGCTGCGGTGCCCGTTGGTGAGGTGCTCGACGTTCGCGAGGTGACGGCTGAATTGGTGGCGGAAACGAAGCAACTTTCAGCCCAGCCGATCCGCCCACAGCCGGCGATCGATCTCGGGAGTGACTACGCGGTTCCGACCGAGATCACGGTGCCGGTTTCAAACCCGACCACCCGCCGTGTCGATTACACGGCAGCGGGATTCTCGAAAGACAACCGCTGGCGCTTTCAGCCCGATCACCTTCACGGATCCCTCGCCCCGGGTGAAACAAAGGAACTGAAGTTCGTGGTAAGTCGTCCTGCGGATTCGTTGGACGATTGGTTTGCTGAAGCATCGGTGGCGGTAGAGATGGAGTATCTCGGCGAAGGTTTCCGCTACGCGATTCCCGAGCGAGTGATTTCCCTGCCGGTGACTTTACCAGTTCGTAGCGGAAGCAAGTCTGAGGAAATGGCCGTTGATTTGAATGGAAAGGATGAGTGGTTGAGCATCGACTCCGATAGGATCAAGCTCGACAAGCATCTAACTCTGGAGTGTCGCTTCAAGGCCCGACGATTTGATGATCGCACGGGACTTGTGACGAAGACAGAGGGCTCTGACTACGGGATTTTCATCAATCGTGGACGTCCTAGCTTTTCGGTCTACGTGGGAGATTCTTACTTAACAGTTTCGGCATCTTCGCCCATGCTTAAGCCGGATGTCTGGCATCATGTCGCTGGGGTTTATGATGGCGAAGAGGCGCGGCTTTATCTCGATGGCAAGCTCGTTGATCGGAAGGCTCGCAAAGGTCACCGGAAGACGAACGACTTGCCCTTGGTGATTGGGGGTGACACCTCGAAGGGCGGGGGGGCGGTCTCCCATTTCAATGGGATGATCGACGTAGTGAGGCTCTCTCGCGTTGCTCGCTATGTCGGTGATCTTGCGGGTCCAAATGTGGGTGGATCAAGCGATGACGACACCGTTTTGCTGATGGATTTTAGCGAAAAGATCGGGCCTTGGGTTCCGGATGCTTCAGCAAATCGTGCTCACGCGACGCTTCACGGGGATGCGTTGCTCATCCACGCTGAAAACTGATTTTTGAAAGGGAGAAGACTCTTTGTGGAACGTTGCTGGTCCTGATGGGACACGAAAAAGCCGGACGGTTTCCCGTCCGGCTTTTTTAGTTGTTTGATGACGACCGGAAGCCGTCACGCGGATGATTACATCATGCCGCCCATGCCGCCCATACCGTGGTCATGGCCGTGTCCGCCGCCGGCTTCTTCCTTTTCAGGGAGGTCGGTGATGACGCACTCGGTGGTGAGCAGGAGACCGGAGATCGAGGCGGCGTTCTGCAGCGCGGAACGGGTCACCTTGGTCGGGTCAACCACACCGGAGGCGATGAGGTCCTCGTAGGTGTCGGTAGCGACGTTGTAGCCGTGACCTTCTGGGTTGCTCTTCACCTTCTCGACGATCAGCGCGCCCTCGCGGCCGGCGTTTGCAGCGAGCTGGCGAAGCGGTGCTTCCACCGCCTTGGCAACGATGCCCATGCCGGTCTTCTCGTCGGCACTCGAAGCGGCTGAGCAGTAGTCGCTGTCCTGACAGAGTTTCAGAGCACGGATCAGGGCGGTGCCACCGCCAGGAACGATGCCTTCTTCCACCGCAGCGCGGGTGGCGTGAAGGGCGTCTTCCACGCGGGCCTTCTTTTCCTTCATCTCGGTTTCGGTGGCAGCACCGACGTTGATGACGGCCACACCACCGGCGAGCTTGGCAAGACGCTCCTGGAGCTTCTCGCGGTCGTAATCGCTGGTGGTTTCTTCGATCTGACGGCGGATCTGATTGACGCGGCCGGTGATCGATTCGGAGGTGCCAGCGCCTTCAACAAGGGTGGTGTTTTCCTTGGTGATGGTGACGCGCTTGGCTTCGCCGAGGTCATCGAGTTCGACGGAGTCGAGCTTGATGCCGAGGTCTTCGGTGATGACTTTGCCGCCGGTGAGGATGGCGAGGTCTTCGAGCATTGCCTTGCGACGATCGCCGAAACCAGGAGCCTTGACGGCAGCGATGTTGAGGATGCCGCGGAGCTTGTTCACCACGAGGGTGGCAAGGGCTTCACCTTCGACGTCTTCAGCGATCACCACGAGTGGGCGGCCGGTCTTGGCAACCTTCTCGAGAAGCGGAAGCATGTCCTTGAGATTCGAGATCTTCTTCTCGTGGATGAGGAGGTAAGCGTTGTCGAGGTTCACTTCCATGGTCTCCGCGTCAGTCACGAAGTAGGGAGAGAGATAACCTTTGTCGAACTGCATACCCTCAACGACGTCGAGAGTAGTTTCGATGCCCTTGGCTTCTTCCACGGTGATGGTGCCGTCCTTGCCGACCTTGTCCATGGCTTCAGCAATGATGGTGCCGATGGTGGCATCCCAGTTGGCGGAAACGGTGGCGACCTGGGCGATTTCCTTGGTGTCGTTCACTTGCTTCGAGATCTCGGCAAGCTTGGCGACGATCGCTTCGGTGGCCTTCATGATGCCGCGCTGGAGCGAGATCGGGTTGGCACCTGCGGTCACGTTGCGGAGGCCTTCCTTATAGATGGCTTCGGCAAGCACGGTCGCGGTAGTCGTTCCGTCACCAGCGATGTCGGAAGTCTTCGAGGAGACTTCACGGATCAACTGGGCACCCATGTTTTCATAAGGGCACTCAAGTTCGATTTCTTTGGCAACCGAAACACCGTCTTTGGTGATGGTTGGGGAACCGAACTTCTTGTCCAGGATTACGTTGCGACCAGCTGGTCCGAGGGTTGCTTTGACGGCACGTGCTAGCTTTTCCACGCCACGAAGAAGGGCGTGACGAGCTGCTTCGTCGAATTGGAGTTGTTTGGCCATAATTTGTTAGATAGTAGAGGTTAGATGTTGGATTTTTAATCAGGAAACAATGCCGAGGATGTCAGACTCCGACATGATCAGGTATTCCTGACCGTCGATTTTCACTTCGGTGCCGCCGTACTTGGAGATGAGCACCTTGTCGCCGACTTTGACGGTGAACTCGATGGTCTTGCCATCGTCGTCCTTGCCGCCGGTGCCGAGGCTGACGACTTCAGCTTCCTGGGGTTTTTCTTGCGCCGTGTCCGGAAGAGCGATGCCGCCTGCGGAAAGGGCTTCAGCGGCGAGACGCTTCACGAGGACGCGTTGACCGAGTGGTTTGATATTAGCCATGTGTTTGTTGTTTGCTTTGTTTTGTTGTTGGTTGAGATGCTGCCCGGTTTTCGGCGGGCAGCGGGAATTGTCAGTTCTCAGAAAGGGCCTCGAGCCAGCGGTCGAGTTCTTCGTCGAGTTGTTTGGCGATGAAGGCGAGCCATGTCGCGAATTGGCCGGAGTCGGCTGCTTCAAGCGCGGCGTAGTAGTCGCTTCGGAGATTGGGGGAAATCGAGACGGGCGGGTAGCCGGCGGCGAGCAGCACGAAGTTCATCGCGAGGCGGGCGCTGCGGCCATTGCCATCTGTGAAGGGGTGGATCGAGGCGATGCCATGATGGAGTTTCGCTGCGCGTTCGACGGGATCAGTGATCGTCGGGAGGGTGGCAAAGAGTTCCGTCATCAGGTCGGGGACCTTGATCGGATTCGGCGGGATGTGGCTAGCACCGGCGATGCGGACGGCGGAGCCTCGGTAGCTTCCGGCGGAGGCGTCATCGACCTTGCTGAGGGCGATGCCGTGAAGCTTGAGGAGGTCGCGTTCGGTGAATGCGGCGTCGGGTTGGACGAGGTCCTTGAGGGTGGTCCAGGCCTTGGCGAGATTGACAGCTTCGAGGTGGTCCTTGAGCGGCTTGCCGGAAACGGTGACGCCCTGTGAGAGGACGATCTCCGTTTCTCGGAGCGTGAGGGTGTTTCCTTCGATCGAGTTCGACTCATAAACCATCCGAACATCCCACGCCTCCGCGAGACTCCGCACAGCCGCTGATGACAGCGGCCGGAGTTCGGCGAGGCGTTGATGTTTGGAGAAGAGAGTCAAGGTGAGTGGAGTTGTGTCGCCCCTTCGGGGCTTCGGAGTTTTTTGATCGGGGGGACGCCTAGGGCGCTGCCCTAGGCTGGTTTGGGTCGCCCCGTTGGGACTTTGAAATCGCCCTGACAGAGTGTCACTTACTCTGCCCGGACGTTAGATCGAATCAGTCGACAACCTCAGCGTCGACGACCTTGCCTTTGGCCTTCTTGGGCTCGTCGGACTCGGTGGTTTGGGCTTCGGGCATGTCGACATCAGGAGCTGCGCCAGCGGCGGCGCCGGCGGCGGCTTGGGCCATCTGAGCGAGCTCCTGAAGGGCAGACTCGAGGGTCGAGGTGGCGGATTTGATTTGATCGAGATCGTCGCCTTTCAGCGCGTCTTTCAGCGCGTCGACCTTGGCCTGGATGCCGGACTTGATCTCCTCGGGAGCTTCGGCGGGAAGTTCGCTGAGCTGCTTCTCGACCTGGAACACGAGCTGTTCGCCTTTGTTCTTGGTATCGACAGCTTCGACGCGCCTCTTGTCTTCTTCGGCGTGGATTTCAGCTTCTTGCTTGGCTTTCTCGATCTCTTCCTTGGAAAGACCGGAGGATCCCTGGATGGAGATCTTCTGTTCCTTGCCGGACTGCTTGTCCTTGGCGGAGACGTGGAGGATGCCGTTGGCATCGATGTCGAAGGTCACTTCAATTTGCGGTTCACCGCGACGTGCGGGTGCAATGCCATCGAGCTTGAAGTTTCCGAGCAGCTTGTTGTCGCTGAACATCGGGCGCTCGCCTTGGCAAATGCGGATGTCGACCGCAGGCTGGTTGTCCGAAGCAGTCGAGAAGATCTGTGACTTCTTGGCCGGGATCGTGGTGTTGCGCTCGATCATCGGAGTGGCGCGTGAGCCTTCGGTTTCGATCGAAAGGCTGAGTGGAGTGACGTCGAGAAGAAGCACGTCCTTCACGTCGCCTTGGAGCACGCCGCCTTGGATGGAGGCACCGATGGCCACCACTTCGTCAGGGTTCACCCCGCGGTGTGGTTCCTTGCCGGCGAGGGTCTTGGCGGTTTCGATCACCTTGGGCATGCGGGTCATGCCGCCGACGAGCACGAGCTCGTTGATTTCCGAAGAGCTGACGCCGGCTTCCTTGAGGCAGTCGGTGACGGGCTTCTTGGTGCGCTCGAAGAGGCGGTCGGTGAGCTGCTCGAGTTTCGAACGGCTCAGGGTGAGCTGGATGTGCTTCGGACCGTTTTGGTCGGCGGTGATGAAGGGGAGGCTGATGTCGTAAGATTGGGTCGAGGAAAGTGCGATCTTGGCCTTCTCGGCTTCTTCCTTGATGCGCTGAAGCGCGTCGGGCTGACCGGAAAGATCGACGCCCTGGTCTTTCTTGAATTCGTCGACGATCCACTTGATGAGGGTGTTGTCCCAGTCGTCACCGCCAAGTTGGGTGTCACCATCAGTTGCCAGCACTTCGAAAACGCCATCGCCGATTTCCAGCACGGAGATATCGAAGGTGCCACCGCCCAAGTCATAGACAGCGATTTTTTCATCGGACTTCTTGTCGAGACCGTAGGCGAGCGCGGCTGCGGTCGGTTCGTTGATGATGCGGCGGACGTTGAGGCCGGCAATTTCGCCTGCCGCCTTGGTCGCATTCCGCTGGGAGTCGTTGAAGTAAGCGGGCACAGTGATCACCGCGTCGGTGATCGTTTCGCCAAGCTTGGCTTCGGCATCGGCCTTGAGCTTGCCGAGCACCATGGCGGCGATTTCCTGCGGCGAGTAAGTTTTGGTTTCGCCACCGGCATCCACCTGGATGTGCGCGTCGCCGTTCGAGGCTTCGACGATCTTGTAGGGCATCTTCTTGTCAGCCTCGGAGAGCTCCGTGAACTTGCGACCAATCAGGCGCTTGGCGGAAAAGATCGTGTTTTTCGGGTTGGTGACGGCCTGGCGCTTGGCGGCCTGACCGACGAGGCGTTCGCCGGACTTGGTGAAAGCCACGACGGATGGAGTGGTGCGAGCACCTTCTGAGTTTTCGAGGACCACTGGCTCGCCGCTGTCCATGACAGCCATGCAGGAGTTGGTGGTTCCGAGGTCGATACCGAGAATCTTGGACATGCGTCGTAGTGTGTTTGGGGTTGGTTTGAGCTGCGTTGCCTATATTTGAGCAGCGGTTTGCTGGGTGAGCTCTCGCAGGGTCTGTGCCAGTGGCTGTGTGATGTTTTGTAAGCTATTGAAAACCAAGGAAAAAAGAATATTAAGGTGGGATTTTCGGAGAGCGAGAAGCGGGCAGTTTGAGCCAAGCTGTCACAGTGGATGTGGTCAGGTTGTCTTAGTAGCGACAGGATGCCCGGGCGGGAGAATGTCAGGCTGATTTGGGTTTGAAGACCTCGATGAAAATATCGATGAGATTCGCATTGCCAACGAGGTGGCTGCTTCTTAGGGTCCGCGCCTCTGCTCAAGGACAGGTGTCAGAGTGGTCGAATGAGCACGCTTGGAAAGCGTGTGTAGCAGCAATGTTACCGTGGGTTCGAATCCCACCCTGTCCGCCATCGGTCGATGGCACTTTCTCAAGTGCCTCACCATCAAGGGAATCCGATGCTTTCCGGGAACCTGCCACGGATTCTCCAGCACGCATTCCAGCACACTTGACACGAAAGCCGGGTCGTATGGCCCGGAAAAGCAAACGCCGCAGTGGTGTCGTGGAGATCGGAACAGGTCCCGCAAGAGTCAAGATCTACACCGTCAATCGAAAGGACGGCTACCCGATGTTCTCACTCTACTGGCGGGAGGACGGGCGACGACGGACCCGCCACCTCGCCTGCATGGACGAGGCCAGGCTGATCGCCCAGCAGGTGAGCGTCCGGCTGGAGAACGGATTCGCCACCGGGACCGAGGCGACCAAGCGGAACCTGGAACTGCTCCGCCACTGCGAGAAGGTCGCGGCGAAGTTCGGGGTCAGCCTGACCGCCGCGATGGACGAATGGGCGAGCGCCCGCAAGACCGCCGGGGAGGACATCCCGCTTTCGGACGCCGTGAGGTTCTACGCCGCCAACCGGTCGATCCTGACCGCCGTGAAGACGGTCGAGGAAGTGGCCGACGAATTCGTCGAGTCGCGTCGGGTCAGCGGTGTGAGCGCCATCTACGTCCGGAACTGCACGCTCAACCTCAAGCGGTTCAACAAGTGCGTGAGCGGGAACATCGACGAGGTGACCGCCGCCGACATCAACCGGTTCCTGACCGGGCTGGACGGACTCGGGCCGGTGAGCCGGAACGCGATCCGCCGGAACATCGTCACAATGTTCCGCTTCGCCAAGAAGCAGGGATACCTCCACCCCGACCGGAAGACGGCCGCCGAGCAGAGCGAGTCGTTCAATGTGCCCGACAAGGAGATCACGATCTTCACGCCCGAGGAGATGGAGAAGATCCTCCTGGTGGCCCACGCCCGCATCCTCCCGCTCCTCGCCATCGGTGGATTCACCGGCATCCGCACCGCCGAGATCTGCAAGCTCGACTGGGAGGACATCAAGTGGGACCGCGGGCACATCGAGGTCTCGGGACGGATCGCCAAGACCAATGCCCGCCGTCTGGTCCCGCTCAGCGAGAACCTGAAGGCGTGGTTGGCACCCTGGCGCGGGGAATCCGGCCCGATCATCACGATGGCCGACCCGTCCGGAGCGATGAGCGACACCGCCGTGAAGGCCGGAATCCCCGGTGGATGGCGTCAGAATGCCCTCAGACACTCGTTCATCAGCTACCGGGTGGCAGAGACCGGGGACGTCGCCCGAACCTCTCTGGAGGCCGGCAACTCGCCGAAGCAGGTATTCCGCCACTACCGGGAGGTCGTGGATGAGGCCGCCGCCAGGGCATGGTTCTCGATCACCCCTCCCGAGGGCTGGGAACCGAGCGGACTCAAGTGGAGCATTCGGGAGCGGCTCAGGAGGAATCTACTTACGTAAG
>Ga0100400_1003431_pt1 | contig 10689 bp, 7 predicted proteins | sample CryGeymeta201524_FD_80420 | JGI IMG/M metagenome (GOLD analysis project Ga0100400, IMG submission 80420) | Groundwater microbial communities from Crystal Geyser aquifers in Utah, USA - Crystal Geyser metaG 2015-24 | ecosystem: Environmental > Aquatic > Deep subsurface > Groundwater | place: USA... | reverse complement strand
CGCATTGTGCTCCTGGCAAGTCACATAGGCAAAACGTCCACGCTCATCAATCGCGACATACTCGGGCTCGATGTCCTGAGCGGCGGTCGTTCCTTCAGGCCCACTGATCCGCACGCCCACCAAATCCGCCTCAGAAAGCCCGCCAAAGCCGACATTCGTGACCCGCCGCCGATTTCCTCCAAATGTCTCGATGATCGAAACCGAACCTTCCGGGTCCACCGAGTAGTCATCGTTCGGTTCACCTTCGTTCGCCACCACCAAGCGGCGTCCATTGCGATCATAAGTCAGCATATCTGGAAGAAACCCGACCTCTACCGAGTCCTTGATCTCGCCGTTCTTAGTCATGAACACAACGTGCCCCGGCTGAGTCTTGTCGGGCGCACCAACAGCCACCGCCACCTCATCGGTGCGAGACGAAGGATGCACATCCACACTATTAGGATTTCCAAACGTGGAAAGATCCACGGAAATGAGAAGTTGTGGCGATGATACATCGCTGGCATCGAAGATGTCGATCGCGTCAGCAGCACCGTTCACGACGAACATCCGCTGCGTAGCCGCGTCGAATTTCACAATCTCAGCCGCCGACTGATCGAACAAATCAACGGCGTCGCCATTGCGAACCCTGCTAATCGGATTGAGGGTGAGTTCGGCGCATGCCGTGGAAACGGAAAGACCCAGAGCAGCTCCTGCCAGAGTCCGAGGAATGAAGTGATTCATGGATTGATGTATTCTTGTTGGATAACAGTGCGACGTCCACGCTGTGACAGCTCGGCCCGCCGCAGCAGCTATCTGCCTCCACACACCTCCATTCAAAGACCCGCTTCGTAGCACCATTGTCACATGTCATTTTCGTAACATTGACTTCTCTCAATCGATGGCGGCCTCGTCACCCTTCCCTCGTCAAAAACAAAAACAACAAAATCCATCGAAAGGAGCCTCACAAAAAAGGCGGCCGGAACCGAAGTTCCGACCGCCTCCAACCATCCGTCGCAGCGAAAAAACTCTCGCCTGGCCAAGCTCGTTAATCGGCCTTCAGCGTGAGCTCGCGATCCTACAGTGCATCATTAAGCGTACCATCACCCACATTCTTTTGAACCCGGTCCATGCATCCCATTCATGGATAACCGAACCATTTGGCCCTGCGATTTCTGAATCGGCAGCGTCATTCCGCATCGTTCTGGTCAAAGGCTCAGCCACACCCTAGCCTCCGGGCTGTGCAGATGTTCGCCGTCATCGGACGACCCTTCCTCAACTTTGTCACCTACCTCGGCAAGCTCGGCTTGCTGGTTGGCATGGTGCTTGAGTCGATCCTCAAAGGGAGAATGCGGCATCGGCTGATGTTCGAACAGATCGTCGAGATCGGCTATCGCTCCCAGCCTGTCGTGGTCGTCACCGGGGCCTTCACCGGAGCCGTGCTTGCGGCGCAGTCCCTGTTCCAGTTCAGCGAACTCGGTATGGAAACCGGAGCAGGCGCTCTCGTCAGCGTGGCGATGATGCGCGAACTTGGACCATCGATCACCGCGCTGATGCTCGCCGGCCGCGTCGGCGCAGCCATGGCGGCCGAGATTGGAACGATGAAAGTTACCGAGCAGGTTGATGCCCTTCGCTCGATGGGCGTGCACCCGATCGACTACCTCGTCAGCCCGCGCCTGATCGCAATGTTCATTGCAATGCCTCTTCTCATCGCGGAATCCATCGCCTTCGGCATTGGCTCATCCCTTCTCGTCGGCACCCTCGCTTTCGGAGTCAACTCGGCCTACTGGATGAACCAAGTGAATATCCACACCGACATGTCGGACATCATCATCGCGCTCATCAAAGGGACCGTGTTTGGATTTTTGATCGTAATTGTCTCCTGCCATCAGGGGCTCAGCGCTACCAATGGGGCCGTTGGCGTCGGCCGCAGCACGACCCGGGCCATGGTCTACTCAGCCCTCTCGCTGCTCGTCTTCAATTTCTTCCTGACACTGCTGCTCAATATTCTCTTTCCGACTGGCGTCGGGAACTAATCAACGCTCAATCGATCGCCCCCGTTGATCTTCATCAAAACACTTCTCGACTCCTCTCGGACGCTCCGGGATTGCCCTTAGGACGAAACAACTAAAATTCTGCCAGTTTATCCCCCCGGACCCAAAAAGTGCGCTGGCCTCGGAAGGATCACGACTCCGACGCTCCACCTAGTCAGAGTCGTAAAGTCGGAGCTGTGCCCGATTTGACGGTGATTTCCCACCTGACAAAACACCCGACGCATGGCAGCTTCTCGCCGCCCTACCCGAGGCCCGCTATGAAACCCCGTGGACCCCTATCCCTTTCGCTGCTTATTTGGACCCTAGCCGGACCGATCTCTCTTGCATCGACAATTCCTGAGTTCAGCGGGCTGGGTGATCTTCCCGGAGGAAATGTTCGCTCTGTCGCCACAGGAATCTCGGCCGACGGCAGCAGCGTCAGCGGTAATAGTTCATCGACGAGTAGCGCCTCAATACCAAACGTCGATTCCGAGGGCTATCGCTGGAAGGAGCCAGGCGGCATGCTCAAGCTAGGTTTCTTACCCCTCGCCTCCGCCGCATCTACCGCGAACGGTCTATCGACTGACGGGAAAGTCGCGACCGGCTTCGCAGCATTCGGTCTTGGAGTCTCTTCAAATCGTGCTTTTCGGTGGGTAGAAGGCGTCGGGATGACCAATCTCGGCACCCTCCCCGGTGGTTCCTTCAGCTATTCGGAGGGCCGTGACATCTCAGATGACGGATTGAGAATTGCAGGTCAGAGTTCTTCCAGCAGTGGATTTCGCGCCTTTCTTTGGACCGCGGGCACCAATGGCGGCAACGCAACTATGTTGAATCTCGGCGTCGTTGCATCGGGGAATCTCGGTGGCATCTCAGAAGCCAACGGAATCTCAGGAAATGGCCTGATGGTCGTCGGTTCGAGCTCCGCTCTTTCAGGCATCCCAGCGACCGAGACAACGCCGGAAATCATCACAAGCCAAGCAACCCAGGCCTTCAAATACAGCGTCGCCACCAGTCGGGTCGGCCTCGGTGATCTTGAGGGCGGGAGTGTGACATCTAGCGCTTTCGCCGCCTCCTTTGACGGCTCCGTGATTGTCGGCTACGGCACGCCGGGGACGGGGATTAATCACGGCGTGATCTGGACAGATGCCGGCATCATGTCCGTCGGCGACTTGCCAGGCGGCGCAGATATCTGCCGCCTTTACGATGTATCGGCGGATGGATCCATTGCTGTTGGTCTCGGAAACGACGCGAGCGGAAGAGCCGCTGTCATCTGGGATCCTGAGAATGGATTGCGCAAACTTTCGACTTTGGTTGCCGGACTCGGCGTTGATCTGACCGGCTGGACGCTTGAGACCGCAGAGGGAATTTCCGCAGATGGCGATGTGATCGTCGGCAACGGCACAAACCCGGCAGGAAAGAAGGAAGCATGGAGACTAACGGGGGCCTTGGCGCTGTTTGTGCCGCCCGCGCCTGTGATCCCCACGGTCTCCCTCACCCTCGGCAAGGTCCTGACTTTTCCAACCGAGCCCGACAACATTTACCAAGTCGAGTACTCCCATAACCTCACAAACTGGCTTCCTCTTGGAGATAGCCATTCAACCGTTGGAGCCGCTCTGCCATCCACGCACAGCGTTGTTGATTCGATTTCTGCTAGCGGTTCCAAATTCTATCGCCTCACCCTCCTTCCAGAATCCGTTTCAGCGACTCCTCCATCATTCACCATAAGCGAAGGTGCCGTGCTCAGCTTCCAGACCGAGCCAGGCTTTATCTATCAAGCCAAGCAATCAACCAGCCTCAATGGATGGAATGATCTTGGTGATCCGATCACCACCACTGGAGATGCCGCTGGGATCACCCACACGGTGTTTGATCCCTTCACCGTATTCCCTGCGACTTCCCCTTCCCACAGCTACTACCGAGTCGAAATCGAAGCCCCCTGACCGGACGTTCAAGCCGACATCCTCACCGACTTGGGATCGGGATCGAGGAACTGCCGCCAGCTCTCGTCGTGACCACCGCGATCCTTGAGACCATACATCGGTCGCCAGCGCGGAATCGCAGGCTTCACCAAAGGAAACATGTTTGCCTCATGAGGAAGCTTGTTCGCCTTGCGCGTATTGCAACGGATACACGAGGTGACGATGTTCTGCCAAGTCGTCGCGCCTCCTTTATCCCGGGGCAGGACATGATCGAGATTCAGATCCGGCTCCGGGAAAACCTTGGCGCAGTACTGGCAGGTATGCTTATCCCGGAGAAAGACGTTCTGGCGCGTCAGCCGCACTTCCATGCGCGGGATCTTGTCATAGAGCGAAAGTACAATAATGCGTGGCACGCGCAGCGCCAACTGCACGCTGTGGATCAATTCATCCACCATGGCCGAGGAAGAGTGCTCGACCCAGGACTCCAAGCTATGCGTCCGGTAGCGATCCTCTCCGTCCGTCTGCACGACCTGCGCATGGCCGAGGACGAGTAACTTCAACGCACGGCGCGCCGAGCATGTTTGAACCGGTTGCCAGAACCGATTGAGCACGAGGACCGAATGATCGAGTAATACCTCCACGCCTTTTTCAAGAATTGCATCGGAACCTAGCAGTCTTCGTGCCCCTGCCAAGGTTCAAATTGGAGAAATATCAACACCCATGATGATTCATAACCCGAAAGCCTTTAGAAAATCACTTCCCTTTCCGGAACCGAGCCAGCTCACCCGTCTGCACCATCCTCATCATCGATCTCCGCAGCCAATTTCCGGTCGTAGCGAATATCCTGTGCCGAGCCGAGAAACACAGCGTCCTCACCAATATTCACCGACAAATCTCCAGTCCGCTCAAGAGAGCGGGCGACAAAAATCAGATGCAGTAAATCCTCCCCACGCTCACCACCCTCTTCAAGCTGGGCACTCAGCGTCGCGATTACATTCTTGTGCAAGCGATCCAGTTCCTTGTCCCGCTCCTTCAGGGATGCACCCAGCGAGATGTTGCGGTCCGTATAAGCTGCCACGGCATCGCGCAAGATCTTGTCAGCCACGGCATAGACTGGCTCGATCAACTTCACGTAACTCAACTCCGAGCGCTTGGCCATCTTCTTCGCTCGCTTGGCGATGTTCACCGCATGATCGGAAATCCTTTCAAGGTTGGCCGCGACTTTCATCGAACTGATCACTAACCTCAAGTCGCTCGCCACCGGATGGAAGCGAACCAGAATGTCCATACCGGTCGAATCGATGCTCCGCTGCAGATCGTCAACTTCGCTATCATCGGCGATCACGATCTTGCAGCGGTCAATGTCTCGCTCAAGAAGAGCCTGGATGGCGCGCTCGAGATTCAGTCGGGTCTGCCCAGCCATGGCAATGACCTCGCGACGCAGGAAGCTGATCGCTTCGTCGAATTCGCGAATGATGTGGGGTGAGTCCGGATGCATGATGATATCGTGGGTTTTAGCCGAATCGGCCGCTGATGTAGTCTTCGGTTTCGGGCTTCTTCGGATTCGAGAAGATAGCAGACGTCGAGCCAAACTCCACCAGTTCGCCCAAGTAAAAGAAAGCCGTCTTGTCCGACACGCGGGTCGCCTGCTGCATGTTGTGAGTAACGATCACAATCGTAAACTCCCTGCGCAGTTCGAGGATCAACTCCTCCACCTTGGCGGTGGCGATGGGGTCCAAGGCAGAACATGGCTCATCCATCAAAAGAATCTCCGGTTTTACCGCAATCGCCCGCGCAATGCAAAGCCGCTGCTGCTGACCACCCGAAAGACCGAAGGCACTCTCGTGCAGGCGATCCTTTACCTCATCCCACAAGGCCGATTCGCGAAGCGCCTTCTCGACAATCCCGTCCATCTCCCGCTCCTCAATCACACCCGAAAGGCGCGGACCATAGGCGACGTTTTCGTAAATCGATCGGGGGAAGGGATTGCTCTTCTGGAAAACCATCCCCACTCGACGCCGAAGTTCGACCGGATCCACTTCAGGACTGTGAATCTCCGCGCCATTCACGTGAATGGTTCCCTTCGTCACCTTCGCCCCGTGGACCAGATCGTTCATCCGATTGAAACACCGAAGTAGCGTCGACTTTCCGCAACCGGACGGTCCGATGAACGCGAGGATCTCCTGAGCACGAACCGTGAGATCGATGTCCTTCAGGGCGCGAGCCGTTCCGTAGCAGAAATCCACCCCATCGACTTCGATGACGGCCCTGGATTTCTCCGCTTTCGTTTGGGTCTGGACCATATCATTCATCAGCTGAAGCGGCCGGAAATATAGGACTCCGTTTCCCCTTCCTGAGGGTTCTCAAAAATATCCCGCGTCGGACCATACTCAATTAAACGGCCCATGTAGAGAAAAGCCGTCCGATCCGAGCAGCGCGTCGCCTGCTCCATGTTATGCGTCACAATCACGATCGTATATTGGTCTTTCAACTGGCGGATCAAGTGCTCGATTTTTAGCGTCGCCGTTGGATCAAGTGCCGCACAAGGCTCATCCATCAAGAGAATCTCGGGCTGATTCGCAATCGCCCGGGCGATGCACAAGCGCTGCTGCTGACCGCCGGAAAGCCCGAAGGCACTCGAATGAAGTCGATCCTTCACCTCGTCCCAAAGGGCCGCTGAGTGCAGCGACCGTTCCACGACTTCATCCAACTCCTTCTTCTTGTTCCGACCGGCAACGCGCAGGCTGAAGACGACGTTCTCATAGATCGTCTTGGCGAAAGGATTGTATTTCTGGAATACCATGCCGACCCGCTTCCTCAGCGAAATCACCTCGATCTTCGGGTCATAGAGGCTTTGGTCATTCAGACGAATATCGCCCTCGTGACGAACGCCATCGATCAGGTCGTTCATCCGATTCATGTTACGCAGCAAGGTCGATTTCCCGCAACCCGATGGCCCAATCAGCGCCGTCACCTTCCGCTCGGGAATGGACATGTTGATTCGATGAAGCGCCTGCTTCGCACCGTAGTGGAAACTGAAATTGTCGATGGCGATAAAATCTTCCCGAGGCATTAGAAACTGCTGGTGGCGTATTTCTTACGCAGGTGGTTGCGCAGGGTGATGGCGGCGAGGTTCATCACCACCACGATCGTGATCAAAAGCAAAGTGGTCGCAAAAACCATCGGCTTGGCGGCTTCGGAATCCGGTGACTGGAAGCCGAGATCGTAAATATGGAAGCCGAGATGCATGAATTGCCGCTCGGCGTGGATGAAGGGAGACACCCCATCGATCGGAAGATCCGGCGCACTCTTCACCACGCCGACGAGCATCAGCGGTGCCACCTCACCTGCTCCGCGAGCCATTGCGAGGATCACGCCTGTTAGAATCCCGGGCAAGGATGCCGGCAGCACCACCCGCTGAATCATTTGCCACTTCGAAGCCCCACAAGCGAGGGCCGCTTCGCGCACGCCACGCGGCACGGCAGCAAGTGCTTCCTCGGTGGCAACGATCACCACCGGCACGGTCAGCAAGGCCAGGGTCAGCGAGGCCCACAGGATGCCACCACTTTTGAAGACCGGCTCTTCCAGATCGGAGTAGAACCAGTCGTCGACAACCCCACCAACGAAGTAGATGAAGAAGGCCAACCCGAAGACACCGAAGACGATCGACGGCACCCCCGCCAGGTTGTTGACCGAGATTCGCACCGCCTGAACCAGCGGTCCCTGCTTGGCATACTCGCGCAAATAGATCGCGGCGATCACTCCGAATGGCGTCACGAAAAGACTCATCACCAAGGTCATGACCACCGTTCCAAAGATCGCGGGATAGACTCCTCCCTCGGTATTAGCTTCGCGGGGATTGCTACTGAGGAAACTCCAAATCCGACGGAACATCTCCCCCAACCGTCCAAAGACGCCCACCTTGTTCGGCTCAAAAACGTGAAGCAACTCGCCGGTCGCAATCCCAAGCTCCTTACCATCCACAGACGCCATGATGAAGCGATCCGCCTCCAGTCGCTCGCGCACCTCGAGCCGTTTCTTATCCAGCTCCGCGAACTCAGCCTGAAGAACCTCCAACTCCAGCGTAATCTCAGCCGAAGGTCCATGAAGGCGCTCTTGGTTTGTCAGTTCCTTCACCCGCTCGCTATTCCGGCCAATCTCCCCCTTCTCGATAACCTCAAGCTCTTCGCGCAAATCCTCATTCGTCTCGATCTCCTGCGCAATGCGGTCCATGAACTCAGGAGCACCCACTTCCAGACGTTCACCACTTCCGAACTCAATCGCTACCGCCCGACCGATCGCGCTGCCACCTTCCAGACGCTCGACGACCCACAAATCCTCCGGCTCACTCGTCGACTGCACTTCAGCACGGTCGATGAAAACAAAGGTCTCCCCATAAAGATCACGATTGCCGCGGAAGACCTGAATCTCTTCGTGATAAACTCCCGCCATGTCGCGGCGCTCACGCTCCTGAGCAATATAGCCGCCGATCTTCTCCTCCACCCCATCCTTGTTCACATCAACGACCACCAGACGGTTCGGCCAAAAGCTTTCCATCCCTTTCACCAACACAAGGGATAGCAAGCCCAGCGTAAGAATCACACCAACAGCTAATCCGGCAGCGGTCAACCAGACCAACGGCTCTCCTTTGCGGGAGCGTCCGGTCGTCGCGAAACTATGATTTGAATCAGCCATCGATAAGGATCACACGAGCTTGTTCTTTTCCCTCAATCGTTGACGCATCACCTCCGCGACACTGTTGAGGATGAAAGTCAGCATGAAAAGCACCAGCGCTCCGAGGAACAGCGTCCGGTAGTGGGTTGAACCCGGTGCCGCCTCGGGCAGCTCGACCGCGATGTTTGCAGACAGGGTTCTCATCCCCGAAAAGATATTCCACTCGGTGACCGGTGTGTTCCCAGTCGCCATCACCACGATCATCGTCTCACCCACCGCACGCCCAAAGCCAATCATCAGCGCCGAGAAGATCCCCGGCGAAGCCACGGGGATGATGATCGAACGCACCACCTGCCAGCGACTCGCCCCCAGCGCCGAAGCTGCGGCGGTGAGAGTCTTCGGCACATTCGAAAGGGCGTCTTCAGCAATCGTAAAAATCACCGGGATCACGGCAAAGCCCATCGCAAAACCCACCACCAGCGAATTCCTTTGATCATAAGACAAACCCGTCACCTGTGGCCACCAAAGCCGGAAATCAGCGATCTTATCCCCCGTGTTTGGATCCTTGTAGATGAAAAAGATCTTCTCGATCACCGGACCCAGCGACCAAGCCAACCACGAGACTCCCAGTAGCATCGGAAGGAGCACCATCCATTCCCGACCGCCTTCGAAACAGCCGCGAATCGCCATCGGCTGACGACTCCAGATGATCCCGACCAACAGTGCGGAAATGGGTAGCGAAAGACAGACCAGAAAAACGCCGGGCACCTTGTCGTCTAGAATCGGAGCAAGCCAGATACCCGCAAGAAACCCAAGCACCACCGATGGCAATGAAGCCATGATTTCCATCGCCGGCTTAACCACACGTTTCATCGAAGCCGGTAAAAACGCCGCCGAGAAAACCGCCGCCAACAAGGCGATCGGCACCGAGAACATCAAGGCGTAGAAGGTTCCCTTGAGAGAGCCAATGATCAGTGGCACGAGCGAGAGCTTCGGCTCGAAATCATCGGAACCACCAGTCGACTGCCATTGATAGACCGGCTCCGAACCGCCTTCATACCAAACCTTTCCGAAGAATGCCCTCACCCCCGCCTCAGGGTGGTGATCTTGAAACGAAAAACGCTGCACCTGGCCCTCCGCACCGGCAATGAAGAAGTGCTCGGTCTTACCATCAATCGCAGCGGCAACCGGCTCAAACTCCGCTTCTCCCGTCCATCGCGTCGAACCCGACGTCAGGTGACGAATCGAAAGCATGCCACCTGCACCCGTCAGGAAGCTCTTCTTTCGCAGACTCGGGGCAAACACCGGCACCCCGTCACCAATATCGTCAAATGTCTTTGTCTGACCAAAAATTCGCTCGGCCGACCCCTCGGGCCGGAAAAGACTGAAGACGCGCTGCTCGCCGTCGTCAGCCGTCATCGCGACCGACACACCACCAAAAAGATAGTCCATCCGCGCCACCGCACGGCCGTCAAATGGCGTGAAGCTCTGCTTCAATAAAGGCTCGTCGCCTTCGATGAGAAAATAGTGAACGACTCCATCCCTCGTGCCGAGCAAGAGCGCCATGCCGTTCTGAGATGCCGCCATGGAACTCACCTCACCGCTAAGGGCGTCGGTGAGATCATTCGTTCCGAGCTTGGTCAACTTCGCCTTACCGATAAGCGACTTCTTCTGCCCAAGCCTGATCACCGAAACCCCCAACTCGCGCGCCACGAGGATGGTCTTTTTCGAATCACCATCCCCATAGGAAAGAAGCTTTACGGCTCCTTCGCCACTCCCCACATCGAACCATGGCTCGGCCACGACTGAAGGCCTTACCGTCCTCGAACCATCCTCTGAAAACTCGGTCTTATACTCGACTCGAAACGACCCCACCCGACCATCCGCAAGTCCCACTGAAACACGCTGATGCACCGCATCGTAGGAAGCAGCCGAAACTTGGACTCCTTCGAGAGAGGGCACCGGCACGACTTCACGATCACCGTTCTCAAGATTCAGAACCACCACTTCCGCACCGCCATTGTAGAGGAACGGTCGCTCACCCCACTCATCCACACCGAGCAGCAATGGCCGCCCGCCGGGAACTT
>Ga0100400_1003414_pt1 | contig 10728 bp, 9 predicted proteins | sample CryGeymeta201524_FD_80420 | JGI IMG/M metagenome (GOLD analysis project Ga0100400, IMG submission 80420) | Groundwater microbial communities from Crystal Geyser aquifers in Utah, USA - Crystal Geyser metaG 2015-24 | ecosystem: Environmental > Aquatic > Deep subsurface > Groundwater | place: USA... | reverse complement strand
CCACCCACATAATCCGACTTATAAATTGATGAGGTGGTCATTAAATAGAATCCGTCTTTCAGAAACCGCTCAAAGGTGAAGTCAACACCTCTGTTTGTTCCTTTGCCTTTATTAACCAGAGTTTTATCAAATGTCCAGTCGCTTAAAAAATTAATCATGGAATAAGGTGTTGCGTCAACCACCGGAACTTTGGTAAGGAATTGAAAATAGGGTTCAATTTTTAACCGTGCATTTTCAGTTATCGACCAATCAAAAGCCAGCACAAAATGATGTGCCCCCATTCTGTCCAGATTTTGATTTGGGAATATAACCTGACCAGTGTGCTCATCCGTTTTTGTCACAAAATAAACGAAAAGCGGTTCAATCTGGCTATGATTGCCGTAACCCATTGAAAAACTTTGTTTGGGAGTTGCCTGCCATGTAGCAGAGAATCGTGGTTCAATCCTTGTTTCTTTATTCAGTTCAAACCATGATATGTTTGCACCGGCTGTTATTGACGTTGTTTGACTTATATTATATTTCCCCTGAAAATGAGAGATGATGAGCCAACTATTTCCTTTCCCATGCATTATATTCGAAAAAATATTGGTTTGATAGTCGAGCGCATCGCCCAACAACCGATAATTATGCAAGTTCGCATTAAAACCGGTTTTAAAGAAAAATCGCGGTGAGGCGGTATGTGAAATTAATGAGGATAAAATGGTGGTTCCGTTTGTCATATCCACATTGTACAGCGGGAAAAGTTCGGTGGGATTTGTTTCCTGTAAGCGCGACATTTTATCGTAGGTGTGTTGCCAGGCATTGAATGAAAGGTTTGATTTAACAAAGGTTTTTGACGAAGCCCGAAAGTAGTGCGTAATTCCGCCTGCTCCCATATTGTATTGAAAATTCATTTTTACTCTGCTTTCAGGATAAATCCATTTTTCAATATCGGCAAAACCTTTCATTGTACTTTCACTAAGACCACCAATTCCCCACAATGCAAATGTTCCTGACTTTTTTGTGGGAAGATTGAACTTGAAAGATAAGTCCTGGTAAATTGGTAATTCGTCGGAGTTTTTCATTTCGGGTAAAAGCGGAAAAATTAAGGCCATGGTTGAATAACGATAATTAAGGAGATAAGAACCATCGTACCCACCTTTAAACGGTCCTTCAGCAGCAAATTCCACTCCCTGCACCCCGATTTGAGCGGCATATTCTTTTTGGCTGTTATTTCCGTTGCGTAATTTCATGTCAAAAACACCGGCTGTTGCATTTCCAAATTCAGCAGGAAATGCTCCGGTATAAAAATCTGAATTTGTTAAAAGCTGGCTGCTAAACATGGTTAGCCCACCGCCACCGGCAACATTTGAACCTGAAAAATGACTCGGCACCGGAATGTCAACACCTTCGAGCCTCCACTGCAAGCCTTTTGGTGAATTTCCGCGCACAACAATTGCATTTACATTGACACCCGCTGTGGTTACGCCGGCAAAATTGCCCGCCATGCGTCCGGGGTCGTCGAGTGCCCCTGCATAACGACTGGCTTCTTCCACTGAAAAAGTACGGGCGCTCACACTGGCCATACTGTTAATTGGCCGGTCTTTTCGTGCAGTGGGTTTTACAACCACTTCGTCCAATTCAGAAAATGCCGCTTCCATCTCAATTTCCAAAACTACTTCCCTGGCCGAAACAACAAGCAATTCCGGGATAATTACAGGTTTATAACCCACAAAACTAATTTGCAGAGAATAGCGGCCTACGGGGATGTCTTCCAAAGAAAACCGGCCTTCTATGTCAGTTGTGGTTCCACTGTTTTTATCAACCAAAACAACATGCGCGCCCGGAAGTGTTTCACGCGTATTTGCATCCAGTACCACTCCGCGAATGGTTTGTGTTGGATTTTGTGCAAGGCAAAAAGAACTCATGTAACTAAAACAAATATAAAATAGTACTATCTTCTTCATAGTTCAAATCGTCTTCATATTTTTTATAATGTGAAGTTTACATTTCAGTCGAACCCTGCTTTTGTATTTCAGACTTACCTGTGAAATCAAAGGTTCCCTTAAAAAAATCCAAAATTTCATCTTTTATTTTTTCAGGATGTTCGTGCCCAATTCCTTCGTATGTTTTAAACCGGGCTTTTACATTTTTCTTTTTATAAATATCCATACAACTGTTCCACCGGGTTGGCTGCATTTCTTTACCAAGCAGTTCAAAAACCAAATCTCTCTCCTTTGGGTCATATCCATCTTCGAATAAAATTGCATCATTATCATCCAGTTCGCCCATAAAATAAAACTGAGGAGTTCTGGAAAAGGGAATCGAGTCGAATGGTATTCCGAAGAGATTTTCAAAATCTCCGGTTCCTAATGGATAATCAATTGGTTTGCCGTTTAATTCAGAAATGGGCAACACAAGAAGCCCGTTTACTCCACCGGCAGCAGAGGCTTGTATTTTGTCGGGATGAATCAATGTAAACCGGTTTGTAAAAGTGCCCGAAGCAGAAAATCCGGTCATAAAGAACTTATCATGAATGGTATACCCCGATTGGGTAAGCTGATTTTTAGCATCCTCAACCATTGCCAGGAATTGAAGGTCTATTCTTTCGAGCAGATTGTTTTTTTGCAGTATGACATCTCTGTCCAAAGCATGTGTATAAATTTTCCATTCACTTTCAGAACGGGGAAAAACCGGTACTAAAAGTGGATATTTTAGTTTTTGTGCCACATAGTTTCCAACATAAAAGTCGAGTGTTGCAATTCGTTTGGCTTTTTCAATATGTTTATCCAAATCATCATCCGCGAAACCTGAATTATTGGGTTCTACAATAAGCACCAATTCCTTTTCGAGTGATGCCCTCTCCGGAATATAGAGAAAATAGGGGTAATTAAAACCCTTTGACGGGCTTGCTTCTGTTAAAACGATTTCTCCTCTTTCAGATTCGGATAAACACGATTGAAGTGATAAAAGTGTGACGATTAGCCATATTGCCTTCTTTATGGGTTCCATTTTTTTTAGTTGATATTTGCAAGTAAGTTCTCCAAATAAATACCATTATTAAAAGCCGCACTTTTCCACTCCGGCATCAGGCGGTCGAGCAAAACGGCTTGTAACATTCCAACATAATAAAAGCGGCTTTCACCTGAGCGGGCGGCTGTCCGTTTCACTTCCTCTATTTGCCGGTTAAAATAACTCGTTCGGTTTTTGTAGTTTTTAAAACCGGAAACTTCAGTAATCTCATCAATTGGCGAATAGGCCTTGCTCTCCTGGGCACACAACCCAATTTTTAATTCGGCATATTTGGCAAGCCCTTCAAGCCACTCCCTTTTTTGTTCGTATTGAACCATCTCATTAGTCAGTCCGGAACCTTCTCTGCGTTCATGGCGTTTGCCGGTGAATTGTGCCACCAACTGTTTGGCTTCGTCTTTACTTTCTGCATAATATGCTGCAAGCAAGAGATTGGTTTCTTCAATCCATACTTCTGCATTTACGGATTTTTCCCATGGATAATCTGAAGATAGTTGACTTGCAAATTCGCTTTCGGCAAGCCGCTCGGGAACAACAGTTCCCTGAAATGCATGGAATGCTTCATGTGCCATTCCGCAAATGTAATTTTCAGCTTTGCCCATCAGCATATTCCAAAATATTTTGTACGGAAAAATGGCATTCAGCAGGGGAGGTAATTCTTTTTTAAACCCTTTGTAAAATGCAACTGCTGCATATTCTTTGGTTTGCATAGTTGTAACCCATCTGTTACCCACTTTTACTGTAAAGTTTTCAGGAGTAATGTCGGGGTTTGGCAATACCTGCCGATAATAGGTTTTACCAAAAAAATCATCGGTTTCAACGATTTCCCACCCGGCACCTCTGAATTCTTCTACCGGCATTTTATACCATCCGGCAGGTGGGTTGGAATAGCCAATTAGGAATGCATATTCTTCATTGTAAACAATAGCCGGAATATGCAGCTCACCCCAGCCGGGCCATACTTCGTTGCCCAGTTTTTGCTGCAAATTCATCGTTTCAGCGACGTAAGCTTTTTCCTTTTCAGATAAATGCTCTACTATTTCAGAGTGTTCGGGTAGTGTCAGGTTATAAACTACTGAGATGATTGCCAGTCCGACAATAACCAGAAATGTCCATTTGATTGTTTTAAGAATTGTGCGAAATATTTTTTTCATTTTTAACCTTTCATTTATATGTGTTCAACTATTTGCCTGATTGCCTGGTGATATTTTGCAATCAGAATCCTTTTTGTTTTTATTTTCATGATAAATTATTCTTTTTAGTATAGAAATACGGAAGCAACAATGACAATTAATCCAAAAATGCCCGCCACAATATCTATTAACACAATTTTTTTGCCCTCTTTCTCAGCCAGCATTCCGGCCACCCATTTCTGAAATTTTTCATAATCGAAAATAAATAAGAGTGCTTTGATGGCTGTAAGTGAAAAAATTATAGTAATAACCATAGAATAAGCTACATCGGTAGTTAATTCCTTATACCAGGTAAATGCAACCAGCAGCAACCCAACAATTGCAACAGGCACAATCCATTTGGGACGTTTTTTTGAGTAAGCTTTGGCTATGAATTTATTTTCGTCCCAGGGAATCAGGTGCATGTAAAATGGTTTCAGCATAGCCGCCAAACCAAAGGCAATTCCTAAAATTTTAAAGTAACTCATTGTTAATCCTGTTTTTTAATTGATTATTGTTTTGATATTGTATTTAATGTCAGTTATTTCAAGGTCTAACCATGTCCAGTCACCTTCTTCGAGTTTCCATGTGGCTTTCATTTTCGATGGCACTTTAATACCTTCAAATACGGCATAATCGTCAACTGTTAAAATCCAGGGATAACGCTTCGCCTCCGCTTCGTTTCCTTTAAAACGCAAAGTAATAAATTTAATAAAATCACCCTTTTCATCAAAATAAAATGTACCATTTCCGGAAGTTCCGTTATAATTCATGGTCGCTTTTGCCGAAAATTCATCAATAGTTTCCCAACTTATGTAAGGGCTTAACGCCAGCGACGGATACCAAACCAATTCACCCAAATAGCGCTGAAGGGTACCTTTATCCATGTGTTCCCCTTTTTCGTTAACCACATTTATCAGGGAGTTCATTTTTACAAGCATTTCGCCTTTGCCATTAACAAATTTGTCGCGGCCTTTTATTTTTATGAATGGTGCTATGTTCATGTTGACAGTCCAGATAAAGGCCGGTACATCCATTACTGTGAATTGCTCAGCTTTTGCCGGTTTCCAATCTTTTTGTTCCGGTTTCATTTTCATCAGGGCTTTCTGTTTTACATAGGCAGACTGTATAACCGGTTTTCCTATCATTCCGGTATTTTGTATCCATTTATACACTGGTGTTGGAAGTTCATTCACATCAGTATCAGTAATTATTTTTGATTCAGAACTGTCTATCCCGGAAAGAATACCATGCGTTTCACGGGTAATCATTTTTTTCATGCTTAATGATGAAAACGAAATCACTACAACGACTAAAATTATCAAATTGGGAATAATACCAAATTTGGCATCGCTCCATGTGCTGATAATCAGAACGCTTGAAATTACAACCGCAAATACAGCGAAAACGAGCCAAAAATTCCTTTCAAACAGAAAACCAATAGCTGATATTACAAATAATGCAAAAGCAACGAACCAAAAAATTGCCGATGTTACAGATATTTCTGATGATAAAGATTGGATTTGCGCCAATTTAAAACCTTTTGCAAAGCCCATTAAATGAATGGCCGCGTGCAGAAAAATGATGATTGAAAAAAGGTACTTCATGATTATATATTTTTAGGTTTAATTTTAGTAATTCCCTCAAATTATTTTCAGCTTTCTTCATTTGTTAAGTCGCTAAAATACAAAAATATATCCGTTTGCAAACGTTTACACCCGTTTATTGTCGATTACAAATGCTTAAAAACCGGGTAAGGTTTGCGGGGCGCTTTACCTTTGAATCAACAATTTCGTTCAAGGGCTTGCGACAGAAACAGCCCTACAATTATTAACTTAAAAAATAAATATCATGAATGCTTTAAGAAACAGCGTCAGGCTCATTGGCCACATCGGGGAAGACCCAAAAGTGAAAAAATTTGAAGGTGGAAAAACAGTTGCTAATTTTAGTATAGCAACCAACGAAATTTACCGCGACAGCAAAGGTGAAAAACAGAGTGAAACCACATGGCACCGCCTGGTTGCCTGGGGTAAACAAGCTGAAATTATTGAATCGTATGTAAAAAAAGGTTCAGAAATTGCTATCGAGGGAAAACTTACCAACCGCTCGTGGGAAGATAAAAACGGTGAAAAACAGTACATGACCGAAGTTTTGGTAAACGAGGTTTTATTGCTCGACAAAATGAAAAATTAGAAAAAAGTATTGAGTATTGAGTAATCAGTACTGAGTAAAAAAAGCCGCTCTGAAATTTCGGGGCGGCTTTTTTGGGTGTCGCGGTTTGTAACCGCGATTTTAAAAATTCTGATTGTGAATTGAATTAACCTGCTGAAAATGAATTCATTTTTAACGCGGTTGCAAACCGCGTCACCCGTTTGTTTTCGCGAAATGTCGGTCATACATTTCCGCATTCAAGCGTTCCCCCTTTAAAACGACCACCTCACCCGGCCGTAAATGGCTTTTCCGTAATCCCCGTATTCTGTTCCTTCGTTGCCGTAAAAAAGTTGTCCGTTTACCATTAACTCCCAGTTATTGCTGAGTGAATAAGTTAGTGTCGGTCCAATAAAAAATGAACCATCGCACGGATTCAGCATCGACGAAAAACTTCCGGAAAACAGAGGTGTAAACGGATATGATATTTGTCCGAAAAGATTGTACCGGCCAAACGAAAGCATTTTTGCTGAAATATCGGGCGAAAAAAAACTACGACCACCTGCATCGCCGGTTGTGCCATGACTGTTGTATAAAATTCCTCCGTGCAGGTAAAGACTGTTTTTCAAAAAATAATCACCTGAAACCGAGGCAACCACAGCTTCGTAACTTCCGTTATCGCCTTCGCGGGGAATAAACCACGAAACCTCTCCCCGGAAACCTCCACCTTTTATATCGCCCGACCAGCCGCCACCCAGCACATAATCTTTGCCCATCCAACCACCCAAAACCTGGAAATCGGTTTTGAATTTTGCAAACCTGTACATTCCTGCTACGGCGGTTTCATCGGGGTTGTGACCGATTTTATACACCAGTTCAGCCGATGAAGTTTCGCCGGTGTAGTACTGAATTTTAACGCCATCGGTTCCTGGCCGTTCTTCATAATCGAATTCGAAATATGAAAATGTATTAAAAATATCGTTGGGGTTCCAAACCAGGTTAATTCCCCAGTTGACGCGCTGCCGGCCAACCCTCACCTGCCATTTATTATAAGTGTAGTCAATCCACGCCCTGTCGATAGCAGAGTGCAGAAACCAACTGTCGGCTGAATAAACAATTACGCCAAGATCCAAATATCCACCGTCCTGATTAATCATTTCTTCGTATTGAGGAAATTCCTTAACCATTTGTCCAAAGAAAAGACGGTTGCGCATTTCGAGGTCGAAAGTGAGTTTTTCGGTTACAAACCATTTAAAATTGAGACGGTTGTGAATCTGGTTCAGAAAAAGATAATCGAGAGAATCGGTGGCGCTGATTGGAATCGGTTCAACAGGTTTGTAATACATGCTCAATTCTTTCAGATATCCGTTGAAAGAAAATTTTGATTGAGAAACGGCAGTAATTGTCGTTATCATTAAAATCAGAAAGAGCAAGTTCTTTTTCATTCAATCCTGAAATCTAAAATATCGAATAAGCTTGCCATCCGCAGGCAGGGAATCAGAAAGTAGGATCTCAAAATGGCCATTTTTACAATTTCTAATTTGCAATTTTTCATTTATCATTGTCCTCCTTCATTCCACCTGCGAAATCAATTACGCACATGGTTTGGTATTCGGGATGTGTTCCGCACGAAATGCCGGCAAGTTTCAATTCGGGATTGAGAAAGGTTTTGCGGTGACCTCGGTTGCGCACATTATCATCGATGAGCAGAAAAACCACAGTTTGCCGCGCCGATGTATTTCCGTAGGCGATGTTTTCGGCAATTTGTTTTTCCCATTTTCCATAGCGTTCAATCCTTGCACGTAGGTTTGAGTTGTCGCCTCCAACATGTCCGGTCCTTCCAGTCCGCGACTGGTCGGATGAATGGTCATCGGCGGCGTGGGTTAGTTTATCATCAGGATAAATCAGCGAAAGTGGTTTCATTTTTTTGAGTTCCCGAACGCACTCGTGCAAAGCCGAAACACCTTCGATGGTTTTGATGGGCGTATCGCCGGGGTAGTAAAGAATTTTGTTGTTGTAGCGGACTGCCAGCGGTGCAATGTATTTTTCGGCGTATTGCGCTGGGTCGGAACGGAAAAGATTGATTTCGTATATGATTTCTTTTTCGAGCGGGGAGAGGTAACTGATGTTTGCCGCGGTGTTTAAACCTGATGCGGAATTTGGGTCGCTTGCATAAACCAAATTGGTAAGGGCAAAAAATATAATAGTTACCTTTAGTTTCATCGCTATTCTTTCATTACATCACTAACAATTTTCCCGTCTTCCAGTGTTATAACGCGGCGTGCTTTATTAACCACGCGGGCGTCGTGCGTTGAAAATATAAACGTAATTTTTTCCTCTTTATTTAGTTTTTCCATGATGTATAACAAATTTTCGGTCGATTTTGAATCGAGGTTGGCAGTGGGTTCGTCGGCCAGCACGAATTTTGGTTTCGATGCCAGCGCCCGCGCCACTGCAACCCGCTGCTGCTGCCCGCCTGAAAGTTTTGAAGGCCGGCGATCCATCATTTCGCCCAGTCCTACAGCCTGAAGAAGCTCCGTGGTGCGCGATTCCCGGTATTTCTTGTCGGCTCCCTGCAAGTGGAGAATAAATTCAACATTTTCGCGGGCTGTTAACACCGGAATTAAATTGTAAGCCTGAAAAACAAATCCAATATTTTTCATTCTGAAATCTGTCAGTTTCCGGGCCGAAAGCTGATTAATAAGAACATTGTCAATTATAACTGTTCCCTCTGTGGCATCGTCGAGGCCACCAATAATATTTAGCAATGTTGTTTTCCCGGAACCCGACGGACCAACAATGGCTGTAAATTCACCTTCTTCAAAAGTAAGATCAACACCGTTAACTGCCCGAACCGATACCGAGTTGTCGGTGTAAATTTTGTGCAGGTTTTTGATTTCTATTAATTTCATAAATATTAATTTTTCACACTTTAATATCTCCAAAATTAAATGCTAAAGCCAAAACTGATTTTTTCAGTTCCTCACCGGGCTAAAGCCACGGTGTTAAATTTTGTAGTTGTTATAAGTTTCAATTTTTTATGGTTTTTGTTTTGCACCGGCGCTTTAGCCCGGTGATTCTGGTTCATAATTCATTTAGCTTTAGCATTTAATGCAATTTATAAGTTCTCAGTAATTTTTAACTCAATAACTCAAATACGCTCATATTTTGTTAATCTGTTCTGGTGGCTTCTGCCGGATTTAATTTCAGCGCCTTCCTCGCCGGGTAAATGGCTGATAAAATGCCGGTAACAATCACCAGAATTGCAATAGTAACAATCGTTTCCACCCTTAGAGAAGTGTAAATTTGGGCAGCAAATCCATATTTTTCCAACCCATCGGCAAACATGGATACGTCGATTGGTGTAGTTTCAAAAAATTTGGTTACGCCTGAACCAACAATAATTCCGAGAATACCTCCTGAAAATGTGAGCATTACGGACTCAATAATAATCATGATGAAAATCTTTCTATTATTCATTCCAATCGCCATCAACATTCCAATTTCTTTTGTGCGGTCGAGCACCGACATTAACATTGTATTTATAATTCCAAAACACAGGGCGAGTAAAATAATAAGTATGAAAATATACATGTACTGATCCATTGAATCGGTTAAAAGCGACATTTCGGGACTAAGTTCTTTCCAGGTCTGAACGTCAAGATTGACGGCAATTTTCTGAACAGATGGTTTTACAAAAGCGGCTTCGTTGCCGTTTTTCACAAAAATGGCAATTTCGTGTGCTGCACCGTTTTCGGTTCCCAATTGCGATTGCAAATCCTCGTAATGCACAAATAATTGTGATTCATCGAAAGTAGTATTGCTTGTTTTGTAAATTCCGCAAACCCGAAATCCTTTCGATGACAAATCGCCATTTAAATCAACCATCTGAACATTGACTTTTGAGACAACTTTCAATTGTAATTTCCTTGCCAGTTTTTCGCCAATAAGAACTGGTGGCATTCTGCCGGATTTTTCAAGATAATTTCCTTCAATAACATGTTCGCTGATATCGGTTACGTTCTTTTCTTTTTCGGGCCAAACTCCAATCATTTTACCACCACCTGTGCCATGCGCAGCCATGATAAAAGGTTCGGTAACCAGGCGCTGACTGGCAGCTACAACACCTTCAACCTTTTCAATTTTACCGACTAACTCAAGTGAATTTTGAATGTAAATTGAAGTCTCGTTATTATCCAAAAAATGTGGGGCATGAATTTGCAAATGAGCAAGTTCCGACTTTGTGGCCGACTCGATCCGGGCATCGACGGCGCCCTGCATAAAAGCCATTGTAAACACCCCGGCAAACAAACCCAGCGCAATGGCAACTATCATAATGATGCTGCGCACCTTGTTTCTCCAAACGTTTCTCCATGCTATCGACCAAATCATTCCAATT
>Ga0100400_1003412_pt1 | contig 10731 bp, 8 predicted proteins | sample CryGeymeta201524_FD_80420 | JGI IMG/M metagenome (GOLD analysis project Ga0100400, IMG submission 80420) | Groundwater microbial communities from Crystal Geyser aquifers in Utah, USA - Crystal Geyser metaG 2015-24 | ecosystem: Environmental > Aquatic > Deep subsurface > Groundwater | place: USA... | reverse complement strand
TTCGGGGCGAGGACACCCTTCTCGCCCCGATATTTTATCAGGGAAAAATGGGGACAGCGCCCTATTTTTAGAAGAAAAAATAGGGCGCTGTCCCCATTTTTCCCATTTTTCCCACCTGATATCTATCCGTCCTCATTTTCCTTATTGGGTCAGGCACAGACAATCGTGTTGGTTTGTCTGTGCCTTTTCGTTTTTTGTGGAGTAAAACGAAGAGAACGGACATTCCTGTCTGCAATCCCTGCCAGCGGAGGAACATCTGCAAATAGCGGACAAGAATGTTCGCCCCCTTCCATTACAATTACAATTTTTCTTGACATATTTATGGTTTTGTGGTATTCTTTATTTATACTCATGGAGGTGAGATTAGATGACTACCATAAGAGAAGAGTTACAGAGAGAGGGTGATGAAATCTTATTGGATGTATTGGCTGAAACTGCAACTATTGCAAAGGAAAGGATTATTAAGCATAAGGATTTAAGTGTAGAAAATGTTATCCCCCTTTTGTTGCTTTCCCAATATAATCACATTGCCCATCTTGACATAGAACTTAAACAAGGACTTGCGAATTTAGAGCAGAAGATGGATGAACGATTTGAGAAAATAGGACAAGTAATGGATGAACGGTTTGAGAAGATGGGACAAATGATGGATACACGGTTTGAGAAGGTGGATGAACGGTTTGTGGATGTATACAAAAGCATTTCAGTCATTCATAGCCAGATTAGCAATCAAACCAAGTGGATGTTTGGGATAGGGGTAGGGATAGTAGCTATTCTGAGTGGGCTTATGACCTTCCTGAAGTTTGGGTAAAGGGAAAATGGAGGAAAAGATGAGAAATTCAATGATGAAGGAAAATGAGAGGCATATTTTGAGTTTACTGCCTACTCTCTTACAAAAAGATGATGAATTTAGAAGAAGTGTCTCTGTTATCTTGAGTGAAGTGTTTGCAACAAAGGGTGAACTAAGACAGATATTGGAGGAGATTAGTAAGAGCAGAGAAGAATCTAATAAGCGATTTGAAGAGATGGATAGACGATTTGAGCAGCGTCAGATAGAGATAGATAAGCGATTTGATGCTATGGATAAGCGATTCGATGCTATGGATAAGCGATTTGATGTTATGGATAAGCGATTTGATGCTATGGATAAGCGATTTGATGTTATGGATAAACAATTCGAGGATCAAAAGGATTGGGTTAGCACAGTTATAGGAGGGCTTCAAGGAAGGGCAGGTAGAAATTTAGAGGATACTATTGCTGGAACATTGAGGGTTGCGTTGAAAAGAAAAGACATAAAACCAGAGAGTATCAAATTGCGTCAAAAGATTCAAGATGATGATGGTATAATTGGTCCAAAAGGCAGAGACTATGAGTTTGATATATTGATGCATAATGGAGAAACAGCCATCTTTGAGATAAAATCCTATGCTGAGACAGAAGATGTCCTCCGATTTAATGATAAGGTAGAGCTTGCAAAACAGAAACTTGGTTTAATAAATCCTTCAAAGATATTCATCACCTTGCAGAAACATAAAGACATGATGAATACCTGTAAGGAGACAGGTGTAGAATTGGTGTAATTGCCTCTTATAGCCCTTTCGTAATGGAAAATGGGGACAGCACCCTATTTCCAAACAGCATCACTAATACAATCACTCCAAGGGAAATAATACTTATCCAATAGCCAAGGCTAAAGGACATTGGAGCATAGACAAACCTGATGTTTCGTTCACCCTTTGTCAGACTAACTGCCCGAAAGATAAAATTTGCCCGATAAATCTCCGACTCTTTTCCATCTACAAATGCCTTCCATCCGGGATACCATGTATCACCAAGTACCAGAAATCCATCTTCATTCATTTTGGCATGAATAGTTACCTCTGATGGATGATAGGCTGTAAATTGAGCCGCCCCTGCAGATGGAAGGCTAACGACATTCTCTACAGTATCTTTTGAGCCTTGATGTTGTAGCGTTTTTTCCAGAATAACCGTGGTGTATGGGTCAAAATCAGGGGAAGATAATCTGCTGAGAATGGCTGCCTCATCTGTAATTACCTCTGCTTTTGACACACATAATAACCGTGGAACAACAGCCTTGTTTTCATACACCCTTAATGAAGGCATAGTATTTTCTTTGAATCTTGTTTGATGCACCTCAATCAGATCAGGGCTTTTCAACTCCCAGAAGGTGGTAATATATTTTACATTTTGTATGCCAAGTAATTTTGTAAACTGTGGCTTTGGTACGGCAAACCCCAATGGGTCATCCATGGAGTGTTTGTAAAGTGAAATATTATCCATGTTGCGATAGAACCCATGGATTGTTACCAATCTTTGGGGTGCAAAGGCTGGATAGCCATCAGAAGAGGAAATACCATAATCCATATTTGAATTTGGCTGCATAACCCCACGATGAGCCGCATATAATCCCAGATCACCCTTCCAACCTTTAGACATGGCATGAACCATGCTCCATGACTCATCCCCGCCAAAGCTGTATATCCGATACATTGCCTTGTCCTTTTTGAGGAATTTGACACTTTCAGGTTCAGACAACCATGTTTTTGGAGATATGGTTGGATTATGCTTCATGCCAAAATTAAACAGGTCAAGGATAATTAAGGCACAAATAGCGACTTGAACCACTCTTTTGGTCTTGAATGATTTAATCCTTTCCATCAAAAAGGTAATACCAAATCCTGCCAGAATAATGATGGAAAAGTCAAACAGTAAAAGAAAGCGATTGGGAAAACGAAAGAACTTTAACCCTGGCATACATTTCCAGAGTAATTCAAATAAAGGGGTGTACTTGCCTAAGGTAAGAAGCAGGGAAAGGGTTGCCATTAATCCAAACAGCCTGACAAAGCTATTGCGTGTACAATAAACGCAAAACCCAAATATTCCAAGGAATAGCGGTAAAATCCCCACATACCCGCAATTTTCCCAGAACAGGGTCATCTGTCCGCTAATATCTCGCTGATATGTGGCTTGAGCAGAGTCACCATAGTAGTATGGAAATATCAGGGTAATAAGATTTTCTACTGGATATGGCCAGGCAACAGCATCCTGAAATGAAAGCCCGCTTGCCCTGGTAGCCAGCCCAGTGAATTCATAGGTAGGCAAAAGCTGGACAGCCGCAAGCCCAACGCCAATAATACCAATTAACACAAAGCCGCTTGCAAGGGAAAATGGGGAAAATGGGGACAGCGCCCTATTTTTTCTTCTAAAAATAGGGCGCTGTCCCCATTTTCCCTCTGGATGGATATGGTATGATGTCCATATTTGCGAACCAATACGAAACAAGAGGTAAAATCCTGCCCCAAGCATGGAATAGTATGCCATCTGAAAATGCCCGGCCAGAATTTGACAGGCAAAGACCAATCCACCGGGAATAGCCCAGATAAGCCTTTTATCCATCAGGAGTTTTTCTATACAAAAAAACAAGAGTGGCAGCCAACATGAGGCAGTAATAAGGTTTGCATGTTTGAGGTGTGTTACGAAAAAGCCACAAAAGGTAAAGGCAACCGCACCAATAAATGCAGGGAATATAGTTAGCCCAATGGTTCTGGCATAGACAAAAAAGAATGTTCCACAAAGCATAAAATTCAAGATAATCAAGTAGTTATACGCAATCCAATCAGGAAACAAACCAAAGAGCAGAAGGCTGAGAGGATACAACCCACCCATTTCCCCCTCAGCAAATACCGGAAAGCCACAATAAATATCAGGTGTCCATAATGGCAATGAACACTGTTGCAAACACCTGTCCAAAAAACTACGAAATGGAAAGTTCAGGTTGCAAAGATCACTAGTAGTCATATCACCAGTAATAAATACCCCACCAAGCATAGCAGCCTTGTAAAAGTAGATAAGAACAAGTCCGGCTAATGCAGCGATAGGAATAATATTTCGTTTCATATGTAAATCCTTTTTACCACCAAGATTAAAATGGATTAAAATGGGGACAGCGCCCTATTTTAATCACTCGTTTTTACCACGAAGAGCACGAAGAGCACGAAGAAATTACAGAACAAACCGTTTAATTCCATCTTTGAGCCTTCTGACATTAAAGTTGATAAGCAGGCCTGTTTTAATCCGTGCCAGTTTCATGTATGTCAACAACTGTGCTTCATGGATTCCTTTTATTTCCTCAACGCTCTTCAACTCCATGATCAGTTCGTTTTCAACCAGCAAATCCACACGGTATCCACAGTCAAGTCGAACACCCTTATATTCAACTGGAAGTGGATGTTGAAGATTAAACTTGATACCATTCAGCTTCAGTTCGTGAGCCAGACATTGCTCATATGTCGATTCCAACAACCCGGGACCGAGTTCTCGATGGACATCTATTGCACAGCCAATGACTTGATTCGACAACTCATCAAATTCCATCTTTTGTCTCCTTAGTGTTCTTCGTGTTCTTCGTGGTAAAAACCATCTTCTTTGCCTGTAAATACTCACCACAGATCTTACCACGAAGAAATCACAGAACAAACCGTTTAATTCCATCTTTGAGCATTCTGACATTAAAAATGACTTGATTCGACAACTCATCAAATTCCATCTTTTGTCTCCTTAGTGTTCTTCGTGTTCTTCGTGGTAAAAGTGTTCCATATTCTCCCCTTGATACACCCCTGCATACCCCTGATCAACCATCTCCGGAAGCCTGAAAAAGAGGAGTTGAATAAGTCTGGCATTCTTTTTGACCCGAAATCCGTAAGGGTTATGGACGAGTAACAATGCCTCACTTCTGCCAGAGTATCCAGAATCCCAGACCGCAGTCTCAACACTCACGCCGCATCGTAGCAGGCTTGAACGGGGTCTGGCAATAGCCATCATATCCTTAGGGATATGGACTATTTCGTTAAAGATTATCTTGTACTGTCCTGATTCAAGTAGAAACCATCCCTCTGAATCTGGCTCTAAGGCATTGGTTTTCGCTAATATCCTATCCTGATTATAAAAACCAAGCGTTCCATGTTCAACAAATGTTTCTACTGCACAAAGACTTAATTCCACCCCATTTATCTGCACCTGAGCCTCCATATCAATCAGGCATTCAACAAGTTTTTGGGTTTGAATAAGATTAACCAGCTCTTCTTGAGCAAGAAATGTTCCCATAATATTTCTCCTCCTGCTTGTCCAATAAACAAACACTTAAATACTAAAGAATGTCCAATTTTTGGACAGCTTTGTCTATAATGATACAACATTATTTTGATTTTGTCAATAAAATTTTCGTAACTACTCACCACAGAGACATAGAAACACAAGATGAATATTCTGGCATAGAACTTGCTACTATTTATCAGATGGGTTGAATTTCCCTTAATCACAGCAAAGGAGATACAAGACAATGATGAAAAAAATTGCAGCTATTTTTTTATGTTCCGTAACTATGGTAAGTTATGCCTTTGGGGCAGATATTAATACTGATGGCTTTGAAGATGTGAATTGCTTGAGTGATTGGACAATATTTCCTTCAGTCTCAGAGCTTGGGGTAGACTTATATAGCCCTGGTTATATGAGTGATTATTGTGTCAAAATAACTGGGGCTGGATTAATCCCCCCACAGGATGAAGGTTACATATCTTCGTTACCATGGACAAATGGTGGGTATCTTTCCATAGAAAAACCAAGCGATTGGGAACGGGAATCTGTTTATACCTTGCGGTGTATGATACGGGCAGATAATGGTGTCAGTAGTAAAGCGTATCTTGAGTGTGATGACCCTGATGGCGATGTGATTTTGAGTAAAAGTCCATCATTTACCCCGCCATCTGAATGGACAGAGTGTATCCTGAATGGTTCTATCAAGAATAGCCCCATGACTACCATCAAGCTGGGCTATGAGGCAGGGAGCGGGATGGTTTATATTGATGATGTTTCGTTCTATAATTCTAATTGTTATCTTCAATCTAATACCCCACTTGTATTTTATGTCAATGATCCAGACGATGCCACAATTACTGTTACTATCAGCAGATTACAAGGGGCAACAGCCTCAACTACTCCTGTGGTTTCTATCTATGACCCATTTGGTCAGCTTAAACTGACAAAAACCTGTGAGCCGGGCAACCAGTTATATGTTCTAACCATTCCCCCGGATAATATCAAGGGGGAAAATCGGATAGAGATTCCACAGGATATTTCATCTGTCTGGCGGGTATCTGCAAAGGGCTTGATATTTGATGGCAAGGAGTTATCTATGAAGTCAGGGGTTGATGGTGTGGTGTATTTTGCCGTAAACGATCAGGCAACCTTTACCATGAGATTAAAAGATAGGGTAGGGGATACAGGCACTTGTTCAGCCACCCTGTATAATCCTGATGGTCTGGCAGTAAAAAAAATAACATGGATAGCAGGCTCCGAAGAATGGCATGATATAATTATGGATGGTTCGGCAACAGGCGGGGTCTGGGCGGTTGGGTTTAACAGCCAACAAGGGAATATCCTTGTTCGGGCAGAGGGCATTCCCCCATATTTTTCCTTTACAAGGGACTCTTATTTCCTGCCAGCGATATGGCGTTATCCAGCAGAGAGTTTTCCTGTAATTACAACTCAAGCTAAAACAATAATCAGTAGGGATGAGAAAATAACCCTCAGTATCCCGGTGGGAGGGATTAACCAGAATGGTACAGTAACTATTCGGAAGATAGATGCCCCGATTATTCCCATCGGGTATTCACTTGCCAGCTCGGTTTATAATATTGAACTTCGGGGTACGGCATCCATCCTTCAACCTCGGCAGGCTATCCCTCTTATCTTTCGCTATGATGATACATCTTTATCTGAATCGGCAGAAAAATCGCTGGCTGTTTTTTATTACGGCACAAGTACTGTTAATACCAATACAGCTACATGGGTACCCCTGCCAACAATAGAACGCTCGATAAAGAATAACCTTATTCGTGTAAGCGTTCCACGATTTGCACCCATTGCGATTCTGGCTTCACCATCATGGCAGGCAAGGATTTTTGTAGAAACAACAGAAGGAGTCAGGGATGATGGTAATTATTTTGGATTGGACTCTGGTGCGAAAAATACCTATGATGACCCCTTTGACCTTGAGGAAGAGCCGGCAACGCCTTCACCCTCTGTTTCCATTTACACTACAGCACCAAATGGGACAAAATTTACAAGGGATATTCGGGCATTAAAGGATTTAAGTCTAGGTGTTGAGGAATGGGCTTTTGATGTAAATACTGCTGTGCTTCTTCGTAACGGGGCACAGGTGACCATTACCTGGGATATTTCAAGTATTCCATCAAACTATCCGATAAGTCTGGTAGAGGTTAATCAACAACAAGTTGATTTAAGGGAGATAAAGGCGTATGGCTTTGTTGCTCCAACCGGTAACAATACCAGAAGGTTTATCTTACGGATTGGCGGTCAAAAAGAGGGAACAATTACCGCAAGCCGTATATTTTCCAATGATTGGAACCTGTGCTCAATCCCTTTGCTCCTGATAAATCCTGATCCTGAGGTAGTTTTCCCCGGGGTACAACCGCTTCGTATTTCAAAGTTTATTGATGGCAAGTATCTGGCTTATGAACAGGAAGGAAATTTTGGGACAATCTCGCCGGGTACGGGTTATTGGTTTAAGTCTAATGGAAGTATGACCATTAATTTTACTGGACATGCCTTGAGAAATGGGACGCAGAGTATTCCTGTTGTCTCTGGTTGGAATCTTATAGGCAATCCCTTTACCTTTGGGGTAGGCTGGAATGATATTTTCTTTTCTTATGGAACAGTAACAGAAAGAATAGCTGACGGTAGGACAATCAAGGATGGATTTTATAAGTATGGGACGGACAAGAGCGGTAAGGTAGGATACCTTATGAAAAGGTATAGAGACAAGACTGTTATGGGACCATGGGAAGGGTACTGGATATACTCACCCATGGCAGGGAAGCTTTCGATACCTGCTATCCCAAGTCAGCCATTGGCAGGTGCTCCTGAACTGTTGCAGGAACAAAGGGATTGGGAGGTAAGGTTATCGGTATTCACAGATAAAAGCATGGATCAGGATAATTATCTTGGTGTGGCTGATAATGTTACTAATAGATATATATTTGAACCACCAGATGGGTATTCTCCATTCATCAGTCTCTATTTTCCAGTTAATGATCAAAATATCTCTGGTAATTTTGCCTGTGTTTACAAGTCTCCACTCATCCTAAATTCTCCAAAGCTCTGGGATTTTGAGGTGTTGGCTGATGGTATGCAGAATACAGCCGTAACCCTTCAGTGGCAGGGGGTGCCAGATGGCTGTAGCCTTTGCTTAGTTGACATGACACTTGATAAAAAGATAGATATGAAACAACTTAGCAGCTATACCTACAATAATGGACAGGAAAGGGTAAGGAAATTTCAGGTTGTGGCTGTTTTGTCCCCAACTGAGACACGGACGGCAAATGGACAGATATATGCCTGGCCAAATCCATTGACTGTTAATGGGGTGCCGCCTGAGGAGTTTACCTTTGCAGGTTTTTCATCTGCTAATAGCGAGATCAAGGTTTATACTCTGGCTGGTGAATTGATTGCCACGATTAAGAATAAGAACATATGGAATGCAAAGAATGACGATGACAGGGTGGTTGCCAGTGGGGTTTATTTCTTTGTGGTGGAAAGTGAAGGCAGTGTAAAGAAAACAGGGAAGTTGGCGGTGATAAGGTAGCACAGACATTCTTGTCTGTGATTTTTAAGACATAACTACGAAAGGCACGAAAACCGCGAAAAGTTCTGTAATATTATTATTTTTCGTGTTTTTCGTGTTTTTCGTAGTTAAAAATATCTGTGGTAATTTCCGGTTGCACAGGTTGTAAATTATTACAAAAAGGATGAGCAAGCATATGTCCGTAATCGAAAAGGCAAAACAAATAAGGATGTTGATATTGGATGTGGATGGTGTATTAACCGATGGCGGGATCATTGTTGATTCTGATGGCAGGGAAACAAAGGTGTTCAATGTTTATGATGGGGCAGGAATTGAATTAGCTCATCGGGCAGGGTTATTGACCGCTATTATTTCTGGCAGATACTCTGCACCGGTTGAACATCGGGCAAGGGAATTAAAGATTAATGAGGTTTATCAGGGCGTGGCAGATAAGGTTGTTGTTTATAATCAACTGTTATCTAAATATGGCATTACATCAGAGCAGACAGCCTATATAGGTGATGATATTTTTGACATTCCACTTCTCAAACAGGCAGGATTATCCTTTTCACCGGCAAATGGTCGGCAAGAGGTAATGAATGTTGTTGATTTCGTAACTCAGGCTAATGGCGGCAGGGGTGCGGTACGAGAGGCGATTGAGATTATTTTGAAGGCACAGGGGAAATGGGAAGAAATAGGCAATAAGTAGGAAAGAGAAAAATTTGCAGGGACGACTAATCCCATCCCTGCAAATTATCAGAGGGAAGATGTTTATTCTACTTCCACTGGCTCTGTCTCTGTCTCTTCTACACCAATTGTTTCTGCGAGAAAGAATCCCATGAATGGGGTTATTACTACGAACAGCGGACAAATATTACACCTCGGAAGAGTCTTACTGCACAATTCCTTGCCCAACTGAACAATCAGGGCATGATACTCGTTGTAAATAGCTACATCAGATGGCAGATTGTTCATAAATAGCTTTTGAATATGGGTATAACCTGCATCCTCTTCAATAAGTTTGTGTCGACTAAGAAATCTGCGGGTATAGGCATCTACCACAAAGATGGGCTTGTAACAGGCATAAAGGATAATAGAATCAGCGGTTTCCATGCCAATACCATTAACCTGTAAGAGTTCATGCCTTAATGTCCACATCTCTGTTTCCTTCATTAATTCCATACTGCCTTCATATTGCAAAAACAGAAAATCAACAAATGCCTTCAGCTTTTTAGCCTTTTGGTTGTAATACCCTGAGGAACGGATCATTTCACCAAGCAGGTTAATATCAATATCTCTGATACATTCAGGAGAAAGAAGGTTATGCTCTTTTAATCGATTGATTGCTTTCTCCACATTTGTCCATGCCGTGTTCTGGGTAAGAATTGCCCCAATAGACACCTCAAATGGTGTTTCACCAGGCCACCAATGAAGTGGACCAAATGCCTTGTATAAGCTATCATAGATTTCCAGTAAAATCTTTTCCATTCTACTACCTACTGCCTCTAATGCAGGCGAACACATAGGTTCGCCCCTACTGTCTACTTCTTCCCTTGCTTTCCCTTCCCCTGCGTTTTCTCCCCTTTTAGATTTACCAATTTCCATGGGTGGAGTCTCAGGTCTTCGCTCAACAGCTTGAGATTATTGGCTGTTTCTGACAGGTCATTAGCTATTTTTTTATCCTTTATGATCATTCCCAAGCTGCCGTTTCCTTCATCAATTTTTTTGCAGAGGTTAGAAAAATTTGAGGCAATACTGGAAAATTCTGTGAGGCATTTACTTACGCCTTTATCTGTATTGAGAATAGCAGTATTCAGATTTTTTGTTGCTTTCTTGAGTTCTCCGGTCACATCTTGCAGCTCATTTCTATTTTCAGCTACTGTTTTCGCCAATGTAGTAGAGAGTTTGTTAAAGCTATGGATACCTGCCGTAATTTCACCCTTATTATTCTTTATCAATTTATTTATCTCTTCTGTAATCTCATGGGTATTGTGAATAATAGCAGATATTTCATCCCAGTTAATCTTGCCGCTAAACATCAGCTTATCCAGAAATTTCACCTGATAATC
>Ga0100400_1003407_pt1 | contig 10738 bp, 9 predicted proteins | sample CryGeymeta201524_FD_80420 | JGI IMG/M metagenome (GOLD analysis project Ga0100400, IMG submission 80420) | Groundwater microbial communities from Crystal Geyser aquifers in Utah, USA - Crystal Geyser metaG 2015-24 | ecosystem: Environmental > Aquatic > Deep subsurface > Groundwater | place: USA... | reverse complement strand
GCTAAAAAAGCAAAATACAACTGGCTGCTTTACAGTAATGTTTTGCTCTCAATTTCGCTGGCGCTGATGGCACTTTTTATCAATGATATTTCGTCGTTGAAATACATTTTTGTGGTTGGTGGCGTTGTGTATTCGCTTTTTACAATGAGCATGAACGGGTTGCTCCTCGAAATTTCGGGTAACGAAAACCGCGCGCTTTACACCGGATTTGCAGGGGCAGGAAATATTTTGCCTGCCATTTTTCCCATTATTGGTGGAACAATTATCAGCCTGTTTGGATTTCACGCCTTTTTTGTGCTTTTCATGCTGATTGTTGCGTCAGCTACGTTTTTTATCTTTAAAATCGATTGTAAAAAATGAAAATTACCATTTTAACCGAAAATGTAGCCGGTGGAAAATTCCTGGCTGAACACGGACTTTCTTACCTGATTGAAATTGACGGTGAAAAAATACTTTTCGATACCGGACATTCCGATGTATTTCTGAAAAATGCAAAAATGTTAGGAATCGACATAGAAAATGAGGTAAAAACAGTAATTCTGAGTCATGGGCATTGGGACCACGGGGATGGATTGAGATTCATTGAAAACAAAAAACTGATTACCCACCCAGCTTCATTTTCAAAAAGATTTGGAAAAAGTGACCACCGCCCTGTAGGATTGAGTCTTTCAAAAGAGGAAATTCAAAAAAAATTCAACCTGACTGAAACAATCAATCACTATCAAATCTCCACCAATCTCTTTTTCCTGGGCGAAATTCCGCGACTGAACGATTTTGAAAGTCAGACTACTTCTTTCGAATTTGAAAATGGCGACGATGATTTTATACCCGACGATTCGGCGCTGGTTGCTGTTGTAAAAAACGAATTGGTTGTAATCACCGGTTGCTCACATTCAGGTATTTGCAATATATGCGAACAGGCAAAAAAGGTGACAGGTATTTCAAAAATCAGAGCTGTAATTGGTGGGTTTCACCTGACACACCAAAACCGGCAAACGTTGGAAACTGTTGTATATTTCAAAAAAAATAAGGTTAAAAAACTTTATCCTTCGCACTGCACTGAACTACCTGCACTTGCAGTATTTTACGAAGAATTCAAAATTGAGCAAGGAAAAACGGGGAAGGAATTTTACTTCTGAACATCAATCTTTGCCGTGAATACACGAATAAAAATTCGCGGATTCGCCGCAAAAAACTGTTAACCTAATACGCCCGCTGAAAAACGATTTCGCTTATACCGGCTACTTTTTCGTTGTTTTCGTCAACATAAATTCGAATAGTTAACTTACCATCATTTACTTTAACAATCCGTTCGTTTGTCCATTTTTGTTCGCCATCCGAAAGCGGGAAAGTTCCGGCATTCACACCTTCAAAGTCAATTTTTTGCCAGGATGGCAAAACCAAATCGCCCAGCTTCGCCCGAATCCGGTACGCCCCATTGTGGACATTAATTTCATAATCGAACCAATTTTCAGGATTTGTGCTTTTGCCTTTCGAACCTTCAAACAGAATTTTCCCAAGTCTTACATTTCCTTCATTTCCTTTGGCAATCCAGTCAACTTTATCGGCAGTGTTCCATTTTCCGAGTAGCCAGCCTTTCCCTGAATTGGGTTCAAAACTCAGTGTATTTTTTTGATTTCCGTTTTGCGAACGGCCTTTGCCAAAGAAAATCCTGCCTTTGGTAAAATTCCTTGGAAACCCGGCCAGATTTTTATAATACAATTCATAAATCTGGGAGAAACCATTAACTACATTTTTTTCAATATCGTTAAATGCAGGAATTGTATCAGATTTAACAACCGAAAAAGTAAGATGCCCCCAGGTTTCGTTGCCCCAAACGGCTCCAATAATTTCGCCACGCATGAGTTTTTGTCCTTTTTTAATTTCCAGCTTTTTATTGTACAAATGGTGATACACATAAAAAATACCCGGTTGAGATTCACTTTGAAGTAAAACACAGGCTTCCCTTTCTGATTTATCCGGAGTTTTATTTTCAACCCATACCACGATGCTGTTCTCTATGGCCAAAATCCAGTGCTTTTCCTGACCCCGTGCATCCTGCAAGTCAAAATCAATTCCGGGATTGGTGGTTGTTTTAAGCAATTTTCGCTCCGTTGAATTGAAATACGAAAACATGTAACTATCTTCTTCTCCGGTCCAGGTAAAACCATTGTTAAAACTGATTGGGAAAAGATATTTATTGGGGTCGAGTAATGGCAAATTTGCATCCGATACACAAATAAGAGCATCCTCTTTCAAAAGCTCATGCAATTCACTTTCAGCAGAAAGCGCCTTTACATTTTTATTGTCAGCCACAAAAACCCGAAGTTTACCTACTTGCAACGGGAGCGTTCGCCGGCTGATTTTCACAAAGATTGTATCTACCCCAATTTTCAACAGATTGAAATGGTTTTCGAGCCGGAGCAACTTAATTTCAGTATCGTTATAAAAAATAGTATCTCCAATATTTATATTGAAATACGATGCATTTCCCCAGGTAAAATCGGGCGCTGTTGGGTTTTGCGATTTTAACCCACCGGCAAAATTCAGCAAAAGAATTAATATGAATAGAAACTTCGTCAATTTTCTGTTTCCTGTTTAACTTTAACGAAATTATCAGGGAATTATGATTTTATCCCGCTCCGAAATGTGTTTTCTCAGTCTATCAGACAGTTGTTGAACCAATATTTTATTTTCTGGCTTTTCTGAAATGTTGACAGTTTCTTCCGGATCATTTTTCAAATCGTACATCATGCGCGAATAGGGGTCTTTCTCACTCATCCACTCTGTATAGGTGTGATTTTGGGTTACAACGGTTTCTCCGCGAATCCAGCGACAGTACACTTCTGTTTTCCAAGGCTGTGCGGGATCTTCGGAAAGCGGTGCGAAACTTTTCCCTTGTAAATGAAAAGGTTTGCTTAAACCTGCAAGCTCACACAACGATGGATAAACATCAACATATTCAATAAGTGCTTCAGTTTTAATATTTTTGAGTTTGCCCGGAGCTCTTAAAATAACCGGGGTATGCAACACTTTTTCGAAATTACAGTGCTTGCACCATAAATCGTGCTCACCCAAATGCCAGCCGTGGTCGCCCCACAAAATAACAATAGTATTTTCAGCTAATCCAAGTTTTTCAAGCTCATTCAAAACCTTTCCAATTTGAGCATCGGTGTAACTTACACAAGCATAATATCCATGAATCAATTTTCGCATAAACTCTTCTTCCATTGGCCCAAAATCGGGCACATCTGAGTAATTGCGCAATTCACCAAAGTTGTGCATACAATCATCGGGTGCATCTTTGGGTTTTTGCATGTTACCAGGGAGTTTTATTGAATTGAAATCATACAAATCCCAGTATTTTTTTGGTGCGTTAAACGGAAGATGGGGCTTTAAAAATCCAACTGCAAGAAAGAACGGGTCCTCCGACTTTTTGAAATTTCTGATTTGACGAACAGCCTCATCGGCAATCATTCCATCGGGGTAAACATGGTCGGGAGCATCGGGGGCTTCAAACGAAGGACCATTAATTCCTCCAACTCTTGCACCTTCTTCAATTTGCCTTTGCGATTCCGGCAGAATGTATGCCTGCCAGCCTTTCCAATCGCCCTGCGGAAACCACGGAGCTTGCGACCAGCTTCCTTTCCCGTCGTCGATGTGATGAAAAATCTTACCAAGTGAAACAGTGGTATATCCGTTGTTTTTAAAATGCATGGGCAAACTGACTGTGCCGGGAACATCCTTGTCGAGCCTGCAATCGAAATTGAGAAACCGGTTTCGGTTGGGCCGGATACCGGAAAGAATGCTGGCCCGCGATGCCCCGCAAACCGGAATATTGCAATAAGCGCGGTTAAAGGTTAATCCTGATTCGGCCAGTTTATCAATATTAGGAGATTTGATATGTGTTTGCCCGTAACATCCCAATTCGGGTCTTAAATCATCAACCGCAATAAACAGCACATTTGGTTTATTGACTTTTTGGGCACTTAAAATGAACAAAAAAAGAAAAAAGAAAACCGAAACAGACCATATTTTTTTCATGACTGGAAATTTAAGATTAATAGTTGATTTATTTTTGAAATACTTTCACCAACCAACGAAAGTACAATATTGAAAAAGATTTTCCGATATTTACGCCCTTAATATGCAGGTTAAAATTGTTATAGCGGTTTATTTTCTGATAGTTTTGGCTGTAGGGGTTTATTCGTACTTCAAGGTTAAAACTCCGGCAGATTATTATATTTCGGGAAAAAAGGCCGGGTTAATTCCGGTTTCGGGAAGTTTGCTTGCAACCATTTTAGGTGGTTCTGCCATTTTGGGAACAATTGAGTTAAGCCAAAAAATCGGTTGGGCTGCACTTTGGTTTTTAGGAAGCGCAACTTTCGGATTATTTTTACTGGTTCCTGTTTCGAAATATGTTAGTCGTTTCGGTCATTTTACTTTACCCGAATTACTTGGTAGATTTTACGGAAAAAAAGCGGAAACCATTTCATCGGTAATTATCCCCGTTGCCTGGATAGGAATTGTTGCCGCGCAAATTATTGCTGCTGCCAAAATTTTAAGCGGGCTTGGTTTTATCAATTACGAACTTGCCGCTATTGCCTCGGGCTTAATATTTGTGCTTTACACGCTGGCAGGCGGTCAAATCAGCATTTTGAAAACGGATGCAATCCAGTCGGTTATTATTCTTACCGGACTTGTTGTTTTGCTGTTTTTTTCACTGAAAACCGGAACAACACACCCTGCTGAAAGTTTAAAATGGAGTTCGCTTTTTAACAGTTCATTTACCATTTTTGATTTGGTGATTTTAATACTTACCTATTCTGTAACATTTATTGTTGGCCCCGATATTTATTCCCGTGTGTTTTGCGCTAAAAATGAAAAAACCGCTACGCGAAGCATTCTGCTTGTGGCAATTATTCTCATCCCTGTATCGTTTGTAATCACCTGGCTTGGAATTTATTCAACCAATAATGCCAACGAAGGCATTGTTGTTTTTGCCGGAAACCTTTTACCGGCCTGGGGTTACGGATTGTTTACCGCGGCTTTGCTTTCGGCAGTAATGTCTTCTGCCGATACAACCTTGTTAACTTCTTCGATAATTTTGAGTGAACTAACCACCGGCAGTTTGGAACACAAAAAAGCTTTATCGTTGACCCATATTTACATTATAATTATCGGGATTGCGAGTATAATAATTGCACTTTTTATTACTTCTGTTATACAAACATTGCTTTTTGCACTCACCTTTTTTTCGGGAGCTTTTGTGGTACCAACTTTGGCTGGATTACTATATTTAAAAGTGAATAAGAAAAGAGTTGTAGCGGCAATTATTACAGGTGGAATTATGGCATTGAGCGGGAAAATAATCAAGGATTTTTACAATGACAATTGGGGAAATTACATTATAATTCTAACCTATGTGATAAATTCTTTCCTTCTGTTCACTCCATTCAGAAAACCTAACATCAGGTTTTAAATAGAATAAATTTTATGATTTCAAAAATAAAATTTTACATTTGTAATGGAATTATTAAATTTTACCCAAATGAACAAACCCAATGTTGTTTTCTTCGCTCATTTAAAAGATGATTTGGAAGTATTACTCCATGAATTGCAAAATTACTTTTGCACAAATGTTAATTATTCAGGTTTTCAAAATAAAGATTATTTAATCGATTCATTAAAAATTAATAACCCCAACCCTGAAACTAAATTATTTGTTCTTGATATGGATGATTTCAGTTTCGAAACCATTCTTTTCATTGGAAATATCAACCAGTTATGCCCAACAGCAATTATACTGGTAATTGCTGAAAATCATCATCTTTCACAAATTCAAAAATATACTTTTAATATCCGAACCCTGCAGTTCTTAACAAAACCCTGGACTGTACACGAATTAAATTTTGCACTTAAATTTTCTTTTCAGGCCGACCCAAATCTTGACCCACTAGTTGATGAAACAAGGCAAAATCTGAGTTTTAACGAAAGGGTTGAGGAAAAGGTGAACGAACGCCTGCAAAAACTGATTGATGCAAATCTGGCAAAAGACAGTTTTCTATCCATTATTGCACACGATTTAAAAAGCCCTTTCAATGCCCTGCTTGGTATTTCTGAAATCCTGATGAACAATTGGGAAACTCTTGAAGACGCTGATAAACTTGAATTAATTGAAGACATACATAGAACATCGGACAATACTTACAAATTGTTGGAAAGTTTGCTTGACTGGGCAAAATCGCAAAAAGAAAAACTGGAAGTTCACATCAACGAAGTTATGATTCATAGCCTGGTGGACAATACCATCAGGATCGCCGAAAACAATGCATTTGTAAAAGGAATTGAACTTCAGAACAAAATTGATGACAAACTGAAAGTAAACACCGATGCAAATATGATTGCCACTGTTTTTAGAAATTTAATTTCCAATGCTGTAAATTACACTCAACCCGGAGGAAAAATAAATATTTCGGCCAAAGAAGATAATGACTTTTGCACATTTTGTATTGCCGACAACGGCACAGGTATTGACAAACCGCATATTCTCGACTTTTTTAAAAAGGATAGCAAGAAAAAAATAAATGAAAATGCCGAAGAGTTTAAAGGATTGGGACTGATCCTTTGTAAGGAATTTGTTGAGAAGAACGGCGGTGAAATTTGGCTGGAAACACAAAAAGGCGAAGGCAGCAAATTTTATTTCACAATACCTTGCTAATTCATTTTATTTCAGCCGTCAACCCGTCCAAAAAATCATGCAACTCAGGAATCAATAACGGTTTTAATAAAACATCTACTTTTCGGTGATATTCATTAATCCAGTTTTTTTCGTTTGAGTTTAACAAATCAGTTTTTATTAAAGTTTTATCGATTGGGCAAATCGTTAGTGTTTCGAAACCCAGAAACTGACCAAATTCAGTACTTCGTTTTTCCACACAAACCATCATATTTTCAGTTCTGATTCCATATTGTCCTTCGCGGTAAAAGGCAGGTTCGTTCGACATTACCATTCCCGGTTCAATCCGGTGTTCATTAAACTCCTGCCTGATTGACATCGGTCCTTCATGCACATTCAGGAAATGCCCCACGCCGTGACCGGTGCCATGACCGTAATTTAACCCGTTTTCCCAAAGTGGTTTACGTGCCAGAATATCGAGATGACAACCTTTTGTACCCAACGGAAATTCGGCTAAAGTAAGCGAAATCATTCCCTTTAAAACCAGCGTAAAATCTATTTTTTGCTGCTCAGTAACCGGGCCAACCGCAACCGTACGGGTGATGTCTGTTGTTCCGTCCAAATACTGGCCGCCAGAATCGAACAGCAGAATTCCTTCGGGTTCAACAGGAAAGGCATCATTAGTACCAACATTCAAATGCACAATCGCGCCGTGGCTTTTGTACCCAACAATGGGTGGAAAACTCTCTCCATTAAAATTACTTTGTTTCGACCTAAATTCGGCCAGTTTTCTCCCGATTTCGTATTCATTGATTTTTGTTTTGCCAATATTCGATTTTAACCAGAAAAGAAATTCAACCAAAGCAACGCCATCTTTTTTCATCGCCTCGCGAAAACCATTTAACTCGCTTTTGTTTTTTATGGCTTTTAAAAGCGAAACGGGAGAAGTAGTTTCAATGATTTCGTTACCGGCAGATAGAGAATTATATATTGAATAATTAGCTGTTAACGGATCGAGCAGAATTCTTTTATCTCTGATTTCTGAAAGAAATTCAAAAAATAACCCGTATTCCTGAATGTTAATTCCATCTTTTTCGAGAACATGAACTAAATCGTAAGGAATTTTTGAGTGATTGACAAACAGATAATTTTCGTCTTTACCAACCAGGCCAAAACCCATAAAGACGGGATTGTACCCGATATCTGACCCACGTAAATTATAAAGCCACGCCAGTTCATCGAGCATGGAAACCACCAAAAAATCGGCATTGAGTTGATTTAATTTCGATATTATTTGATTTTGCTTTTCCTTGCGAGAAAATCCAGCAAAAGCGGTTTCAAGTTCAAATATTTTATCCGGGGGATTTTGGGGTCGGTTTTCCCAGGTTGCATCAAATAAATCGGGGGTATTTATCAGTTCAATCCCTTTGTTAACCAGTGCTTTTTGTAAATTTATGTAACCTGAAACCGATATTGTTTGGGCATCAATTCCAACCCGGTTTCCAGCTTTTAATTTATCGCTTAACCAGGTTTCGGGCGAAATTGCTTCAGGCACGCGCAGTTTGTACATTGCAATTCCAGTTCCTTTCAACTGTTCTTCAGCCTGAAGAAAATAGCGGGTATCCGTCCATAAACCGGCATCGGCTTTAGTAACTACAACCGTTCCGTACGAACCCGTAAATCCCGAGATGAATTCGCGGGTTTTCCATTTCGAGGGCAAATATTCGCTTGAATGTGGATCGGTTCCCGAAATGAACCATGCATCCAAATCCAGTTTTTGCATTTCGATGTAGAGATCGGCCAGCCGTTGTTGGATAACGTTCATTTTTTGAAAAAACTGATTACAAATTGTTTAATTGAAGGGGCTGGAATATCATCGTAATTAAACTCGCCTTCAGCATAAAACCTGTATTCGAGAATATCGTCCATTGGTTTTAAGTTATTCACTGATTCCGGGATTACTTCGAAAGCCAAATCGATGGTAAAAACACTGAACCCGGAAAAAATATATTCATTTGGGGCAGAATTGATATATTTCATCAACTTTACTTTCATTCCCAGCTCCTCAACAAGTTCGCGTTTTACAGCATCTTCAACCGATTCATGATGATCAACAAAGCCGCCGGGCAAATCGAGTTTACCATAACCGGGCTCAACACCACGGGTAACCAGCATCAGCTTTCCATTTCCATCGGTAACCAGTGCTGCCACTGCCGCCGAAGCATTTACAAAAAAATGAAACCCGCACGAACTACATTTTAGCGAGCGCTCTCCATCGATTTTAAAATCCGGCGAACCACACTTCGGACAGAACTTCAGAACTTTTAAAGGATGTGTTTTCTGCATCTATTTCACAAATTTCATGGCTTTCAGCCAGTTGTAAAACAGATCGGGCCACTGGTCAACCGGCAGGTTCTTCTTTGTCATCCCAAAACCGTGACCACCTTCCTGAAAAATATGCATTTCGGCGGGAGTGTTATACTTTTTCAAAGCCAGGTAAAAATCGACCGAATTTTGAGGATTGACCGTTTTATCGTCATCGGCAAGAATTAAAAATGTGGGTGGTGTCTCGGCGGTAACATTCAGTTCGTTTGAATACTGTTTTGCCAGTTTCCAGTCGTTTCCCTCGCCAATCAGGTTTTTGCGTGATCCCATGTGGCCAATATCCTCCCTGAAACTGATAACCGGATAAAGCAGCAGCATAAAATCGGGCCGACAGCTCATTTGCTCAACAGGGTTTGAACTTTTCTTATTCCCGGTATCGAAAACCGTTCCTGCCGTTGAAGCCAAATGCCCGCCGGCAGATGAACCGGCAATTCCGATTTTGTTGGGGTCAATACCCCACTCTTTCGCATTCATCCGCACAATACGCATGGTTTGCCGTGCATCGCCCGACGGAATTTCGTGATGACCGTAAGGAAGCCTGTATTTTAGCACAATTCCGGCAATACCTTTGCTTTTCAACCATTCCGCCATTTGATAACCTTCGTGGTCCATGGCTTCAATCCAATAACCGCCTCCGGGACAAATAACAACAGCAGCACCTGTATTTTTCTCTTTTTCAGGTAAATAAACGTACATTTCGGCTTCAGAAACTTTGCGAACGCGAAGGCCTTCGTATTTTTCCTCGGGTTCGAGCATTCCATTATCGTTGGGCGCACCGTTGGGCCACACTTTCAGGGTTTTATCCTGAGCAAACAACGAAAAAGAAGTAAAAAGCAAGGGCAACATTAAGTTGAATGGTTTCATATAATTTATTTTTTATTTGGTTTTTGCACCTACAAAGTAGTATTCCTTATCAGAAAACAAAATATTGAATGTGGTTAGCGAACCGTAAATCCTTGTGATGTACTGCTGTAAATCAATCTTTTCTTCATCAGTTAAAACACTGTGACTGTTGATGTTTTGCTCCAAAACCCGCAACCTGTCGCGAAGCATTACTATTTTGTGAAAAAATACTTCAATTGGAATTTCCTTATGTTGTAAACTTTTATTGGCCGGTTGCAACAACAGGGTTCCTCCCTCCCATTTTTCGCCCAACGGCACAACTTCGTTCAATGATGCGTATTTATCCAAAACGTAACTCATCACCTTTTCAATTTCGTGAATTGAAATCCCGTTTTTCGGGGCATCTTCGTTCCTTGTTAAAACAGTTAAATCCGTATTTCTCTTTGTAATTTCCATCTTACCGCCATGCTCAAAGAAAATTTCGTACGCGGTTAAGTTGTTTTTACTTACAATTCCTTCACCGTAACGCGGATGATCTACTCTCGATCCTACTGATAATTCTTCCATTTTTCAAAAAAATAATCAACGATTATTGTATAACAAATTGTAAAAATATAGATTTATTTACTATTTAAGCGGGGAGTCGGGTTCTTTGGCAAAAGTTCTGTAAATAAATCCGTCAACCAAATCGGCCCAAAGTTTTGCCATGAGAACAGTAGCTTTTCCTTCCATAAATGTGAGGATTAATTTGCGCCTTCTCCATTTTACCGACCTGTAAATATGCCGGGCGCACTCTTCTGCCGACATCATTTTACTTTCGTTGCGGGGTGT
>Ga0100400_1003398_pt1 | contig 10750 bp, 5 predicted proteins | sample CryGeymeta201524_FD_80420 | JGI IMG/M metagenome (GOLD analysis project Ga0100400, IMG submission 80420) | Groundwater microbial communities from Crystal Geyser aquifers in Utah, USA - Crystal Geyser metaG 2015-24 | ecosystem: Environmental > Aquatic > Deep subsurface > Groundwater | place: USA... | reverse complement strand
TGGTCGGCCCGGACGGCGCGGCGGCGTCGGAGACCTGGCTGCATCGCTGGACACGCCGATGATCGGGCCGATGACCGGGCCGATGACCGGGCCGACGCCCCCCGAGGCGCCGCTGGCGATGCCCGCGCAGGACTTGCGCCGCCGCCCGCCAATCCTTTTAGCCCCGCAGGGGACGCGCCTCGCCGCGCAGGGCTGGCGCGTGCGCTGCGCGCGCCTGATCGCGTTCGGCGGCGCGGCCGCGCTGACCGTCGCGGGCGCTTACGAGATGTTCATGGCGTTCGGCCCGGGCGCCGTCACCCTGTTGCAATGGGCGCTGCTGGCGCTGTTCACGGTCACGTTCGGCTGGATCGCGCTGTCGTCAACCTCGGCGCTGGCGGGCCTGCTGGCGGCGCCGAGGCGCGCGAGCGACGGCGGACAGGGGCCGCTCGCCTCGCTGACCGCGATCATCATGCCGGTGTTCAGCGAGGACGCCGCGCGCACCGCCGGGGCGCTGGCGGCGATGGGATCGGGGCTCGCCGATCTGGGACACGGGCGCGCGTTCGAGCTGTTCATGCTCTCCGACACCCGCGACGCCGACGCCGTGGCGCGCGAGACCACCGCGATGCAGGCGCTGCGTCGCCTGCTGGGCGGGCGGATGGCGGCCTGGTGGCGGCGGCGCGGCGCGGGCGGCGGCGGCAAGGCTGGCAACGTCGCGGAGTTCGTCCGCCGCTGGGGCGGGCGCTATGACCACATGCTGGTGCTCGACGCCGACAGCCTGATGGCGCCCGCGACCATCGTGCGGATGGTGCGGCGCATGGAGGCCTACCCGGCGCTCGGCCTGCTTCAGTCGAACCCGACCGCGCTGGGCGCCGATACGGCGTTCGCGCGGCTGCAGCAATTCGCGGCGGCGGTCTATGGCCCGGTGGTGGCGCGCGGCGTGGCGGCCTGGCAGGGCCTGGACGGCAACTTCTGGGGCCACAACGCGCTGATCCGGGTCGGCGCCTTCGCCGCGGCGGCGGGCCTGCCCGACCTGCCGGGGCGCAAGCCGTTCGGCGGTCATATCCTCAGCCACGATTTCGTCGAGGCCGCGCTCTTGCGGCGCGCGGGCTGGGGCGTGCGCATGGACCCCGATCTGACCGGCAGCTGGGAGGGCGCGCCGCCGTCGCTGCTGGCGGCCAGCCGCCGCGACCGGCGCTGGGCGCAGGGCAATCTCCAGCATGGCGGCGTGATCGGCGCGGCGGGGCTGCGCTGGCCCAGCCGGACGCATATGGCCATCGGCATCGGCTCGTATCTGATGTCGCCGATATGGCTGATGATGCTGGTGGTCGGCGTCGCGCTCACCATCCAGGCGTCGCTTGTCCAGCCCGACTATTTTCCCCAGCTGCACCAGTTGTTTCCGGTCTGGCCGTGGTTCGACCGCGACCGCATGACCGCGCTGCTGGCGGTGGCGGCGGGTCTGCTGCTGTTTCCCAAGGCGCTGGGGCTGGCGGAGGCGCTGGCGGACCGGGCGCGGCGCCGCGCGCTGGGCGGCGGCGCCGCGATCATGGCCAGCGGCGCGGTGGAGCTTGCCGCCTCCACGCTGCTGGCCCCGGCGCAGATGCTGATGCAGTGCCGCCATGTGGCCGAGATCGTGCTGGGCCGCGACGCCGGATGGTCGCCGCAGGCGCGCGACGGCGCCGCCCTGCCGTGGTCGCAGGCGTGGCGCGCCCATGGCGGCCACGCGACGCTGGGCGCGGGGATCGCCGCCGCGCTGGCCGCGACCCAGCCGCAGGTGCTGGTCTGGCTGTCGCCGGTGCTGGCCGGTCTGATGCTCGCGCCATGGCTCTCGCGCCTCAGCGGCCAGACCCGCGCCGGATCGGCGCTGCGCGCGGCGGGGCTGCTGCGCACCGTCGAGGAGATCGCGGCGCCGCCGCTGGCGCAGGCGGCGGACGCGGCGTCGGCGCAGATCGCCGCCGCCAGCGCGCAGGGTCTGGCCGACCTGATCGACGACGCCTGGCTGGCGGCTGGTCATACGGCGATGCTGGGCGACCGCGCCGACGCGCCCGGCGTCCGGCTGCCCAGCATCACCGCCGCCGCGAAGATCGCCGCCGCCGATGGACCTGCGCAGGCGCTGGAGTGGCTCGACGCCCATGAGCGCCTTGCGCTTGTCGATGAGGCGGCGCTGCTGGCGGCGTGGCGCGGCGGCGGCAAGGCGCCGGTGATCGCTCTGGCCGCGTCGCGGTGATCCGAAGCTGGCGGGGCGCCGTGATCGCGCGGCGTTGAGCCGGACTCCGGCCCGGACTGTGCTCAAAAAAGCGGCGACCGCGCCTTCGCGCAGTCGCCATCACGCTACAAAACTGTTGCGACCGGAGGTCAGCCGTCGTGGCGCGGCATCGCCTCAAGCTGCGCCTTGGTGGCGTCGATATAGACGCGCAGGTCGTGGCCGCCGTCCTCGCGCAGCACGGTGAGGTCGTCGAACTTCATCGACACCGGGCGCGCGCCCATGCCGAGGAAGCCGCCGACATCGACGATCGCCTGCGAGATCTTGCCCTCGGCGGTCACCACCAGATCGGAGACCGCGCCGATCTTCTCGTCGCCGTGGCCATAGACCGAGGCGCTCTTGAGGTCCTCGGTGGTCAGATCGTGGCGCACGGCCTCGTTATAGCCGTCATGCGTGAAGGTGGCGCGGCGGCCATGCGGGGCGGCGGTGTTGACGGTGCTGGTCATTGTGCATCTCCCTGAAAGCCCGTCTCGGGGCCGAGGTCGCGCAGGATTCTCCTGCGCGGTCGTCCTGGTGAGGGATGGACCGGCGGTCGCGCGGTTGCGCCGCCGCCGGTCCGCGCGCCTACTTTTCGTAGCGCGGCATCGCCTTGAGCTGCTCCTTGGTGGCGTCGGCGTACAGCCGCACGTCGTCGCCGCCGTCCTTGCGCAGCACGGTGAGGTCGTCGAACTTCATCGACACCGGGCGCGCGCCCATGCCGAGGAAGCCGCCCACGTCGATCACCGCGTCGGTGATCTTGCCGTCGGCGCCGACCAGCAACTCACTCACCGAGCCGATGGCGTTGTCGTCGCGGTCGTAGATCGAGGCGCTCTTGAGCTCGTCCACGGTCAGCGCGTCGTTCGGCGCGCGGGTATAGCCGTCATGCGCGAACACCGACTCCGAGGCGTCGCCGCGCGCCGCCGTGGTCTCGTCGGCGGTCAGGTCGGGCCGCACATACTCGGGCGCCGCCGTCAGCGTGTCGCGCGAGGCCGAGATCACCAGGAAATAGTCGCCTGCGGCCTCGCCGTCGGAGACATAGCGGAGCGCCTCGACCGGCGTGGCGACGGTCTTGCCGCCCATGCCGAGGAACGTGCCGACATCGACCAGAACCGCGCGCACCTTGCCGTCGCGGCTCAGCAGCACGTCGTTGACCGAGCCGACGCTCTCCCAGTCTTTGCGCGCCTCGATGGTGGTCCTGTCGCCTTCGGCGGCATAGAGCGTCGCGCCGATCAGGTCGGACGCATAGACGTCCGTCGCCTCGCCGTTCGCCAGCCACGTCATCGCCGCGAGCGGCTTGTCGTCGGCGAGCAGGGCGGTCGCCGGCGGCGTCGTCGCCGTCTGCGCGAGCGCGGCGCCGGCGAGGATCATCGCAAGCGCGGTCGTTCCGAATAGCTTCTTCATGGCCTGGTCTCCTGAGAGAGGGTTCGAAGTCCGCAGCGCGCCGGTGTGCGTTCCGAGGATCGTGGTGAAGGAACGCCGCGCGACCGTTCGGGTTCCGGACAATCGGTCGGCGTGGCGCCGCGCTGGCGCGGATATGCGCGCGACAGGTTCTTGCGTAGAGCGACAAGACATCCATATACCATCCATTCAGATGTTATAAAGCGTCTGATGGCCCCAACGGCGCCGTGCGCCACGCAAGGAAACCCCATGACCCTTCCCTTCACCCACGCCATGCGCCACGCCATGCGCGCCACCCATGGCGGCGATCCCGCCGAGGCCACGCGGATCATTCAGGCGGCGCTGGCGGCGGCCGGCCTGATGGCCGCGCCCGACGACGGCGCGGACTCCGGTCCGACGCGCGCGCCGTCGCGCCGACCCGAGCGGCGCCTGATCGACCCCGACGCCGAGATCGTCGGGGACCTTGACGACAGCGCCGCGCCGCAACCCCCGGCGCACGGCTTGCCCTCCGGGGATCGTCTGCGCCTGCCGCTGGGCGCGGTGGTGAAGGCCCTGCGCGACGGCGCGGCGCCGAGCCTGCCCGGCGGGCTGGCGCAGTTCGGCTTATCCGGCCTTAACCTTTCCGGCGCTAAGCTGCCCGGCATGTCCTCCCCCGCGCAGACCCTCGCCCCGCCGCCGTCGCTACCCGAAGGCGCGCGGTTCGAGGCGCGCAGCTTCGCCTGCGCGGCGGGGAGCCGCGCCTACAAGCTCTACATCCCGGCTTCGGCGCCGCTGCGTCCGCGCGGTCTGGTGCTGATGCTGCACGGCTGCACGCAGAACCCCGACGATTTCGCGCGCGGCGCCGCGATGAACGCGGCGGCGGAGGCGCACGGGCTGGCGGTCGCCTATCCCGCCCAGACCGGGGCGCACAACGCCCAGTCGTGCTGGAACTGGTTCAACCCCGCCGATCAGCGGCGCGGCGCGGGCGAGCCGGCGATCCTCGCCGGCATCGTGCAGGCGGTCAGCGCCGAGTTCTCCATCGCGCCGGGCGCCGCGCTGGTCGCAGGCCTGTCGGCAGGCGGCGCGATGGCGGTGGTGATGGGCGAGACCTATCCGGAGCTGTTCGCCGCCGTGGGCGTGCATTCCGGCCTGCCCTATGGCGCCGCCGACGACGTGATGTCGGCGTTCGCCGCCATGCGCGGCGACCCCAGGGATGCGCGACCGGCGACGGTCGCGAGGGTGCGCACCATCGTGTTCCACGGCGCCGCCGACCATACCGTGCACCCGTCGAACGCCGGGCGGATCATCGCCGCCGCCTTTCCCGGCGACGACGCGCCCGCGCGGCGCGAGACCGGCCGCGCGCCCGGCGGACGCGCCTGGACGCGCACCATCCACGCCCGCCCCGGCGCCGCGCCGCACGCGGAGGCGTGGCTGATCGAGGGCGCCGGACACGCTTGGTCCGGCGGCCACCCGAGCGGCTCCTACACCGACCCAGCGGGCCCCGATGCGTCGGCCGAGATGGCGCGGTTCTTCATCGAGGGGCTGGCGTCGGGCGGCGCCGTCTGAAGACGCTCAGGCGCCGGGTCAGACCGGGGCCAGCGCCAGCGCGCCGTCGATGACCGCCAGATGCCCGGCGCGCCACAGCGCCGGGCAGACCTCCGCCTCGGCGGCGCCGTTGCGGATGCGCCGGCACTGCCCCACCGGCAGATGGCGCACCGCCAGCACCGGACTGGTGAGCGCCGAGGCGGGGTGCGGCGCCAGCGCCGCGAAAACGCCGTCCAGCGACACCGAACCATCGCACGGCAGATACGCCGCCGCGCCGCCGACGCCGGTGTCGGTCCACGGGTGACCCATCGGCGCGCCCACGGCGCCGACCGCGCAGACCGCGGTCTGCAACTCGATGGCGCGGGCGCGCGCGCAGCCGAACACGCGGTTGAACCCGGTTATCATGTCGGTCTTGGCGGGAACGATGATCAGGTCGAGATCCAGCTCGCCCAGCCGCGACCACAGCGCGGTGAACGCCGCGTCGAGGCACACCGCGATGGCCAGCCGCAGCCCGTTCCACGGGATCACGCGGACTTCGCCGCCGTGGATCGTGACACCGCCCGCCGCGCTCTGCTCCGCAGGGGTCAGGCTGAGCTTGTCCTGATGAAAGGCGCCCCCCTCAGGCGTCAGCAGCCAGGCCCGGTTCAGGAACGCCGGCGCCCCGCCCGGATGCGCGGCAGGGTAGGGGATCGTGCCGGGCAGCAGGCTTATGCCCTGGCGCGCCGCCATCGCGGCCAGCGCGGGCAGCGCGACGGCGCCCGTCTCCGCCAGAAAGGCGAGCTGGCGGCTCTCAGGCATCGCGTGCGGCGCAAAATGCAGCCACTGGGCGCAGGCGTACTCCGGCATCGCAAGCATCTGCGCGCCGGTCGCCGCAGCGCTCGCCAGATGGCCCTCCACGCGCGCGAGCCATGACGCGAGGTCCGGCGTCGGCGCCTCGAGGTTGGCGGCCCAGAGGTCGAGCGATACATGCTCCATAGCGGGTCCTTGAGATCCGGGCGCGGCCGATCACCGGCGCGATCATCGCGACAACGCCACGGCGACGCTTTCAGTTCCGTGTCTGCGCAGACCGCGCGCAACCAATCGCGGCCCGGCGCGTTGGATACATAAGTCGGCGTTCGCTGGTCGCGCGATCCGCTGCGCGCCGACTGCGCCGATCCAGCGCCGCCGCGCACAGGCGGACGCGGACAAAGATCTTTCACCGTGAACGCGGGCGAGCCGCTCGCCCGCCCACCGCACCGGCCGAGGAGCCCCGCCATGAACCAGATCATCTATATCATCGGCCTTATAGTCGTCGTGATGGCCGTACTCGCCTTCCTCGGCCTGCGCTAATTCAGGATGTGGTCGGCGCGTTTCCCCCGTCCGCGGGTGACCAGTTTGCCCCGCGCGATGATCCCGCCCTTGGTCAAGCCCGCCTAGTTCCGGATTTGCAGCATCTCGGCCCAGTAGGCCCTGCAAAGGGTCGGTGCGATGAAATAGGCGCAGATGTCGCGTTGCGACAGGCTGCGCTTGTCGATCCCGATCAAGCGCCTGGCGCATGGGTTCAGGGGTAGATGACCGTGACGCAGCAGCCCTCGAAATCCATCACGATGCGTGTCGCGACGGCGGCGGCGCCGTAGCATGGCGGAACCCGGCCTGCGAACCCTACGCGATCACGGCGTCGATCTCGGCGATCAGGCGGTCGCGGTGTTCACCATCGCGCAGGATCGCCGCGCCCCTGTCACGCCGTTGGCGCGGCGGGCGGCGTTGGCTGTTTCGGCCTTGCGCCGGGGCGCAGGCGTTCGCGGATCGCCTGGAACGCCACATAGAGCGGCGGGATCGCGAAGATGCCGATCACCGAGGCCGCGATCATGCCCGCAAACACCGGCGTGCCGACCGCCTTGCGCGCCAGCTCCGAGGCGCCTGTGGCGACCACCAGCGGATAAAGGCCAAGGATGAACGCCAGCGAGGTCATCATGACCGGGCGGAACCGCAACCGCGCGCCTTCGGCGGCGGCCTCCAGCAGCGGAACGCCTTGTTCGCGCTTCTCCTTGGCGAACTCGACGATCAGGATGCCGTTCTTGGCCGCCAGCGCGATCAGCACCACCAGCCCGATCTGGGCGTAGAGGTCGAGCGGCAGGCTCGCCACCAGAAGGCCCGCGATCGCGCCCAGCACGCCCACCGTCACCGACAGCAACACCGGCGCCGGGATCGTCCAGCTCTCGTAGAGCGCGACGAGGAACAGGAACGCGAACAGCACCGCCAGCCCAAGGATGACCGGCAGCGCGCCCTCGGCCCGCTTCTGCTGGAACGCGATGTCGGTCCACTCGCCCGCGAAGCCGTCCGGCAGGGTGGCCGCCGCCGTCGCCTCCATCGCCGCCAGCGCGCCGCCCGAGGAGACGCCCGCCGCAGGCCCGCCCAGAACCGACACCGCCCGGGTGTTGTTGTAGCGGATCAGCGCCGGCGGGCCGACGACCAGCCGCGCCGCCACCAGTGAGCGCAGCGGCACCATCTCGCCGGTCCGCGAGCGCACGTTGATGCGGTAGATGTCGTCCACGCCGCCGCGATCGGCTTCGTCCGCCTGCACCTGCACCTGCCAGACCCGGCCGAACAGGTTCATGTCGTTGACGTAGTAGCCGCCCAGCGACGCCTGCAGCGCCTGAAAGATCGCGCCCAGATCGACGCCGAGGATCTGCGCCTTGTCGCGGTCGATGTCGAGAAACACCGACGGGTTGGTGGCGGAGAACGTGCTGAACACGCGCGTGAGGTCCTGGTTCTGGTTGGCCGCGACCACCAGCCCGCGCAGCGCCTGCGCCAGCGCCGCAGGATCGGCCCCGCGCAGGTCCTTCATCATGTAGGTGAAGCCGCCGCCGGTGCCGAGGCCGATGATCGGCGGCGGCGCCAGCGGCGAGACCCGCCCGCCCCGGATGCCGGCGAAACGTTCGCCGATCCGCGCGATCACCGCGTCGGCGCGATTGGCGGTCCCACGCTCCTCGAAAGGCTTGAGCGACACCACCGCGAAGCCGGAGCTGGGCTCGGAGTAGTTGTCGATGAAGTTCAGGCCGACGATGGTGGTCACGCTCGCCACCGCGTCGTCCTCCAGCAGCATGCGCTCGGCCTGCGCCAGCACCTCCGAGGTGCGCGTCACCGAGGCGCCGTCAGGCAGCTTGGCGATCACGAAGAACGCGCCCTGATCGTCCTCGGGCAGAAAGCCGGTCGGCGTGACCTTGAGCATCGCCCAGGTTCCCGCGCCCGCCGCGACCGCGATCACCAGCCCGATGACGCTGACGCGCACCAGCCGCGCCACCACCGCGCCATAGGCGTCGCGCACCCGGTCGATGCTGCGCATCACCCAGCCGATCGGCCCCTTGCGCGGCCCATGGTGCGGCTTGAGCAGCACCGAACACAGCGCCGGCGACAGCGTCAGCGCGTTGATCGCCGAGATCACCATCGCGGCGGACACGGTGACCGCGAACTGGCGGAACAATTCGCCCGAGATGCCGGGGATGAAGGCGATCGGCACGAACACGCTCAGCAGCACCATGGTGATCGCGATGATCGGCGCGGTGATCTCGCGCATCGCCTGCTTGGTCGCCTCGGCCGGGGTGAGGGACGGGTTCTCCTCCATCACGCGCTCGACGTTCTCGACCACCACGATGGCGTCGTCCACCACGATGCCGATCGCCAGAACCACCGCCAGCAGCGACACCGAGTTCGCCGAATAGCCCATCGCGTTCAGCACGATGAACGCGCCGATCAGGCTGACCGGCACCGCGACGGTCGGGATCAGCGTGGCGCGGAAGCTGCCGAGGAACAGAAACACCACCAGAACCACCAGCACGAACGCCTCGATCAGCGTCTTCTGGACCTCGTGGATGGTTTCGAGCACGAACACCGTGGGGTCGTAGGTGACCGACCATTCCAGATCGTCGGGGAAGCGCGCCGCAGCTTCGGCCATGCGCGCCTTGACCGCGTCCAGCGTCGCCAGCGCGTTGGCGCCGGGGTTCTGATACAGCAGGATCGCCGCCGCAGGCTTGCCGTCCAGCCGCGTCTCGCGGTCGAGGTTCGCCGCGCCCAGTTCGATGCGGCCCACGTCGCCCAGCCGCAGCGCGGAGCCGTCGGGATTGGCGCGCAGGATGATCTGGGCGAACTCCTCGGGCGAGGACAACCGCCCCCTCGTCTGGATGCTGAGCTGGAAGCGCGCGTCGTCCGATATCGGCTGCGCGCCGATGCGCCCCACGGCGGCCTGCGCGTTCTGCGCCTGGATCGCGGCGATCAGGTCGCCCGTGGTCAGCCCCAGCCCGGTCAGCTTGTCGGTCTCGATCCAGACCCGCATCGCATAGTCCTGCGCCGCGCCGAGGTAGGCGTCGCCGATGCCCGGCGTGGCGCGGATCGTGTCCAGCAGGTTGATGGTGGCGTAGTTCGAGATGAACAGCGGATCATAGGTTCCGCCGGGCGAGGACAGCGCGATCATCCCCAGCAGCGCCGAGGATTTCTTCTTCACCGTCACGCCGTTGCGCTTCACCTCCTCGGGCAGCTTCGCCAGCGCCGCCTGCACGCGATTGTTGACGTTGACCGCGTTGATGTCCGGGTCGGTCCCCAGCTCGAACGACACCGTCAGCTGATAGCTGCCGTCGTCGCCCGAGACGCTTTTCATGTAGATCGACTTGTCCACGCCCACGACCTGCGCCTCGATCGGCTGGGCGACGGTCGCCTCCACCACCGCCGCCGAGGCGCCGGGGTAGCTGGTGGTCACCGAGACCTGCGGCGGCACGATGTCGGGATACTGCGCGATCGGGATCGAGAGCAGCGCCAGAAGCCCGGCGATGGTGGTGACGATGGCGATGACGATCGCGAAGCGCGGCCGATCGACGAAGATCGAGGACAGCATGGCTCAGTTCGCCCCTGTCTGCGCGTCGGGCTGGGCGACGGGTTGGGCCACCACGGCGACGCCGGGGCGCAGACGCTCGATCCCTTCGACCACCACCAGATCGCCCGCCGCCAGCCCGTCCTCGATCACGATGTCCGCGCCCAGCGTGACACCGGCCCGGACCCGCCGCACCGCCGCCTTGCCGTCCTCGACCGTGAACACGTAAAGCCCGCTCTGATCGGCCAGCAGCGCCTGCTGCGGCGTGACCGGCTTCTCCACCGGGTCGCCCGCCTCCAGGACCACCGTCACCAGCTGGCCGTCGATCAGCGCGCGATCAGGGTTGGCGATGGTGGCGCGCGCCATCACGGTGTCGGTCGCCTGATCCACCGACACGTCGATGAACTCGATGCGGCCTTCATGCTCGTAGAACGCGCCGTTGAGAAATTTGAGCCGCACCCTGATGCTGGCCGGATCGGGCCGGGCGCCGGAAGCGCCGGGACGCAGGAACTCGCGCGCGCTGACGGGAAAGCGCACGCGCATCGGATCCTGGCTGACGATGGTCGCCAGCACCCCCGACGAAGGCCCCACCACCGCGCCGCGCGTCAGCGCCGTGCGTCCGATCCGGCCCGCCACCGGCGCCCTGATCTCGGTGTAGTCCAGCTCGATCCGCGCCCGCGCCAGCGCGGCCTCGGCTTCGATCACGGCGCCGGCCGAGCGGTCGGCCTCCGCCTTCGCCTGATCGCGCGCCACGGCGGTGCCCGCGT
>Ga0100400_1003394_pt1 | contig 10751 bp, 9 predicted proteins | sample CryGeymeta201524_FD_80420 | JGI IMG/M metagenome (GOLD analysis project Ga0100400, IMG submission 80420) | Groundwater microbial communities from Crystal Geyser aquifers in Utah, USA - Crystal Geyser metaG 2015-24 | ecosystem: Environmental > Aquatic > Deep subsurface > Groundwater | place: USA... | reverse complement strand
TTTTTTCTTCATCCGAAAGGGGAATAGTGCGGGCAGAAGTGCCTTTATTAAGTTCCACTTTCATTCGTTGGACAATCTCATATGCAGCTCGTTCATCTTTACTCGCATTCATTTTTGGTTCCCGCTGTTTATTGAGAGTCTCAAGATCAGCAAGAATGAGTTCCGCATCAATAGTGTCAATATCGCTTTTTGGATCTACCTTGTTGGAAACATGGATGACATTCGCATCTTCAAACAATCGAACGACATGAACTATTGCGGCAACCTCGCGAATATGGGAAAGAAATTTATTGCCGAGACCTTCTCCCTCCGATGCACCCTTCACTATTCCCGCGATATCGTAGAACTCAACGACTGCGGGAACTATCTTTTCTGTTTTCACGATCTCAGCTAGGACGGGAAGGCGTTCATCTGGCACTTCTACAATGCCAACGTTGGGTTCGATGGTACAAAATGGATAGTTGGCCGCATCTGCCACTTGTTTCTTCAACAGAGCGTTAAAAAGTGTGCTTTTTCCTACGTTTGGGAGTCCGACGATACCGACTGATAGGTTCATGTCCCAACTTGTGGGCAGAAGTTAAACTTAGTTGTGGTAGTGGAATGTGACATAATACTTCTACCTCTCTCCTTTCTTTTATAATGACTTTCTCTATTATATCGCGAATGAAGTTCTTTTTGTCATAGAGTTCCAGACTTTTAATAACCTTTTTAGCCTCGTTACATAATTCGTCAGCTTCGATATTCACTACTTCGGGTGAGACTTTGGCTGTTAGTTCACCTAATTGCTTTTGATAGCCTTCTTTCTTTCGCTTAGCTGTTCTTGCCAGCTCCATATACTGGTCAAACTCCATCCCGCCTGAGCCGTAGGCTTTGGCATAGCGATTGATTTCTTCTGTCAGCTTGTCGATTTGCTCCTGAATTTTTGCCCTCTCTTGGGTATCAGCTGAGCAGTTTGCCTGGTCGCTAATCCATTCTTCGGCATGTCTCTTTAATAACTTTGGATCGGTTAAATGGTTTGTTAGCTCTTTCCAAACCATCGCATCCAAAACCCTCGCATTTACTCCTCCAATGTGGCAACGGCGCTGCTCTTTGGGAAAATGATGTAGTCTTTCCTCACAGCGATAGTAGTAATGTCCGTGCCTGTTACAGCCGTCACCAGCCCTACGGTTGCCACACCCGCACCACAACACCTCCGAGAGAAGATAGTCAAACTTCCTGTTTTTCCTGGCGTATCTTCTGTTGTATTCCATGATCACTTGTGCCTTATCATATAAAACTCTATCTTCCATAATTATCGGCACTTTGAAGGGATACCAGTCTTCCTTAGCTCTTAACTTACGGCTGTTTTTCTTTATCTTGCGGTATTTTTCGTTCTTAATTCTGGTCTTAGATACTATCGCCTCATGCTTGTTGTAGTAAGCAATACCAGTCCAATAGGTCTCACAACGAAGCATTCTTGTTACCGACCCCTTCGTCCAAAAGTCACTCCTTCTCTTTTTTGGCTTGATACCCAGGTCATATAAACGCCTGATGACACCGTTTATTGATACCCTTTCGATAACAAACCACTCAAAGACCAGCTTTATTGTTCGTATTTCTTCTTCATTTCTTTCCCAATGCGTTGGAGTGGTCTCAGTTCTTCTGACATAATTGTAGCCATATAAAGCCCCACCGCTTATCACAATGCCGTTTTTGGCTTTATATAGCTTACCCCTTCTAAATCGCTCGGCTATCCTCACTCTCTCGTAATCGTGGAAACACCCCAACACATTCCTCATAAAACTTTGTTCTTCATTTATCGGGTTAATATCGTGGAGAGAGACAACCTTTACACCCAGCTCTTCAAATTCTTTAAGAAGCAGAAGTTGGTAGGTAAAATCCCTTGATAAACGCCCAATGTCATAAACATACAGGATTTGAATCTCCTGCCTTTTAATGGCATCACGGAGCGCATCTAAAGCTGGTCGAGCCAGCATCGTGCCTGTCCAGCCGTTATCAAGAAAGACATGTTTTTGAGATACGATATTACCATCGGCTTCAACCCTATATTTAGTCTCATCTACCTGTGATTCTATCGTCGCTTCCTGTTCTTGCCTCCCTGTTGAAACACGAGCATACAAACCTGAAACAAGCAATTGCTTGGCTTGACCGTTCCCTGTATGCTGTGTGTTAGGCAATAAATCTTCCATAGGTTTATTTTGCTTATCAGAGGTCTTTGCGTCGTTAACAAAAGACCTCTGATTCTTTTATGATCAAGTTTTCGTCATAGGCTTTTCAAATAACTCTGCCAGTTTGATATTGCTTATTCTCCAGGCTTTGCCCAGTTTTATAGCTGGTAATTGCCCTCGTCTTGCCATCCGATAGATAGTTATTTTGGCAAGTTTGAGCTTCTCGGCTGCCTCTTTTATGGTTAAGTATTCTTGGTTTTCCATAAGGCTAAATGATATTGTTTGATATACTCACACACTACCCAGAGGGTCTGTGTAAGTCAAGTGTGATCTCTGCTGTGCGTTGGATTGGCTTTCGTGTGGCGATTTATGGTGTTTTGCGGTCTTGCTTTCCTGCTTGCAGTTCGGCTCTGTTTACTATATTTTGTCTTGCTATCATAAAGATACGGTCATAAACCAGTTTCAGGCGCTCAGCGCTTTCTGGCTTATCTACATAAATAGACTTGATATTAGGCGGCATTATCCTTCTCATATCGTTTTCTGTTAAATTCAATTTCCAACTCGCTGATTTTTTTGCTTAACTCGATTTCTTCTGGAGATAGGGGTATTTGTTCATTCTCGTTAATGCCTTGAATTACCTCTTGTTTACTTATGCTTTCTCCCCATTCAATCCTCATCATTTCCCAAAGGATTCTGACCTCCTGGACGGTCGTTGATTCACCTGCCTGCATTTGCTTTCTTAAGGATTGAAGTTTGCTCCAAAATGCTTCAGTAATCAGATACGCTCTCTTTTGCCGAATTTGTGTCGTCTTCTTTTTTAGCCCTTCCAAGTCCTCAGCCAACTTCCTATCTGCCCTCTCAACCCATTGATATTTAACTGACCATCGTTCGATTGTCCTTTCCGAGGGTAAGTTGCCAAGTTTAGAGCCGAAAATCACCGACAACTCTCCTACAGGATTCCGACATATTTGCTGCCAGGCTTGGATCAACTTTGAGACACTGCCAACCTCACAAAACAAGAGAAATGCTGTATATTGACTTTCTGTCTCTCCAGGCATTTTTGATGTTGTTAGTTCTGCTACTTGGCTTCTCATTTTTTCAAAATTCCTTTCTTAACAAGCTCCTTTCGTGCCTTCTCAATGGCTTCCCTTGCTCGTTTTTTTTCTTCGGGTGTTTGGTCTCTTTCCTCCTCTCCAGCAGTTAGCTGGTTTTTTATTTGTCTGCTAATGAGATAAATCGACTGGATGTGAGGAATTGAAATTGCGAACTTTTCAAACCAGACAATACCCCTATGTCCCTTCAAATCAGCCTGTTTGAGTATTTGTATTTGCTTTTCGTCTAAAATAAAGTTCTCCTTGCCCGCAGCCACACCCCATTGTTCTTTATATTCGACTTGCATCGATCCCTCTTTTCGAGTTTCCATATGCCACCTCCTTTCTAATCTGTATTACTCCGTTTTTGACAAAGTTCCTTAAAGCAGCGAAGTAGTTTTTATAGCGCTTGCCACTTGATTCGCAGTAGTTAACCAGGTCATCGTATTTACTCCTTACAAAGGGAAGGGTTACCCCATAAATTCGAGCAATCTCAGCAAATTCCACTTCCCCCAGAGAGTCGATGGAAGAATACTTCTTAATAAGAGGTGTTAATCCTTTCTCTTTATTTATTTCTCTTTCAATATGTGCATCCTTCGAATGGGAATCCTTAGTCGGTAACTGTTGCCTGTGGTTTTGGAATTTTTTACCTGTGGCTGAGCCAGCGGTAATTTTTACCTCTGGCTTAATCCATTCTGATTTGTCGACTAAAAAGTAAGTGTTACGAAGCCATTTACCATCTTCCCTTCGAGTTCGCTCCACCCTGATAATGTTCCATTCCTTGAGAAGCGCAATTTTATTTCGGACAGTTTTTTCGCAAATTCCATGTTCTTCAGCTATAGTGGTTTCGGCAGGAAAGGCTGATTGCTCTTTATCAGCATGCCTACACAAGGAGACATAAACTGCGAGTGCAGACGGGTCGAGGTATCTTGACCAACCATTAACATAGGCGTCATCTACACAGAATTTTTCTTTTACCCTCAAATCTCTGACTTTAAATGTTTTGTCGCTCATTGATATTCCTTTCAGCCCACAAAAAAAGGGCTCGTCTAAATGAGCCCTTATGAGGTAAGGAGCATACCGTAACCACATTAAATTATGGGTTACACGCTATGTCATGCTATCCGTTTGAAATATCAACAGTTGAGGAAGTCCTCGCTTCCTAATCCTTTCCGTAGTCCTTTGCTTGAGGAATCGTGGCAATCTGCGCTTTACTTCTTCTCTGTATTGCTGGCGAGTCTAATCCGTGTAGTCTTTTAGACTATACTTTATTTATAGAAAATTGGGGCATAAATGTCAAGAGCAATGAGGTCTTTTGATCCAGCCTAATGGAAAGAAAGTCATCAAATTGATAGAATATAAGCATAAAGCCTAAACCCTTCTGGGGCATGGCAAAGAAAACCTTCGCAGAAAGAAGCTCCTCGTCAGAGCATCTGCGAAGGTCATAGCTCGAAAGGGCTATGGGTGGCGCAAGCCATCGCTGGCGGGGAGCTTTTTGTTTGGATTTGACAATCTCCCCCAAGCGAAGTTAATATGCAACACTCAAGGCTAAATTATCAATTTATGCCCGAAGGGAGGTGAAAAATGAAAATGAAATATAAAAATAAACCTAATTTTCTGCCTGTTATCTTCGTTCTTGTTATCGTTGCTATTCTTGCCATAGTTTTAGTTCCTCGTTTGGTTAGCCAATCAAAAGTAGTTCAATCGCTGCAATCCAGCGCCAAAGACAAAGAAGTGGCTGAGTTGCTGGCTACGATGAGCAACAACCCCAATAAAGATTCGCAGGAGTATAAAGAGGCTCGTCAAAAGTTTTGCCTTTTAACAGCCAGACCAGAAGCAGAAAGAACCAAAGCGGTAACTAACATCAAGGGGTTCCTGCATGGGATTTACCCAGCAGTCAGCAAAGAATTTAATCCAGAGTTTATCTGCAGTAAATTCAACGGCAAGCCCGATGATAGTGGGACGGATTATCACAGCCCAGCAATCGAGTTTTATGAGGCAGAAAACCATAGTTTCGAGGTTGATCCCAAGACAAACTATATTCTGGGGTTCGGAGAAGCTGAGCGCAGGTGGGGATACAACGAGGACGGCACACGCTGGCATGACCCAATACCAGAGTATGACTACTCAGGAATTTACAGCACACCAGAGGAGCTGAGACAGGTCGCCGAGAGATTCCTGACCGAGCATAAAGACATCCTGGGTATTGATCTCACAAAGATGACCTACGAGTTTGAGGGAACAAAACCTGGTAACTTCTTCATGCACTGGGAAGACAAAAGTGTCTCGGTTACCAAAGAGCATGAGGTTTGCGGGGATGTCGACAAGGAGCGTGAAGGCACATACCAAGACGCCAATGGGACATGGTGTATTAAGCAGAAATCGACCAATTATCAGAGGATCGATATTACCATCACCAACGGCGGGCAGATCATAATCTATCGCAATAACATTAACGATCTGGACAAACTCTAAAAATCGATTGAGTTGACTTTGCCCATTGGTCGAGTTAAATTGCTTATTGGTTCTGACGCTCGAAATACACCTTTGAATGGGAAACTCTCCAGGCGAGCCCAATAAAGTATGGAGGTTAAGGAGTCCTCCCAGAACTACTGCAGATTCCTGCAACAAATCCCCAACGAGGCTGGTGAAGTCAAACAGAGGAAAAACTATGCCACCCCAGGCACAAAAGCCCTACATGGGTCAACACAGAGGTTACTTGTTAATCTAATTTTGCTGTTTTATTAAGTTTTCTTTTTACTCGTTGAACTGTACCCCTAAACTCTTTTGACAATTCTGAAAGATTGGTAATTTCGGCTACCCCTTCCTTAGAAAGACTAATAACTTTATTGTGCGATACAAATAGAAAAGGCTCATTGTCTCGAATTTTATGATGACCAATATCCCTAAGAATTTGATCGGTTGCTCCTAAAATAAAGTGATTTGGTTTAATCCAACATCTGCTACTGACTTTTTTAATCGTATAGTCGTCTTTATTCCAAAAATCTCCGTCTATATCCTGAGGATGTCCAATAAAGTATCCATATAAAGAAGGCTCCAAGCTGCTCTTAAGCAAGGTTTCTAAGGTGTCTTCAAGATCTTCAATTGCGCTTTGTTTGTATTCGTCATCTTTCTTAATCCGTTCTCCATGAGCGGGATAACTTCGTGATCCAGACCACCATTTGAGCAACTGAGTCATGTCTTCACTCGTATATTCTCCGCTGTTATTCATCAACTTTATTTTCTGGGACAAAAGTTCTTGTTTGGACAACGGAGTTTGATATTTCACGGCATTTAACAGGCGCTCCTTTTCTTTACCACCAATAGGTAAAGACTTGATTGCCAATTCAAGTTTTCTTTGATCCGTCTTTACAAGGTTATTCCATATCGGCTTCAAACCCTTCTCGTATCCCTTATATAAGGCTTCCAAGGCAGCCCAAAGTTTTATTGCTTTTCCGTTATATTCTTTATCAATTTGAGACAGTCTAAAAAATCTTGTAGCATTTATGAGGTTTTTATTCTTCAACAGATTTTGATATCGTTTTTCGAGACCAGGAAAATCATAGAGTTTGTTGGTATTTGTAACTGGGTTAGATGATGATATAAAACCAGCCCCATTGAACTCAAACGAACCATCCTCAATTGCTAACGGTGTGCCAACTTGGAGGGACAGCAAATCCAGCAAAATTTCAGTCTTTTCCAGATATGGTTGTATCTCTACTAAATCTTCGTGGGGGAGTAATGTTACAGAATGTCCATTTTTGTCAATTGATCTTAGTTGAGCTTGGAAAGAAAACCTGATTTGTAGCCGAGCGTTGCCTTTGTTTGATAACAGAAAGTTACCAATTGTCACATTCCAAGAGTTGTCGAATTGATAAACATGGTCATCCTCTGCGACAAATTTAACTAAAACTGAACAACTAACATTTGAGATTGGCGGTATCTGTTTACTCCTCATTTTTCTTATTTTTCAAAATAGCTTCTATGTCACCTGGATCGTAACGCCTGTCTCCTCGTTTGTTGATCTTAATTGCTTTCAACTTGCCGCTTTTGTCCCAGCGCCTCAGTGTCTCGATATGAACATTAAGCACTTCTGCTGCTTGGCAGATGCTTAGCAGTTTTGGCAATTGTTTATTTTTGTCCATAGTTAATGCTGGTTATTTAACCTCGTTGCAATTGCTTCTTGCTCGTCATACAACGGCTTATCCTGGTTAACCATATTCTGTTCGGCAGCAGTCAACCACTGATTAGCTTCCATCCTGGCTGCAATCGCTGAAATATTAGCAATCCTTATTGCAATTATCTCATTAATTCTATCAACATCACCCTTATTTTTCTGGTAAAAGTTGGCGTTGTCTTTAAGCCTTACCCAACTTGGTTGGATTTCTTTGAGTCTTGAAAGGTTGTTTTTCCAACCCTCAATATCTTCCTGTTTGTAATTAGGTGGCATATAGCCTGCAAAATGCTGGACAATTACTTGGGTCGGGCAACCATTGATTTCTCCCTCTATTTCGATAATGCCTACTTCTTGATAAGTTCTATCGGTTAAGAACTTTTTAGATTCTGGGAATTGAAATTGGTTATCAATAAGTTCTTCGGCTTCGTAATAACCTTGTGTTGGTGCTTCACCCCAAACGATATTGGAGTAATTAGCATCGCTCATAGCTCTTGCCATTGTGTAACCGCTTTTGGTTGCCTCGAAAGAAAAGTCATCAAACTTGATGATAACTTCACCTCTTTTATTGGCTGATACCTCCAGCTTAGGCTGATATTTGAGTTCTTTTGCATCTGCTTCTTTTCGCTTTTCATTAAGGAGTTGCAGGTATTTTTCTTTGTCTAACTTTATCTTTGAGGTCTCATCTAAATCCTTTGATGTGTCCCTCCAGGCTTTATCTAATACCCCTGTCTGGTTTTTGAGAGGCAGAACATGATTGACTGCGCTTAATTCAATGAAACCAATTTCTCTTGAGTCACCACTTCCTTTACGATTATCACCCATAACAAATATGTGGTTTTCGGGAACTATCACTTTCTTGCATTCGCTTAAGAAAGTTTCACCAAAGGTAGAACGTGGTCGAGCGGTATACGGTTCTTTTAAGGGGTCGCCATTGAGATATACAATCCCTTCTCGAAGCTCGATACTGTCTCCTGAAAGCCCGACGACTCTTTTAACCCAACCAGATGGCTCACCATAGATATTCTTAGCCATTTCTCTGATCTTGTCGTTTTCGACAACAACAATGTCACCTCTACCAATTTCATAGCCGAAAAATCTTCTCCCAGCTATTACTAAACCGTTTGGATAGCGCATCATACCTGGAGTGCCAACAATTTGCTTTGCTAATTCCTTCGGGTCTTTTCCTTCTCCTTTGGGAAAGGTTGGAAACATTGAGCCAGTTCCAGAGATAGTTATAGCTTCCGTGCCATAGCCAAAAACCTCTTGAATTGTTACTCCGACTACTGCATAGCCACCAATCCAAACTGGCAGGATAACAATCCCGACTAAAACAAGTGCAGTTGATTTCGCTAAGAAGGGTTTAATGCTAAACGCTCTGAGCAGTCCTTTGATACCTGTATGTTTAAGTTTCCTGATAACCTCAAGTGGTTTGAGAATATAGGCCAGCAGGTAGATGGGTAAGATTGTAAGAACCAGGAATAACTTGACGAGAAAAACAAAAATGTTTTGTTTCTTCTGTGACCTTTTGGATATAAGCTGGACAGTAAAAAGTAAAACCAATCACTCCTACTAAGAAAGCAAGGCAACCTAATAGAATTAGCCCCAGAAGCGAGAAAACAAAAACATCGGGAGCTTTGTCAAATAGTTCCTTCCTAAAACCTATTACATAGCCGATAATTGCAAAAACACCAACTATACAAGCGAACCAGATAAAGAGCGAGGTTTTAATAACTTTATTTAAGAGTTTTCCTTTGGTTGGCTGTAATGATAATTTTTTCGGCATACCTCAACAAAATTATACAAATTCTTCAAGTAAAATGCTATAATCTCAGCAAATGTTTTCTTTTATAAAGAGAGTTCCTGGTTTTCGATCTGGCAGGTGGTGGAAGGCTTTGATTGCCTCTGGGTTCTACTTATTTGTTTTTTTAATCCTGTTAGCTATTATCTTTCCATCTGCCCCCTCCCTTGCCTTAGGAAAAATTGATCCAACCAACAAAAGCTCTGTTTCTGTTGCTGGTAAGACTTATTCAGGTAAACCAGTGTATCTCCTAAAAGATAATGAGGTTATTCAGTCAGCCAAATCAGACTCCAGTGGGAAGTTTTTCTTCGCCTTGAATGATCTAACCGATGGTAGTTACACCTACACGGTTGAGGTGTGTAGTTCAGAAGAAAAAGATAAATGTAGGAATGAAAATATCGTTATCACGATAGACCAAACCCCTCCCCCTAAGCCAGAGATTGCCTTGCCAGACAGTTTACCCGATGACAGCGAAGAGGAAATTGCAATTAAGGGTGTTTCTGAACCTAATGTAAAGATTGTCGCTTCTGTCCAAGATAACGAACTGCCCGCTACTACAACCAATGACAAGGGTGAGTTTGAAATTAAAACAGGCTTAGCAATAGGCATTAACACTATCAATATTAAAGCGGTTGATGCTGTTGGCAATGAGAGTGCAGTCGGTGGAGCTTCTGTGAACTTTAACCCTTCCAGATATAAGGTAAAGGTAATCAATGTCATTGATGGCGATACCATAAAAATCGAGGGTGATAGGGTTGTTAGGTATATTGGGATTGATACCCCTGAAACGGTTCACCCCAGTAAACCAGTCCAATGTTACGGTAAAGAAGCCTCCGATAAGAACAAAGAGTTGGTTGCGGGCAAGGAAGTTAAATTAGAAAAAGATGTTTCTGAAACTGATAAATATGGCAGACTTTTAAGGTATGTTTGGCTTGGTGATACGCTGGTAAACGAATATCTTGTCAGGGAAGGTTATGCCCAATCAAGCAGTTATCCTCCAGATGTAAAATATCAAGACAGATTTGTCGAAGCCCAAAGGCAAGCCAGAGAAGAGAAAAAAGGGCTATGGGGAGATGTTTGCAATGCCCAATCTACTCAAACGCAGCAAACTCAGCAACAGACCACCACATCAACTCAGAATACGCAGCCGACCACCAAGCAGACAACTAATCCTACTCAAACCCAAACCCAACCTTTTAATCAAACATCTACTAATTATACCTGTGATTGCTCTAAGACCTGTTCTAAGATGTCATCCTGTGCCGAAGCTCAATACCAACTTAATGTTTGTGGATGTGGAGCAAGGGATGCGGACAAGGATGGGGTCGCCTGCGATAGTGATTGTCAATAATTATCTTAATTTATATAAGGAGGTGAAAAAAATTACGAAGTGCCATAAATGCGGTAGAGACCTTGGAAAAGTTGGAGAAATTGCGGTTGGAGCGGTAGATCCTAATCAACAATTGCCCCCAGGTAAAAATACTTACTGGTGTGAAAATCGTGACTGTGAGAATTAT
>Ga0100400_1003393_pt1 | contig 10751 bp, 10 predicted proteins | sample CryGeymeta201524_FD_80420 | JGI IMG/M metagenome (GOLD analysis project Ga0100400, IMG submission 80420) | Groundwater microbial communities from Crystal Geyser aquifers in Utah, USA - Crystal Geyser metaG 2015-24 | ecosystem: Environmental > Aquatic > Deep subsurface > Groundwater | place: USA... | reverse complement strand
TCTGGCGGCAATGCCGAGCAGGTGACTAAGGGCAAACAAATCATTCTCGGCGCGGTTATCGGACTGGTTATTGTTTTTGCCAGCTATGCTATTATCCAATTTGTTTTCACGGCATTAAATATTCCTGGTACAGGCGGCGGCGAATGGGCTACATCTAATTGGTTTAACAAATAATAGCTTATGAACACCTTTGTTTCTAATAAGCTCTTTTTAGACAGTGAAACAGTGGCCGAGCAGTTGCGCCGGGCCAGACAGGATAAAAAAATCAAATTAAAACAGGTGGCCAAAAAACTGAATATCAATGAGAAATATCTGGCATCATTGGAAAAAGGTGAATATGATAAACTGCCTCGCGGAGTTTACGGAAAAAATTTCTTAAGGGAATATGCTAATTGGTTAGGCCTTGATTATCAAGAGCTAGCCAAGGCATATAACGGGGAATTAAATATTTACCAGCCGCAGGGAGCCAAAGAATTATTTGCCAAACAAGTAGTTAAAAAACAATACCTCTGGGCCATACCAAAAATAACCAGAAATATTTTAATTATTGCTATTGTGGCTATTTGTTTTGTTTATTTGGGCTGGCGTTTTAATAAGATTATTTCGCCGCCTGATTTATTAATTTATAGTCCGGTTGAAAATTTAATTACCGTGCAAAGCACTGTGGAAGTCTTGGGCAAAACCGAGGCTGAAGCCCAAATTATTATTAATAACGAGATAGTTTTAAGTGATACTAGCGGCAATTTTAGCAAAACCGTTAGCCTAAAAGACGGGCTTAATAATATTTCTATTACTGCCAGCAAAAAATACGGCCGCAGTAAAACTATCACCAGACAAATTCTAGTTAAAACAGAAGAAACTTCAACTATTGCCAATTAATTCAAAATAGTTTATTATAATACTTATCAGGGAGGTCATAAAAACCTCTTTTAATTTGTCAAAATTATATCATTATGGAATATAAAACAAAAACTGTTAAAGACTCGGCTGACAGTAAAGAAAAAATTCTGGCCGTTTCAGCCGCTATAGAGCAAATCAGGGAAAGATACGGCGAAGGAGCAATTATGAGATTTGGCGAAGCTAAAAAATCAGATGTTGATGCCGTTCCTACTGGCTGCCTCTCGTTGGATATCGCCCTGGGCATTGGTGGCGTGCCGCGCGGCCGCGTCATAGAAATTTTTGGTCCAGAAGCCAGCGGCAAAACTACTCTTGCCCAGCATATTGTGGCAGAAGTGCAAAAAATGGGCGGAATTGCCGCTTTTGTTGATGCTGAACATGCCCTGGACCCTGACTACGCCAGCCGCATCGGCATTAATGTTAAGGAAATGCTGATTTCGCAGCCCGATACTGGTGAGCAAGCCCTGGAAATAGTAGAAACTTTAGTCCGCTCCAATGCGGTTGATGTGATTGTTATTGACAGTGTGGCTGCTTTGGTGCCGCAGAGAGAAATTGAAGGCGATATGGGCGATCAACATATGGGACTGCAAGCCAGATTAATGAGCCAGGCGCTGCGCAAGCTAACTGGCATAATTTCCAAAACTAAAACCGTAGTTATTTTTATCAATCAAATCCGTATGAAGATCGGCGTCTTTTTTGGCAACCCGGAAACTACCACTGGCGGCACTGCGCTTAAATTTTACAGTTCAGTTAGAATTGAAGTCAGACGGGCGGCGCAAATCAAGCAAAGTGAAAAAATCATCGGCAATCGCGTCAAAGCCAAAGTGGTTAAAAACAAAGTGGCGGCTCCGTTTAGAGCTTGTGAATTTGATATTATGTATAATGAGGGCATTTCCCTGTCCGGAGACTTGATTGATGCCGGCTTAGAATATGGCGTCATTAAAAAATCCGGCAATGCCTATGCTTATGGTGATCTTAAATTGGGCTTAGGCCGCGAAAATGCCAAGCGCTTTCTTAAAGCTGACCCAAAATTAATGAATGAAATAAAGAAAAAAGTCTGGTCCGAAGTTAAAGCCAGAGAAATAGCTGGATAAAATTAATTACGTTGTCATTGCGAGCGACCCCGCATCTGCGGGGGAAACGCGGGTCCCTCGCTATCGCTCGGGATAAACTCGCAATCTTACGAACGAATACATAAAAAATATTTATTTTATAGTAAAATTTGGGAAACAGTTTATAGTTCGTGAGATTGCTTCGTCTCCGCCAGCTGGCGGATCTTCGCAATGACATACTAAAAAATCACGGTTAAACCGTGATTTTTATTATTTGGTTAATTCGATTTAATTCGAGTCAAATTCGTAATTTATACCCGTTCAACGTATTCTCCTGTATTGGTATTAATTCTGATCACATCGCCTTTATTAATAAACATTGGGGTAGTAAGTTGGGCTCCAGTTTCTAACTCAACTACTTTAGTCACATTGCCGGCCGAGTTGCCTTTGACTCCTGGCGGCGCGCTAACTACCTTGAGCTCTACTTTAACTGGCAAGTTTACTGCTACTGGCTTATCTTGAAAATATAAAATATCCACCTCAATTCCTGCTGGCAAAAATTTTAATTTTTCATTAATTTGCTCTACTGGCAAGCTAAACTGCTCAAACGACTGGTTGTCCATAAAGTGCGCTTCCTTGCCATCTTGGTACATAAAATTTGCCTGTTTGGTTTCTGTTATGGCCTTATTAGCTTTATCATTACCTTGCCAGGTCTTGTCTAAAATATGACCAGTAATTAAATTCCTTAATTTAGTCTTAAGTACCGCGCCACCGCGTCCCATCTTATGATGGTCTGCTTTTAAGACCTGATATGGCTCATTATTAATTTGAATTAATTTGCTGATTTTAATTTCACTAATACTTAACATGATATTGGTTAATCAGTTAATCAGTTAATTGGTTTTTAATATTTTAAATCAATAACCAGGCAACCGCTTAACCATTAACTGATTAACTGAATTACTTATTAGTAAAAGGCAGTAGCGCCATAATGCGAGCTCGCTTAACAGCAGTGGCCAATTTACGCTGATGGGTGGCGCAAGTTCCTGTTCGTTTCTTGGGCAAAATCTTGCCATAAAAATTAACAAAACGGCGTAAAGTCAGGATATCTTTATAATCAATCTCTTTGATATTACTCAAACAAAAATAGCATTGCTTGTCTTTTTTGATAGCATTTTCCATATAAATACAATGCAAATATTACAAATTCATATACGAATGCCGCAAATACTATTCGCTGCATTAACCTATATTCGCAGATTCGCATTAAATTATTAAAACGGGATATTCTCCACCTTGATTTCTTCTTCGCTGGGATTGGCTTCGCCGGACTCAAGAGACTCTTCAATGTTAATCACTGGTTCGCTTGGTATGGACGGCTGTTCATTGCGTGTCGCGGCTGAAGAGCCGGCAGCTATGCGGTCAAGCATAATCATATTGTCAGTAATGATTTCCGTGCGATAACGTTTAACCCCGTCTTGACCGACCCAATCGCGAGTTTGCAAACGTCCTTCAATGTAAACCTTGGAACCTTTTTTTAAATACTGTCCGCAAATTTCCGCTAGCCTTCTCCAGGCAACGACATTATGATATTCAACCTTCTCCTGCCTCTGGCCTGATTGGTTAGTCCAAATTAAATTAGTGGCAACAGTAAAAGCAGCAACATTCTGACCGGTAGTCGTATTTCTGATTTCCGGATCGCGAGTTAAGTTGCCAATGATCATGGCTTTGTTTAAATTCATAATCTTGGTTATCCATTACCAGTTACTCTATATAAATGTAACAACGATAATGAATTTAATTAAAAATTATTATATTAAAACTATTAAATAATTTAATGTTGTTTGGCGTAATATTCCGCGTTAATTCAACGTTAAATTGGTTTTATCGCTGAATCACGCTGAACTAGATACTGAAAGATAATTATTCAACACTCTCATACTTATTATAATAAATCATCTGTCTCTAAAATTTTATCTAATTTTTCGTCTAAATCTTTGAGGTCAACTTTGCCCTTATCTTTGGCTTTTTCCTGCTCTTTGGCAGTTTTTTCTTCTTGTAAACTCTTAGCAGCAATCTTGGCGGCAATTTTTTTATCTTCAGCGATCTGGGCGGCGCTTTTAACCTTTTTAACGACAAGCTGATGCCTTAGTATCTCGCTAGCCAGACGCAACGCCCGGTCAATTTTGGCCACTTCCGCGCCTGCTAAATCAAATTCAACTAAATTATAATAGCCGTGACGGAAACCCTTGATTGGATAAATAAAACGTTTTTTACCCCAATCTTCTTTAAAGGTAATCTTACCGCCTCTACTCTTTATTATCTCGTCAACCTTGGCTACAATCGGCTTTACTTCATCTTCGCTGTATTTATTGGAAATTATATAAAGCAGCTCGTAATGAGGAATGTCCGCTGATTTTACTTTTGACATGTATGTTAACAAAAAATCCCAGATATTCTCTTTTAGCCCCGCAAGTGCGGGGCTTAATTCTGGGAATTGAGAATACCTTTAACCCCGCGTCTGCGAGGCTGCCCCGAATATTCGGAGCGCGGAAAAGGTTATTAAACTATTTAATTTACCTTATAAACCTCTTGCAAAATAACATTTCGGCTAATTTTTCCAAATTTCGGCTGCAAAATTTAAAAAGCTCCTCCGCTTATAACCGGCAACGAGCGAGAAAAGAAAAATTTATTTTTCTTTTCGAGCGAGTGAACCAGGAATTAAGACACTTAGTGTCCAATTGGACACTAAGTGTCTTTTACTTACGAAATTTGAAAAAATTATCTCAAAAGTAGGGGCAATTCATGAATTGCCCCTACAGTTTTTGCAAAAGGTCTTATGAAATTGCTACGCACCGGCAAAACAGTATTTCACGGGGTGAATGCTAAAACTTTATCATAGGATAAAAAAAATTGCAAGTTCTGATAAATGTTGTTAAATTTAATTGTAGGGGCGACCCTTGCGGTCGCCCAAATAAGGATGGGTACAAGACCCGTCCCCACGAAGCAAAATATGAATTATTTCTTTGTTTTAGGCAATAATCCAACCTTATCAATTGCGGAAATTAGCGCACTGCAATCAGGCGGCTATGCTTTAGCGGCTGATAATGTTTTAATTCTAACAACCGAACAAAAAATTAATTGCGTCCAAACGATCAATCGGTTGGGCGGAACTATAAAAATTGGTTTAATTAGCGCGAAATTAGATAATGCTAATTTTACCAAAATATATTCTAATATTCTGCCCTTATTTAATAAGATAAATAGCTCCGGCAAATTTAACTTTGGCATCTCTGACTATAATATTAAAAAGTTAAATAAGCAAAAGCTGGGACTGGAATTAAAAAAATATTTAAAAAATAAAGGCATCAGCTCTCGTTGGGTTACCAGCCGCGAGCCAACCTTGTCCAGCGTCGTGGTTGAACAAAATAAATTAATTAACAAAGGCCTGGAGCTTGTTCTAGTCGGCAGGGGCCAAAAAATTCTTATTGGCCAGACTCTGGCGGTCCAGCCCTTTAAACAATTATCCTTCCGTGATTACGGCCGGCCCAGTCGCGATGATTTATCAGGTATGTTGCCGCCCAAGCTGGCGCAAATTATGATAAATCTGGCTATACCCCCTTTACTTGCCCCGTCTATTGCGGGGACAAAGGGGCCCGCCTGCCACTGCGAGGCACGAGCGGGCAGGGTTGGGGGGATTTTAGGTTCTAATAATAGCATAACTATTCTTGACCCCTTTTGCGGTTCTGGCACGATTTTAACCGAAGCCATGCTTATGGGCTATAAAAATTTAATCGGTTCGGATATTTCGCCAAAAGCAATTAACGACACAAAAACAAATATTGCTTGGATTAATAATAATTTTCAATTAAAAATTACGAATTATGAATTATTTAATAAAGACACTAAACAACTATCCCGATTCATTAAGCCAAATTCTATTGACGCTATAATTACTGAACCGTATTTGGGTCCGCAGAGGGGTAAAGTTAAAATTAATGAGGTAGTCAGAGAATTAAATAATTTATACAGCCAAAGTTTGGCAGAATTTGCTAAAGTTCTAAAGCCCAACGGACAAGTAGTAATGGTCTGGCCAGTCTTTCACATAACGCCTAACGCGCAACACCTAATGCCAAACATTAATGGCTTTAAAATAATTAATCCTATTCCGAAAAATTTGCAACAAGATAAAAGAATAAAATTAACTAGCAGAAATACCATTATCTATGGCCGCAACCAGCAAAAAGTTTGGCGCGAGATTGTGGTGCTGAAAAAAATTTAATTTGATTTTTATACTAAATAAAATAATATTAAGTTCGTATATAAATAGGTGAAATTTCTACAAACAAACTTTTATATATAAAATGTGTTTATGACTAATAATATGGAGAGTTTGCTTTTGATAATTGGCATGCAAAAAGGGTTTAGATATGCAGAGTCCGAAGCTCTATTGCCGAATCTTTTGAAGTTAAAAAAATCATTCAAAGGAAAAATAGTTTTTTCAAAATTTGTGAATGATAAAGATTCATTATTTGAAAAGCAACTAAATTGGACCGAGTTTCAAAACGAGGAAGATAAAAAACTATTTTCAGAACTGCGAGTTTCAAATAATATTGAGTTTGAACACAATGGATACACGGTTATTAATGAAGCTCTACTACAATTCATCAAAGAGAATAAAATTATAAAAGTTTATCTTTGCGGTATCTATACTGACGTTTGCATCACAAAAACTGCAATGGATCTATTTGATAAAGGTATTGAAACTTTTGTAATTGAGGATGCTTACAATTCTTTACATGGAAAAAGTATTCACGATTCGGCGATAGAAAGCTTGAGACATATTCTTGGCAAAAAGCAAATTCTCCTAACTAATGATGTTTGTTTGTAGAAACTCAGGGGGACGCTGCGCTTTGGCTTCGTTCCACTACGCCGACCCTCGCCTAACAAGGGATATACGGTTCAGGGCTCGGCTCGACCCTCACCCAAATTTTTCTTCCATTTCGTTCCAGAAAAACTTCGTATATCCCTAACGTTAGGCGAATTAAATAGAATTGTCGTTTCCATCCCGCTGTGGCGGGACGGGAACCCAGGCGAAAGCCGCAGGAAAGTGAATTTAAAAAGTTATTTTTAAAAATAATATTCGTAGCATTAAATTCTGGATTCCGGGTTCCCAGCCATTCGACGGGACAAGCAAGCCCGGAATGACAAAAAAAATAAACCAGAATGACAACAAACAAAAAAGCAATTTAAGTATCCTAAAGTCCCTAACTATTAAATAAGAAATGGCAAACATCACCGTCCTGCATAATATAATCTTTACCTTCAGTTCTAATTAGACCCTTTTCACGGGCTGACGCTTCTGACCCGGCGGCAACTAATTTTTGCCAATTGATAATTTCCGCGCGGATAAAGCCTTTGGCAAAGTCAGTGTGGATTACGCCAGCCGCTTCCAGCGCTTTAGTTCCACGCTTGACTGTCCAGGCGCGAATTTCGTCCGACCCGGTGGTTAAAAAAGTAATCAGGCCTAAAGTTTCATAAGCGATTTTAATAAGTTTATCCAAACCGCTTTGTTCCAATCCAAGCTCTTTAATATATTCTGCCTGCTCTGCTTCGGGCAAACTAGCAATTTCCGCTTCTAATTTAGCATTAATTTTTAAAACTTTATTTTCCCATAAATTCCCCTCTCCCTGTCTAGGAGAGGGGCTAGGGGTGAGGTTAATATTTAAAACATAAACAATCGGCTTCAATGTTAATAGGCTTAAGTCTCTAATTTGCGCTTTTTCTTCTTCGCTTAAATTTAGATCGCGCACCGGCCTGCCCGACTCTAAAGCAATTTTTATTTTTTCCAGCACGCTTTTTAAAGCAACTGCTTTTTTGTCGCCGGTTTTTACTTCTCGGGCTACTTTATCTAATCTTTTTTGCACCGTGGCTAAATCAGCAAAAATCAATTCCAGATTAATGGTTTCTTTATCACCAGCCGGGTCAATCTTGCCATTAACATGAATAACATTATCATCCTTAAATTCGCGCACCACTTCGCAAATAGCGTCGCACTCTCTGATGTGCGCCAAAAATTGGTTACCCAACCCCTCGCCTTTATGCGCATTTTTAACTAAGCCGGCAATATCAACAAATTCTATGACTGTCGGCGTAATTTTTTTTGGCTTAGATATCTTGGCTAATTGATAAAGCCTCTCGTCCGGCACTTTTACTACCCCTATGTTAGGATTAATAGTACAAAAAGGATAATTAGAGGCTTCAACTTGTTTTTTAGTTAAGGCATTAAATAAAGTTGATTTGCCCACATTAGGCAAACCAACAATACCAATAGATAAAGGCATGTTGCAAATTAAAAATTAAAATGTCCAATTGAATACATTTTGACTTTAGCAAAGAACAGTTAAATTTACAAATTTTTAAAAAATCCGCGCTGAATATGGCACGGCAAACTCTTAAAAAAGACATGCGCGGGCCGAAGAAAAATTGGCACATTAAACTCCTTAAGAGCCTAGAGGAAGATTTAATGTATTTGCAGAAAAAATATAAAATCGCCAAAAAATAAGACAATACTCAATTTTTCTGGTAAAATGAACTTATGCAAACTAAGTGGCATACAATTTCACTGACGGAAGTTTTTTCTGCCACAAAAAGCAAGAGAGATGGTCTTACATCCTCTGACGCAACGCAAAGATTAAAGGAATCTGGACGCAATGCTCTTCCCCAAGAAAAACCGTATTCCAAGATACGGCTCTTTTTGCGTCAGTTCAACAGCCCCTTGATGTATATTCTGCTCACAACGGTGCTCATCTCTTTTTCGCTAAAACATTACTCTGACTCCATATTCATAATTATCGTTTTACTTATTAATACGACCGTCGGGTTCTATCAGGAAAATAAAGCCAATCAATCGCTTCTGGCCCTCAAGAGAATGGTAAAAATCCGAGCAAGGGTTTTACGAGATGGTTATGAGAAAGAAATTGACAGCGAGGAATTGGTTGCAGGAGACATCGTGCTTTTGAAATCAGGCGACAAAGTGCCAGCCGACAGCCGGGTTATTGAATCAAAAGGTTTGAAAGTAAATGAAGCCAGCCTTACCGGCGAATCCCAAGCAGTTGAAAAGAAGGTTGTTGATTTACTTCCAGAAGATACCCCGCTTCCCGAGCGAATCAACATGATCTTCATGGGAACAATTGTGGAAGAAGGACGAGCAGCCGCTGTTATTATTGCAACAGGAATCAATACGCAAATCGGCGAAGTTGTCTCGCTTCTTAAAAAAACAAAAGAACGTCGGACTCCGCTTCAAAAAAAGATTGTGACGCTTTCGCGCTGGCTTGGCGTTTTTATTCTTTCTATTATTTTCATTATCCTTATTGAGGGCTATTTCACCGGGAAAAACTTCGCTGAAGTTTTTGTGGCTTCTCTTGCTTTGGCTGTCTCGGCAATCCCTGAAGGACTACTCCCGGCAATAACCGTTATTCTTGTTTTTGGGATGCGGCGTATTTTCAAAACAAATGGCTTGGTGCGGAAACTGTCCGCCACAGAAACTTTAGGCGGTGTTACCGTTATCTGCACTGATAAAACTGGCACGCTCACCGAGGGAAAGATGCAAGTGAGTCATATCTTAACAAGCACCCGGGAGTTGATGAGCGATGGCCTCAACGGACTTGCCAAAGGAGAAAATGCCAACGGCGTAGAATCGCACATTGCCGCGCTCAAAATCGCCGCTCTGGTAAATGACGCTTTTGTAGAAAATCCCGAAGCCGAACTGCAGGAATGGATAATGAGCGGCAGACCAACTGATCGGGCTTTGCTTTTGGCGGGAATGCAGGCCGGCTTAAATAAGCACGAACTTGAAAAACAATACCCGATTATTGATAGAATTAATTTTGAATCGGACTATAAATATGCGGCCACCTTCCATCAGGTAGGTAAACATAAAAACTCGCTCTATGTTATTGGCGCGCCGGAAGAAATCATTGCGCGTTCCCTTGATTTGGATATTGATGGAAAAAAAGAAAAACTCGGCACTTCAGAATCCGACAAATTAATGCAAAAATTTGAATCATTGACGCAAAAAGGCTTGCGAGTGCTTGCCTGCGCCCATAAGGATTACAAGGCTGGCGAAAAATATCAAAACCTTGCTGACTTAGTAAAAAAACTTACGCTTGTCGGATTTATCGCTCTCAAAGACCCGCTTCGCCCAGAGGCCAAAGAATATATCGCTATCACCAAAAAGGCCGGCATCCGCACCGTTATTGTAACGGGAGATCATCGTTTGACAGCCAAAGCCATTGCCGAAGAAATCGGGCTTGACGCGAGAGATGAAAATATAATTGATGGCAAAGAATTGGAAACCATCAACGACGAGAAATTAAGAGAAAAAGCCAAATATATTTCCGTTTACGCCCGCGTTTCCCCTCGCCATAAATTAAGAATCGTTGCCAGCCTTCAGGCAAATAAGGAAGTGGTGGCAATGCTTGGGGATGGAGTGAACGATGCCCCGGCCTTGAAATCCGCGGATATCGGCGTGGCGGTTGGTTCTGGCACTGATGTAGCAAAAGAAGTGGCTGACTTGATTCTTTTGGACGACAATTTCAAAACAGTGGTAAAAGCGATTGAGCAAGGACGAGTCGTTTTTGGAAATATCCGTAAGGTTTTCGTGTATTTAGTTGCCGATGATTTTTCCGAACTCTTTTTATTTTTGGGAAGTCTGGCGATGGGATTCCCTCTGCCGTTGTTGCCTGCTCAAATCCTCTGGATCAATCTTGTGGAAGATGGTCTACCTGGTATCACTCTAAC
>Ga0100400_1003382_pt1 | contig 10764 bp, 10 predicted proteins | sample CryGeymeta201524_FD_80420 | JGI IMG/M metagenome (GOLD analysis project Ga0100400, IMG submission 80420) | Groundwater microbial communities from Crystal Geyser aquifers in Utah, USA - Crystal Geyser metaG 2015-24 | ecosystem: Environmental > Aquatic > Deep subsurface > Groundwater | place: USA... | reverse complement strand
TATCCCAAAAAATAATTCCGAGCCAAAATAGATTAAATATATAAGTCCAGGTTGCGAATAAAACCGTTCAAGCCATAACTCAGGATTTTTTGATATCACTAATTTATCAAAAAGATAATAACCAACCAGCAAAACCGCCAGCCAGATGATCCCTTTAAAGCCGTTTGAAATTAGAAATTTTACCCGTGGACTAATTTCCATTATTTTTGATAAGTGTAATATTCAGTTTTTGATTTAAACAATACTGTCGAATCAAAGTTGCTTTCCTATTCTGATTTTTTTTGAAATCATCATTCAACTCAGTTCATTCTAACCGGTTTCAATTCCTCAAAGAAAATATCTTCATTTGGCACATCGAAATCCATTCCGGTAATTTCGAGGTTGTTGGTCAAATTAAATTTTAACATTTTCTTTGCTGAAAACAATTTCGCCGTCTTTTACAATACCAACGCTCATCCCCGGGATTCCCCACTCCTTGGCTGCTTTTTCAAAATAGGCATCCAGATTTTCTAAATCAATATTTTGAGAACTTGCAGAAATTATTGCTGATAGTAGTACGATAAATGACAAAATGGCCCTGTTCATAACCTTCGATTTTTAATTCGACCAAAAATAGGAGATTTTTTTATTTCGGGTGCCGATTCATCAATCCTTATGTTCATTTTGATCTGTTAACTGACCTGATGTATTTTGATTTTGACCGGTAAAAGGTAAACACTTCACCATATTTTGTGTTAAACCTATCGTTAAAGAAAATTTTTATGAATTATTTAAGATTGGTTTTTTTAGGATTTCTTTATTTGAATTTGTTTGTTGCCAAAGCACAAAAAGGTTCGGTTTCAGGAATTATAGTTGACTCAAGCACAAACGATAAAATACCATTTGCCTCGGTAGCGCTTGTAAATGAAGATGAAAATAAACCTATGCAAGGCACAATAACAGATGATGAAGGAAATTTTACGATTAAAAATGTGGGAAACGGAACGTACAAAACGGTTATTTCGTTTATTGGTTATACAACCGATACGCTGAATGTGGTTTCAGTTTCGGAGTCAAATTCCAAAGTTAATCTGGGTACAATAAAACTGACACCCTCTTTAGTTGAGATTGAAGGTGTTGAAGTGCAGGGATTTGCCAACACCACCAAACGAAATATTGACAGGCAGACTTATCGGGCCAGCGATTTTGAAACTGCCGCTGGAGGAACTGCTGTTGATGTTTTAAATAAACTTCCGGCCATTTCAGTTGATCCGGATGGAACAGTTTCGTTGCGTGGAACCACCGAATTTATGGTTTATCTGAACGGGAAACCGACACAAATGGAAGCCTCTGTTTTACTTGGGCAGGTTTCGGCAAACTCCATCGAAAATATTGAAATAATTTCAGTTCCAACTGCCCGTTTCGATGCACAGGGGAAAGGAGGAATCATAAACATTACCACTAAAAAAAGTGGATTGGATGGTTTGTCAGTTTCGGCAAATGGACTGATTGGCGGCGCCCCGTGGGGAAATAAAACCGATAAATACAGTGGTTTCGAAATGAATGATAACCGTTCGGGTGGAGGATTAAACTTAATTTATCGAAAAAAGGATTTAACAATATTCAGTGGTGGAAATTTCAGCAACCGGAATATTAATGGTTCTCGCACAGGCGATGCCCGTTTACTTCAGGAAAATGGTTCATATTATCACATGGTTGCCAGTGGCGAACGCCCGGAGTGGTTTAAAAATTATTCGGCAAACCTGGGTTTCGATTATAATTTGTCGGAAAGCAAAACCCTTTCGGCGTCTTATTTTTATGGTAACCGCACCGAAGGACGCTCGGCATTTTATGTCTATAACAATTTTTATGGCGATATCAATAAAAATCCGATTTTAGGAATTAACCCCGAAAACGAATGGCTTTACAACCCGAATACCGACGAACGTTACGGGATTTTCAATACAGCAAATATTGATTACGCTCAAAAGTATGATAACAAATCAGAATTAAAACTTTCGCTTTTGTACGAACATTCAGAGTTAAGCCGTGCATTGGATAACCGCGAGTACGCATTCGATAAACCAACTGACAATTACGAGGAGTTGCAGGAGCATTTCAGGCAAACCGATGACACTCCACTGAACGGTTATCGTTTTTCAATTGAATATGAAAAGGAACTTGAAAACGAAAACTTTATAGCCGTTGGTTTTCAGCCGCAATGGATTATGCAGTCGGGATCTTTTATGTACGATACTTTGAATGTGGCAACCGGCTTGTGGGGAACATACAGCGCTTTAAACAACACCATCGACCTTTCACGGGCCATTTATGCTGGTTATATCGATTATTCTGGCAAATTAAAGAAAATCAGTTATGTTGCGGGTTTGCGCCTGGAATATACCGACCAGTTACTTAAGTTGTCAAATCCGGATTATCTGAATTTATTTGATAGTCCTGCGCAATCCAATTTTCCCGTAAATCAGTTGGATTGGTTCCCAACGCTTCATTTACAGTATGATTTAAATGACAACAATGAATTTATTTTTGCTGCCAGTCGCCGCATTAACCGGCCGCCAACCAAAAATATGGCGCCATTTTTATACCGCCGGCATTACGAAGTATATGAAGTTGGTGACCCGCAATTAAAACCGGAGTATCTTACTAATCTCGAACTTTCGTGGGACAAAAAACTTGGTGACCAGAGTTTTACGCTCACCGGATTTTACAGGGGCACGGACAACGCGGTTTTTCGGGTAAATACAGTGTATCAGGAGGATAATGTATTGATTAGAAGCTACACCAATTCCGGAAATGTGCAGGCATTGGGTGGAGAATTGAACGCCAATTTAATTGCCGGTAAAATTGCCAAATTTTTTATTGGCGGATCGGTTTACAATTTTAATGTGCAGGGTGATGTTTTTGGATATCAGGAAGATAACAGTAGTACTAATTTCAGTTTGAAAGGGAACATGAACCTGCTTGTAGCCAAAGTTTTGAAATTTACACTCGATTTTGATTGGCGGTCGGGAACAGTTACAACGCAGGGAGCAAACGAAATGAGGTTTCTATCGAATGTTGCGCTTAATTATTCACCTGAAAAACTGAAAGGCTGGGATTTTACCGCAAAAGTACTCGATGTATTCAGCAGTAATATTGAGGCGCTTTACACGCGGGCCTACGATTCGTCGGAAGCACAGATATTTTATCAGGATGTGGAATATGACAGGTTTGGCCCGATTGCGGAGTTGAGCGCAACATATTCATTTAATATGAATGGAAAATCACGCAAAAAAGCGGACAGTACTTTTGGGAAAGAACAGTTTTAAACTTCATCGGTTTACGGTTTGCGCGGTGCAAAGGGTGTTGCAATTTTTTAGACAAAAAAAGGTAAATAATTTTGCAATTTTTTGATTTCAGTAACTATTACTTAATGCTTTGTTACTTATTTTTGTTAAGTATTCAGATTAAATAAAAAGGATAAAGTAGTAAATAAAAATTCGATTAAAATGGAATTCAAAAGGTCGGTTAAAAAAATTGGTTACTGGAGTGTTTTTATTCTTGCTTTATTAATTGCAGCGTTCATTTACTGGAAATATGTATTTACCTACAGTAAAGGTTACAGGTCGGGGTTGTTACAGAAATTTTCGGAAAAAGGAATGATGTTTAAAACATACGAAGGAGAATTGATTTTGAGCAGTGTACAGTCGAATGCCAATGTTGCCATTGCTTCCGAAAAATTTGTTTTTTCGGTGGCCGATGATGCGGTTGCCAGACAAATGGAGCAAATTCAGGGTAAAAACGTGGTTGTACATTATCGTGAAAAAAACGGTGCGCTTCCCTGGCGTGGCGAAAGTAATTATATTGTTGACAGCGTAAGGGTGGCCGATGTAGCTGGTGGGACTTTTGTGCCGGAATAATAAGCTTATTGAATTAGTCGTATGGTAAATATTTAAATTGATGGGGTTAAAACCCCGCTTTCATGGACAATTACAAAAATCCGTTCACTAAAGTGAACGGCAATAAATACACATCAATTTCAATTATGTTGCTATTAATTGCCCAGCCTTTGAAATCCTGAGATCGGCAAAATAAAAAAGCAGATTCTTTATTAATGAAAAACAATATTTCACAAACCAAAATTGTCGCCACATTAGGCCCGGCTGCGTCTTCTAAGGAAGTTATAATTAGTTTAATTCAGGAAGGGGTTGATGTATTCAGGCTTAATTTTTCTCATTCCTCCCAACAGGAACATTTAAAGATGATTAACCTGATTAAAGAGTTGAACAGGGAATTAAAAACCCATGTTGCAATTCTTGCCGATTTGCAGGGACCAAAACTCCGAATAGGCGAAATTGAAAATAACCGGATTGATTTGCTGGAAGGCGATATCATAACTTTTGTTAACCAAAAAACCATCGGCACAAAAACGGCGATTTATATGAGTTATCATGAATTTTCGCAGGATGTAAATATTGGGGAATTCATTTTAATTGACGACGGGAAGTTAAAACTTGAAGTGGTTGAAACCAATAAAAAAGAAACTGTAAAAGCAAGAGTAATATATGGTGGACCACTTTCATCGAGAAAAGGGGTAAACCTGCCCAATACAAAAGTTTCGCTCCCGTGCCTGACTTACAAAGATATTTTGGATGCCAATTTTGCATTGGATAACGATGTGGATTGGATAGCGCTTTCTTTTGTCCGCAAAGCTTCTGATATACTCGAATTAAAGACACTGATAAAAAAGAAAAACGGACATGCCGGGGTTATCGCAAAAATTGAAAAACCCGAAGCATTGGATGAAATCGATGAAATTATCGAAGTTACCGACGGAGTTATGGTTGCACGCGGTGATTTAGGTGTTGAAGTATCGTTCGACCGCGTTCCGATGATACAAAAACTTGTTGTTGAAAAGTGCATTGCCAAGGCAAAACCGGTAATTATTGCCACGCAAATGCTGGAAAGTATGATTGTCAATTTCACTCCAACACGCGCCGAAGCCAACGATGTGGCAAATGCCGTGCTCGATGGCGCAGATGCACTGATGCTGAGCGGAGAAACTTCGATTGGCAAATATCCGGTGCAGACCATTCAAAACATGCAGAAAATCATCAACTTCACCGAAATGCACGGGAAAATATTTAACAGGAAATATGTTCCGGTTCCCGATTCTCCAACCTTTCTTGAAGATTCAATATGTTACAATGCAGTTGTTCTGGCAAAACAAACCAGGGCAAAGGCAATAATAGCCATTACAAATTCAGGTTACACAGCGTATCGCCTTGCAAGTTACCGACCGGAAGCTAAAATTTTTGCTGTTACCAATAATGAAAAATTGTTGCATAAATTATCGCTGGTTTGGGGAGTAAGTGCCTTTTATGTTCAATCGTACGAAACAATTAATGAGGTTTACTTCGAATCAATCAAAATACTGAAGTTGAACATGCTTGTTGAAGAAGGAGATGCACTGGTTCATATTGGCTCGATACCTTTCGACCAGCACGGCAGCGCCAATATGATTAAGTTGACACAGGTGTAACAGAGGAAGGTTGGAAGTCGGAAGCCGGAAGCCGGAAGAGATGAGACACAAGATTCAAGACAAAAAAGCGACAAAAATTGCTTCAAATCAGAAAGTTGCTTCAGATCTTGTCCCCCTTTTCCAGTATCTAATTTGTAAAATGAGAATCTTTTAAAAGGGGGAATTAAAGGGGGATTTTAAAAGCATAATCTGAGCCTTTTATTACGAATGTCCCTTAACCACAATCAGCATAATCTTCAGGTTTAACCTGAAAAAACTGAACAACTGAATAATGAAATTGGTGCGTCTCCGCTGCGTACCTTTGGTTGGAACGGGCGGGTAAAACTCGTCTTTATTTGCGCTGTAAACTCTGTTTTCCATGATATTTATTCCTTATTTCTTATTCTTTCTTTCTTTCTCCTTCCCCTCGTCGGGTGGGGCTTTTGGGTGGGGCTTCCTACTCCGGCAGCAGCCACCAGAATGGATACCCTTTTGCTTTGTGCAAAAACATGTAATGCAAAAACAGTTTTATCCAATGACCGGCAAGTCCAATTTCGCCGACTGTGGAATTGATGTTTCTTCCCCAATCCGGGTATTTTTCCCAATCGGGCACAATTGGTGAAACAGTCATTGTGGCGCCCAATCCTTTTGTCATGCTGAAACCTGCGGAAACAATACAGGCAGCGCCCATTCGTCCCATACTGGCGGTGTGTTTGTGCTGCATCTTTCCCGATATTATGGCCTCCGCAATGTTTTGTGCAATAATTTTTCCGGTAACTCCCGAAGGCATTCCGGTACGTGGTGGAGCCGGCGAAATTGCTGTTCCGTTTTTACTCTTCATCGGTTTCGAAATCGGGTGCGGCGGCGCAAAGGCAATCCCGGCTGCATAAATATTTTCGTAACCCGGACTTTGATAAGTTTGGGGCCAGTCTTTTATACTCCACTCTTCAAAGGTTTTTGGCGCGTAATCGGCATCCACTTTCATGAATTTATTGGGGGCAAAAAGCACTGAAGTAATATCTTCTCCAGATTTGTTATATGCTTTGATATCGTGTCCTGAAAAAGCCGGGATTAACATCGCAAAATCAAATTCTGCGGTGTGCATTTCGCCGTCAAGCGTTTCGTAATAGGCAACTCCCGGTTCTACTTTTTTAACCCCGGCACGTTTTATCCATTTTATATTATTCTCTGCAAAAACCGATTCTGCAAAAATCTTGGTGGAAGTTATATAACCTCCGCGTTTTATAAAGGCTCCGCCCATGCCAAAATCGCCAACTTCATATTCATTCGAAATCCAGGTAATTTCTGCCAGATGCGAAAGATTGCGGCGTTTGATTTCGAAAGCAATATTCAGCGCGTATTCAAAAGCCGCGCCCTGGCAGGTGGCTCCGGGGTGCCCGGTGCCAATAAGGAAACGTTGCTTTTTACCCTGTTTCATCAGTTCAATGCTTTTTTGAAGCTCTTCCCAGGCATGTGCCGCATGGTCATACGAACAAACCGAAACGGTGTTTTTCCCCGGCCCCAGTCCTTCGGTAGCTTCAAAATTCAGTTTTGGGCCTGTAGCGTTTACCAGGTAATCGTAGGTAACTCGCTCGGTTTCTCCCTTTTTGACCTCGTTTGTGTAAATGATTTCCACAAAACCCTTTTCCGACGTTGAATCTCCTTCAGGATAAATTGCGGTTACTTTGGCCTGTTTATAATCGATGCCCCAGCGGTTATAAACTTTTTCAAGTTTAAACCGCACCTGTTCAACCGTCATCCGGCCAACGCCAACCCAAATATTCGACGGCACCCACTGGTAATACTGGCTTGGAGAAACCACAACCACATCGTGTTTTTTTCCTAATTTCTTTTTGAGAAACGCGGCGGCGGTATGCCCCGAAATGCCCGCGCCTAAAACTACTACTTTCATGGTATTTGATTTGATTGATTTCGGCTTGTAAATTAATTAAAATTTTAAGAAAAATACAGGAAAAATATTAACCAATAAACCCTGTAAATAGTTATAAAATTTAACTTTAGAAATTATTAAAAGCTTTCTGATTTCAGTCAGTAAAAAAAACAAAAACTTACAATTATGAACAAAGCAGTAACCATCGCATCGTTTACCAGCAATTTCGATGTGAAATACATTCTTCTTTTTCATAAAATCAGGAGTTTTATCAGAATCTTTTCCAAGTTATGATTGTTATAATAAACACTGAGGAGATAAACATAGCAGGGAATGAAGCGCCTTATCAGGCACATCTGGAACAACAACCCGAAATGGAGTCATTCATGCTCTCATCGGATTGTGCACTTATTCGGATAATTGTCCAATCCTTTCAGGTTGTATATGGTATTGATGACATAAGGTGGATTACTGCAGACGAACTTGATTCAACCTTAATGTGAATTGTTGAAGTTTTTATAATTGTAAATATAAACCATAAAAGAATGAAATGGAAATGGGTGAAAGGAGAACTTTGACAGATCAGAAGGGACCAATTATCAGAAAACTCATTCATCTTTTTACAGGTCTGATTATATTGATACTTAGTTATGTTGTTGAAAAGAATGTTTTGCTGTACTTGATTATAGCCGGCACCATTTTCTCTTTTTTGACCTTCAATTATAAAAATTTTCATCTCTTGCATAAAACTACAGACGCGAGTCTGGGTACCCTTTATTATCCCGTTGGTATATTATTATCTTATTTGATTTTATATAATCTGCCCTTGTATTATTTTCAATCGGCATTGATGGTGCTCTCCATTTCAGATACCCTGGCATATTTTGCAGGTCAGGTACAGAAGGGCAATATTTGGATTCGGACCTTTCATGACAGAAAGAGTATGTATGGGATTACAGCGTATTTTCTTTCTACCGGTTTGATACTCCGTCTTTTTTTGCCCGATTTATTGAGTTCAAATATCATGTATCTTTTTTTTGTTGTGTTATGGGCAGTTATTCTTGAAACAGCATCAATTCGGGGTTCTGATAATTTCAGTATTCCGGCCGGGCTCGCCTTGTTTTTCTTCCTGACTTTTCATTATGCGGTTGATTACCTTTTTTTGTCAGCAATTCTGCTTGCTTTGATGCCAGCGTGCTTTTTGTTATTTAAATTCAATATTCTTACCCGCCGGGGAACCTTTGTTGCATTTTTGCTGGGTTTTTATTTTGCAGGCATTGCAGGTTGGCCCTGGTTGACGCCCGTTTTGCTCTTCTTTCTGAGCTCTGCAGCCTTTACAAAATTTCATCATGCAAAAAAAGACATTGAAAAAAAAGCCACAGCCCGCAATGCCTGGCAGGTTATAGCTAATATAATATGGGCAATAATCAGCTCTGCCCTGTTTTTATATACACGGAATAATATATTTATACTATTCTTTATTGCTTTTGTGGCTGCTGTAACTGCTGATACCTGGGCCAGTGAAATTGGCCCTTTGCTTAATAAAAGATGCTTTTCTTTGTCGAAGATGAGAACGGTACCAGCCGGCACTAATGGCGGTATTTCTTTTTTTGGTAGTTTGGTCGCATTGACTGGTGCGATTTTTATCTCTTCGTTTTCATACTATGTTTTTTTTGACTCCTGGCAATGGGATAGTATAGCAATTCTTAGCTTCGCCGCGTTTATGGCCTGCTTTGCAGATTCACTGCTTGGAACTTTTGTAGAAGACAAAATGCTTCAGATGAATTATTTTAAGAAACGAAAGACATTGGAATCCATTTCTCCTAATGATTTGGTAAATATGATTGGTTCTGTTACGGCTTTTGGTTTTTACATTTTATTGTCATGGGTCTTTTTATAAGCATAAATCAGGTTCATCAATTACAAAAATAGGTATATCACAAACCCGATGATTAGCAAAAAGGAAAATGCCAAATGGATAAGTACTGTAAGTTTCGCACCTTGTTTTATCAGGTCAGGATTGTTATGATTTTTGAATATAATACCTGCAGCTTTGGGAAAAATAAGAATGTAAGGGATAAGTGCAAAAAGGAAAAGCCATGAATGACCGGGGAAAAAGATAAACAATAAAATTACATTTAATATTATTCCTGATTGCACAAGAAGATAAAGTACAGATGTAAATCGGGTACCCATACGTGATGCTACTCCGTGTTTACCTCCTGCACGATCTGCATCCAAATCAATCATCTGTCCTGCAAGTAATATTGATGAAGTGCTGAGCCCTGTGGCAGGCATCAACAGCCAAACCAAAGGGTGCAATCCCAGGTTTTGAGCCACTGTGGCTATCAGTATAGCCATGGGACCAAAAGCGAACCAGACAGATATTTCTCCCCAGCCCCTGTAGGCCAGCTTAAAAGGTGGCGCAGTATAGTATTTACTGAAAAAAGCTGATAGAAAATAGAGCCCCCACAGATATGGCCATAACATCTTATTTATTAGTGGCATAAGAGCTATTGTTCCGGCAAGTGCAACAATTAATCCGATGCGGGCCAGAAGATACATTTTACCCATAAGTTCAGGATTATCAAGTAAAACGCCTGAGCCTCCGCTGGATTCATTGCGGTGCACATTCACCTTATCTGTTCCCTGTATGGTATCATAAATGTCGTTATATACATTGGTAGCTACATGCAAACCTATACCGACAATCAACACTATCAGAAAATTGAGCGCCTCCAGTCTGCCATTCAGATGAACAGCCAGCAGGGTTCCCAAAATTATGGGAGCGATAATGGAACTCAGAAAATGTGCCCTGATCATTTTCCCAATTCCTGGTTTCTTTTTCATAAAATGAATTATTGATTTATTTCACACTAAAACTTCATCAAAATTGCCGCTGCTTAATTATTTTTTAACGGATACATCTGAATTTTGTTCAATAGGCAGGTAAGTTTTTAAAAAACATGGATAGAATTCTGTTGTACCGATCCGAATCAGCTATCTATCGAATCAGCAACTATAATTTACCGCCAAAGCGTTGTGCGCAATATTGCCTCTCAAAACACTACTGAAATTTAACGCATAAATTTGCATTTTGTACGCAAAATCACCGTGTTATTGTAAAAAAATTTAAAGCCATGAAAACATCGAATAAAGAACAAGCGAGATTTGGCGCACGACTTCCAAAAGAACAAAAAGAATTTTTTGAAAAAGCGGCATACCCGGGTGGGTTCAGAAACTTAACCGACTTCGTATTATTACAGTTCAGGGAAAAGCAAAAGAAATAATCAAAGAGAAAGAAAGAATTATTGCTTCTGAGAGAGATAGTCAAATATTCTTCGACACAGTTACAAATCCAGCAAAACTGTCG
>Ga0100400_1003367_pt1 | contig 10799 bp, 7 predicted proteins | sample CryGeymeta201524_FD_80420 | JGI IMG/M metagenome (GOLD analysis project Ga0100400, IMG submission 80420) | Groundwater microbial communities from Crystal Geyser aquifers in Utah, USA - Crystal Geyser metaG 2015-24 | ecosystem: Environmental > Aquatic > Deep subsurface > Groundwater | place: USA... | reverse complement strand
ATCTACGAGGGATATCGTACTTCCGACCTGCTTGAATTCCGGGGAGAGGGCTTGGCTGGCTTTTCCGGGAGCGAGGGCGAAGGAGACGAGGGTTGGGGGGACGTCGAGATCGTTGAAGGATCCGGACATGCTGTCCTTTCCGCCAATGGCGGCGAGGCGGAGGCTGTGCTGGGCATCGAAGGCTCCGAGCAGGGCGGCAAAGGGGAGTCCCCAGCGGCTTGGGTCGTCGCCAAGTTTTGGGAAGTATTCCTGAAGGGTGAGACGGATGTCGCTGAGGCGCGCTCCGGCGGCGACGATCTTGCAGGCGGACTCGGCGACGGCGGAGGCGGCGCCGTGGAAAGGCGAGGCGGATGAGAGCTCGGGATTGAAGGCCCACGACATGTAGGTGCAGACGTCGGTGTCGCCTTCTAACAGCGGCAGCTTGGCGACCATGGCATCGGGCGGAGTGAGTTGGTTTTCACCACCGAATGGCCAGAGCACGGTGCCGGCACCGACGGAGCCGTCGAACATTTCGCCGAGGCCTTTTTGGGAGGCGTGGTTGAGATGTGCGAGGTGGGCGGTAAGAGACGGAGCGGGACGCTCCGGGCACTGGCTGGAGCAAGATGCTCCAGCCACGTGGATCTTGGCGCTGAGTTGGACGCCGTTGGTGTCGAGGAAGGCTCTTGAGAGGTTGACGATTTCCTTTCCGCGCCAGGTCATGCGCAGGCGGCCGTGGTCGCGGACGGTGGCGACGTGGACGCATTCGAGGTTTTCCTTGTCGGACTCGGCGATGAAGTAGGGGGCATCGGCGGGATCCACGCAGACGGCCATGCGTTCCTGGGATTCGGAAATGGCGAGCTCGGTGCCGTCGAGGCCGTCGTATTTTTTCGGCACGGCATCGAGGTCGATATCGAGCGATGGAGCGATTTCACCGATAGCCACTGAGACTCCGCCGGCTCCGAAGTCGTTGCAGATTTTGATTTTCCGGGCGAGCTCGGCGTTGCGGAAAAGCCGTTGGATTTTGCGCTCGGTCGGGGCGTCGCCTTTCTGCACTTCGGCGGAGTTTTCGAGAGCGGTATCGGTGTGTTCTTTCGAGGAACCCGTGGCTCCGCCAACGCCGTCGCGGCCGGTGCGGCCGCCGATGAGCAGGATGAGATCACCGTTTGCGGGTGTGCCGCGGAAAACATTCGAGCGTGGAGCTGCGGCGACGACGGCTCCGATTTCCATGCGCTTGGCGACGTAGCCAGGGTGATAGACTTCGGAAACCTGGCCGGTGGCGAGGCCGATCTGGTTGCCGTAGGACGAGTAGCCTTTGGCGGCGATTTGGCAGATCTTCTTTTGCGGAAGCTTGCCGGGAAGGGTCTCGGAGAAGGGAGTGCGGGGATCGGCGGCGCCAGTGACGCGCATCGCCTGATAGACGTAGGAGCGACCGGAAAGCGGGTCGCGAATGCAGCCGCCGAGGCAGGTGGCGGCTCCACCGAAGGGCTCGATTTCGGTGGGGTGGTTGTGCGTTTCGTTTTTGAACTGGATGAGCCATTCTTCTTCGTCGCGGGCGTCGATTTTGACGGGGACGATGATTGAGGCGGCGTTGATTTCCTCGGACTCTTCAAGGTTGTCGAGTTCGCCGGAGGCGCGGAGTTCGCGCATGCCCATGAGGGCGATGTCCATCAAGGTGATGGGCTTTTCCTGGCGGCCGAGATTTTCGCGGGTGGCGAGGTAGGTTTGCCAGGCGCGCTGGATCGGCTCGGTGCCTTCGTCGAAGGTGACCTCGTCGATTTTCGTCAGGAAAGTGGTGTGGCGGCAGTGATCGGACCAGTAGGTGTCGAGCATCTTGAGCTCGGTGATGCTGGGCGCGCGGTTCTCTTCCTTGCCGAAGTAGTTTTGGCAGAAGGCGACGTCTTCTTCCGACATCGCGAGGCCGAATTTGCTGCGGATTTCGGCGGGCGAGCCGGTGTTGAAGTCGTTGAGGATTTCGACGTCGGCAGGGGCGGATGGCGTCGCGCGGACGGTGTCGGCCGTGACATCGACCTCGTGGGAATCGACGGCGTTGATGACGTAGGATTTGATGCGGTCGATGTCGTCCTGAGAGAGCTCGCCTTGGAGGAGAATGACTTTCGCGGAAATCACGAGCGGTCTTTCTTTTCCGGTGAGGATCTGGATGCACTGCGCGGCCGAGTCGGCTCGCTGGTCGAACTGGCCGGGGAGGTATTCGACGGCGAAGGCGTGCTCGTCGGCGTTTTGAGTGAGTTCTCGGGTGGCGGTATCGACCTGAGGTTCGGAGAGGACGAGTTTGACGGCGGCGTCGAATTCCTCGGGGCTGAGGCCATCGGCTTCGTAGCGCTGGACGATGCGGAGCTTAGCGAGGCTCTTCAGGTTGAGAGACTCGCGAAGATCTGCGAGGAGGTGCTTTGCCTCAGTGGCAAAGGAGGGCTTCTTTTCGACGAAAATGCGCTGCATGTGGGTGCGGACCAGTGGAATCTGCGGAGGTTAGCGGGTCCGGTGGGGAGGGCAAGGCGGAGAATTTTCAAGCTCGGGAAAAGCTCCAATTCAGGGGCTTAGGCAGGCGGCGAGGTCGGCATTTCCACCGATGGGGTGGCGGGTGAGGTCTTTGACGACGGAGAAGTAGCCGGAGACGAGGTTGTGGAGTTTTTTGAGGTCGTCGATGGGGGCCGTCTCAGGTGATCCGAAGTCGGCGAGGAGTAAATCGCCGGGGAGAGGTGGTCCGGGAGTTGTTTCTGCTGATGGAGAAAAGCTTGGTTCGGGCGCTGGGGATTCTTTCGATGGTGGGACTGGAATCGGAATGAGAAACGTGAGGCACTGCCAAAAAATCAGGGCGATGATGGTGATGACGAAGGTGCCACGAGACATAGGGCTGGGGTATCAGACGAGGAAACCGAGGGGATGGCTGGTCTCGGCGGCGTCGTAGAAGTTCCGGATATTCGGCAGGACGGTGTCCATATGTCGCCATGGGAAACGCCGAACCACCGAAGGAGTTGGTGTCAAAACCGGCGGCGTCGAGGACGGTGTCGATGTCGAGGCCGTTGAGTTCTCCTGGCGCGTCGAAATAGCCGCCGAACTCAATGCCGCGTTCGACGCTGTTAGCGGTGATCCGGCCGTGGGTTCGCTGGAAGACGTTTTTTGTAGTGCCCTTCGAGTGGGCTGGCGACGACATCGGGGATGGCGTGCTGTTTTTGGCGATGAGGGCGGGGGAGGTTCCTGCGTTACCGGTGAAGGAAAGGGCACCGCTGCTGATGATGACGAACTGGCCTTCGCTTTCTTCTTGGTTGCTCATGCCATCGCCATCGTCATCAGCGGAAGGGGCGCGTGCCTTTCCGCCTGCCCAGATCATCCCTGCATCGGACAGGTCATTGCTATCGAGGTGGTCGGCAGTGCCGTGAAAATCGATCCATTCAGGAAACGAGCTATCGAGCGTAGGTGAGGTGCCGTGGGCGATTTCCACGGCGTCATCCGCGCCATCGCTGTCGGTGTCTGCGATGCGTGGGTTGGTTCCTGCTTAAGGCAGCAGTCGGTCAGAGAAGCGGGCGACTGGGATTGGCTTGGAGTTTTCACAGCCGATGAGATAGAGCTGGTCGTTTTCGATCCACCAGAAAGCACGCTGATGGAAGGCGCGGGCGATTTCCAGAGCGGACTCGAGCGAGGCTTGGAATGCCCAGCCGGGTTCGGAGTGGGAACCGTCCGGGCTTTGGCCTATCGCGAGAAAGGGGGAGAGCCGTTTGGTGAGGAGGCTGGCTTTCAATTGGCCGTCGGCGATGGTGTTGGCTTCGAGGGGAAGCACTTCGTCCATCGGATTGAATGCTGTGACGATGGCGAAAGCCGGGGGAAGCGGCAAGGGGGCTCCATCGAGGACGAAGACGGTTTGGAAATAGGCTTCGGGTATCGGCGGGCTCATCGAACGGGAATGGTGTCAAAGATCATTATTTGAGAGTCAAAGATTGAATATTGACATCGGTTAAGCGTTTTTGAAAAAGATCCGGACTCTCAATGATTGAAATTTTAAACCTGTGAAGCCCCATTACATATTTCAGCTCGCTGTAGCTTCCCTTGGGATTCTTGGGGTCATTTTCCAACCAGATGCGACTCCATCTACTGAATCGCCCGTCCCGGAGCAAGGGCATCGCTGTGGCAGTGCTTGTAAGCATAGCGAGGGATTGGTGCTGAGTCGGAAGATGGTGGGCTTTGCGGAGTTGCCGAGTTGGATGGAATGCGAAAAGGGCGACTGGGTTTCGTTGGGTTTCGAGCTTGATGGGCATGCGGGTGGCCACGTGACCATGCATGAAATACTCGCTGACGGTCGCGTCGTGACGAGTGTGCGGTTAGAAAGTGGGGACGACTTGTTTCTCGCCCGCAACGGAGACGAGTGGGAAGGGCGGATGTTTCCTCGCGCCGGACGGGTGGCTTGGCGGATTCGTGGTGATGCGGAGGGAGCAAGGATTGAATCCTTTCAACGCGAGGCCTTGATTTGCTCCTGGGAGGGCCGTGATGGAGTTGTCGTCGAGGGGCTTCCTCCGGCGCTTGGTCCATTTCCAGAGGCGGCGCCGACATTAAATCTCATCCAAGAGATTACCCCGATCCTTAACAGTTTGCCGGGAGCGAATGGGGTGATCTATCTCGACTTTGATGGTGAGACGGTGAGTAGCACGCAGTGGAATTTATCTTACACCGGTGGAAGTCCGATTGTGGCAGGTAGTCCGAACTTCACAAATACGCAGATTGAAACAATTTGGAAGGGTGTGTCTGAGGACTATCGACCTTTCAATGTTACGGTAACAACCGATCGTAGTGTCTACCAAAGCTACCCGATCAATCGTCGTGCCATGATGATCTTCACGCCAGACAACGAATGGTATGGAACAGCTGGCGGTGTGGCCTACGTCGATGTTTTTGGTAGTGCGACTTTCGATGCGCCGGGTTGGGTTTTTACTGACCAGCTAGGGAATGTGGCTGACTACTGTGCGGAAGCGGCGAGCCATGAGGCGGGTCACATGCTCGGCTTGAGGCATGATGGAACAAGCACGCTGGATTATTACCAAGGTCATGGAAGTGGTGCCACGTCGTGGGCGCCGATTATGGGAGTTGGCTACTACAGTACTGTGACCCAATGGAGTAAGGGGGAGTATCCTGATGCGAATCGATTTGAGGATGATCTTGCGATCATCACCAGCAGTCGGAATGGTCTGGGTTATCTAGGGGATGATCACTCCGCTTCGACTGGGGGGGCGACTCCTTTGACGGTTGTTGGGACCGATCAGGTTGAGGCGTCGGGCTTGATCGAGCGAGGAACTGATGTGGACATGTTTTCCTTTCAGACCGGCGGAGGGGCGATTTCGATCGCGGTGAACAATGCGGCTTACGACCCGAATCTGGATATCAAGGTGCGGCTTCTCAACGGTGGAGGCAGCGAAATGGCGGTTTCCGACTCAGCGGGAACTTTGGATGCATCGCTAAGCCTGAGTGTGGTAGCGGGGACCTATTTCCTTGAAGTTAGCGGGGTCGGACAGGGTGACCTCGTGACAGGTTACAGTGACTATGGAAGCTTGGGAGGATATGACATTTCGGGCACGGTTCCTCTCAATCTTGAGCTAGCGGCAGAGATCGTTTCTCCATCCGCAGAGGCGATCAGTTTGACCCTAGGTTCCGGGCTTTTGCTAGAGGGCGTGGCGACGGGTGGAAGTGCGAGCTGGGAGGTGATGGCCGTCCCGAGCGGTGAGTCGGTTGCTTTATCGACGCCGAATGACTCAGCAACGGAGGCGGTTTTCACGGGAGTCGGCACCTATGTTCTGCGCTTGAAAAGTAGTGGCACCGGAACAGAGGTGGTGGATGATGTGATGGTTTCGGTCGAGGCTTCGGGTGTTACTCCACTCTATGCGGATCGTGCTCCGGAAGTTGAGCTTGGTAGGAATAGGACGGTCTATGGAGACCGTCTTCTTTTGTCACCAGTGGTGGTTGACGACAGTAGTCCCTCGTTGAGGGCCTACGAATGGAGCATTCTTTCGGGTAATGGTCAGCTTTCTTCAACAACTATCGAGGGCCCGGAGCTTTCGTTTCCGACGGCAAGCGCGACGAGTCTGAGGCTTGTTGTTAGTGATGGGGTGAGCCGGACTTTTGATGAGGTGACGCTGACGGCGAACTTCCGGGTTGAGAGTTTGATTGGCATTAACGCTACGGCGAAAGCCTGGGTGGCGGTTGATGGCAGCTTAGGTGAAGGGTGGAAGGGTCGGCTTTTCGCGGAGAGTGGATGGCTTTCGGGGCCCCTCGGTGTGGGCTACGATGCGGTGAGCGGTCCGAGTTCGAGACGGATCTTTGCCCCACTCATTAGTTCAGCCCTCGATGTTGAGAGTGCGATGTACAAGAAAAGAGCTGGGTGCTTTCTGAGGGTGCCTTTTGATGTTGTCGATCCAGGCGGCATCCTTTCCCTGAGACTCCGAATGAAGTTCGATGACGGATTTGTCGCTTATCTGAATGGTGTTGAGGTGGCTCGATCAAACGTGTCTGCGGGTGTGCCTGCGTGGGATGCCGTCGCCTCATCGGATCGGAGGGATGAGGATGCTCTTTCATCGGTCAATTATGAGTTAACTGTTGAGGCGGGTGTGCTGGTTTCCGGGAGCAATATTCTGGCGGTGCATGGTCTCAATTCGGGGACAGGGAACAACGAGAGGACCTTTATTTTAGTTCCGGAGCTTGAGGCAACTCTAACCGAGACGCCATACTTTGCCGCAGTCTCTGGAGTTAGTAACGAGCTGTTGCGGGATCCGGCGGCTGATGCCGATGGCGATGGCAGGCCGAACCTTTATGAGCATGGTGCTGGGACTTCCCCGACCTCCAAAGACGAGGGGTATTCCATGGTCGAGTCAAGTTCGACAATCACCACCGCCTTGGTGCTGCCATCACCACCGCCTGATGATGTTCTCTACGTCCTGGAGTATTCCACGACGATGAGCGCTCCTTGGAGCGAGCTGGCAATTCGAACCGGAAGTGGCGATTGGACGGGGCGACGGCCAATTTCTGCTACCCCTTTGGTGGGTGGCCGCGAGAAGCTCAGCTTCAACACCCCTGATGGGACCAGGGGTTTCTTTCGCCTGCGGATGGAGCTAGTGACTCCTTAGGCTCCTCAGCTAGCGGGCGTGCTGGTCGGAGCAGGCTTCTTGGCTGTGGTCTGGATGCGCAGGTCGCGGAGCTGCTTGGGATCCACCTCCGCAGGGGAAAGTGACATCAGGTCGCTGCCTTTGTTGTTTTTCGGGAAGGCAATGACTTCGCGGATGCTTTCCTCGCCGCAGATGAGCATGACGAGGCGATCGAGACCGAGTGCGAGACCGCCGTGGGGTGGAGCGCCGAACTTAAAGGCATCGAGGATGTGGCTGAATTCCGCCTTGGCTTGTTCTTCGGAAATGCCGAGGGCAGTGAACATGGCGGACTGAAGCGGGGCTTCGTGAATCCGGATGGAGCCACCGCCGAGCTCGTTGCCGTTGAGCACGACGTCGTAGGCTTGGGCGCGCAGATCGGTGGAGAGTTCTCCTTTCAGGAGCTTCTCTTCGTCTTCCTTGAGCGGACGGGTGAAGGGGTGGTGGACGGCGACGTAGCGGCCTTCTTCTTCATCAAAGGCAAGCAGCGGAAACTCGGTGACCCAGAGAAAATCGAGCTCGGTGTTGCCTTCTAACAGGTTCTGCATCTCCGCGCAGGCGAGGCGCACGCGGCCGAGGATGTCGCAGGCGGGTTCCCACTGATCGGCGGCGAAGAGGATGAGGTCACCGGCTTCGATATTCAGCTTGCTGCGCAGCGCTTCGACTTCGGTGTCGGTCATGCGCTTGACGAAGGGTGAACGCCAGCTTTCACGGTCGTCACCACGTGCCTGAATGTAGGCGAGGCCTTTGGCCCCGGCGGCTTGGGCGAGCTTGGTGAGTTTGTCGATCTGGCCGGTGGAGATGTCGGCAAAGCCCTTGGCGTTGATGGCTTTCACCACACCACCAGCGGCGACGGCACCGGAGAAGACGCGGAATTCGCAGTCTTTGAGTTCTTCGGAGAGGTCGACGAAGTTCAGGCCGAAGCGGCGGTCGGGCTTGTCGGAGCCGTATTGATCCATCGCTTGTCTCCAGGTGATCCGTTCAAAGGAAGCGGGGATTTCGGTGTCGCGCGCGTCCTTGAAGATGCGGCCTAACAGGCCTTCGACGAGGGCGATGATGTCGTCTTGTTCGACGAATGAAGCTTCGATATCGATCTGGGTGAATTCCGGCTGACGGTCGGCGCGGAGGTCTTCGTCGCGGAAACACTTGGCGATCTGGAAATACTTCTCAATGCCGCCGACCATGAGCAGCTGCTTGTACTGCTGCGGGGCTTGGGGAAGGGCGTAGAAGTGACCTTCCTGGAGACGCGATGGCACTAGGAAGTCACGGGCGCCTTCGGGGGTGGATTTGGAAAGGATTGGTGTTTCGATTTCGCAGAAGCCTTGTTCGTCGAGGAAGTCGCGGGTGGACTTGGTGACGCGATGGCGGGTGCGGAGGTTGCGGGTCATCCGCGGGCGGCGGATGTCGAGATAGCGGTACTTCATCCGCAGGTCCTCGTTGGAGAGTTCCTTGTCGAGTTGGAAAGGAAGGACCTCGGCCTTGTTGACGATCTTCACGCTGGCGACGACGACTTCGACCTGCCCGGTTTCGAGGTTTTCGTTGGTGGTGTCGATGCCCTCGGCCTTGAGGCGTTCGCGGACGATGCCTTTGACTTGGATGACGTCTTCACTGCGAAGCTTGTGGGAGATGGCAGCGGCTTCGGCGCTTTCTTCGGGGCGGAAGACGCATTGGGTGATGCCTTCGCGGTCGCGAAGGTCGACAAAGATGACGCCGCCTTGGTCGCGGACCGTATTGATCCAGCCGATCAGTGTGGCTTCTTGGCCGATGTGTGACGGGCGGATTTCGTTGCAGTGGTGAGTGCGCATGGCTTTCTGAAAATTGGGACAAGGATGGTCAGGTGATGGAGGATTGTTTCAACCACAGATGAACGGGATGAACGCAGATGAAAAAGATGGGATCAGTGTTGATGATCGGGTGATTCAGGCTTCGTGAGGGTAACTCTTCGAAACTGGAGCCTGGCGTGTTTGAAGTTAATAATGAGTCCTACCTGTAGGCCAGTTGCTCGAAGGTAGTTAAGCATTCGTCCAATCTCGTGATCGGTGATGCGCTCAATGGTTTTCGTATCCACGACGATTTTACCAAATGCAATGAGATCAGGAATGTATTCGCCGACCGGTTCGTTTCTGTAAGTTAGTGGATATCGGGGTTGTTGAGCGTATTCGATTTCACGATAGCGAAACTCGACCACGAGGGCGTTTTCGTAGGGCTTTTCATGGAATCCGTGCCCCATGTCGTTCAGGACGGCAAAGGCGCAGCCGATAATGGCTTCGGTTTCCTTTGTATGGAGTCCATCTGCGTTCATCCCGTTCATCTGTGGTTGAGAATTTAAGCAAGCAAGGGACCATCAGGTTGTTGGAGGCGGTCGCTTAGCCAATCGGCGAGGCCGAGGACGTGGCAGGGCTCTTCGGTGCGGCAGGCGAGGACTTTGAGCTGGAGCTCGGGGAGCTCGGAGCCGACGACGAGGGCGAAGCGGGCACCGGATTGCTCGGCGCGCTTGAGCTGCTTGCCAAGCTTCGCCTGGCCGAAAGGCAGGTCGCAGGCGATGCCGGCTTCGCGCAGCTCGGAGAGGATCGCGAGGGCGTCGGGGCGCTTGGTTTCGTCGGCGATGACGAGGAAAACATCACAGGCGGCAGCAGAACGCTGAAGCCAGACTTCCATCTGCATCAGGGCGTCGGTGGTTTCCTCGATGAGGTTGCGGATGACGTAGTCGCCCATGGCGAATCCGGTGGCGGGCATGTCGCAGCCGCCGTCGGAAATGGTGCCAACCAAGGTATCGTAGCGACCGCCACCAGCGACGGCGCGCATCGACTTCTTGGAGTCGAAGACTTCGAAGACGACGCCAGTGTAGTAGGCGAGTCCGCGGACGATCGAGAGATCGAGTTCGAGGAAAGGGGCCATGCCGCGGGCTTCGAGATCTTCGCGGATCGATTCGAAGGCGAAGGAGGCGCTTTCCGGGCTCTTGATGAAGCTTGCGACGTCCTCGGTGGTGAGGCCGAAGGTGCTGAGTTTTTGTTCGGTGACTTCCGGCTTCTCGCGTTCGAGCTTGTCGATGATTTGGAGAAACTCGGGGATGCGGTCTTCGGCAATGTCGCGCTCGGAGGCGAAATCGATCCATGCCTGGCGGTCGGAGACACGCACGACGAAGTCGCCTTCTTCGAAGCCGAAGGCGCGCATAGTGTCGATGGAGAGGGCGATCAGCTCGGCATCGGCGGCGGGGCTGGCCTCACCGAGGATATCGACATTGAACTGATGAAACTCGCGGCCGCGGCCTTTTTGGGGTTTCTCGTAGCGGAAGCACTGACCGATTTCGAACCACTTGAGGGGCTTCGGGAAATCGCGCTGATGTTGGGCGGCGAGGCGGGCGAGCGAGGCGGTGACTTCCGGGCGGAGGCAGACGTCGCGACCGCCTTGGTCCTCGAATCGGAAGAGCTGGGAGGAGAGTTCGCCGCCGGATTTTTTCAAGTAGAGCGCGGTGTCTTCGAGGACGGGGGTTTCGTATTCGACGAAGCCGTAGGTCCGGGCGACCGAGCGCCAGGTTTCGAAGAGGTAATTGCGCACGGCGCATTCGCGCGGCGTGAAGTCGCGGAATCCGGGAAGTGCTTGAAAACGAGGGGCTGCCATGGTGCTGGACGGGTGCTTCGACCCGAGCGGGCGGGGAGGATGCACGGCGAGCGCCGGAGT
>Ga0100400_1003358_pt1 | contig 10834 bp, 8 predicted proteins | sample CryGeymeta201524_FD_80420 | JGI IMG/M metagenome (GOLD analysis project Ga0100400, IMG submission 80420) | Groundwater microbial communities from Crystal Geyser aquifers in Utah, USA - Crystal Geyser metaG 2015-24 | ecosystem: Environmental > Aquatic > Deep subsurface > Groundwater | place: USA... | reverse complement strand
TAAGAAAATCAGCGCTCCCGGTTCTGGTGGCAAAATACCATGTTCTGAAAGAAATAGCGGGTGAGACAGTCGAACAATACTGCATAAATATGTTTAAGAAGATACTCTACCCCACTGACTGGTCTCCCAGCGCAGAGCGTGCAAAACAATATATTCCTGCGCTCCGCAAGGTTGGCGCCTCGGAGATTATCGTCGTTCATGTCCTGGAAACCGAATTCGATCTAGGTATAAAAGAAAAAATAGGCGCCTTAGAGAAGGAGTTTCAATCACTAGGCTTCAAGGTGCAGGTTCATCTTATCCAGGGCAAACCTTATATGGAGATCAACAGAATTGCCACCGAAGAGGATGTTTCATTGATTGTAATGGGCTCCCACGGGAAGGGTTTTACAGAAGTCATTTTCTGGGGAAGTGTTTCACAGAGGGTTGTTGAGTACAGCAAAAAACCGGTGCTGGTGGTGAAATAAAAAATAACCACGGAAGGAGGAGCACTTATGAGAACGCAGCACAAATCTCTGAACGGGCAGGATCAACGAAAATCTGGCACCAAACGGTCTGTCATGCTGTTCATAGTTTTACTGGGAGTAGTCAGTCTCTTTGCAGACATGACACACGAAGGCGCCAGGAGCATTTACGGCCCTTTTCTCGCCCTTCTCGGAGCGAGCGCAACTATAGTGGGAATAGTTGCAGGACTTGGAGAGTTGGTCGGATATGCACTGCGTATCGTCTCCGGTTATATCACCGACAAAACGGGAAAATACTGGACCATTACCATCATCGGTTACGTAATCAACATGCTTGCCGTGCCGCTCCTGGCGCTGGCAGGTCGTTGGGAAGTAGCGGCTTTTCTCATAATCGCGGAACGTATGGGAAAAGCGATTCGAAACCCTGTCCGCGACGCAATGCTTGGACCCCTGATCGTTGCGGCAGTGCTCTACTTCAAAGGAACGTATCAAACGGGGTTTGCCTTCCTGCTGATACCCGCTCTCCTGACAATAGGCGTTCTCCTTTTCTCACGCTTTCTCTATCCGCATCCCCGCGACCTGGAGGCAACCACTCCTGAACTTGAAACCAAAGGACTCACCCGCGTTTACTGGATTTATCTTGCGGCAATGGCCTTGATTGCGGCAGGTTATGCGGATTTTCCTATCATCGCGTACCATTTTCAAAAGACTTCGGTTGTTCCGGGAAACTGGGTCCCCATTTTTTATTCTGTCGCAATGGGATCTGCTGCGATAGCTGCGCTGATATTTGGACGCCTTTTTGATCGTAAAGGCATACCGGTGGTCATTATTGCCGTTCTATTATCATCGGTCTTTGCGCCATTGGTATTCTTGGGAGGCTTTTATCTGAGCCTCGCAGGCATGGCCCTTTGGGGTGTAGGTATGGGAGCCCACGAGTCAGTTATGCGGGCAGCCGTTGCGGGAATGGCACCGCGTGATAGACGTGCTTCTGCCTATGGTATCTTCAACACAGGCTATGGAGTATTCTGGTTTCTGGGAAGCGCATTGATAGGGGTTCTATACGATTTTTCTATTCCCTTTCTGATTATATTCTCTATGGCGGCTCAACTGGCCTCTGTGCCTTTGCTGCTTATGGTCAAAAGAAGTCCTATCCAATGATCGCGTTGACTTCAAGACGCGATTAATGTAACAATAGTTACATGAAATGGCTATTCTTTTCGTACAGCCTTCCGTCTGAGCCGTCAAAGGCAAGGGTTTATGTCTGGAGGCAGCTCAAGAAGCTCGGTGCAGTCAACTATCAAACAATATGGGTTACACCTTATTCAAACGAGAGCGCCAGTGAACTCAAGAAACTCATAGAGACAATTAAAGGTTATAAAGGAGAGGGACTTCTTATTGATGGAAAAGTTATTGAGAAGAGCCAGGAAGAAGCCATGCAGAAAGCTTTTATAGACTCAAGGAATGAGGAATACCAGGAATTGATAGAGAAATGCGAAGACTTCTTTAAGGAGATCAAGTTCGAGATTGAGAGGAAGAATTTTATTTTTGCGGAGGTGGAAGAGAACGAAGAGGAGCTTAAAAAATTGAAGCAGTGGCTGAAAAAGGTCGAGAAAAGGGATTTTGTTAAAACCCCCTTGAGGAAAACAGCCATGGAAAAAATAAAAGAGTGTGAAAAAATGTTTGAAGACTTTGCACAAAGGGTGTATAAACACATCCAATCTAAAAAATAGAATCTCTTTTCTTAATCAAACAACCCATTAATTGAAAAAATAAAATGAGAAACGATAGAAAGTTTTTTGGTTTCGGAAGAAACGTCTTTTTTGCTGGACTTGTGAGTTTTTTCATGGATGTAAGCTCTGAGATGATATATCCTCTCGTGCCTCTTTTCCTCGCGAATGTCCTCGGAGTAAACAAATCCTTAATCGGTCTCATAGAGGGAATTGCAGAATCAACTGCGAGCTTGCTTAAGGTTTTTTCCGGCTGGTTCTCTGACAGGATAGGGAATCGGAAGTGGCTAATGGTTGCTGGATATGGCATATCCACATTGAGCAGGCCGATTATCGCATTTGCCACAGGCTGGCATCATGTGATGGGTTCGCGGTTTATTGATAGATTTGGGAAAGGGGTTCGCACTGCACCACGTGATGCAATTATCGCCGAGTCTGCCGAAAAAACGCATTTAGGACGGGCATTCAGTTTCCATCGTTCCATGGATACCATGGGCGCAGTTGTTGGGCCTGCACTGGCTTTTTTCTTCCTCGGTATATTTTTAAATGACTATAGAAAGGTCTTCTGGCTTTCCATGATCCCGGGGGCTATTGCTGTGCTTTTGATTATCCTCTTTATTACAGAGAAAAAGAAAGTTCCTCTGCCGCATGCGGAAAGACCGAAACTTACCCTTAAGCATTTTGACTGGAAGTTTAAATTTTTTGTTCTGATTGCGACTTTATTTGCCATAGGCAATTCCAGTGATGTATTCCTTATTCTCAGGGCTCAACAAACAGGGATTCCTACTGTTATGATTCCGGTGGTCTATCTGCTATTCAATCTCATTTATTCTCTATCATCTATACCTGCTGGCATTGCAGCAGATAAGTTTGGAAGGAAAAGGGTTATACTCCTTGGTTTTATTCTCTTTGCTATTCTCTATTACGGTTTTGCTATTGCAAAAGATACCATGGCTATATGGGTCTTGTTCGGTTTCTACGGGATCTTTATGGGACTTACAGAGGGTATCCAGAAGGCATTTCTTGCAACCATAATACCGCCTGACTTTAAGGCAACAGCCTTTGGGGTTTACAACACAGCGGTCGGATTAGCGATGTTCCCTGCAAGCCTTATTGGTGGGTGGCTCTGGGATCATGTTTCTCCTGCTGCGACATTCTATTTCGGTTCAATAACAGCAAGCTTATCGACTATATTATTTGTTATATTTATAGCAGCAATCAGAAGAAATGTCTCAAAATAGAAACTGTGAAGTTTTTATAAATTCTTTGACTCTTTTATTATCCTCTCTACATCATCTCTTTCCAAAACCTCTTCTTTTATAAGTGCCTCTGCTAAATTATCAAGGGCATTTCTGTTACTCTTCAATATTTCTTCTGACTTGGATTCTGCTTCAATTATTAATTCTCTTATCTCCTGATCCATAAGCCATGCCATATCTTCGCTATACCTTTTTGGCTGAGCAAGCTCTCTACCTAAAAAAGGATGTTCTTCCCCTCTACCGAGGTTTAAAGGTCCAACCTTGTCGCTCATCCCCCACTGTGCTACCATCTTCTCTGCAAGAGATGTTGCTTCCTTCAGGTCATTCTGGGCGCCGCTGCTGACATCATTGAAGACTATCTTCTCTGCAACTCTTCCGGCAAGAGCTACACTTAATCTGCCCATAAGATATGTTTTAGGATAGTAATGTCTGTCTTCCTCAGGCAGAAGCTGTGTAACACCCATAGCTATACCTCTGGGTAGAATGCTGACCTTATGTATTGGGTCTGTTCCAGGGAGTTCCCATGCAACAAGGGCATGTCCAGCCTCATGGTATGCTGTTATTCGTTTTTCTACATCGCTGATGGTTTCTTCTCTAACAGAACCCATCAGAATGACATCCTTCGCCTCCTCAAAATCACTCATGTCTATCTTCTCTTTGTTTTTCCTTATTGCAACGAGTGCAGCCTCATTTGCAAGGTTTTCAATATCCGCACCTGTCATCCCAGGGGTACCTCTTGCCATTGTCTCAAGGTCAACATCGTCTGCCAATGTCTTATCCCTTACATAGACCTCAAAAATTGATTTGCGTTCTTTCCATCCTGGTCTATCAATCACGATATGCCTGTCAAAACGACCTGGCCTGAGAAGTGCGGGGTCAAGCACATCCGGCCTGTTGGTTGCCGCCATAACGATTACCTCTTCATGGGATTCAAATCCGTCCATTTCACTTAGAAGCTGATTTAGTGTCTGCTCCCTTTCATCGTGACCGCCTCCAAGGCCTGCCCCTCGGGTGCGGCCGACAGCATCAATTTCATCTATGAAAATAATACTCGGCTGAGATGCCTTTGCCTTCTTGAACATATCCCTCACACGAGAGGCCCCAACCCCTACGAACATCTCGATGAATTCGGACCCGCTGATGCTGTAAAAAGGCACGCCTGCCTCACCAGCCGTTGCACGTGCAAGGAGAGTTTTCCCTGTACCAGGAGGACCAACCAGAAGCACCCCCTTTGGAATCTTTGCACCAAGTCTTTTGAACTTGGATGGATCTTTAAGGAACTCTATTGTCTCTTTAAGTTGCTGTTTAGTATTGTCCATCCCTGCTACATCATTGAAAGTTACGCCGGGTTTTTTTGCATCAAAGAGTTTAGCCTTGCTTGTGCCGAAAGAGAAGAGTCCACCAGGTCCTCCCTGAATCTGCTGCTGAGCGCGTTTCATAATGAATATCCACACCCCTATAATCAGCACCCATGGTAAGATTCCTATCAGAATTTGCCACAAAATACCGCCCTTCTCGGAGGGCTTCACATTGATAAGTACATTCTTCTCCTCAAGTTCTGCAATGAGTCCCTCACCCTGAAATGAAGGCAGGAAAGTTTGAAATTTTTTTACAGCTGTAGTTTTTTCCTCACCTGTTAACTGAATATTTATTTCCTTAACAAACTCTCCGCTTACCACCAAATTTTTTATTGTGACGAATTTAATGTTACCAGCATCAAGTTGTTCAATGAACTGACTGTAACTAATGTTATATTGTCCAGCACTTCCTAAATTGAAAAATTGACTCCATATATATATAAAGAGTAAACCTAATAAGACAGCGATGCCAACTCTCCACTGCGGGTTTTTAATCTTATCAGTCATTTTTGTTTTATTATCAGTATCATCAGCCACGATTAATTTTTATCTAAATCACTTAAAAAATGCAACTTCTGTCTCAGCAAACTAAAGTTCTGGTTATTAAAAACATACATTTAAGGTTGATTAAAGTTGACTCTATTGTTCATACCTGTTAAATTTAAAAAGAAAATATAGTCTGAAAGGAGAAGGTAATGGACATGGACGATGATTATAAAAAGATTGCGGGGGCTTTTTTATTAGGCGGAATGATTGGTGCTTTTGTCGCACTTCTATATGCACCTAAATCAGGCCGGGAGACGAGAAAGGATATCTCAAAGGCTGCACGGCGTATAAAAAAGGAAACCGTTGATTTAGTGGAAGATGCAGTTAACAGTATTAATGATTTTGCAACCGATGTGAAGGATAAGGTTTCAGATATAATTGAGCAGGGCAAGGATCTGTCAGACAATGCAAAACGGGAGATTATAAAAAACCTCGAACATGGACAGGAGGTAATCGAAAAGCAGAAAAAAAGAATAGTTGAGGCTCTGGGGCTTTAAGGGAAAGATTTTTTGGCGGAGGGGGTGAGATTCGAACCTACGCACTTGTTTTGCAACCCATTAAAAATAAAAGATAAAAATATCATTTCGAATCTTCTGTTGACGGTTTGTTGACGGTCATGACCATTTGCTTCAGCCTGTCATATTTCTCAGGAGATATTCTTGTGCCGACTACTTTGGTTTGTTTTCTCATAAAAAGCCTCCTATGCGTGTTTACAATAAATACTTAATAATATGGGGAGGGTTCTATGTCTTCTAATCCTTCTAAAGTTGGTCGTGGTATATCAAGACAATAAAGAGGATATTTTAAAGATTTTACATAGCTTAAGAATTCAATAACCTCTTTATCGGTTTCGTATTTCCTTATCCACGCATAGAAATCATTGCGAGAATCTTTGCCCAATTCCTGCACTGATAAGATAATAGCAGTTTTTATGTAAGAATTTAATTCAACATTATAACAGCCAATTACTAAATCTCTTTCTCGATTATTACCATATTTACCAACCAATAAGAAATAAAAAGCTCGTGCTGCAAAATGTTTATTAGAATTCATGCCTGATGTTATAAAAAACTTTATATCTGATGGTCCCAGTTTAACATTTAACCTTAAAAGGCTTTGTAACACTCTAATTTCTTGCCAATCATAAATATTATTATCAGACTGCAAATATTTTATGAGAAATCGAACAATTTCTATATTGTTTTGAAATAGAGTTAAGAAAAAGCAGAACAATCCAGCATGATGGGGCTTAGAGACAAAATTTTCAATAATTAAGGCAATGATTTTTTCGGTATTCAAAGCAAATCCAGAACTATGCAGTTTGCTAAGTCTATATAAGGCGAATGTCAAATGTGTTTTTTCAAAAAGATTATCCACAAAGGCATTTGCAAAAATAATTTGTAGTGAAGAAATAATATTAATTACTTGAGTTCTGTTTTTACTTTTCAATATAGAATCAATAGAGCTGAGAGAAGCTTTTAAGGGGTCAAACAATAATGATGCAATTTCAGTACCATGTAGTATCTTGGTTTTCTTTGCATTAATATTAAGTTTAATATCTCTTAATGCAATAATTAAATCTTTAAGAGCTTTTTTTGCTTCAATCTCTGTCTTGCAAAATATCTTTATATCATCCATATAACGGTAATAATTTTCATATTTTTCCATTTTGCTATCTACAAAGTCTAAGTAAATATCAGCTAAGAAAGAAGAGGCAGGTGGTCCCTGAGGTAAACCATAATCTGATACCCTTTCATCACTCCATGTATGAAGTAATTTGCAAAGTACGCTTATTTTTAAATCTGTTTCCTCATCAACAATTAAATAATTGCTGAGGCGTTTCTTTAGTTCTGAGAGACTTATATTTTCATAATATCCAGTTAAATCTGCAATGACAGCATGTTTAAATCCCATAGAATAGAGTTCTCTACATTTGTCATCGAACTTTATCCAATTGTTTTCTTTAGCAGTAGAAGGAAGATAATTTAGGTAACTAAAACTTCTCTTGCATATATGGTCATCTGGAATAATTTTTGATGCTAAAGAATCAACGATAGCCTCATATAAGAACCAATCTTTATTTTCTGGGCGTGACATTGGTCTGATAGTGAAGTTAGGTTTTGGAACATCAATTTTTAATAAAGGTAAGGGATTTTTTGTATTACTTTTATAGTTAGCAAATAGACTATCTAATATATCGGATAACTTGTCCTCATAAAGAGGTTTTAAATGCTGGAATCCCAAGATGTCGGGGATTGGATTGTTTCCTTTTAGTTCTTCATGAACAACTTTCTTTATTGCTCTCTTATAATCAAAACTCACTTTAAATATGCCTTTATCAATGCCTTAAACATCTTCCCGTGATTAGGATATTTCAGGTGTAGGAGTTCATGCACAATCACTTGTTTAAGAAACTTTTTTGGCTCCTTCATGATGTCCTTATTAAGTGTTACCCTACCTCTGCTTGAGCAGCTTGCCCATTTGTTCTTCATCTGTCGTATATGAACCTGCATAGGCTTTACCTTAATCTTCTCAGCCCATATATGGACTTCCTTCTTAATTTCCTCATGGGTAATCATCGAGTTTTTCCAGTCAATATCTGCATAATTTTCTTTACTATATCTATGAAGTTCTTGATGCCTGTCTTTACCATGATTTTGTATAGCTGGTTTCTAATCTCTCTCTCATGTTTCTCACTCGTCTTCCAATGGGGAAACTTCTCAAAGGTATCCTTCATCTGATTGGCACTTCCTTCAGCGTCTTTTACTCCTTCTTTCTTGAGTAACCACATTACAGCAAAGACCTCAACAGGCATTTTCTTTTCAGCCTGTTCCCTTCTTGCTTCATTCATCTCCTCAACAATTCTTCTCAGTTCTTCAAGGGTCTGCTGAGTAGAGAGCTGCCTCTGCTTGAACAGTTTTGCTATTTCCTCTGCCTTTTCACCTATCGAAATAAGATAAGGAGAAAGCTGGGAATCTCTTGTTACCGTTCCAACTATTCCCTTCAGTAAGTTAAATATCTTTTCCGTATCCGATGCCTTACTTTCTTCAATCTTTCTTAAGGTTTCCTCATTGATTTCATAGATATCCAATGTAGGCTGGATTACACCACTTTTTGTATGTTGCTGAACAAGCTTGGCTGTCTTACGGAGGAAATCCTTATCTATTGGTGTCCCAGGGTCAAAGGCTTCCCTGAGTATCTTGTAGATTCGACTAAGTGTGTCATAGTCCTCTACATAGGGTCTTAAAAATGCATCGGGAGAGAGTATTTCGTAGATACTTGAGAGTTCCTTATAGAAGCTGTAATACTCATGCCTTATTTGCTCATCCATGAAATGGTTAAGTATTGCTTCTACAGCTTTGTCCTGTGATTTACCTGTAATAAGTTTTAAATATCTGCTCTTAGCCTCATCCATTAACTCGGTAAATCTGGTTTTTAATATCTCAAGGTCATGGACAACCCCTTCTATGTCGGATGAATCAAAGGCAAGGGCTTTCTCAAGATTGTCGAAGATACCCACAAAATCCAATACGAATCCCGATGGTTTCTTTCTGCCTTCTGTATCTTCATATGGTCTGTTTACCCTTGCGATAGCCTGAAGAAGCACATGGTCACGCATAGGTTTATCCAAATACATACAATAAAGAATAGGGGCATCAAATCCTGTAAGGAGTTTTTCCGTCACTATAAGTATCTTGGGTTGTTCTTCCGTATTCCTGAATGCTTTTCTTACTCTCTTTTCTTCCTCTTCTGACAGATAATACTTGGACAGTTGCTCTGGGTCATTAAATCCTGGGCTTATGACAACCCTTGAATATTCGGGAGAAAGGTGTTTGTCGAGCATATCTTTATAGATGGTACACGCTTCCCTATCCACAGCAACAAGGAATGCCTTGTATCCCATAGGCTCAATGTAATCCTTAAAATGGTCGGCTACATATTTGGCAACCTTCTCCATCCGTTCTCTGTTCTTGAGCATATTCCTGAGATTGACAGCTCTCTCAAGGACTTTGTTCAGTTCCTCTATGTCGCTGATACCTTCAGCATCGGCAAGCTCAAGGAACTCTTTGTTTAAAACTTCCTTATCAACCTGAAGGTCATTTGGTGCAAGGGTGTAATGAAGGGGAACAGTAGTTTGGTCTGCTATGGATTCTGCTATACCGTATTTATCGAGATAGCCTTTCGGAGGGTCATCCTTCCCAAAGGTTATAAATGTGCCACTCCCGTAGGAAGTCCTGTCAATCGGTGTTCCAGTAAAACCGATATAGGTGGCATTCGGCAATGCTCCCATAAGGTAGTTGTCAAGTTTTCCTCCCGTAGTCCTGTGGGCTTCATCTACGAGAACAAAGATATTGTCTCTTGTATTAATATTCTGTTCGATTCCATCAAATTTGTGAATCATCGAGACAATCAAGCCCCTCTTATCATCTTTTAAGAGCTGTTGGATGTCTTTCTTGCTTTTTACTTCTATCTCATCCTGCAAGAAACCTACAGAAGTAAGATTGCCAAAAAGCTGGGATTCAAGCTCGTTCCTGTCAACGAGCATTAGAACTGTGGGATTATCAAAGTCAGGATTCTCTATAATCTCTTTGGCAGCTACTATCATCGAGTAAGTCTTGCCCGAACCCTGTGTATGCCAGATAAGCCCTCTTTTCTTATCCGAACCTGCACGTGCAACTATTTTCTGTACAACCCTCATCTGGTGGGGTCTCAGGACTACTTTCTTCAGTTCATCATCCTGCCGTGTAAAGAGGATGAAGTCATCAATAATTCTGATTATCCGTTCTTTATCGAAGAAGGATTTTACAAGTGTCTCGTAATCTCCTTCCTGTTCCTCTTTCCAGTTGAAAAGTCCCTTTCTTGAGGTGTTCCATGTAGCCCCATAGTAGTATCGAATAAGGTGGGTAAGGGTATACATCTGGAGGATAGCCATAATCTCAGGGGCTTCATTGTGGTATCTCCTTATCTGGTCAAGGGCTTCTGCAATACCATCTATTTTATTGGCTGATTTAGCTTCTACGATAAATACTGGGAAACCGTTTATAAGGAACACCACATCACATCTGATTGTTTTTGTTCCATTTGTGAAGGTGAACTCATCGGTTACGTGGAAGGTGTTGTTATTGATGTTTTTGGTATCTATTAATCTGGCATTCCTTTCTCTTTTTTCTTTTGGAACAAATACGGTTTTTAATCCCTTGAGGTATTCCCATGCATCAAGATTGCCTTGTATGGTTGGGGGGATTGCCTCTATTTTTCTGATTAACTCTTCTGCAAGGGGCTGTGTTATAAAATCGTTGAGTTTATGAAGCTGTGATATAAAGGTTTCTTTAAGAACAAATCCTGTCTCTCCTCCTCTAAGGGTTAAAGCATCCTCCTGACTGATATAAGTCCATCCTATTTCTGTTGCGTATAGAATTAAAGGATTTTGAACAGATGATTTTTCATTGCCAAGTGTCATTGTTATCTTAAATGGGCAATTT